>Ga0115002_10001261_pt1 | contig 35046 bp, 31 predicted proteins | sample ArcticOcean_MG_C_8_FD_89576 | JGI IMG/M metagenome (GOLD analysis project Ga0115002, IMG submission 89576) | Marine microbial communities from western Arctic Ocean - ArcticOcean_MG_CB11_86 | ecosystem: Environmental > Aquatic > Marine > Oceanic | place: Arctic Ocean: Canada Basin | collected... | reverse complement strand
CCTAACTGTGACCACCTGGCTCTACATCAAGCATCGGTGGCGTTCGCTCCTCTGGGCGGCCTCGGCGGGAGGCGCCGTCAATGTTCTAGTCGCCGGAATACTGGCCACTCGAACCAACGACGACCCTTCCCGATGGATAGCAACCCTCGGGGTAGCCTTCATCGTCGCCGTCGCATGGGCGATTCCAGTCGTCATTGGCGAAAGTGAAGACGGCTGGGACAGCGGATTCGAGGTTCGCCTCCGCCCCTTCCTGTCTACAGCGTTGCACCAACTCTCGATCCTGACGCCGCTCTGGGCCTGGGCACTGTTGAGCGGTATTTGGTCAGACGGCGGAGAGGTCCCCTTTGGAGAGTTCGCCGTCCTGGTGGGCGTAATCGCAGCGGCAATCTCGATCTCAGCTAGGGATCATCAGCTTCGCCTCACCAACGCTACCGCCGCGCTCATGATGGGCTTCATTGCCATTGCGAACTTGTTCGAGGACGCCCTTCTCGTCCTCGCCCTGGCTGCCTACGCCGTGGTCATCCACTACGCCGCCGACCGCTTAAAGTCTTCTGTCATGCGCGTGGCAGGGCATGTCAGCTCCCTCAGCTTGGTGGTCATCCTCTTCTTACGCTTGGTCTCGGCTTTCGGCGACCCAACCTGGCTCGATCTCATCGCTGATCTGCTGGCTGTCGGTTCGTTTGGAGTGGTAGCTCTCCTTGTTCGACGCAGGCAGACCAGGGTTATCTACGCTGTCCTCGCTTACGTCGGAACGCACTTCTGGGTTGTCGAGATGGCAGATAAGTTCGATAGCTCACTGGCAATAGTCAGCGTCGGGTGGGCTCTCATCGGGTTATCGATGTTTGTCTACGGGCGGAATTCCAACAAGACACCGTACATCCAGGCCGGTTCAGCAACTCTTGTGGTGGTGATTGGCAAGTTGTTCCTCGTGGACCTGGCCGAGGTGGATCCAATCGCCAAGATTGTCCTCTTCCTGGGCGTAGGCGGGCTTTTCTTGGGGGTCTCCTATTTCGCCAAGGAGGACGGCGGCAAAGAGCACGACACCACCAAACACCAAGAACCTCTAGAGCTAGAGCACTAGGGGTCTCAGCAACACGATAATGTTCACTGTCGACCCCCTCTATCTTCGGTGGTTGCCCGCCGGGTGAACTTCTTGCGGGGCTTACCAGACAACGTCTGGAGATCGAAAACTCTGAACTGTGTCACCTGTTATTGCCTGCCGTAAGTTTACCAGAAAAGGCGCCTATTTACTAGTCAGCTACTAATGAACTATCCCCGGTCGCTAGGCCAAGCAACGCCTAATTCGATTTCCGGGGCTACCGGAGTCCGATCTCAAGTATTGTGGTTTCGTTGACAGCCTCAACAACTACCTCTGCAATCCGTGCTGCGGGAAGGACCACCGTTCCCCCAGCTTCCAGTAAGAGGGACTCACCGTCACCCCAAAACACACGCAGCAAACCAGATATCACCGAAAGTACGCGAGCGTCTGTGCTGGAGCCGAGCATCAGCCTATTAGACCCACTCGTTTCTCTCACCCAGTAAAACTGGTTGCTGATGAGCATCCTCGATCCAGATCCTGTCCTTGGCTCTACTAGTTCGGGTCGTTGACCAAGGTCGATCGCTGCCAGACCTGCCCCTAGGTGCATGGAGCGCTCTGGTCGTGAGTACTCCTCCGCCCAGTCATACATCCGAAACGTGGTGTCAGAGGGTGTCTGAATCTCTGCAACCAGCACCCCTGCTCCCAACGCATGCGCGGTCCCGGCTGGCACGTGAACAAAGCCTCCTGGAACTGCCGGAAGCGTGCGCAGAAGCCCGACCATGTTCGGCGTCCCCACCGCCTCCTGCACCATCTCAGCCGAGACCCCTTCACAGAAGCCCAGATAGAGCACTGCACCTGGGTCGGCGGCAACGATGTACCAAGACTCCGTCTTGAGCCTTGCTCCAGGATCTCTTTCCACATACTCTGCGTTCGGATGCACCTGAACGGAGAGGTGCTCTCGGGCATCGAGGTACTTGACTAGCAGAGGGAAGTCCCCCGTTTTGGTTGCGGAAGCTGGCCCGAGAAGATCACTGCCGAACTCGGCAATCAGGCTTTGCAGGGTTCGCCCAGCATGGAGACCATTCCTGACTTGGGTTCTCCCCAGATGAGGGGCTTGGACTACTAAGTCAGGAAGATCCGCGACCTCCCAACTCTCCCCGAAGTACCGGTCTTCGGGTAGCTGCTTCCCCAACGCCTCGAGCCTTCGACCTCCCCAGGGTTTCTCCACAAGGATGGGTTCAAGAAGCAGCGGGTACAGGTGTGAGGACATCTCATGAGAATAGCTGCGTTCTCCCTACCGAGGGCGAGCGGTTGCACGGGGTTTGTGGAAGCAGACGCGGTTCCGCGGGCGGCGGGACGCTCTAACCTATCTCCATGCGCCTCGTCATCGCCAAATGTTCCGTGACCTATGAGGGTCGTCTTACCGCCTACCTGCCGTCAGCGGTTCGGTTGCTGATGGTGAAAGCCGACGGCTGCGTAGCCATCCACGCTGACGGCGGCGCCTACAAACCACTCAACTGGATGAACGCTCCCAACTACCTCGAAGAGACCGAAAAGCTCTGGACAGTCACCAACAAGCAGGGAGAACGTCTAGAGATCGACATCGAGGAAATCCTCCATGACTTCGGGCATGACATGGGCATCGATCCTGGCTTGCAAAAAGATGGAGTGGAAGCTCACCTTCAGGTGCTGCTAGCTGAGCGACCAGAGGAGATCGAAGAGGGGTTGCGGCTAGTTCGGAGGGAGTTCCCCACCGATATCGGTCCAGTCGACTTGTTCTGTCACACCGCGGCCGGGGAATCGGTAGCCATCGAGATCAAACGCCAAGGCGGTATCGACGGAGTGGAGCAGCTCGCTAGATACCTCGAACGCATGAACCTCGATGCCCGCCTCGCACCCGTCCGTGGGATCTTTGTCGCCCAGTCCATCGCTCCTCAGGCAAGAGTCATTGCTGAATCCCGAGGAATCGAGTGCGTCGAGGTCGATTACAACGAGCTTCGCGGCATCGAATCAAACGCCCCCCGCCTGTTCTAATGCTAAACGTTGTCTTGCTGGAGCCAGAGATTCCTGGGAACACAGGGAGCATCATCCGCTTGTCCGCAAACACCGGCATCGCCCTGCACCTTATCCATCCCCTTGGCTTCGACATGGAGGAGGCGGCGCTCCGCCGGGCTGGGTTGGACTACCACGAATGGGCGAGAGTCACTGAGCATCAGACTCTGTCGGACTGTCTCGAAGCTCTCAAAGGCCAGCGTGTGTTCGCTCTGACCGGTCAGGGCATCGAGTTCTATCACGAGGTCGCATACCAAGAAGGGGACATACTCATCTTTGGAAAGGAATCGGTCGGCCTCCCTACGGAAGTCATCTCCGCCGACTTTGTGGATAAAGCCCTACGAATTCCGATGTTGGAGTCTTCACGAAGCCTCAACCTCTCAAACTCAGTCGCTGTAGTCGTCTACGAGGCACTTCGGCAGCTTGATCATCCCGAGCTCAGCTAAGGCCCCTCTAGCGACAGATCGGGAATCGCTCAGTGACTTCGGCAGCAGGGGGAATCGAAGTTATTTTACCGACGCCTTCACCCGCCCAGACAACTTGGACCGAATCGTCTCCAGCTTCGAGCGTTCTGCGATACCGGTCAGCCTGAGCTGACCTAGAACTTGCCAGATCGTCCTCGTTACCTGTCCAGCGATCGGTCAGCGATGAACGAAGTGACCGGGCGCTGAAACCCTCGGGCCAATCGGGGCCCCTGAGAAGGTCGTACACAACACCGCGTACTCCACCCACAAAACCCAATCAGCCGCTCTGTGATACTGCCGAAGCCAAGGCTCCGCCTGCTACCCCTGCCATCGGGGCGAGGAGCACCGGACGATCGATATTGAGGAGTCCGCACAGTTCTTCCATCTTGCGTAGAGGAGTTCTTCCATGTTGCGTAGAGGAGTATGGAGAGGCATCGGCTGAGCCTAGCTATTACCCCCGCGGTTCCATGAGCCACCGATTTGGGGGTTCTTCGATGAGATCAAGAAGCCGTTACCATTCCGTTCTCAAGTTTCACATTTCGAGCTCCACTGACTCTTCATGCGGGGAGTCAGAAGAGCCAGCAAGGTCAGTCCAGAGAAGGAGTCCCCATGTACGCTGTCAGAGCAGTTGACGTAACCAAGATCTTCGGTGAAGGCGACACGGCGGTCGTCGCTCTAAGCGACGTCACGCTTGACTTCACCAAAGGCGAATTCACCGCCATCATGGGTCCCTCCGGATCAGGCAAGTCCACGCTCATGCACAGTCTGGCTGGCCTCGAGAGCGTCACAGAAGGCGACATCTTCATCGGTGACGTGCAGATCGGGTCGCTTTCCGACAACGACCTCACCGAGCTGCGTCGAGACGACATCGGCTTCATCTTCCAGACGTTCAATCTCATTCCCACACTCACAGCAATGGAGAACATCGAACTGCCCGCCACCATCGCAGGTCGCACGCTGGATGCCGGCTGGATAGGGCAACTCCTCGACATCCTTGGGATCAGGGAGCGCGTCGATCATCGACCGCCCGAGCTGTCTGGCGGTGAGCGTCAACGAGTAGCAGCAGCCCGCGCTTTAGCAGGCAAGCCGGAGGTGATCTTCGCTGACGAACCCACCGGTAACCTCGACTCCAAATCAGCGGCCGAGTTGCTTGGGTTCCTGCGTCGAGCAGTAGACGACTTCGGGCAAACGATTGTCATGGTCACCCACGATCCCTCAGCAGCTGCCTACGCGGATACGGTGATTTTCCTTCGAGATGGTGTCCCCGTTTCCACTCTCACCAATCCTGATCGAGACCGCATTCTCGATGAGATCAAGGGGCTGGAGAACTAGCAATGGTCAAGATCGCGTTCCGAAATCTCTGGGAACACAAGCTGCGTAGCGCTCTCTTGGCTGCGGCTGTTGTTGCTGGAGTCTCCTTTGTTGTTGCGTCCTTCGTATTCACTGACTCACTCGGAGCAGGCTTCGACGACGCCTTCAGTGAAGCCCTCGCGAGCTACGACATAGCTGTCGGTCCGAACCTGGAAGAGGACGAAACGCAGTTTGGCCCGCCCTCATCGGAAATTCCAAGCTTCGATGCAGGTGTCGCCAGCATCGTCGCGGCAGTAGACGGGGTCGCCACGTCATCACCATCTGTCGCAACCAGCGCATTCATCGATTTCGGCGAAGAGGACACCGGGTTTGGCGGCCCTCCCACTATCGCGTTCTCTTGGACCGAGGGCCCCTCCTCATGGAAGCTTGTCGAAGGGCGATCTCCGGTTGCCTCGTCAGAGGTCGTCATCTTCGTAGGCACAGCAACCGACCACGAGATCAGCTTGGGCGACACCGTTCGCATCGCGTTCGACGGCCCGGTGGAAGATTTCACCGTGGTGGGCACCATGAGTTTGGGCGACACCACCGACTTGTTCGGAGCAACGTTCATCGCCTTCGAGTATCAGACAGCGGAAACTCTCTTCGACCTTGCAAGACAAATCACCAGCGTCGAGGTCAACATCAAAGAGGGGTTCGACGTCGATGCAGTGGTAGAGCAAGTCAATCTTGTGCTCCCTGAGGAGGCGATCGCCACCTCCACCCAAACAGCCGTCGAAGAGCAGGCCGCGGATCTGAAGCAGGGCTTGTCATTCTTCAATACATTCCTCCTCGCATTCGCTGGTATCGCACTGGTCGTCGGTCTGTTCGTCGTCTACAACGCGTTCCGGGTGGTCGTAGCCCAGCGTTCCAAAGAACTTGCTCTTCTCAGGATTCTCGGGACCAAACGACTGCAACTCATCCAAGGCGTCCTAGTCGAGGCGGCTTTCGTCGGGATCGTGGCCTCGTTCGTGGGGATCCTTGCGGGAATGGGCCTTGCCCTGGGCATCCGAAGGATCCTCGAGCTACTCGGGAACAGTCTCCCTGACGCTGGTCTGGTCCTTGCGCCGAGGACAATCCTCGTAGGCTTCGTCGTCGGCATCCTCGCAACGTTGATATCGGCGGTTCTCCCAGCAGTCCGCACCGCCCGCATCTCGCCAATGGCTGCGCTCAGGGACATGCCCTCAGGGCGTAAGACAAGCTTGCCCGGGAAACTAATAGCGGTCTCAACCTTGGCCGTCTCGATCGGCCTTATTGTCTTTGGCGCCGTCCAAGCAAGTGATTCCAAGAGTGCCTTCACTGGCGAAACGGGCCCGCTTCAGGTGGTTGGCCTTGGTGGGTTCCTGCTCTTCATCGGGCTCTACCTCGCTGCTCGCTTCTTAGCCCGACCGGTCATCGGCCTCCTTGGGTTCGGTGCCAAGAAGATGACAGCCACGTTGGCTCGAGAAAACGCCCGGAGAAGTCCTCGAAGAACCGCTACCACCGCTGCGTCTTTGATGATTGGTCTCGGCCTCGTGGTGATGGTCGCGATCCTTTCAGCCTCAGTCCAAGATCAGATACTCGCCGCAACAGAGGACTCAGTCGCCGCCGACGTATTTCTCCAACCGGCAGGAAGCGACTTCTTTGGCAAGCTCCCCACGGGTGTCCTAGACATCGTCAAGGATCTAGATGGAGTCGAAACGGCCACCGGCGTCAACTTGAAACCCGCCACACTGCCAGGAGACACCAACGGTTTTGTACTTGGAATCCACCCGGAAGGCATGCACTCGTTTCTGAAATTTGAGGTGACCCAAGGATCACTAGACGACATGGTCGGCGACTCCATCGCCGTCCAGCAGATAGAGGTGGAGGCACAGGGCTTCCAGCTTGGCGACGTTATCGCTATCACCATCGACGGCGACGAGTACTCATTCACGCTCGCTGTGGTTTTTAGGCTTCTTGGGGATACGCCCGACGATCAGTCGTACTATCTCAATGAAGCTCGCCTGCTAGAGATCGATCCCAACGTAGGAATAAATACTGTGGCTGTCGTTCTCGATCCCGAGGTCGACCCCGAAGACGGCAAGGCGACCATAAATGAGGCTCTGGTCGACTACCCAACGGTTCGTATCACCACGCTCGCGGACCTAGTCGAGCAGATCAAGACACTACTCGGATCACTCGTCGCGATGATCGGCGGCTTGCTCTTCATGTCAGTTGTTATCGCTCTCATCGGAATCGTTCTCACTCTGTATCTCGCCGTCATCGAGCGGACCCGGGAGATCGGACTCCTTAGGGCGATCGGGATGTCACAAAAGCAGGTCCGCAGGACCATCCGCTTTGAAGCGGTGCTCATTGCACTGTTCGGCGCGGTCCTCGGGATCTTCTTGGGTGTGTTTCTCGGATGGGGCCTCGTGCGCTCCATCATCGGTGAAGGCGGAAGCATGACCATTCCGTGGCTCTGGCTCCTAGCCGGATTCTTCGGAGCAGGCCTCGCGGGCGTCCTCGCAGCGATCATCCCGTCGTATCAAGCATCCAATCTGGACGTCCTCGAAGCTATCGCTTATGAGTAGGGAGCAACTGCTTCCGGCCAGAAACGTCGGTTAGGCGACAAGTTCTTCGTAGGAGAGCTCCATGAGCTCTGCTCGATCGGCGCTTCCGACTGTTGGCCGCGTCCAGATCCAAGCCGAGAGCAGCACAGCAAACGTTACGAAACCGATGTTGGCTGGCAATGGCCAACTCGTCAGATACAGGGAGAGGCCAAATGTCGCGGTGATACCAGCGAGAGAGAACTGTTTGACACGTTGCGTGAAGCCGTGATGCAGACGCCAGCTGCGGACCACCGGTCCGAAAAATCGATGGCTCAGCAACCAGCGATCGAACTTCTCAGATGACTTCGAGAAGGAATAGCCGGCGAGCAGGATCGGCCCCGTCGAAGGCAGTCCCGGAATAATGATGCCAGCGAACGCTATGCCAGTCATCAGCAGCCCCAAAAGAAGGAAGGCCGTTCGAGAAACTTTGCTCTTAGCAATCGCCATGGTGACGAGGCTAGACGCCCACTTACGCCGACACCGAGTCGGCAAGAAGTGAAAACGCCGCCGGGGACTTCAGCATCAACCAACCCCAACCATCTGAGGCCTCGAGACTGGCTGGTCTCTCCGGCTGCTTCGCAGCCACCTTCCCCATAAATGGGTAAGGAAGCGTGTTGGGTTGGGATCGGTCCTAGATCCACCTCCTCCGAGTATCCTCGCCCGGTGAGGCGGATCAATGTTGTGGGGACCAGTGGGTCCGGTAAAACTACGTTTGCTCGCAGGATTTCGAAGGAGCTTGGCCTTCCTTTCCTTGAGAGCGACGCGATCTACCACCAGCCAAACTGGGAGCCGCTCGATACCGATGACTTCCGCCGGATTGTCCAAGAGTTCACAGCTCAAGAGGCTTGGATAGTTGATGGGAACTATTCGATAGCGCGCGACATCACGTGGGGTCGAGCTGACACAGTCATCTTCTTGGACCTTGCTCGATGGGCTGTCATGGCCCAGATCATTCCAAGGACGCTCAGAAGGGCGGCTCGCAAAGAAGAGTTGTGGAACGGCAACAGAGAGACCTTCAAGTATCTGCTCACCCGCACGGATGAGAACGTCCTGTGGTGGGCCTGGAAGACCCACGCCAAGAACCGAGAAAGGTACAAAGCAGCATTCTCAGACCCCAAGTGGTCTCACATAGAGTTCGTCCGCCTAAACACAAGAGCAAGGATCAAGAGCTTTCAGCCCTAGAGCCGTCAGCGCGCTGATCTCGAGACTGGTGGTTCACTCGGGCTGGTCCATCCGAGCGCTTTTCGGCGTCCACCTTCCCCGACGGCTTTGCTCACCGGTGAGGAAGCGCATAAGACCAACGCGAGTAGTTGTCGTTGTTGTTGATGTTGTCGTTAGGACTCGCGTTACCATTGGCTCTCAACATCGAGGAGAGCAACCATGCCCATCGCGAGTCCGAAGAAGTATCGTAAGATGATCGACGCTGCCCGGGCTGGGGAGTTCGCGTTCCCCGCCATCAACGTCACCTCAACCGCGACCATCAACGCTGCTCTCAAGGGATTCGGTGATGCTCGATCTGACGGCATCATTCAGGTATCGAGCGGAGCTGGAGAGTTCGCGTCAGGCCTGAACGTGAAAGACATGGCTCACGGAGCAGTGGCGCTTGCGACGGCTGCGCACGTCCTCGCCGAGCGGTACCCCGTCAACATCGCCCTTCACACCGACCACTGCCCAGCAGACAAGGTCGACGGCTTCATTCGCCCTCTCCTGGACGTTTCCCGAGAACGGAAGGCCCAAGGTCTGACCCCCCTCTTTCAGTCCCATATGCTTGACGCATCTGCCATCCCGATGGAGGAAAACCTTGCCCTCGCCTCGAGTTTGCTCGACGAATGCGCAGAACTCGACATCATCCTTGAGCTTGAGATCGGCATTGTGGGAGGCGAGGAAGACGGTGTCGACAACTCCGACGCCGCAGAGAAGATGTTCACCTCAGCTGAAGACATGCTGCGGACCGCAGAAGTGCTCGGTACCGGTGAACGGGGCCACTATCTTTTGGCCGCCGTCTTCGGAAACGTGCACGGTGTTTACAAGCCAGGAAACGTCAAACTTCGCCCGACGATCCTCAAGGAAGGGCAGGAGGCGATTGCTGCGAAATACGGCGATAAAGCCCGATTCTCACTTGTGTTCCATGGCGGATCTGGGTCCACGCTGACGGACATCCACGAGACGCTCGGGTACGGCGTCATCAAGATGAACATCGATACCGATACCCAGTACGCCTTCACACGACCAGTCGTCGACCACGTCTTTCGTAACTACGACGGCATGCTGAAGATCGACGGTGAGGTGGGAAACAAGAAGCTCTACGACCCCCGCTCCTACCTAAAGGCTGCTGAGGTCGGTATGTCTTCTCGGATCGAGTTGGCCTGCACCCAACTCCGCTCGGCTGGTAAGAGCGTCGGGTAGCCGCTCCAAGCCCCACTAGAATCTCGCTCTATGGCTGACAAAGCATACGCATCTTGGATCACACCTGATCGCTTCGTCAGAAGCCGGTTCGCGAGACCAGTCCTCAGGTTCGCCCGAATCGAGGCAGCATCCGGGATACTCATGCTTATTGCTGCTGCCATCGCTCTGATCTGGGCGAACTCACCGGCCTACGAGTCCTACTTTGCTCTCCTCGAGACACACATAGAGGTCAGCTTCGGCCCGGTGCACCTGAACGAGAGTCTCTTGGAATTCATCAACGACGGCCTTATGGCCATCTTCTTCTTCGTTGTGGGCCTCGAGATCAAGCGTGAGTTGGTTGTTGGGGAACTTCGTAACCCAAAGGCTGCGGCACTTCCCGCCATCGCAGCCCTCGGTGGCATGCTTGTTCCGGCGTTCATTTTCATCCTCATCGTTGGTGGAGGGCCGGGAGCCGATGGATGGGGCGTTCCCATCGCCACGGATATTGCTTTCTCACTCGGCGTTCTTAGCCTTCTAGGGAACCGGGTTCCCCTCGGTGCCAAGCTGTTTCTCCTCGCGCTCGCCATCGCTGATGATGTTGGGGCTATCGCCGTCATCGCCATCAAGTACACGACCGACCTCGACATCGGCGTCTTGGTGGCAGCAGCGGCCTCTCTGCTCGTTATCGCTCTGGCCAATCGGGTCGGCATCCGAGCACTCACCTTCTACATTCTTGGATCCCTAGTCGCCTGGTACTTCATGCTTGAGTCAGGGGTACACGCCACCATCGCCGGCGTGGTCTTAGGGTTGATCACTCCTGCGCACCCTCGTTTCGACTCAGAGGAGTTCGACGAAAAAGCTCGCAAGATAATGGACACCTATCCAGCCTTAGTCAGAAGCCAGGCTGACAGGGAACACATCGACCACGACGCCAGACAGATCATCAAGTTGGCGACCGAGTCGATCTCCCCGCTCAACAGAGTCGAACACTCACTGCAGCTGTGGAGCTCTTTCGGGATCATCCCCTTATTTGCCCTAGCCAACGCGGGTGTCCGGTTCTCCGGGATCAGCCTGGGAGACGCCTTCTCACACCCCATTGCTCTCGGCGTAGCTGCAGGCCTGCTCGTGGGAAAGATCATCGGTGTCTTTTCCTTCACTTGGCTTGCTGTCAAGTTCAAGGTAGGGGTGCTCCCAGCTGGAACTAACTGGAACCACGTTCTGGGTCTTGCCGCTATCTCAGGCATCGGGTTCACCGTGGCGCTCTTTGTAACCGGACTCGCCTTCAACTCAGCAGACCTCATCGACATGGCCAAGATCGGTATCTTCGTCGGCTCTGGTTTTGCTGGTCTCATAGGCTTCATCGTCCTTCGAATGATTCCGGAGCCACAAGATGCACCCCAACGCCCCTGACCAACCACCCCCTCATATCATCTGTGTTGACTGTCTGGGGAGGTGCGGGATGCTCACCTATCCCCCCGAAGGTGGATTTCGGGAAGGCGACGTGGTCGCGTATCGTTGTGAGGACTGCATGGACCGCTGGGACATTGTGTGGGAAACAGTGGAATAGATCGGGGCCCAGACCCGTTCTACATCCTCTGACAGATATCAAAGGAACATAGCCCTATGGCTCTCTTCAAGAAATCCAAGCGAAACAAGCCAATCCAGGCCTCCAGCCTGCAGGAGATTCAGCAAATCACCGCTGAAGGTAAGCCAGTGTTCATTGATTTCTGGCAGACAAACTGCGGCCCTTGCCAAACCATGGATGGGCTCGTGAATGAGCTTGCCGACGAGTACAAGGACTCGCTGAACGTGGTGAAAGTCAATGTTGCGAACGCACCGGACGTGGTGTCACAGTTCCGCATCATGTCGACCCCAACGTTCGTGCTCCTCAATGACTCGAAGAACAGTCTCCGACCTCGTTGGCGTCACTCAGGGCTTGTCAAGAAGGACCAGCTGTCGAAGCTAGTAGAACGCGAAGGCGCAGTCCTAGCTTCCGCGAACTAGAACCAACCCCTCTCGCTTCCTTACCCGTTTGTGGGGAAGGTGCCTGCGGAGCAGACGGATGGGGCAACCCGAGAGAACCACCACCTTCAGAGGGGTTGGGGCTAGCTGACGCTGACGCGGGTTCTGGATGATTCGGTCCTAACCTTTGATCACGCTAACCAAAGGGGATCTCATGCCAATTGATGTTGCTACTGCGCTTGCTGCTGATCCGTTTGACCTTAAGTACTCGTGGGACGCCGACAAGATCATCCTCTATCACCTTGGCATAGGGGCTGGCTATGTCAATCCAACAGCAGCCTCCGAACTGGAGTTCACCTACGAGGCCAACCTCAAAGTGTTGCCGTCGTTCGCCGTGGTTCCACCCTTTCACGCTGTTTGGCTAATGAACGAAATTCCAGGCATCAACGTCAACCTGGTTCAGGTGTTGCACGGCGAACAGCGGTTCGAAATACAGAACCCCATCCCTGTTGAAGCCGCCGTTATCAGCTCCATTCACGTCTCGGAAATTCAGGACAAGGGCAAAGCGGCTGTCATCAAGCTCGAGTCGGTAACACGACTCGTTGGTTCCGATGAGCCGCTCTTCACTAACTACTTCTCCATCTTCTGCCGCGGAGAAGGAGGGTTTGGCGGCGACCCCGGCAGCTCAACCAACGTGGTCGTCCCTGATCGAACACCCGACTTCACGGTCGAGTCGCCCACAATGCCTCAACAGGCGTTGCTCTACCGCCTCGCTGGAGGCGATATGAACCCGCTCCACGCTGAACCGATGTTCGCTCAGTTCGCTGGATTCGACCGCCCAATCCTCCACGGTCTCTGTACTTTCGGGATCGCCCACAAGGCCGTCGTGGATACCGCCCTTGACGGAGATGTGGCTCGGGTGAAGGGGTTTGGCGCCCGCATGACGGGCGTGGTCTTCCCTGGTGAGACCATCGTCACCAATATCTGGGATGAGGGCGGCTCGTTCGTAGTCGAGGCGTCAACAAAGGAACGCGGAGAGTCCGTCCTCTCGAACTGTGTGCTGACAACCTGACTATCGTACAATTCTCGATCATTGCTTAGCCTGTCTCGATGACTCCCGGTGCCCGAGAAGTACAAAGGACCTACCTCACCCTTACAGTGCTAGCAACCCTCTCGGCATCATTCATCTGGGGTATCAACACTTTGTTCCTGCTCGATGCGGGATTGAGCGCGACACAGGCATTCTCAGCCAACGCCTTCTACACCCTCGGAGCGGTGGTGTTCGAGATCCCCACCGGGATCGTCGCTGACACTTGGGGGCGGCGGGCCAGCTATCTTCTGGGCGCTGCGACGCTCTTGCTTTCGACCCTCCTGTATCTCTACATGTGGAGTACGCAGGGGCCGTTTTGGGGTTGGGCACTCAGCTCAATGTCGATAGGCCTTGGCTTCACCTTCTTTTCTGGCGCCGTCGAAGCGTGGCTCGTCGACGCGCTGACCTTCCACAAGTTCCAAGGGCATCTTGAGTCAGTGTTAGCACGGGGACAAAGTCTTGGAGGCGGCGCCATGCTGGTCGGCTCCGTCGCCGGTGGTTACATTGCCCAAGCCACAAACCTCGGAGTGCCCTACCTAATCAGGGCGGCCCTGCTGACCGCCACTCTCATAGCCGCCTGGAAGCTGATGCAGGACGATGGATTCTCAGCTGATCGAAGCATCGGCCTCGGACAGAAGTTTCAACTCATCGTCCATAACTCGATTGAGACCGGCCTCAAGCACCGGCCGATCAGATGGCTCGTGCTTGCCGCGCCCTTCACTACGGGGATCGGCTTCTTTGTCTTCTACGCGATGCAACCGTACCTCCTTGAGCTGTACGGGGATCCAGAAGCATTCGGTATCGCCGGGTTGGCTGCTGCGATTGTGGCCGGATCTCAGATTCTGGGCGGGTTCTTGGTCCCACGAATTCGGAGGCTCTCCGCTCGAAGAACCCACGTCCTGATCGCTTCAATGGGGGTCGGAGCCGTCGCCACCGTACTCATCGGTTTGGCGTCCAACTCAGTTGCCGCCATCGCACTCCTGACTGCCTGGGCGTTTTCGCTGTCCGTCGCAGGGCCAATCCGATCAGCGTATCTCAACGAACAAATACCTAGCGTATCGTCGCGCGACTGTCTTGTCATTTCATGCCCTTATGGGCTCGGCCGGTGGTGTCGTCTCCCAGCCGGCGCTCGGTCGATCGGTCGACATCTGGGGATACGGGATCTCGTACGTTGTTAGCGGCATCGTGAGCGCCATAGCAATCCCCTTTGCCTTTCTCTCCCGATCGGAGAACGCTAAAGCAGACATCATCACTCGACCATCCTCAGCTAGCGATCGATAATTCCCAGGATCAGGCACGTCGAGTTGATTAAGGATCGCGAAACACCAGTGACCTGAACGAAGAACCGACGTAGGCTATGTCGATGCATCAAAAGCACGTTCTCATCGTCGACGACGAACCAATGGTCACCGAGGTTGTCTCCAACTATCTAGAGCGTGAAGGCATCCGAGTGACGACTCTGTCTACCGGGCATCACGTCGCCGACACCGTCGAATCCATTAACCCCGATCTCATCGTCTTAGACGTGATGTTGCCCGGGGGCAACGGCTTCGAGATTCTCCGTCAGATCCGTCGGACATCTGACGTTCCCATCATCATGCTGACGGCAAGGACCTCCGAAACCGACCGAGTCTCTGGGTTAGAGGCAGGAGCGGACGACTACGTGATCAAACCCTTCTCCCCCCGCGAGCTGGCAGCGAGGGTGAAGTCGGTCTTACGGCGAGCGGTCGCCGAACAGGCCGCCCTCGATGCTCCAAAACCCCCGATCGAGTTCGGGAGGTACCATCTCGACCCTTCCGCTCGTGAGCTGAAGTCGGGCGACACCATCATCGACTTGACCGCTCGTGAGTTCGAACTCCTGGCCTTCCTCGCTGCGGCACCGCGCCAAGTGTTCTCGCGAGGTCAGCTACTCGAACATGTCTGGGACTCATCTCCGGATTGGCAGGATCCAGCAACGGTGACCGTGCACATCCGCCGGATTAGAACCAAAATCGAGGACGATCCAGCAAGCCCCGATCACCTCAAGACCGTTCGTGGCGTCGGCTATCGGTTCGAACCGTGAAGGGACCCACAACACTCTCGATCCTGATGATCGCCGGTGCCTACGCCCTCTTCGAGGTCATGATGCACCCAACCAACGCCGATCGCCAGCGGCTCCTCGCTGTCCTTGCGGGGGTGGTAGTTCTCGCAGTGATCCTGCGCTTGGTGGTGGATCAGATGGCAGGCAAGACCAAAGCGATCACGACCCTCCTCGGGATTCCGGTCTTTGCCGCCATAGCCATCACCGCCATTGCTGTCCTCGCGGCAGTGAAGGGCATGTTCTTCGAGACAGAACAGATCCCTATTCTCCTAGTCGCGCTCGCTTTTGGAGCTGGCCTAGCTGTCTTTGTGGCCGCAGGTATCGGCCAGCGAGCATCTCGGGACCTCTCAAAGGTGATCTCTGTCGCCAAGGTCGTCGGCGACGGCAACCTAGACAGCCACACCGGTGTCACTCGATCGGACGAGATAGGTGACCTGGCTAACGCTCTCGACTCAATGGTCGCGCAGTTGCAAACAGCGAAGCGGGTCCGTGACGCCGACGACCTGGCGAGGGAGGCGTTCCTCGCCGCAATCGGGCACGATCTCAGGACCCCACTGACCGCTATCAACGCAGCTCTCGAGGCGATCGAAGATCATCTTGCCGACGACCCCGAGCGCTACCTGCGAGTGATCAGCCAACAGACGAGGGTCATGGAGCACCTAGTAACCGACGTTACGACACTGGCAGCGCTCGAGGCCGGGTCGATCAAGAAGGAGCCAACAGACGTCTCCGAGTTGATCGACGAAGCTGTCGAAGCATTCGGACCACTCAGCAAGCGGTCTTCCATTACCATCACCAGCCAAGCCTCAGGCGACGGAACTGTTCGAGGGGACGACACCGCGCTGGGCCGCTTGATTCGGAACCTGCTTGATAACGCCGTTCGCCACGCCGAAACAACAGTGGCCATCTCTATGGCTGGCGACCAAGACAAGATCGAAGTAACAGTGAGCGATGACGGCCCCGGTTTTGCCGAGCAGCTACGAACCACTGCCTTCGACAGATTCGTAACCGGTGACGAGAGCCGCCACAGCGAAGGGTTCGGCCTGGGCTTGGCGATCGCTCAGTCAGTCGTCAAAGCTCACAACGGACACATTCAACTCGGCGAGGGACCCGGAGGCATCGTCACCTTCAGCCTTCCCCGTTAAGCCTAACCAAAGCCTTTAGACCGGCAGCTCGTCACTCCACTGATGAGGTTTCTCCTTGAAGTCAGCCAGGCCCAACTCGTCGCACAGGGCTAGGAACGCCTGCCTGTGGACGCCCTTCCACTCCAGCTCGCCGATGTGGTCCGACGTGGGGGCGTCGCGACGCAGCGTCGCCAGATGGCGATACAACAAAGCGTCATCGAAGTCACTTCTTAGATTCTCTCCCAACCTCGACGCCCCGCGTACCTTGACGTCCCAATCGCCTTCATCCTTGGGGATCTGCTCAAGACGACCATATCGACCCAACACAATCGAGGAAGACTTGGCGCCCCAAGCGGCGATTCCGGGGATGCCGTCAGCGGTGTCTCCTACGAGAGCCAGATAGTCCGGAATCGACTCTGGCCCCACGCCCCACTTCTCCCACACGCCTTGCTCATTGCGCTCGGCCCTTTCACGCCTGTTGTACATAATGATCCGGTCGCCGACGACGCACTGGGCAAGATCCTTGTCCGGGGTCATGATCACCACCTGATCGACGTTGTCACAGAACTTCATCGCCGCTGCAGCCAAAGCATCATCTGCCTCGAACTCCTGCATGCGCCACACTTTCAACCCTATCGCTTCGAGCGCCCGCTCCGCTATCGGGAACTGCGCCATCAACTCCGGCTCGATCCCCTCACCGGTCTTGTACCCATCGAACAGATCGTTTCGAAACGATCGAATCACCGAGTCAAAGGCGGCGCCAACATGGGTGACGTCGTCCTGACGAAGCAGACCCAGAGTGCTCTCTATCAAGCCAGCGACCGCGTGAATTGGAGCACCGTCCTTGTCCTCCCGAGACGGATAGCCGAAGTGGGCTCGAAAGAGCTCATAGGTGGCGTCAAGTAGGTGTAGTTTCATGAGCGAAGGGTAGACAACCGGAGCGATCCGTGGGAGGCCTAACATTCTTTCCGACATGTTGGCAACGCTGCAGAGAATCTTTAACAGGGTCAGGCGCCCAGCCTCTGAATCAAACCAGGAAGCGGTATGGTTTCTAACTATTGCCGGGGTGGTGGGAGCGCTCGTCGGTCTGGCCGCTGCCTTCCTATCGACCACCATTCACTGGCTCACAGAGGGGCTTCACCGGCTTTCGGGAGTCATCGGCCCCGGTGTCACCTACCTAGTACCCCTCCTTGTTCCTCTCGGACTTCTTGCTGCTTGGTGGATTGCGCAACGGTTCTCTCCACAGGCCGCTGGTGGTGGCGTCCCCGAAACGGTTCAGGCGCTTGTTGTCCGCAATGGGTATCTCGCCACCCCTTCCATCTTCTACAAGATGGCGACCACCATCCTTACCCTCGGCTTCGGCGGGTCTGCAGGGCGAGAGGGCCCGATGGTTCAGATCGGCGGGACCATCGGTTCCTCGCTATCCCGCCATCTTGGCCTAGGTGAAGACAAGGTTCGGAGCTTGGTCGCGGCAGGAGCCGGGGCCGCGATTGGTGCTTCCTTCAACGCCCCTATCGCTGGGATGCTCTTCGCCCTCGAGGTAATCCTCGTGAGCTTTGCTGTCCGCCATATGTCAGCGGTGGTCATCGCGTCGGTAGTCGCCGCCGTGACAATTACGACTCTCATTGGATCTGAGGACACCCTCAGCGCCAGCGTCTACGAACTCGGAAGTCCCAAGGAACTGCTCTTGTACGCCGGCCTCGCCATCCTCGCCAGCATCGTTGCAGTCGTGTTCATCCGCACCTACCACCGAACCTCACACACCATGCAAGACAGCGGTTGGAAGCGGCCTGTCGTCTTCGGTTTCGCTATCGCCGGACTCGCCCTTGTGGAACTGCGCTTGCCGGCTGCTGGAGCTACCTCCCGTATCTTGGGTTCCGGGGAAGCCTTCGTCTCTAGCCTCCTCCGACTCACCCAGTCCAGCCTGGTGTGGTGGGCCATCCTCGCCATTGCACTCTTGAAGCTTGTTGCCTCCGCCCTCACTCACGATTCGGGGGGATCAGGTGGACTCTTCATGCCCACGTTGTTCGTCGGCGCATCACTTGGAGCGGCTTTCGCACAACTGGTGGGGCCCTATTGGTCGGCTTCAGCCCTGCAACCGGGAGCCTTCGCCTTGGTTGGGATGGCCACCATGTTCGCCGCTGTGGCCCGGGCTCCCCTAACTGCCATGCTGATTGTCTTCGAGCTCACAGGAGCCCGAGACTACGGCCTCATTCTTCCTCTCATGCTTACGGCAGCGATAGCAACCTTCATCACAGAACGATTCCAGCCGGACGGCACCTACATGCTGGAACTCAAGGATCGCGGTGTGAACATTCACCGCAAGGGTGAGATCGACCTCCTCGACACGGTCGACGTCGGTGAGGTCATGGGCCGCCCACCACTGGTCCACCAAAACGATACGCTTCTCTCGGTCCAAGAACGCATGGACTCATCACGATCCCACGGCTTCGCTGTGGTTAACGCCAAAGGTGCCTTATGCGGCGTCATTACCGCAACCGACGTGATGCGCTCCAGCGATAAGCGACTTTTCATCAAGGGTGCCATGACCGCCAATCCGATTACCGTGACACCAGGCACCCACGTGTCAGATGCCCTCGAAAAGATGGCCTCCCTAGGTATCGGCCGTCTACCCGTGGTTTCCGAATACAACCCAACTGAGTGCATCGGCATGTTCCGTCGAGAAGACGCTATCACGGCCTACCACCAGGCTCTGGGCGCCACCACCGACGAGGGCACGCATCGGACCAACCTCAAGCATCGCACCCAATCGGGCACCACGCATTACTTCGACTTCAGCATCCCCAAGGGCTCATTCGCGGCAGGAAAAATGCTACGCGAGAACGTGTGGCCAGAGAGCTCAACCCTGGTCAGCGTGTCGAGGGGTGTTTCAGTGATCGTCCCTCAAGGTGACACCATCCTCCGCCCGGGTGATGTCGTCACAGCCTTCGGAACCGAAGCGTCAAGGTCGAGGATCATCGAAAGACTGAACGCCGGCGCCGATGAACCCACAGCCGAGATCCCGTTCTCGCCTGCGGTAAAAGCCGGCCCGACCGACCCAGCCGGAGCCGCACCAACCGACGTCTAACGCCCCCACCGCTCAAACGCCCCCTTTCACCCACCCTGGAGGGCGACTTGACTGTTATCGACAACATCGAACTTCCGGCTCGTCGATTGTCCGAGACCAAGAAATTCTACAGCGCCGTCTTCGAGTGGGATTGGATCGACTGCGGGCCAACCTACGCGGCAACCGAAGGTAACTCACCTGAGGTAGGACTCAACGGGTTGGCGACCACAGCGCGCGTGCAGCCGCTCGGCTCTTAGAACTCTTTCGGCCCGTTCGTTCTCTTTTCTACCGATGACCTCGAAGCGGTTCGCGCGCGCATCCTTGACGCAGGTGGAGCCATCGTGTCGGAGCCTTATGCATTCCCCGGCGGCCAACGTTTGCACTTCCAAGATCCAAGCGGGAACGTCTTAGGTATGTATCAAGAAACATCCTCAACATAAAGCTGCGAAACTACGGTCGAGACATTCACAGGAGGAACCACATGTCAGATTGGAAGGACAACGCAACCGATTCCTGGAAGTCGGTAGGCGATGACTTCTCACAGCTCGGGGAGTCATTCAAGAAGCACTACACGGGCGACGAAGCCGAAAGCGACACAGCATCAGAAGTAAAGGATGCGCTCACGACCCTGGGCCAAGGACTCGATCGACTCTTCGGTGCAGTCGGCGAGGCTGTTAAGGACGATGAGGTAAAGGAAACAGCCCGTAGAGCCGGAACAGGCCTTCTCGACGCGCTTGGCGACACCTTCACCGCTGCCGCCATGGAGATTCGGGATGCGTTCAAGGGCGCCCGGCGAACGGGCGGCGACACGGCTACGACGATCGAAGTGGAGATCGGAGATGCCATGGAAGCCGCGGAGCAGGAGATCGACGACGCTGAGGCCGTTGAGGAGATCCGTTCAGATCTGGAAGAGTAAGTGACCAAGTTCTCACCGGTGGGGTGGAGGCCCCCCAAACATCCCAAGCTTGAAGGAGTCTTCGCTATTAACAAGGATCTCGCCGCGGCTGAACTCTGGCCCTCTGGCAAGGGTCCAGAAGACGTGGCGGTCGACGACGAAGGATTCGTCTACACCGGACTTGAGAACGGGAACATCCTGAAGTTCAGACCTGACGGATCCTCTCACCAAATATTGGGAAACACTGGCGGGCGACCGCTCGGAGTTGGAATTCATCCTGCTGGTGGAGTCCTTGTTTGCGATGCATACGCGGGAATGCTTCACGTCGCCGACACCGGCACCATCGAGGAAGTCCTCGCCAAAGTAGACGGCACCAAACTCCTCCTCACGAACAATGCCTCGATAGCGAGGGACGGAAGGATCTTCTTTACGGAATCGTCACAGAGATGGGAACTCGATCACTTTACCGAGGATCTCCTCGAAATGACGTCGACAGGTCGCCTGTTGGTACTGCATCCAAACGGTGACATTGAGGAGCTGATCAGTGACCTCTGCTTTGCGAACGGTGTTGCGCTGTCACCCGACGAGTCCTTCGTACTAGTGGCCGAAACAGGTCGCTTCAACATCCACCGTCACTGGCTCTCGGGACCAAAGGCAGCCACCAACGATGTTTGGCTCACCAATCTCCCAGGGTTCCCGGACAACCTGTCTCAGGATGACGGAGTCGTCTGGTGCGCGTTCCCACGCCCCAGAGACGCCCAACTCGACATGCTGCAATCCAAACCGCGTCTCAAGTCGATCGTGATGAAGCTGCCGGCTTCTATGCAGCCGTCACCTTCACGGCACGGATTCGTGCTGGGTTTCGATCTTGAGGGCAACGTGGTCCATAACCTGCAGGACACTTCGGGCAAGGTGGCCGTAACAACGGGCGTTCGAGCCTCCCACGGGAAGCTCTACATCGGCAGTCTTAGCGATCCGACGATAGCCGTCCTTGAGATGGCAGGTCGTTAGCCAGAGGCTCCTAAAAGCTCTAGAGCCTCGGCGATGAGATCGGCTGCGCGATTGCGTTGCTGGGCAGCAGGGATATCAGCCGTTCCATCGCGAGCCAGTTCTCCGAAGTCACCGAACTGGGCGTGGTTGGCTCCATCGATGTGGGCGATAGTGAAGGTGCTTGGCATCCGCGCCGTTGACTCCTCGATGCCCACAACTGAGACGAATCCGTCACGCGAACCAACAACCGATACCGCCACGACGTCCCTATTGCTGAGATCAACGAACGTGGGAGTGACAGTCCCCATCAAGACGAGCCCGTCCACCTCTGGCCGCCTGTCAAGATACGAGGCGGCCATCATGCCTCCGAACCCGTGCCCTCCTACAGCCCAGGACTCAATCTCAGGGAAATCCGAAATGATCCCGTCAGGAGCGTTGCTCGCAAGGAGCGGCGCACGAAATGGTGGGTCGACAACCACTACTAGGAGTCCTCGTTCGGCGAGCTGGCGAGCCAACGGAGCGTACGCGGCTGCCGGTACTCTCGCAGCCGGATACAAGATTATCCCGGTGGTTGCCCCTTCTGGCTCGAAGCTCAGCCAAGGCTCGCTCTGAATCTCGATCGCTGAGTGCGCATTCATGGCGAGGTCGGCTGCACGTCCCAATGAAGGCCCCGACGCTGTCCAGACCAATCCGGCGATGACTATACCGGTAACCGCCAGCCCAACCGCTCCGAGCACGCCCCGCAAGAATCTCACAGGGCAAGGATACCGGTCGATCGAGTTACAGTAAGCACATGCTGCTGGAAGACCCTGTTCTCGCTGAAGCCGTAGAGATCGGTGACCTGGACAACCTTGTCCGACTGGCAGATGGCATTGCAGGTGCCCGCGAGTGGGACCGCCTTCTCAATCTTCGAGACCGTTGCACGCTCGCCGTTGAACGCGGCAAGCAACTGTGGGGCGTCGCCCACTACTGCAACTTCCGGCTGGCTCTTGAGGCCCCCGCTGACATCGCCGGATCAATCGTCACCCAACCGCGCGGCCACATGCTCCCAGGCCCGCTCACCGAAGTTGTCGCCTCCCGACTCACTTGGGAGGAGTTGGCTCCTCATCTTGCTGACACACCAGAGCGATCGGTGGTCGCTCAAGAGCGGGTGCTACGTGGAGAAGACCTCTCCGCCGCTTACATCGACACCGAGATCCTTGGGCTTCCCTTATCGCTCGGTGCTTGGGAAGGTCGGACACCGTTAGCGAGCTACAAACCAAGCGGAGGGACCTTTGATCCCCCCGACTTGCCACCGATGAAGGCGGTACCAACAGGGGATCACAAACCGCTTATCGACGAAGAGGCCTCTATTGCTCTTGCTGATCTTGGTCAGGAGTGGCTTGAGCGTTCGAATGGCCGCGTGGAGGTGGTGTGCGTCGAGGGCTCTGGGCTTGATGCCATCGCCACGCTCGGAGCGCCATCAGTTCGAATCGCGGAAGTGACCCTGCCTGTCGCAATGGAGTGGATGATGTGGCTCGCTGCAAGCGGAGGAGCGCACGGAGTTCGAACCGGCGGCGCAACCGGACGGTCGAAAGCTTGGTGGGCGCTGGCACAAATCGCCGCAGCGGGTAACGACTGGCCAATCGCCTCGAACGATCTCTTCGAATCAGCAGAGGGCCTCAAGTGGTTTCTTTGGTCGGACCTCAACGACGACATCGGTTGGTCCTGCCGCCTTGCAGTGGAGGATCCCATCGATGGTTTGGCATGGGTTCTCTCCGCTCTCGACGCAGTTTGAGACCGAGCCTCGACCGATCACGACAGAGTCGAAGGAGCCCCTTCGAACTGAGTTTCGTACAACCGGGAGTACAAACCAGCGGCCGCAACCAACTCCTTGTGAGTGCCCTGCTCGACCAATTCTCCGTCATCGATGACCAAGATCTTGTCGGCAGCCACAACGGTCGAGAGTCGGTGGGCAATCACCAACGAAGTACGATCCTCCATCACTTGTTCGAGGGCACCCTGGATAAGTGACTCGGACCGAGAATCTAGGTGTGACGTTGCTTCATCCAAGATAAGGATCTTCGGATCCTTCAGGATCACTCGAGCAATAGCCAGTCGTTGCTTCTCTCCACCGGAGAGTCGGTACCCCCGCTCCCCGACCTTGGTGTCGTATTTGTCTGGCAGCTTGTCGACGAACTCATGGATGTTGGCGGCGCGACAAGCCTTCTCCAGCTCGGCGAGAGTGGCATCCGGCTTCGCGTAGCGAAGGTTCGCTCCAATGGTGTCATGGAACAGATACGATTCCTGCGTGACCACTCCAACACCTTCGGCGAGAGAGCGCGACGTGTGTCGAGCGATAGGAATCCCGTCTATCAGCAAAGCACCCCGGTCAATGTCATACAGTCTTGGCACTAGGTAGCTGATGGTGGTCTTCCCCGCGCCTGAGGGGCCAACCAGCGCGATGACCTGGCCCGGTTCGGCGGTGAAGGAAAGATCCTGGATAGCCCACTCTCTCGCCGACGCTGTCTGAACGAGACCTTCTTCGTCAGCCGGCACTCCCCGCGCCCACATCCGGAACCGGTTGACGGTACCTAACCCAGCCGGTTGCTCTTTCTCATATTTAAACCAAACATGATCAAACTCAATGCTTCCCTGGATCTCATCGTCCACAGCGTCAGGAGCTTCAACAATGTCATGCTGCATATCGAGGACTTCGAAGACGCGTTCGAAACTGACGAGAGAAGTGGCGAACTCCACCCTTGCGTTACTAAGTGCAGAGAGCGGGGCGTACAGTTGCCGAGCCAAGGCCGAGAACATGACGACTTCTCCCAGAGTGATGTCACCACTAATCACCATGCGCCCGCCAACCCAAAAGACCGCTGCGGAACCTACTGCACTTACAAGGCCCAACGCGGCAAAGAACCACCTTCCGACAAGAGCTCGCCTAATACCCAGCTTCCTCACGGCTTCAGCCTCAGTCGCGTACCGCTCACCCTCATGCTGCGACCTGTTGAAGAGCTTGACGAGGAGCGCACCCGACACATTGAACGTCTCTTGAAGGATCGACGACATCTCAGCATCGTGGCCCATGGACTCTTGGGTGATCTTGCGTAGAAGCTTTGCGACCTTGCGAGCCGGCGCGACGAATAGCGGGAGCGCTGCTACCGCCAACAACGTGAGCTTCCAATCAGTACCGATCATCACAACGAGAATGATCACCACGCTGATTACGTTGGAAACAATGGTCACCATTGTGCCGGTAACGGCGGACTGGGCGCCCACTACATCTTGATTGAGCCGGCTGATGAGCTCGCCAGTGCGAGTAGAGGTGAAGAACCTGAGCGACATTGCCTGCAAGTGATTGAACGCGGCAACCCGAAGGGAGAAAATGATCCCCTCGCCCACCGTGGCCGTGAGCCAACGCTGCAGTCCACCAACCGCGGCGGAGACAATAGGAACAGCCACCATCCCCAACCCCAGCCAAGTCAGGAGCTGCAGGTCCTTGTTGGGGATGGCGTCGTCAATGAATCGCTGCGTCAAGAGCGGCGGAACCACCGTGAACCAGGAAATAATGATGATGGTGATGAGCACCCCAAACAACCGAATTCTGTGTGGTTTTGCGTACGCAAAGACCCTGCTCAGCAGAGCTCTGTCTACTTTGGGTTTCTCCGCATCCTCATCATGTTGCAGTCGGGCATACCAACCACCGCCGTGCGCCATCATTCTGTTGAGCATAGTTGCGGATCCACACTGACACTGGGGCGATCTTGTGCGCTTCCTTACCCGTCAGCGAAGCGGTCGGGGAAGGTGGGCGCCGAAGGCGCTCGAATGGGGAAACCCCAGAGGATCACCAGTCTCGAGTTAGCCATTCGGCGTTTGGCAGCACGAACGCGACTAGGCGAATCGGCGTTTGAGTCGCAGGATGGTCCGCATGTTGTAGAGGCCGTCCTTCTTAGAAGCTAGGCCACCTAAGGCGACGGCCATAACATGTCTCAAGCCCGCGTCTCTGAAGTCCTGAAACTGGGCTTCAATCTGATCGGGCGTTCCGGCAAACACGTTCTGCCTGAGGAGCTCGGAGGGAACCTGATCGATCGCGTCGAGAAGGAACTCTCGTTCGTATCGTTGGGGAACGAAGTCGCTCATCCCTGCGAACTCATCGCCAAGAGGATGAGCCAGTCCCATCGTGGCCCACATTCCCGCTGGAGCCAACAGTCCTAAAAATTTCACCGCCCTGTGATCAAGCAAAGCCTGCACATGAGCCTCAGTCTTCCCTGCCACGACGTAGGCCTGCATCCCGGGTTCGATTATCTCGGAATCTCTCCCTACTTTCGCGGCGGCGTCTCGTATGACCTTCAACTTGGCACCGTAATCACCTGGTCCCGCAACAAACGCCGGGTACCACCCGTCTGCGTACGTCCCAGTGAGCCGAAGCATTCTCGGACCGTGAGCAGCCACCCAAACCTTTGGCTCGTTCCCGGGCTTCGGCTCTAGATCCATGATCGCGTCCGGCATGTTCCAAAACTCGCCTCTGAACTCAAACGGGCCGCTTGAGTCGAAGCAGATGCGGATGATGTGGAGTGCTTCTTCGAGTCGCGCTACCGGCCTTTCAAAGTTCAAACCGTAGGGATCGGTATTCTCCCGCTCGCCCGAACCAATGCCAAGGATCGGCGGGACCTTGGTCATGTGCGACAGCGTCATGAACGCCTGAGCGAGCAAGACTGGATGCCTCCGAATCGCCTCCGTCACGCCCACGCCTAACTGGACCTTCCCCGCGGAGCCTGCGATGTGGCCCAGCAGCGTCTGGAATTCGAGATAGTCATGAGGGGACCCGTCCGCCAACCAGGTGAACTCCTTATCCCAGATCGCTGCTGGGAAGAGTCCGAGGAAGTGGTCAATGACCCACGCAGAGTCAAACCCGAAGAGCCGAGCGAAGCGAAGCGCGTTGCGAGTCTGTGAAAGCGGGGGCCGAGAACCAAGGCCCAACCCAAACTTGATCGAAGGAGCCATCAGAGAAGGCTAGCTCAGAGAAAGCCCGACTAGAGCTAGAACAACCCAAGCCCCAGAGTAAGCCGCCCCGAAAAGCTGAACCCTGGGTTGGGGGTTGGCATTCGGTTTCGCATTGGGTCCGCGTAATAGCCCCAAGATGTAGATTCTCGAGCTTCCTTACCCGTTTACGGGGAAGGTGGGCCCGAAGGGCTCGGATGGGGCAGCCCGAGAGAACCACCAGTCTCGAGATTGGTAACTGTAGCTAGCTCGAGACCGGCTCCCCCGAAATCGGGAGCAAGCGCTAGTCCAGCGACGAAGCCCTCGCTCCACACACCAATCTCATCCCTGATCCTACGGAACACATCTCGCAGCTCTTCAGGATCCATCTCGGGATAGTCCGGATCCTCGAAGGATCGGTGGATCGTTCGCTTCGGTCCGGGCAAGATCGAACAAGCTTCCCGGGCATCGTCGCAGACAGTAACCACCGCATCAAAGTCACTAGCGAGGTACTCCGAAACATGATCCGAGGAATACCCCGAGATATCAATCCCCACCTCGCTCATCACGGAGACCGCCAAAGGATGCACTCCCTTGGGTTCCGTCCCCGCGGAAGCTACTGCTACACCGTCGCCACCAAGATGCCGCAGCCAGCCGTGGGCCATCTGCGATCGGCAGCGGTTACCCGTGCACACAACGAGAATTCGCATAGGTGATTGAGGCGAAAATTGCATGGGCTGATACTACGACGGGTATCTTCTTGGGTATGCCAAACGCGAACACCCGAGAATTCCTGCAAGGGCATCCAGCTGATGTAGCTCCGCTCCTACTCGGCTGGCGGTTAGCCACTCAGATGGACGGCGTCCTCACCGAGGTAGTGATCGAAGAAGTAGAGGCCTACGCGTCGGCCGCAGATGCCGCCAGCCATTCCCACAGGGGACCGACGATGCGCAACAAGCCCATGTACGGTCCGCCCGGGACGCTCTACGTGTACCTGAACTACGGCATGCACTATCTCATGAACGTGATTGTTGGCCTCGAGGGAACCCCTCACGCAGTACTCCTGAGAGGCGGAACTCCCCTTAAGGGCATCGAAGAGATGCAGAGGCGACGAGGAAAGTCTGACTCACTCACCAGTGGACCCGGCCGACTCACCCAAGCCCTCGGTGTCACGCTCGCCCACAACGACACCTCAACGCTCTCGGGCCCAGTTCGCCTGCTTCCCCCTTTGGCCGAAGGCTTCGTCCCGTACCTATCGACCCCTCGGATCGGAATCAGCAAGGCGACCGAACTCCCATGGCGGTTCCTAGCCCTTGAGTCGGGTCAGGACTGATATCACCGCGAGTCGCGCTTCATGGATGGCTGCACCCACCAAACAAGAAAGGCGATTTTGCGCCCATCTGGACTCCCATTGTGTAACTATCAATCACCAATGGGAGTCCGATACTACGGAGGTGAGAAATGAGTTCAGATGAACTTAAAGGAAAGATGGGCGAAGAGGTTGAGGAGCTAAAGGCGGAAGCTAGCGGCGCCCTCGACAAGTACTTCGGCATCACAGCGAGTGGATCATCGGTAAGCACCGAGATCCGAGCGGGACTTACGACGTGGTTGGCAATGGCCTACATCATCTTCGTGAACCCCGCGATACTCTCCAACGCAATCGACGTGGATCAAGCTCAGCTTGTAACCGTCACAGCTCTAGCGGCTGCGTTCGGAACGCTTCTCATGGGTCTGTGGGCAAAGCTACCGTTCGCGCTGGCACCGGGAATGGGCCTCAACGCCTACTTCACGTTCAGCGTGGTACTTGGAAGTGGAATGGCATGGGAAACAGCGCTTGGCGCAGTCTTCCTCTCAGGCATCCTCTTCCTTGTCATCTCGTTGACGGGGCTACGCAAATACATCTTGGACGCAATCCCCAAGTATCTCAAGCACGCCATCACAGCGGGTATTGGGCTGTTCCTCGCAATCATCGGGTTCCAAGGAGCCGGCCTGATTGGGGACTCCCCAGCAACCCTGGTGACACAGGGGGACTGGACTTCGTCCACTGTTCTCTTGGCGATGTTTGGTCTCATCGTCACTGGTGTCATGCTGATTCGCAAGATGAAGGGGGCGATCCTCATCGGGATTGTCGCTACCACCGTTCTTGCGATTGCCACTAGCGCAGAGGTGTACTTTGGGGCAACCGCTTTCCCGGGGTTCAACGGCATCGTTGGATTCTCCTGGCCGAGCGATCTCATTGGAGCGCTTGACATTGTTGGGGCGATTGAATACGGCATCCTTGGTGTTGTCTTCACGTTCCTCTTTGTCGATTTCTTCGACACAGCGGGAACCTTCATTGGCCTCGCCGACAAGTCGGGGCGGATGGATGCTGAAGGAAACATCGAGGCACCTCGGGCAGCGTTCAGCGCTGATGGAGCAGCAACTGCGGTTGGTGCCCTGTTGGGTACCTCCTCGACGACCACCTACATCGAGTCAGCAGCTGGGATCGAAGACGGTGCTCGCACCGGCTTAGCCTCAGTAACGACAGGCGTACTGTTCATACTGTCGATGTTCTTGGCTCCGCTGTCCGCGGTTGTACCTGGCGTTGCTACAGCACCTGCGTTGATCATCATCGGCGCGATGATGATGTCCGGTGCTGTGAAGGTGGATTGGAGCGAGTATCGCTACTCGATTCCTGCGTTCCTTGCGATCGTCGGAATGCCTTTCACCTACTCGATCACGGCTGGGATCAGCTTGGGACTCATTTCCCATACGCTCATCTCGGCTGCGAGCGGCAAGGCAAAGGACGTCCATCCTGTGATGTACGTGTTGTCACTCTTGCTGATTCTGAGGTACTTCACCGAAGTCTTTGGCTAGACCAACCAAACAAACTAAACCGAGAAGGGGGTTGGCTCAGCCAGCCCCCTTCTCGCCGTTCTGCCCTACCGCCTAAAGGGGATCACCAGCCGCTGTTCGGTGAACCCAAGTGACTGGAATAACTCTCTAGCAGCTGTGTTGTCATCGCCCACGAAGACCCTGACCTTCGATACCCCGTCTGCGACGAGCGCAGCCACGGCTGCTCGCACCATCTCCCCACCAAGGCGCCTTCGACGCAGGTCCTCTATCACCCCCAAGAAGTTGATCCGCCCCACCGCGTCCGATTCTCTGGTGGTATTGATGTAACCCACAGGCTCCCCAAAGTGCCGTACCACCATGGTGGTGTCCGCTCCGGTGGCATCCACGATTGTGGACCCCACAGTCTGTGAATCTGGAAACGTTTCCTCGTGGAACATCGAGACGAACTCTCGGAAGTCATCACTCATGGGATGGACCATCACGATGCTGTCCTTGAGTGGGTTTGCCAAACCGATCTCGACCACGCCAGTCAATCCTGTGAAGCCCAGCTCTTCGCTCAACCGGGTCAGGTGGTAGTTGCGGTTGTCGGCGTGAATGAGTTCTGTGGTTGCAGTCGAAGCGTAGCGAGCCGCGGCCAAGACTGGCCCCGCATGCTCCTCCCAGCTGGTCTCTCCAGCAAACGGACCTCTCCAGTCAACACGGGGCCCATCCAGTTCGCCCATAACCCAAGCCACCACCTTGCCGCTCTTCTCGGCGACCCACGCTTGATCCGGCCAAGCTGGCGAAGCGCTCAGTGAAGCTCGAATCTCTCCAACGTCAGACGGGAAGAACCCGGCATGGGTGGCTCTCTGGGCCTGGCTGGAAGCTGCGAGGGCAACGGCGTCGAAGAGGTCATCGTCGTTTGCCCTTCTCGTTGTCAGTTCCGTCACTTGGCCTCTTCCTCAGTATCGCTCGAATCTAGCCCCAGCGCTGCTTCGGCCGCATCGATTGTCTGCCCTCCCCGTAACACCGGAGCAAACAAATCACCATATCTTGCCAGCCTTCCCCATATTGTTCGGATTGTGAAGTCCTGAGGGACTACAACATCTACCTCGTCCCAGAGGATTGGGGTCGATACCGGTGCCCCTGAGTATGGGCGCACGGAATAGACAGAGGCGATGGTCTTTCCGCCAACGTTCTGATTGTGATCGATGAAGATCTTGGGACCTCGTTTGGAGATATCCCACTCCATGGTCAGTTCCTCGGGGTTCGCCTGGACCAGTAGCCTCCCCACTGCCTCGACAAAGGCCCTAACACGGCGGTACGAATGCACCGGGTCCAATGGCACATAGATGTGTATGCCGGTTGCTCCGGAAAGCTTGGGATAGGAGACAAGACCGAACTGGTCCAGTACCAATTTCACCAGTTTGGCGACGTCGACCACCTGTTGCCAAGTGCATCCCTCTGAAGGATCAAGGTCGAATATTGCGGAATCTGGTGCCTCGATCGACCCTAAACGACTCAACCAGGGATGGATTTCGATACAGCCCATATTGGCCAGCCACATCAGCGACTCCCGATGCTGCGCGGTAATGAACTCTATGGGTTCACCGCGGTGCGCTGAATGTACAGGAGCCAGTTCCAGCCAGTCAGGCTGATGTCCCGGCGCCTGTTTCTCGTAGAACCATTCCCCCTCCCACCCATCGGGATACCGAGCCATGACGATGGGATGACCCGCAAGGTGCGGGAGCAGCAACGGAGCGATGGACGAGTAGTACTGGATGAGATCACCCTTGGTCTCTCCGCTATCGAAGAAGGGCTTGTCAATGTTCGACAGACGCAGTGGACGCGTGATGCCTAACGGCCGATAGCTTCCTTGCTCTTGAACAACCCGCACCTCACCGGGCAGCTCGGCAAGAGTCGCCAGAGCCCGGCCTTCTCTCACATCGTCGTTACCCACAGCGTGGAGTGTCGCGTTGATCTCCCTCAGCACGGCCAAGTGGGAGGAACGCTCCCTCATCTCAGAGATCAAAGTGAGATCCTGCCCCGCCTCGACGGCCGCCTCAACGAGCGGGCCCACCCTCAGCGAACCCTCTCCGTAGGGGATGTGCTTGATTTCTCCTGAGTCGCCATAGAGCACATCAGAGAAGTGGCAATGCATCTGATCCAACTGCCAGCTGGGAAGAGACTCCCTGGCAAAGCCCAGCACAGCAGAGAACGATTCCTTCTCCTTAAGTCCCCCGTTTGACATGGCGTGAACGTGCGCCCAATCGATAACAGTTCGCACCCACGAATACTCGTTGGAAAGAGCGGTCAGATCGCCGAGTCGTCCAAACTGCGCTCTCTTGCCAGCAGTCTCAAGCGACAGCGTCACCCCAAGTTCTCGGACTTTCGGTTCGAGATAGTCGAGCGCCCCTCGCACCACCGCCATCACTTCATCTGGGTCGCGATCGCGCTGATTACCGGGATGTGCGACCACCGTGGTGCCCCCCAGCGTTGCACACAGCTTCATGGAATGCTCCAGGGCAGCGATGACTCGCTTGGCTCTGTCCTCATCATCCAGCGTAAGCATCGCGAAGTACGGGGCATGCACGGTGAGCGCTATCCCCCGCTCGGCCGCCGCCTCACCAAAGGAACGACAACGACCCTTCTTCCACGGAAAGTCCTTCACGAACGCCAACTCAAATGCTTGGAACCCGTCGGTGACCAGCCCATCGAGAAAGGCCTCATCGGTCACATCATCCGGTGGCATCCCCGAGTACCCGAAACTGATCATTGCGTGAGGTTACCCGCGTCCGAAACGCTGAACCCAGGGTTGGGAGAGCGGACAGGACTTTGGACCGCCGGCTAGACGTTCGTAGGCCTGCTCCCCCGAAATCGTGGGCGCAAGCGCGCAATAGCGCCAAGACATAGGGTATTGCGCTTCCTCCCCTGTTTACGGGGAAGGTGCCCGCAGGGCGGATGGGGCAGCCCGAGAGAGCCACCAATCTCGAGAGGTGAACAGGGTCGGTGGACGGCGTTGCCGGTATCTGGGGAGTACTGGCAGTGGGTCTCTTCTCGATGGATGGAGATCTCTTCCACGGCGGTGGGCTCCGACTTCTTGGCATTCAGGCAGTGGGACTCGTTGCCATCACGGCCTGGGTGCTGACACTCTCGCTTATAGTTTTCTGGGGGGATCAAGACCTACCGGGGCCTGCGAGTGACCGAAGAGGAAGAAATCGAAGGCCTCGACCACCACGAGCACGGCACCCTCACTTACCCAGAGTTTCACTAAGGAACCTGGACCGAGCTCTTGGTCGGTATTCGCATTCGCTGGCGGGTCTTTAGCGGCTCAGACCGCTAAAGGCGCGCTGTGTCTTGCCGATGGTGTAGATACCTAGGAAGGTACCTGTGACAGCTTGGCGAAAGATCTCGCTCCCAATTTCATCGTTCGGAGAGGCAAACCTCCCCGCGGTCTGTGTGGCAACAGGAAAGCCCACTGATATTTGGACGACGGTAAATCTTCTCTGGATACCTCGATGGACCGCTCCACTCATTCTTCTGGGACCGTTCGGAATGCTTATCCAAATGATGGTCGGAAGGAAGATCCCGGTCCGGTTCCCTGTCCACGACAGCTTGGTCCGTACCCAGCACCGGAAACAGATTCTCGGCGCCTCCCTCTCCCTCATAGGAGCCTTCCTCATGGCGGTCGGACAGGCGCTGCCATCCATGGCGGCGGGTCTCGACATCGCCGTCATCGGCTCTTTCGTCTTCGCTGGACTGCTCCTATGGTTCGGCCGCCGACCCTTCATCCCAGTCAAGTTACTCTCCTCACCCACGATGGAACTCTCCGGAGCACGCCTGCGGTACGTTCACCCAGAGTTCCTCGCTGCCGTTGAGCGTTCGGAAAGCGAGATCAGCGCTGCTGAGAAATTCTTCGGCAAGGAGATCGCAAACGAGATGAGCATCTTCGATCTACCGAAGCGCACACTCGTCGCTGCAGGCGTCGGAGACCCTTGGATCTAGCGGTTCGCCGCCTCTGACGAAGCGGACTTGGTCTGCCCATCTGGTACCGTTTCACTCCCAACCGGGCCCCTAGCTCAATTGGCAGAGCAGCGGACTTTTAATCCGTTGGTTGTGGGTTCAAGTCCCACGGGGCCCACCAGACATGACATGTTTGAACCATGGCCAACAAGTAGAAGGTCATGGTTTTTGTTTTCCCATTTCATCGCACCTGAGGGCCGCTGGGTGTGATCTTCCGGTTTCTTCCGTCTGTACGTCGACAGTGACAGGTCAGTTAGAGCGTTTGCTTCGTGTTCGAGTCGTTCTGTGAGGTCGTGTGCGAGTAGGTGTGCGAATGGGAGTTTGAGGTCGACTCCTTCTACTCCGTCTTCTCCGATCCAGATCTTTTCGAAGAATGCTTGGTTGTAGGTGCGTCTGAGCTCGTCGGATGCCTGTTTGTAGGCTTCTAGGCAGTTGCCTACGAGGTTGAGTGCTTGGTCGAGGTTTCGTTCGATCTCGTCGAATCGTAGGGTGCACGAGTCAAGGATCCGCTGTGCTTGTGCTTCTTCTGTCGTGATGCGTTGTTGTTCTTCTTTGAGGAGTTCGACGGGCCTGCCACACGACCTAGCTGCCGGATCAAGGCGAGCCTGAAATGAGCAGAGCCGAAGAAACTCGCCTTGGCTGTGATCGAGTTAGCGAAGCGCCTTGAGCGCGACAAGCGTCGGCATTCGTGAGAGAATGGCCTCATGAACCAAATCTTGTTCAAGGAACCAGCAACCCCTGAGGTCTTGCATGCCTAGTCGGGGTGCCGCAATCGTCCTGCCAAACATCATCGAATGGGCACTCGAACGTGCAGAAGTATCGAATGGTGAGCCGGCGAAAGCAGCTGGGACCAGCGAGGCAGTAGTCAGTGCATGGTTGGCGGGTGAGAAGCAACCAAGCTTTCGTCAATCAAAATTAATTGCTAGCAGGACACGTGTCCCCTTCGGTTTCCTTTTTCTACAGCAACCCCCTCCTGAATCGCTACCCATTCCAGACTTCAGAACTCGGAACGGCGACATAGTTGGAACTATTAGCGTGGATTTGAGAGATGTGATTCTCTCAACCCTCAGGAAGCAGACATGGCTAAGTGAGTACCTCCAGGCAATAGGTGCAGATCCGGTTGAGTTCGTTGGGAGCGTGACAGCCTCTACGGCTCCCCAATTGGTCGCACGGTCAATTTCGGACGCTCTTGAACTGCCTGAACCGAACGATAGGCCGCGCAATGTTGAGACCTTCCTGAGATTCCTTGTAAGGAGGAGTGAGTCTGCCGGAATAAACGTCTTACGCAGCGGAATAGTAGGAACCAATACACGCCGGGTACCCGATGTCGACGAGTTTCGGGGTTTCAGTTTGAGTGATCAGTTTGCTCTTTTCGTATTCATCAACGGTACAGACGTGAAGGTTGCACAAATCTTCACACTTATACATGAACTTGGTCATATCTGGCTCGGAGAATCTGGGATCTCTGACATCCTTAGTTCCGGTGAAGTATTCGGTGGCACCAGCCATGAATCTATATGCAACCGAATAGCGGCAGAGGTCCTTGTTCCATCCCGCGACTTTCTGGAGTCTTGGGATGCGGACGAAGAGCTCGCTGAGACGATCAAATCAGCAGCTCGGCAGTTCCATGAAAAACGAGGTCGATACCCCCCTTGGATGTGGCGTTGCCGCGAACGAGACGCCACGAGATGTGATCCGATTCGCATGAGGTGCTGGCTCAACCAAATCGCCGCGTATTCCATGGGGAGCGAGCTCAGAGTGAGACACCGGCAGGTTCGACTGACGAACCAGACATCTAAACACGAGAAGCGTTCATGGGGCTAGAGCTGTTCGACCGAGCCGCCGCCCATGGTGAGCGATTAGCGATCGTGGACAATGGCGGCCGTCATACATATTCCGACCTCCTCGCGGCATCTGGCCGAGCGGCGTCAGCTCTCCTCAACGGAGCCAACGACCTCAACGGAGCCAGAGTGGCGTTCATGGTCGAACCGTCGTTCGGCTATCTGCGAACGCAGTGGGGAATATGGCGAGCCGGCGGAATCGCGACGCCACTCTGCTTAACCTTTCCATCGGAGGAGCTGGCCCGTGTTCTCGATAACTCCCGGCCGACCTCCGTCATAGTCGACGCTAAATTCGAGGATGTGATTCGGCCACTAGCGCAGGCTCGAGGTCTACAACT
>Ga0115002_10001260_pt1 | contig 35058 bp, 29 predicted proteins | sample ArcticOcean_MG_C_8_FD_89576 | JGI IMG/M metagenome (GOLD analysis project Ga0115002, IMG submission 89576) | Marine microbial communities from western Arctic Ocean - ArcticOcean_MG_CB11_86 | ecosystem: Environmental > Aquatic > Marine > Oceanic | place: Arctic Ocean: Canada Basin | collected... | reverse complement strand
CAACTCCAGCTACTCGAGCTAAAGACTCAGCAAGGTTCCCATCAGGAAACTTGCCAAAATCCTCTGCTGTAATTGCATCCATAACACCGACATAACTCCTTTTAATATCAATAGCATTTTGTAGGCTCTTTTTAATTCCCGTAACAACAACTTCTTCAACAGTAGAAGAATCTTCTTCTAAATCTGTAGATTCGGCTGAAATTAAAGAATTAAAAGAAAAGGTTAAGAAAAAGGTTAGTATAGAACTAGCTAGTATTTTCATGTTAAAAGTCCCCAAAAAAGTTAATTTAGTGACTCTTTATACACGATTATCTATAAAATGACAACGCTGTCTAATATATAATTCTAAAATATTTAACAACGCTGTCTTAATATAAATAACAAGATTTATTAATTTAAACTTGAAATAGAATCTCTAATAACTAATTTTGAATTAATAGTTATTTTTATTGCCGTACTAACACCTTCAAGCTGATTTATTAGACTCTTTGCAGCCGCTTCCCCCATCAAATCTAGAGGTTGTTTAATGGTAGTTAAAGGAGGAGAAATCAATTTTGTCATTGGTGAATCATCAAACCCAACAACAGAAAGGTCTTCTGGAATTTGTAGATTATGCTCTTGTGCAATCCTTATTACCCCTGCAGCCATCTCATCATTCGCGGCAAAAATTGCAGTAGGTTTGTTTCTAAGAGACAAGAGCTTTCTTGCACATTCCAAACCTGATTCATAAGAATTAAGACCACTCTCAATAAGTTCATTTGGACAGTTAATCTTAGCTTCATTCATAGCTTCAAAAAAACCATTTACTCTATCCCCCACTGAACGGTGACTTGGATGGCCTTTTATAAAAGCAATTCTCTTATGTCCGTTATTAATCAGATAGTTGGTCATCGCTTTTGATGCCTCCTGATCATTTGTTTTAATTGAAGGTTGATTAATTTCTTTAGCTCCAGGTGATATCAAGACTCTTGGTATGCTTAATTCTGTTAATAAGTTAATTAAGTCTTCCATGTCTGATAAAGGTGGAGTTATTACTACTCCAGAGAGCCTTGTTCGTTTAATCATTAATTCTATGTCTCTTAGAAGTGTTCTCTCATTAAATCTACAAGGGTGAATAATTACTTCGTAATCGGATTTATAACATTGTGAAAGAATGCCTTCCATAATATGAGAAATGTAATTAGGGCTGGGCGTATCGTATAGTAAACCGATAATCTTGGTTTTTCCTCTAGCAAGAGTCTGAGCAGAGGTGTTAGGTTGATATTCAATAGCATCAATAACTTTTTGTACTTTTTCTATAGTTTTTAAGGATACGTTTGCTTCCTTGTTAATTACTCTAGAAACAGTTTTTAAAGAAACTTTGGCTTTCTTAGCAACATCGCTCATTGTTGAATTAGTTTTAATTTTTTTCATAACCTAATAACTTATGAGAATCATTTTAATCTTCTTGAAGCGGCTACGATAGTCCGCAAAAAAAAAGGAACTAAACCTAAAATCTTTGAATACTTACTCTCTTCTTTTTTTATCATTTGTTTCTAATTCTTTGTAATCTTATTTTTTTTATTACCTATATGTATTGCTTGCCTATTTACTGCCAAGGCAGCTTCATGTAAAGCTTCTGAAACAGTAGGATGGCTAAAAATAGTTAAACCTAAATCTTCAGCGCTTGCACCAAACTCCATAGCAACAACTCCCTGTTGAATAATATCTGCAGCAGAAGAACCAAAGGCATGTACTCCTAGAACTGTATCTGTTTCTTTATCAGCTATTACTTTTACAAAGCCTGTAGCCTCTCCAGAAGCTAAAGCTCTTCCATTTGCAGAAAAAGGAAAAGTACCCGTTTTAAAGTCAACTCCTGCTTCTGATAATTCCTCTTCATTTCTGCCTACCCAAGCAACTTCAGGATGGGTATAAATGACAGATGGGACAAGATCATATTTTATCTCTGCATGTTTCCCTGCTATTCGCTCTACAACCATTATTCCTTCCTCAGAGGCTTTATGAGCCAACATGGGACCTCTTACAACATCTCCAACAGCCCATATATTCTTTATAGAGGTCTCACAAAAATTATTTACAGGAATAAAGCCTCTTTCATCAAAAGATATACCACACTTCTCATCAATAAGACCAGAAGTATTTGGCTTTCTACCAACTGCTACAATTAATTTATCTACTTGTAACTTATGGACTTCTTCACTGTTTTCAAAATTTATGTTTACCCCTTTAGAGTTTGATTTGGCTGTTGTGACTTTGCACCCGAGTTTTATGTTTAATCCTTGTTTTTTTAATTCTCTCAAAACATCTCTAGCAATTCTCTTATCTGCCAAAGGCAAAAATTCATCCATTGCTTCCAGAACAGTAACTTCTGATCCAAGCCTTGCCCAAACACTTCCAAGCTCAAGCCCGATGACTCCAGCACCTATTATCACCAATTTTTTTGGAACAGAGTCAAATGTCAAGGCTCCAGTGCTGTCAACTATATTCTCTTGATCAATAGGTGCTTCTGGAATATCAATTGGAGATGATCCAGTTGCTATAATTATATGTTTAGTGCTTATAACTTTTGATTTTCCATCAAAAGATACCTCGACTTGGGTTGAATTCAGAACTCTGGCCTCGCCTAATATTGGGGTCACCTTATTTGCTTTGAATAAACCAGAAACACCTGAAGTTAGCTGAGTAACAATACTATTCTTTCTATCCATCATCTTAGAAAGATCTAATTTAGGTTTATTAACTTCAATTCCATGATCAGAAAAGTGATTAAGAGCTTCGACATATTTATGAGATGAATCTAATAAAGCTTTTGAGGGAATACACCCAACATTCAAGCAAGTGCCACCAAACTGAGATTTTCCATTTATATCAAATGATCTTTCTATACAAGCAGTTTTTAACCCAAGTTGCGAGGCTCTAATCGCGGCGACATAACCAGCAGGGCCACTTCCTACAATAACAACTTCATACATATTTATCTCTCATAAATTTAATAATAACAGTTTGTAAAGTTTAATTAACCATTGATAGTGAAAGAGAAAGTAATTGCTTTTTATCACAAGAATGAGAACTCATTCTTTTAAAAATCTATCACTTAAAACTCTTTTCGATCAATTTTACATCCGACAAAGCTTCTCCCAGTTGGGATGTAAATTGAACTGCATAAACTCCATTGATTACTCTGTGATCATAACTTAAAGATAGCGGTAAAAAATCTCTAGTTTTAAAACCTTTATTTTCTGGAATAATTTTTGGAAATGTCTTGGATAGGCCCAGAATAGCAACTTCTGGGGGGTTTATAATTGGCGTGAAGAATTTTCCACCTATTGCTCCCAGTGAGCTAATTGTAAAAGATGCACCTTTGAGATCAGAAAGTTTTAATTTACGAGTTTTTGCGGATTCTGCAAGAATTTTAATTTCTTTAGATATTACACTAATAGACTTGTTCTCTATGTTCTTAATATTTGGAACAATAAGACCTTCAGGCGTATCGACTGCTATTCCTAAATTCACATATTTTTTAACAATTATGTTCTCTAAATTATGGTCTAAAGAGCTATTAAGAAGTGGAAAATCATAAAGTAAAATTGCTGTAATTTTTGAAATAAAAGCTAATGGTGAAATTTTAGATTTGTGTTTTTTATTTAATTTATCTCTCAGGTCCATTAAAAGCGACAAATCACATTCATCGTGTTGTGTAACATGAGGAATATTAATCCATGATGTGTGTAGATTGCTTAAAGAAGATTTCTGAAACTTGGTTAATTTCTGTTCCTCAGTTAACCCCCATTTAGAATAATTAATTTCTGGCTGAGTAAATTGGAATTGAAAATTTGCTTTATCTGAAAGCCTGCCTTTAACAAACCTATGTAAATCCTCTTTTTGTATTCTTCCTTTAGGGCCTGATGGATTAACAAGAGATAGTTGAATTCCAAATTCTCTAGCAAGTTTTCTTACAGCTGGACCGGCATAAACTGAAGAGCTGTTAGATATATTAACTTTTGAAGTATTTTGGTTTATTGAATCTGAAAGAGGAGCTTGAGCAGGTTGCGTTTTATCCTGCTGTTTGTTTGTTTCAGTTTCTATAGAAGAATCTTCTTCTTCCATAGGCACAATTGCTTCATCCACTTCAATTTCTAAAAAAGGAGTACCTGAATTAACCTTATCACCTACAGAGACCTTAATCGAAAGTATTTTTCCAGAAATAGAAGCTGGAATATCCATCGCTGCTTTATCTGATTCTATAATAACAACCGAATCTTCAGAATCAACTCTCTCACCAACATTGACACAAACCTCTATTACCTCTGCGTCTTCTACTTCACCAAGATCAGGAATGTTAAGGTTTTTAGTAGACATTACACTTCCCAAGGATTGGGCTTCTTTGAATCTACCTGAAGTTTTTTATATAACCTAGACACCTCTTTTTTGGTTAAAGCTCCATTTTGATATAAAGAATATACAGCTATTCTAGCTATACTATTTGCATCAATTTCAAAAAACTCTCTTAATTTCTTTCTTGAATCACTTCGGCCGTAGCCATCAGTCCCAAGTGTATAAAAAGGGGCTTTAACAAAACTTCTAATTTGCTCAGGATAGGCCCTTATATAATCTGTTGTAGCAATCACAGGAATGCTTTCATCAGGCAAGCACTCTTCAACATAAGTAGGCTTTGGTGAAGAAGATGGGTTTAACTCATTAAATCTTTGTTTCTCCATTCCGTCTTTTCTTAACATGTTAAAACTCGTTGCACTCCAAACATCTGACTCTATGCCAAAAGAATCTAAAATATCTTGAGCTTTAATTGATTCATTTAGGATTGATCCAGAACCAATTAATGTAACTTTAGGATTCTTATGTGCTTTTAATTTATACAAGCCTTTAATAATTCCTTCTTCAGAATCTTTAGGTTGTGAAGGTTGCAGATAGTTTTCATTAGTAACAGTTATGTAGTAAAAGTAATTTTCTAAATCTACAAACATCTTCTTGATACCATATTTAAAAATAACAGCTAATTCATATGCAAATGCAGGATCATATGAAAGACAATTAGGAATGGTAGAAGAAAAGATATGACTATGACCATCTTGATGCTGGAGACCTTCACCGTTTAAAGTAGTTCTTCCAGAGGTTGCGCCGATAAGGAAACCTTTAGCCTGAGAATCACCTGCCGCCCATGCTAAATCATGAATTCTTTGAAACCCAAACATAGAATAAAAAAGATAAATTGGAACCATGGGTAAATCATAGTTTGAATAGGCAGTTGCTAAAGCTGTCCATGCAGAAAAGGCGCCAGCTTCATTAATTCCCTCTTCCAGCATCACTCCATCCTTGGACTCTTTGTACCACATTACTTGGTCAGCATCCTCAGGCTTATATTTTTGTCCTTCTGAAGAATAAATACCTATTTGTCTAAATAAGCCCTCCATTCCAAAAGTTCTTGCTTCATCAGGCACAATTGGAACTATATATTTCCCAATTTTTTTATCTTTAATTACCTCTGACATCATTCGCACAAAAGACATGGTGGTGGAAATCAACTTTTCTCCTGAACCAGTTGAGTATTTATCAAAAATAGATTTAGACGGCATTGTTAGTTTTTTAGTGTGTTGACGTCTTCTAGGAATAGGTCCTCCTAACTTTTCTCGAGTTTTCAATAAATACTGGATTTCTGGAGAATCTTTTGATGGTCTTACGTAGGGTAAATTTTTAATATTTTTGTCAGAAACTGGTATATCAAACCTATCTCTAAAAGATTTAATGTTATCAATGGTTAATTTTTTAACTTGATGAGTGGTGTTATCTGCTTCACGAGACCCAGTTCCATAGCCTTTAGTTGTGAAAGCAAGGATTACAGTAGGGGCTCCTGTTGAATTGACCGCTTTATGATAAGCAGCATAAACCTTATAAGGGTCATGACCTCCTCTATTTAATTTATAAATATCTTCATCAGTAAGATCTTCCACTATTTCTAATACATCAGGATCTTTGCCAAAGAATTTTTCTCTTGTGTATGCGCCTCCCTTGGCTTTAAAATTTTGGAGCTCGCCGTCGACCACTGTGTTCATAATTTCTTGCAGCTTGCCCTCTCTATCCCTAGCTAGAATAGGATCCCACAATCTTCCCCATACGACTTTTAGAACATTCCAGCCAGAGCCTCTAAATTCTCTTTCAAGCTCTTGTATAATCTTATCATTTCCCCTCACGGGGCCGTCTAGTCTCTGTAGATTACAATTAATAACAAAAATTAAATTTTCTAGTTTTTCACGACCGGCTAAACCAATTGCTCCTTTAGACTCTGGTTCATCCATTTCGCCATCACCACAAAAAACCCAGACTTTTCTATTATTTCTAGGCGCAAGACCTCTTGCAGAAAGATATCTCATTACGTTAGCTTGATAAATGCCCATAATAGGCCCAAGACCCATTGAAACTGTTGGAAATTGCCAATATTCAGGCATTAGCCAAGGGTGTGGATAAGAAGATAGGCCAGGTTTATCAACTTCTCGTCTAAAATTATCTAAATCTTCTTCTGACAAATACCCCTCTAGAAAACTTCTTGCATAGATTCCTGGAGATGAGTGACCCTGAAAATAAATTAAATCTTCTTCACCATTTTTTGAACCTTGAAAAAAATAATTAAAACCAACATCGTATAGGGTTGCAGATGATGAAAAGGTTGCAATATGTCCACCCAAATCATCTTCTGATTTATTTGCTCGTAAAACCATCACCAAGGCATTCCATCTAATGAGAGATCTAATTTTACGTTCCATAAATAGATCTCCTGGCATTTTTGCCTCCTCACTAAGCGGAATAGAGTTTCTAAATGGAGTCGTTAAATTATAATTCGGAATTGTTCCTGATTCTGTGAGCTTTGAAGCAAGTTTTTCTAAAAGAAACGAGGCTCTTTCGTTGCCATATTCGCTGATAATATTATCTAAAGAATCCAGCCATTCTTTTAACTCAGTATCCACTGACTGATTGTCTGGAACAAATTTATCTTTCATAAATATTAAGGCCTTTCATCTTTGAAATAATATCAGAAATTAATTCTTCCCATTTTTTTTCTTTAACTAATTTTTTAGAAATTATTGAAGATGAGCCAACGGCTATTACGTTAGTTGCATCAAGATAAGATGGGATCAGATCAAGATTGATTCCGCCGGTTGGAATAAAAACTATATCAGGAAAAACATCGGCATACGATTTGAGCTTTTCTATACCTCCAGAAGATGTTGCAGGGAAAAACTTTAACACCCTATGTCCAGCTGAGCTTGCAGCCATAATTTCAGTTGCGGTTTGCACTCCGGGTATTAGCGTTAATCCATTTGCTTTAGCATAGTTAGATAAATTAACATCAAAACCTGGGGATACCCCAAAATGCGCTTTAGCTTTAATCATAATGTCTATATCTTTTTTTGATCTTATAGTACCCAAACCAAGACATATTCTTTCTAGTTGATGAAATCCTTTCAAGGCATGAGAAACTGCTGAATCTCTCAAAGTAACTTCAATAAGAGGTAAATGGGACTGAATAAGGCATTCTTCAATGCAAGCTGAAGTTCTTTCATCTAGAATTGTGAGAATAGGAATTACTTTATGCTCTTTGAGGGTATTAATTAGATTCATAATCAAAAATAGAAGCTCCTGATTCCGGGCTATTTACATTGTCCCTAAAAATTTTAAAAAGCTCCCTCCCAACGCCTTCGTTATTGGAGTCAACAGGACAAACCTTTCTCAACCTAAATTCATCAGCAGAAATATCTGCGGTAAAAGAACCACTAGAAATATCTATCTCAATTACATCTCCTGAAAGGATTTTCGAAATGGGGCCTTCAAGTTTTGATTCTGGTGAAACATGAATAATGGAAGGAACACTGCCTGAAGCACCCGACATTCTTCCATCACTAATAACTGCAACCTTATAGCCTTTCGATTGGAGAACATTTAGTGGTGATGTCAATTTATGCAACTCTGGCATTCCATTTGCAGAAGGTCCTTGACCTCTAACTACTATAACAACATCTTGATTTAAATCACCATCTGAAAATGCTTCTAAAACAGATTCTTGTGAATTAAAAACCATTGCAGGAGCTTTAATTAAGAAATCAGATTCCTTAAGTGCTGAGGTTTTAATAATACCTGTGCCAATATTGCCAGAAAGGACCTTCAGGCCTGAATTTTTTCTAAAAGGATTTAAAAAGTCCCTTATGATACTTTGGTCAAGTGATATTGCTTTCCTTTCCCAAACTATTCTATTTTTCTTTTCTTCTGGGGTATTTTGATAATCCTCCAGATTATCTCCTATTATTGTCTGCACATCTTTAAACAAATGCCCCCCTTCGAGTAGAGAATTAATTAAAGCAGAGACTCCTCCTGCATTATGAAACTCATTTACATCAGCTCTTCCACTTGGGTAAACACTCAAAATTGTAGGAGTAAACGACGCAAGTTCATCAAAATCTTCCAAGGTAATTCTATAGCCACCCGCAGCTGCCATTGCGATGAGATGAATTATGAGGTTTGAAGAACCACCACTAGATAACAGTGCAATCATTCCATTAATCCAACTTTTTGCTGTCAACATTTCACCCAAACAAATATTTTGATTTACCAATTCTAGAACAGCGGTCGTTGTTTGTTGTGTGTAAATATCTCTTAAAGGAGATTCTGGGGGTGTGAAAGATGAGCCTGGAAGTTGAAGACCCATAACTTCCATAATTACCTGATTCGTATTTGCAGTTCCATAAAAAGTGCATGTTCCCGGAGAATGGTAAGCAGCTTGCTCTGAAGCCAATAAAGAAGATCTATCAATCTCTCCATTTGCATATTTTTTTCTTTTTTCCGATTTTTCTTTATTACTGATCCCGGTTGGCATTGGTCCAGCAGGAATGAAAGCTATAGGCATATGACCAAAAGTTAAAGCTCCAATCATTAGTCCTGGAACAATCTTATCGCAAACACCCAAACATAAACCAGCATCAAAAACATTATGAGAAAAAGCAACCGCAGTTGATAATGCAATTACATCTCTACTGAAAAGGGATAATTCCATGCCCGGCTCTCCTTGTGTTATCCCATCACACATGGCCGGAACACCTCCCGCTACTCTAGCTAATGCGCCCCTGTCTCTTGCCGTTAATTTAATTAGATCTGGATAATCTTTAAGCGGTGCGTGAGCAGAAAGCATATCATTGTATGCCGAAACTATACCTATAACTTTAGAACCTTCAGTAGCCTGCTTTTGTTGATGACTATTACATGACGCAAAGGCATGAGCAAAATTACTACAGCCTATATTTTTTCTTGCAGAAGTGCTCTGTTCTTTTGATTGTTTTAACTTAGAAAGATAGTTTAAGCGAAGGGACTGGCTTCTAGTGTTTATTTTTTCTTCTAGTTCTAGTAATTTAGGATTTAAATTCATTTTTTTAATTTTCCATTTTTCCATTTTCTAGAATCGCGTTCTAATAGGAAATCTGAGGCAGATGGACCCCAACTACCAGCTATATATTCATGCAAAGGTATATTTTCCTCTTGCCATTCCTGAATTAAGTGATCAATCCATAGCCACGAGGCTTCAACTTCATCTTTTCGCATAAATAAAGAGGTATTTCCTTTTAAAACATCTAACAAAAGTCGTTCGTAAGCATTATAGGAACTGTCTTGATTATATTCTTGAAGTTTTAAATCTAATGGAAGCTCTATTAGGTTAAACCCTTCTGCACTTGGTTTTTTAGTCATCAATTTTAAATCTATGCCTTCGTCGGGTTGAAGTCTAATAACTAATTGATTGTTAGTGAGACTATTCTGTTTAGAAAAGATATTGTGAGGAATAGATTTAAAAGTTACAACAACCTCAGAAAATTTATTGGCCATTCTTTTACCAGTACGCAAGTAGAAAGGCACCCCTGCCCATCTCCAATTATTAATAAAGATTTTTAATGCAACAAAAGTTTCAGTGAGACTTTCAACAGCAATACCCTCTTCTTGGTGAAAGCCTTTGACAGGATCTTCTTTTATGGCACCTGAAACATACTGAGCTCTAACTACATCATTCTTAATAGTATTTCTATCTACAGGAGCTAAAGAACAAAGAACTTTAAGTTTTTCATCTCTTACTGATTCACCCTGAATATTTGTAGGAGGCTCCATCGCAACTAAACAAAGAATTTGGAGGAGGTGGTTTTGCATCATATCTTTCAAGGCTCCTGTTTGATCATAATATTCACCTCTTGTCTCCATACCCAAACTCTCAGCAACTGTTATCTGTATATTATCAATAGCTGCATTACTCCAACTTTTTTCAAAAATAATATTCCCAAATCTTAAAGCCAGTAAATTTTGGACAGCTTCTTTTCCTAAATAATGATCAATCCTATAAATTTGATTTTCTGTAAATCCTTGAGATAAAGACTTATTAATATCTTTAGCTGATTTAAAATTAGTTCCGATTGGTTTTTCTATAACAATTTTTGAATTTTCTGTGACAAAATTATTATCCTTTAAGCTATTTGCTATTTTTTCGAATAAATTTGGAGGAGTTGCAAGATAAAAAATATTATTTACTTCATCTTTACCAGGATGAATCTTGTACCAATTCTGCTTATCATTAACATCCAACTGGACATAACTTATTCTCTTAGAAAACCGATCCCAAGCATCTTCTTGAAAATCTAAACAGTTTGAATGATTTATGAGTGATGATTTAACAAATTCTTTATAACTATCTTGAGAATAATCTTTTGAGCCAATAGAGATAATAGAAGTTAATTTATCAATGATGAGATCTTTATCGTGGCGATATAAGGCAGGTAAGATTTTTCTTTGTGCCAAGTCACCAGTGCCTCCAAAGACATAAATATTAAATGCCGGTACTGTTTTACTGCTCATAATAAATCCATTAAAAATATAAATTGACAACGCTGTCATAATTATACAGATATTTTTATATTAATAAAATTAATCTTCCTTTACCTGTGACTTCAAGGCTTGTGAACCATACAAATCATCGATTTTATCTAGATAACCCTTTCCGCTATTTTTGGTACTAAGTTGAGCAAACTGATTAATGGAATTATAGAAAATTTAAGCAAGACGAAAATTTAAAGAATTTCTATATTTAATTTAGTTTGGTTTAACAGATGAAAAATTGGCAAGTCTCTATTCTTTCTGCCTTCTTCAATGATTTTTTGTTTTTTTGAGTTATTTACAAGCAGCAAACACCTTCGAGAATTTAATATCATAGCTAAATTCATGCTCACTCTTTTATGAGGAGGTTCTCCTTGCACATCTGTATAAACTAGATTTGGGGTAGCATAAGGATTAAGGCAATCATCTTGAACCATACTTGGAAACAATGAAGCAAAATGGCCGTCATAGCCAACGCCAAGTATCATCATATCAAATGGAAGATTTTGTCCTAAAATTTTGTCCGGAGATGAAAATAAAGATACAAAAGAAGCCTTCTTGGCATTATTTATTAAAAGTTCTTGTTTTATTAGATTTTCATTAGAGTCAAAATGAGTAGAACCGACCATCCTGTCATCTCCTAAAAAAATAATAACTTTAGACCAGTCAAGATCAATCAAACTTAATTCGTTAAACAAAAGAATAGGACTTGACCCGCCACATACAACCAGAGTTGCCTTATTTCTTTTGTTTATTCCGTCTAAAAGTGTTTGAGAAATAGAAAGAGCTGATTCTTTAACTGTCATACTTAATTATAAATGGGGTTGAATTAATTCTTCAATAAATCAACTATAACAAAATAAAATAAAAGTGAACTTGGTGATTTTTATATGATTATTTTTTTATAAATCTATGAAAACCCAATCCACCTTCCAGAGGCAGCAACTACCGTCCATAAAGAAAATGAAGAAAACCCCAATAAAGGAATAAGCTTTCCTTCCTGATTTTTTAATACTAATGGATTTCTTACTAAAAATGTAAATGCTATTCCGATTACAAGGCAAATCATCTTGATCCAGAAAGCTCGGCTGTAGTAACACTTAACAGCTTCACTTAAAAATAGCGGCACTCCTGTTAATACTAATAAACAAAAACCTAGTTTAAACCATGTTCTAGTTTGTTTAACTACATAACCGGTACTTGCTGTTTTCAATATAAAACCCATCAATCTAAAATCACCTAGAACTACTGATCCTCCTAAAACGGCTAAACCAAGTAAATGGAAAGATTCAATAATAGGAAAGAGCCAAGTTGAACCTCGAATATATTGACCTATGAAGGAATCTTCAAAAAAGTAGAATAGTTCTATTATTTGATTAGATTCCATCTATTTCTTCATATAATTGGTACTCAACAACACAACTTGTTAAAAAATTGATCCATTCAGATTGTGGTTGCCTGTCGCAGTCAAACCAATTATAAGCTATTAACCGTCCTGAAATAATAACCAGAGACCAAGTAAACAAAGAGGCAACTGCGCTCACTTTCATCCTATTTGGTATCAGGGAATCTGTATCCCATTTCTTTGCCTCTTTAGACATTCTCTTGTGAAAGAAAAGAGCATTCAAACCAGCTAGTAAGATTAAAAAGATTTTGATCCTAAAAAAGATATTTTGATAATTTCTAACAGGTATTGCATAAAATAAAAGCAATCCTGTAAGACTCATTAAACAAAAGCCTACTATGGTGAGAGGTAAAATCCCTTTATTCATCCTTGAAATGGAGAGATTTGTAAACACTTTACCAGTCAACCTGAGGTCAACGAATATTAAAGTTCCAAAGAAAAGACATATAAATAGAACATGGGATGATTCTATCCAGGGATATAAATAGAGAGATTCATGGAGAGCAATACTCCACTGTGTAGTTGCAAGCCATTCTGCAAAATCTAGCATCTTCTTATAGACGAGTTATCTTAATCCGTCATGTAGGTTTGATGACAGGCGACACACACTTGATACAGATCAGCACCTACTTTGAATAGCTCTTCGACATCTTGCCTTTCAGCTGCTTCAAAGGCTTTATCACCAACTACCTTCAGTAAACCAGAAACAGTAATCCAATCTTTTCGATTCTTAGATATTTCCGGTCTAGAAAGAAGAAAAGCGCTTTCAGAAATTACCTTAGCTCCGTAAAGCACTTTATCCCATTCCTCTTGATTCTTAGGCTCTAAACTAAATTCTCCTTCTTCTGTAATAACAAACCCTGCCGAATCCCATATGGCTTCAGCTGCCGGATCAAGTAAATGGGCCATCAAGTCATGTATCTCAGAATGATCTTCTTCAGCAGAAAAAGAGGGGAAGATTATAAACAGCAGAAGGGTTAATAAGCTGAGTTTACTAATTCCTCTAGAGAAAAAAGTCATTACCTTCTTTCTCTAGAGTCTGATCCATCTCGGGGTGCTCCTGTACCAGAAGAGCCCATAAATACTTTTCTACCATCTGGAAAAGTTACATCCCTTCCATTAGCTATACACCTTGGTAAGCATAACTTTCCTTTACTCTGATAACCTCTCACCACAATGACAGTTCCAGGTGTAATTGTTTTCTTGTTAATGCCGTTTCTTATTAACGTATTTGGGGTGCCTCCTTCAACCATCCAGACTGTAGTTTTTCCACCTTCTTTAACTTCAACATGGACCCAGGCATGGGGATTAATCCACTCAACCTTTACAACTTTGCCAGTTATATTGATAGGAGCATTAGGATCAAACTCTGCAGTAAAAGCATGATGAGAACTTAAATATGCGCTCATACCAAATATAAGAACAAAGCTTATTCCGCCTATTTTAAATATTTTTTTCATAATTATTTCCTTTCTTCAGCTCTAGCTCCTGCAAGAATATTTGCCATTGCATAATTTCCTTCATGGCAAGCGTATTCATAAATTTCTCCATCTGCAGCTCTTAGAGGCATTTCCCCTCTCCATGTATCTTTATATGCCTTATCATCATTAACTTCAAACTGATAAAGAATTTCTTTTTCATTGATTCTCGTAAACTTCTCAGTTATTTCTGCCTCTTCCATTATTAATATTTGATGCCTTATACCGGCTCTAAATTTCTGCTGAGGATGATGATTTTTAGTTCTTACAACTAAAGTATTTCCTTCCCAAGTACCAATCGAATCACCCAGCCAGGGCTTCATGTTATTAGGGTTATGATTAGATTCGAGACGGATAATTCGAGCATCATGATTCATTTCAACTAAAATCATCACGTACCCTGGTGACTGAACAATTTGATAGTGATTATTGTACAAAACATTCAACATTGGTGGGCCTCCACTCGAACCAAAGCCAACTAAACACCTTTCACCTAAAGTTCTTTCTTCGGGGTGATCTGCTACAGCAAACATCTTATAAATCCCATAACCCTCTAGGCCCCAACGAATATATCTTCTTGGAAGCTTTCCATCCTCAGGGTAAGTAAGGATCGAGCTCCTGTATTTACCATCTATCTTGAATAACTCAGTTCCAGGATCCATCCATGCGACATTGTAACCACCAACATTATCTCCTGCTTGAGGAGATTCACCTTCTTCATAAGGGTTATCTACTGATTCAACAAATTCGTTAGACACCTTTATAGCTATCTTTGCGTCTTGATCAGTAACAGCTAATGTTTCATAAGAGTCAGGTCTTTCTAGACTAGTTAAACTAGCATTGGTCCAAGTTCCTTGTAAATCTGGATCGCCAAACCAAGTCTTTGAATTACTCCAACCTTCTTCAGCTCCTATATTACTAGCTAGCAGTATTGCAATTATTGCTATAAAAAAAGATTTATTCATTTTCCTTCTGCCCTAGCTCCTGCAAGAATATTTGCCATTGCATAATTTCCTTCGTGACAAGCATATTCATAAATCTTATCACTTTGGGCTCTTAATGGCATTTCACCTACCCATGCACTCTTGTATAAGCTTGGATCATCAACCCTAAAACGATAAAGAATTTCTGTATCAGATATTCTTTTAAATAATTCAGTAATTTTGGCATTTTTTGATATCGCAAAGTAATGTCTCAAGGCTGCTCTATGAACATGCTGCCAATTAAAATTAGTTGTTTCCACAACCAAAGTGTCTCCTTCCCATCTACCAATGGAATCGCCCATCCAAGGATCCATTAATTGAGGAAGATGAGATCCTTCAAGCCTAATAATTCTTGAATCATGTATCATTTCAGCCATTATCAATACGTAACCTTGCGACTGCACAATTTGGTAATTATTATTATAAAGTACGTTCATCATTGGTGGTCCGCCCGAGGATCCAAAACCAACTACGCATCTTTCACCAACACCCCTTAGTTCAGGATGGTCCGTTCTTTTAAACTTTCTTCTAGCATCTTTAGAGAAATATTCCCTTCTCTTCTTTGCATCCCATGGTAATTTGCCATTTTTAGGGGAAATAATTATTGACGATCTGTATTCGTTTTCTATTTTCAATAGTTTAGTTCCTGGGTCCATCCAAGCAGTGTTATAACCTCCAACATCTTGCCCTTTTTTTGGAGTTTCACCTTCTTTTAGATAATTATCGTATACATCATTACCTTTAGAAGCGATCAGGGCTGCAGTTTTTGCTTGTTGTTCGCTAACAATCAGGGTTTTAAAATTTGAAGGTCGCTCTAAAGTTGTTAATGTAGAATTCGTCCATGTTCCTTGCAGGTCTGGATCACCAAACCAAGTTTTAGCTGTTATATAGGGCTCTGAATAAAGGAACCCAGCCATAAATATATAGCACGATCCTAGGAAAATGATTTTAATACTATTTTGCACGCCACTTGCCGTATAAAAGCTCTTCCACAAACTCTACGCACTTAAACTGTTGCAGTTGAGCATCTTTTCCAATTCTTTTATAGAGAGTCATATTAATTTTCCAAGGCTTTGTAAAAACCTCTTCATCTTTAATAATAGCTTGATAATTCATAGTATGATTATTCAGAAGAGTAAATCTCTCTGTTACTTGAAGCTTATCGCTATGAAAATTCCCTGATCGATCGAACCAAGTTTGATCATTAAAACCAGAAGCTTCTACTACAAAAGTATTGCCTTCCCAATAACCCCAAGATTGACCCATCCATGAATCTATAGGTGCTTCGCCCTGGTCTTCTAGATAAATATTTCTAACCGCTCCAGCATATTCATATGCAAAAAATACCGCTTTCTCACTGTGAAAGATTTGAAAAGGATAAGGCATATAAGTTGCTCTTGGAACACCCGGCAAGTAGCATTTAATCTCCGGATCCAATTGCAACCAATCTTCTTTATTCTCATTTCGCTTTTTAAGAGCTTCTTTTTTATAAGGTATTATCCCGCCTTCAACAACACTTAAGCCTGCAGGAACTGCCCCCACAGCTCCTAAGGCCAAAATACTGGGATGTGGGATAGGCACGACCGGACCTACCACCAAGTCCATTGCCGCACTAGCCGAATGTGCCTCGAGATTATAATTAGCAGTATTCAGAACTTGCCAAACACCATTTAAATCTGGTTTATCATTTGGTCCTTTAGGTAATTCCGAAGCTGAGATATTAAGGATTCCTATTAAAAAAAGGAATATAAAAGTTCTACAATAAATTAAAGACATGGTCATTCTCCTTCCTAAATATTAACTTAAGTTAGAAGAAATCACACTAATAAGTCGCTATAAAAGTACGTAAGAAAATATCTCTATATATTGGTAAGAAGCAGTTTAATTAGTAGTATTTTTAGAAGGAACCTCTAACTTTCCTAATGAATCTAAATAATTTTTATCTTGGTTATCTTTCTTAAAAGGATTTGAATTATCTCTATAACTTTTTAGAGGCTGACCAAGCCCTTTTAGACCTCTTTGCCTACATCTATTGACCTTTTCAAAATCAACTTCTATAAGTATTATTTCATCACCTATATTGGCTTCATGTAAGATTTCACCATCTGGTCCTACTGCTATTGAAAGTCCACAACCTTGATCACCTGCTGCATTAACATCTATGTAATAGCACTGTTGTTGCGCAGCCGTTGCTACAGCCATCGCTTTTTCAACATCACGATCGCAAGTATCAGTTAAACTTGGATGGAGAATAACTTCAGCCCCATTCATGGCCAATTCCCTGCTGGATTCAGGGAACCATAAATCGTAACAGATATGAATTCCAAAGCGACCAACTCCTGGTACATCAAAAACACATGCCTCATCGCCAGCCGATATGTCTACTTCGTAGGGAAGAAAAGGATAAGTCTTAACGCAGGTTGTGACTAATTCTCCTGAAGGAGAAAGCACGGGTGCAGAATTTGTAATCTCACCTTCATTGTGATCATAGAATGAACCTGGAATGAACCAAACATCGAGTTCTTCTGAAATTTTCTTTAATCTTGGTAAATATTCTTCGAGTGAATAATGTTTACTTTTATTTGCACCACCCACTGCGAGCTCACTTAAAACAACCATTTCAATCCAAGGGAACCTGGCAACTACTTCTCTTGTTTTTCTTTCAATAAGATCAAAATTATCTGTGTTCTCCAGACTTATTTGAATCGCAGCTATTGAGAAAGGTTTCATGATTTAAGACTTTATCACAGAGTTAAGAACAAAAAGGTCTTAGATTATTTGCAAATTCCACAGCTTTATCCCATTCGTATTCATCGCCGTCACTAAAATAGTAATAAAGGGTATTGTTGGGCAACAACACCAATGTTATTCCACCAGTTCCTGACATAAAAGGTATCCAGAGATCAGAAGAACAACCAAACTTATTACCAGAGAATCTTTTTACCCAAAACCCTTTGTTGTAATACATAAGGTTATTGATAGCAACCAGACCTCGATTATTTTCATTCTTTTGAAGCGCATCAAACATGATTCCTTTATCCACCTTCTTTCTAATATCTAAAAAGTATCGCCCTATCTTAACAACGTCATCCGAAAGCATGAACATGCCCATCTCTGCATAAGGTTGTCGAACATTATCCAAACTGCGTCTGATTTCATTTAAAGCATCGCTTAACTCTAATGTATTCCAAAGAGGCAATAAAAGGTCGTAATAAATATCTCCTTCGCTACTTACATTCTCTTTATAAAACTGATTGAGCGCTGTCCCTAAAATATAAGTATCAGAAGAATGATAGGAAAGTTTAGTTCCCGGGTTTGTTTGTTTCTTAAAGAAGTTGCAAGCTGATTTAATCTTATCTTTGTGTGTAAAATTTTTAAAATAACCCTCTTGTTCTAGATACCAATCTTCAGAATAAAATTTTTCATATTTGTACTGACCAGTTGCCATATCAAGAGCGTTTCCAAAAGTTACACTGCGCCATTTCTTGGAAGAGCATTCAGGAACATAATCACTAATGAATAAATTCTTAATATTTGGAAAATCCATTTCAAGCATAGCCATTGCATTAGAAGCAAAGATTGATTTAGCTAGAGAAAAAGAAGGCACCAGTAATTCACTGCAATAAGGATATCTACCCTTACGAGTCATGCAGCCTCCTCTATAATGAGATTTTCCGTCATAGAAACCAAACATTGTCATGTTTTCAGGTAGAACTTCTTTAACCGACCCCAAGTCTTTATAAGATTCTCCTAAAGTTGATAGTGCCTTAATAGGAATAGTAGATTCTTTCCAGTCTTTGTAGCCTTGGATATTTTCTGTATTTAAGTTTGAAGAATTAATTAAAGAAACTTCAGCTGAGCCTATTAAATTAAATCTAAACCAGCCGCATGTTTCACTTGCTATCTGATAAACAAGATTTGAGATTTCTCCATCTTCAGTCATATCAAACAACATAACCCCATTATGAACACAATTTTGATTCTTCTGAATAAGAGAGAAAGGAAAAGAAGATCTAATATTACTGAATTCATCGTACCAAACTTCTCCGATACCAAATTGAATATCCCAAAAAAAGTTTTGTGTAGTTCGTAATGAACGAGAATCAGGGAAAAACCTAGATCCCTCTATAGCAAAGTTAAGAGTGAAAGCAGGGAGTTTTGATAAAGGTTTAAAATTCTTATTTATCTCAAATGAATCTTCAATAATCTTAAATTTATATTCGATAGGAACTAATTTACTTTCCAAGGTCCCATTTAAAGAGCCCTGATAGGTATCGGTCCCGCTCGGTTCCTTGAAATGATTAAACTTGGTAAAACTTAACTTCTGTTTAAAGTCAGGATCAGGCCACAAAAGAGTCTCTAGGGGGTTAAAAGAAAAGACAGAAGAGGATAGAAAAAGAACAATACCCAACAGAAAGATATTTTTATAAGCTCCGAGAAGCTGAAACATAAAGACTCCAAAATAAAACAGTTAACAATACTTTAACTTATATTACTTCTAGATTACGAATTTCTATTGCATCAGCTGAGCTTTCAGAGAGAATTCCTGAAATAACTACAAACTTCAAGGTCCTTTTTGGATTAAGTTCTTTTTTTAGAAAAGTAAGAATCTTGGAAATATTCTTTTCATGCTCATTGTGCATAGAAGAGTAATACGCATTAATAGATCCTGAAAGAGACAGGTGTTTTAATGTTTTTCTATTATTACTAAATGCGAATACTGGTATCTTAAATGGCTTAGCATTAGACACAATTTCTGCAGTGCTGCCACTTCTTGTAATAGCAATAATTCCGTCTGCCTCTATAGATTGTGCAATAGTTTTTGCAGCTATTCCTAAATGTTGCCAGTCTGTTGATGCGATTAGCTTATCTTCATACCCCAGAGTTCTATATTTTTCTGTTTGATAAGCTATTCTTTTAATAAATTTTACACATTCTATAGGGTATTTTCCTACTGTAGTTTCTCCAGAAAGCATAACGGCATCAGCCCCTTCGTAGATGGCGTTTGCTACATCGGTTACTTCCGCTCTAGTGGGTGAGGGATTTTCTATCATCGATTCTAGTAAGTGTGTTGCGACAATTGATCGTTTCCCGTACTTAGCACATGTAGACATAATCTTCCGTTGTATATTTGGAAGATTTGCAAGATCAGTTTCGATTCCTAAATCTCCTCTTGCGACCATCACCCCGTCAGAGCATTGGGTTATCTCATGAAGATTGGTTAAACCTTCTTGATCTTCTATTTTAGAAATAATCTTTATCTTCTTAGATTTGCTTTTTAAAATGGACTTAAGATCTTCTACATCGGATGCATTTCTAACAAAGGATAAAGCTATAAAATCAACATCCTCTTTTAAACCAAAAGCTATGTCGGCTTTATCTTTTTCAGTTACAGAAGGAAGGTTGATTCTGATACCGGGCAAGTTGACGTGTCGCTTACTTCCTAACTTACCACCATCCAAAACTTTACATTGAAGTTGGTTTTCAGTCTTTTTTAGGACTTTAAAATTCATTAGACCGTTATCTAGAGATATTAAAGTGCCAACACTGACACTATTAATTAACTCATCATAATGGATGCGTATTGAAGTTGATTCGACATCGGATTCATCCCTTATTGTGAAAGTTACCACCTCACCTGTAGTTAAATCTATTACATTGCTTGTATCGCCTGTTCTGATCTCTGGCCCTTGGGTATCCATTAGGATTCCTATAGGGTTCTTAATTTGCTTGTTAAGTCTCTTTATTCTGTCAATAATCTTTTTAGCTGATTTATGATCTGAATGTGACATATTCAACCTAGCAACGTTCATACCTTCCTTTTGCATCTGCTTTAGAACAGCAAAACTCTGAGTAGAAGGGCCTATTGTGCAGATAACCTTTGTGCGTTTAAATGTCATATTTAGTTACTTGTATCTTTTGATTCTGCTGAATTCTACTTCAAATCATCTAGTAAAAGTTTTATTTTAGAAATTCGCTTATGAATTAAGAAATAATAAATTTTAAAACAAAAAAAACAGGCCACGAGGGCCTGTTTTCTTTATATAACTACTTAGAATTTATATCTAATATCAACTCCGTAGTGTCTTGGTGACAATGCAGAACCAGTTTTTCTGTAGTTTTGTTCATCACTAGATGTGCTTAATGAATAAAGACCTTTATTATTCATTACATTATTGATATACATTCTAACTGATAAATCTCCATCTTGATTCCACCAAGAAGCGCTTATGTTTGAAGTTTCTCTTGCCGGAACTTCATCAAGCTTCCTCTGAACTCCAGAAGCAGAGAATTCTCCAGTGTAAGAATGATTTAACCATAACCATACTGGGCCCATCTTAGTGTCTATCTCATAAGTGGCTCTTAAAGTAAATTTAGTTTCAGGAATACCTTTTAGAGGTCCTCCTTTTAAATTGACAGTATAGTCTTGCACAAAAGAGATATCATCCGTAGCACATCCAACATAACCTTGAGTACACAGTCCAAAAACAGGTACAGGTATTTCTGGATCATCCACTGTCAATACAAAATAATCTTGACCATACTCCGTCTGTGTATGACTGTAGTTACCAGCAAGCGTTAACTTATCTGTAGCAGCATAGTTCATTTCAATTTCAAATCCTTCGTTGGTAATACCATCGGCATTTGAAACAAAATTTGCTCCAGCTCCTCTAATCGGATCAAACTGTTGCATTTCATCTTGATAGCCATCGTAATCATAATGATAAATGGATGCGAAGATCTGCAAAGTATCATCTAAATGCAAGCCTTTATAGCCAAGCTCAACCGCCTCTACTTTTTCTTGGTCGTACGAAACTAAAACTGATCCAGTACCATTTGGTATGCCAAATTCATCTCTAGCATCGTCTCTTTGACCAGAAACACCGAGAGCATAACCACCCGATCTAAAGCCTGTTGTAAAGGATAGATACCATAATTGAGTATCATTAGGTGTGTAGTCCACATTTACCCTAACGTTAGTATCATCCCAACTATCCTCACCACCTATAGTACTGGTATAACTGTAAGGTATACCCTGCCCCGTTCTCAAAGGCGTAGCACAATCTAGAGCTCCTATTTCACAAACGGGCGTAATAGGATTATTGGCATCTACTGAGAAATAATTATATCCATAGATAGCTGCCAGTGCTGGGTCATAATTGTATACAGCATTACCCATAGCAACGTTCGTAGCTGCTGTGGTTGTAACACCAGAAACACCAATTGGCACATAAGGCTGCCCCATCAATAAGTTTAAGGCTGGTAGGTAACCGCCAACAGGACCAGCAAATAACTCCGTGTATCCTCCTCTTATTTCTAAAGCTTCTTTTTCATCTTCGGCGTATCTGGCTCCTAATACTAGAGAAAACTCATCGTTTATCATCCAAGTTGCTTGAGTAAAATAAGCCACAGCATCAGTTTGGTTTTCGTTGGTATGACGATAAACAGCTCCTGAAGAATCTCCTTGCCATCTTCCTGATATAGTTGTACCCAGAGGGGCCTGTCCTAACCTAACGTGCGGAGTCAACGCATCACTAGGCCAACCCAGCACTCCCATAACGGTAGTTCCAGGAGCCCCCATAACTATCCCGTAAGGGTATAAATTTTCAAATCCAACATCCATAATTCCATAATTGGCTGCATTCAAAACCCCTGGCACGTTGTTATGCAACGCATAGTTTTGTTGTCTATTCTCATCCATTATGAAAAGACCAGAAGTAACTTCTATATTATCTCCAAGCATCCAGTTGATATTTATTTCATGAGTAATCATGTGAACATCTTCTAAAACAGTATCTCTGTATTGAGAGATTACACTAGGAGATTGGTCTAAATCTCTATTAAACGTATAACCGTAATCAACGTATCCGTACAAGTAGGTTATGTTTGTTGTGTCATTAACATCCCAACTAAATTTAGCTTGTTGACCATTTTGGTCAAAACGGGTGTGTGCATTGGCACAATTGTTATGAGGCCAATCACAATTTTGATCGTTGTTAGGGTTAACCATAGTTGTGCCCAAAACACTTGGTCCAGTTAAGCCATAACCTGGGTTTAATCTATATGGAAAACCGGTTATATGAACACCAGGTATTCTAGGTGCACCATAACCCACTTCTCCCGTGATGGGATGAATAAATTGAACGGCACCTGGGGTAGATGCAGTTGCTGGTCTTATGCCATAAACAGCATCAGTTCTATTCCTAGTTCCTCGATTCGGTCCGTAACCTTCAGTAATCAAAGTACCAGTAGGAATAAATCTGTCAGAGACTCGATCATTTGCCCTTATTTGAAAAGACATATCTTCATTGATATTCCAAAGAAGTGTCATAACATAATTCGAATCGTTTAGTGAATTAAGATCAGGTCCTGACCCTATATTGTATTGATCTCCATCTCTTTCAATCTCTGCAACAGTAAATCTGTAAGCTAGTGAATCGGTCAGAGGACCTGAACTCATTGCATAATATTGTTGCATTCCATCATCGCCCACTACTGTTCTAACCTCTCCTTCTGAATCAAATTTAGGGGTTTTGGTAATGTAGTTAATAGCCCCACCTATTGAGTTACGTCCATAAAGAGTTCCCTGAGGACCACGAAGAACCTCAATCCTTTCCACGTCGTAATAATAGTTCTCTGAAGCTGCAATACCAAAGTCAGGAGAGTAAACGCCGTTATAATATGTTGCAACACCAGGGTCTCCTCCTAATGCTCTAAAATTTCTTCCCACACCACGAATCCTTACATCGTAAGCATCTCGTGTTGTTGCTGGTAATTGATCCATTAAGTCATCAGGACCCTGCATACCCAAGTCTTCAAGTAATGAAGAATCAAATGCAGTGATAGACATAGAGGTATCAGATACAGTTGATTGACGCTTTTCAGCAGTAACAACTATTTCTTCAATACCGCCCCTTCTTTCATCTTCTTCATCTTCAGCTGTAAAGCTAAAAGAAGAAAAAGCTATTAGACTAGTAATTATAATAAAGTTTACAGAACTTTTATTCATTTGAACTCCCCAAAAAACTTCTCAAACTTAAATCAAGAAGTTAGATTAACAACAAAATCCTTACAGGACCCATCTTAGTAAGGTAACTATGCCGAAAATAATCTTTATGGTCAAATTATTGTTAAAAGGATAATTTGCGCTAATTGCTGTTAAGTTTTTAAAGAGGAAGAAGATTTAGAGAATAAATAAAATAAAGCAATTGAAACCGTTGCTATATTTAATAGGGTTACTCCATATAGTTTAAAATTAACCCATGTTGGTATATCTGAAAAATAAATAAAATATAAGTTAATCACCCCAATTATAAGCAAGCTAAAAGCTATAAAATAAGTAACATTGACCCATGCTTTTTCTGGTACTTCCTTCAATTCAGGGCCTATTGAAATAAACATCTTTCTTAAAAGAAAAGGTCCTTTAAAAAATAAAGATCCTAGTAAAATTAACCCTAACAGCCAATGAATAATTGAAAATTTCCATTGCAAAAACACAGGGTCTCTTAACAATAATGTTAAAGACCCTAAAGGTATTAATAAACACCAAGAGATAAACAATACTTTGCCTACTGTACCTTTTACTATCTTTTCTATTAAGACTTGCAAAGTTACCAGAACCATAAGCGCAGCAGTAAGTGATAAAAAGTCGTGTGTTGAATACCAGACCAATGCTATAACAACAAAAATTAATAGTGGATTATTAAAAACTTTTAACAAGAAATTCAATTTATAAACTCCCTCATGTATTCAAAGACAAATAATTTTGGCACCAGTTTAATGTTTTAAAAGAACAAGGTATGCAATTTTTTTGAAATCAATACCTAAAATGTTGAATTTGCTCACCAGACTTACTCATTTCTGTCATAGAATTAATTCCTAACTCTAAATGCTCATTCGACCATTTCTTCGTAACCTCTTTATCAGACTCTTCAGTTTTTACCCCATCCGGTGCCACAGGAACATCTGAGACCAGCAAAAGTGCTCCTCTGGAGATCTCATTGTAATGCCCGACTATAAAGATAGTAGCTGTTTCCATATCTATACCAATACAAGTAGTAGCCTTTAGGTGCTCAAGAAAAGGTTTATCGTGTTCCCAAACCCTTCTATTGGTTGTATGAACAACCCCTGTTCTGTATTCATAACCCTTTTCTATAATTTTCTCTGATACAAACTTATGAAGTTTAAATGAAGGAAGTGCAGGAACCTCCGACGGATAATAATCATCACTAGTGCCCTCTCCTCTGATGGCAGCTATAGGAAGAATAAAATGCCCTATTTCACTTGAACTCTTCAAGCCACCACACTTGCCTAGAAATAAAACTCCATGTGGATTACAAGCTATAAGTAAATCCATAATGGTTGCAGCATTTGGAGATCCAATACCAAAGTTAATAATGGTCAGGCCATCATTATTTGTGGCAGCCTGCATCGGTTTTTTTTCACCATAAATATCAACTCCAAACCTGTTGGAGAAATTTTCTACATACTCAGAGAAATTCGTTAAAAGTATATTTTGACCAAACTTTTTTAATGGCATGCCCGTGTATCTTGGCAACCAATCTTTTGCAATTTCTAATTTATTATCCATCCGTTTGATCCATTTCTTGTATTTTATCCTACTCTGAGCTAGATAAAAGTGGTAATTTTGTTCATTGTATAAACCAAAATAAGAGTAAAAAATAATGAATATTATAAAACTTGATCAATTCTCTTTAATACTGGGAAGATCTCTATTAGGCTTGTATTTTCTTATTCCAGGCCTTGCTAAAATTTTTAACTATTCTGATACTCTTATCCTAATGGAATCTAAGGGTGTTCCACTCGCTGAGATTACCCTTCCCTTAACTATACTTATTCAGGTATTTTTTAGTTCAAGTCTTATATTGAATAAACATTTAAGGCTAAGCTCTTTAATCCTCGCAGCCTTAACGGTATTAATTAATATCTATATGCACGATTTTTGGAATTTACCAGATGGCCTTGCACAAAGCCACGAGCTTCAAAACTTTATAAAGAATTTAGCAATAATGGCCGGTCTCTTAATCCTCTCGACCAAGGAAAAACCAGCGAGTTATTAATATAAGAAATCTTTAATATCTTTATATAAGGCTTCAGCAATATAGGGTTGTGCCTCAGAATTAGGGTGAATTCCATCCGGGAGCATTAGATTTTTATTTAAGGCAATACTTTCTAACATGAAGGGTATATAGGATATACCTCTCTCCTTCGAAAGATCCACATAAATTGATTCAAATGCATTCACATACCGTTTCCCGTAATTAGGTGGGAGCTTAATTTGCATTAGAAGAACTTCTAGGTGTTGCTCTAATGCTATAGATGATATTTTTTTTAAATTTGATTTAATCTTTTGAACTGGGTAACCCCTAAGTGCATCGTTACCGCCTAGCTCCAGAAGTAAAAGATTAGGTTGATGCCGCTTTATAAGGTATTCAATTCTAGATAGCCCTCCTCCGGTTGTATCACCAGAGATGCTAGCATTTATAATAATCCAATTTGATGACCTTATTTTCTCTTGAAGAAGGTTGGTCCAACGCTTATCTGCATCCACTCCATAGCCAGCACTAATACTGTCACCTAGTATTAAAATCCTACTCTCTTTATTAGAAGAGAAATGTTGTGCCGAAAAACTTAGTAAAAGAACTAGAAATGCTATTTTCTGAATATTAAAAATTTTGATCATATCTTAAACCATCATGGATAAGGTGTTATACTATAGTAACACACCTAATTATAAGAGGCTGAATTCTAATGATACTAAAAACTAGGAATCTTAAAAAAGAGGTTCTATCGGGTAATCAAACCTTGGTTATTCTCGATGATATCAATCTAGAACTGCAAGAAGGAAAGTCTCTAGCGATCGTAGGACCTTCAGGTTCAGGTAAGTCTACCTTGCTAGGTTTACTTGCTGGTCTGGATACAGCTACATCAGGCAAAATATTTTTAAATGGAAATCCATTACATGATCTTGACGAAGAAAAAAGAGCAAAAGTTAGGAAAGACAATGTAGGTTTTGTCTTTCAGTCTTTTGAGCTTCTCCCTGGATTAACTGCACTTGAGAACGTCATGTTACCTTCAGAACTGAAACTATCATCAAATGCTAAAAAAATAGCTGAGGAATATTTAGAAAGAGTTGGCTTAAGAGATAGGTTGGAACATTATCCTAGGCAACTCTCAGGAGGTGAACAACAAAGAGTAGCAATAGCCAGAGCTTTTGCTTGTGAAGCAAAATTATTATTTGCTGACGAACCAACGGGCAATCTAGATCCAAAAACAGGCGGGAAGGTTTCTGATCTTTTATTTGAAGTAAATGCTGAAACCTCAAATGCTCTTGTTGTAGTTACTCACGACCCTCAATTGGCAAGTAAATGCGACGAACGTATTGATCTGAAAGAAGGTAAAACAGTCTCGTAATGGTTCAATCGCTTTCCTTTAAATTATTTTGGCGGGAACTAAAATCTGGCCAGCTCAACATGATGATGCTTGCTTTGATATTGGCCATCACCTGCGTCTCAGGTATAGGTCTTTTTACAGATCGACTTGAAAAGGCCCTGCAATTTCAAACTGCAGAATTCTTAGGAGGAGAAATAAAATTTGAATCTAACCAGGAACTCTCTACTGAAAATCTTGAAGTGATAGAAAGATTGGATCTTAATCAAACTAAAATGGTTTTATTTGCATCAGTTATAGCCTCTCAGTCAGAGATGCAGTTTTCATCTATTAAAGCCGTAGACAACAGCTATCCTTTAGTTGGACAGATTCAGTTAGAACCTCCATTCAATCAAGGCATTCATATTAAAAAGACTCCGCAAAAAAATAATGCTTGGCTTGATGAGCGATTACTTGATTTGCTCAATGTAAACTTAGGAGACAAGATATCTATAGGTGATGCAGATTTCACAGTATCTCATGTTTTGATGTCTGAACCCGACCGAGGTTCAAATAATTATGCCTTCGCTCCAAAAGCAATTATATTCATTAGCGACCTTCCTCAAACAAATATTATTCAGCCAGGTAGCAGGGTTCGGTATGCCTATCTATTCACAGGGCCAGAAGGAGACTTAGAAACTTTAAATCAACTATTTGAAAAAATAAAAGTTCCTGGAGATAGAATTACTTTAGTTAATGATACTGAAGGCTCGTTAGGTAAAACCATTGAGAGATCAGGTAACTTTTTTTTATTAGGTAGTTTGTTGGCTGTGTTGATGTCAGCCTTTACTATTGGAATCAGTACGCAAAAATTCTCAAGACGCCATATAAACTATGTAGCGATCCTAAGGAGTTTAGGAATGAGTTCTTTTAATTTAAAAATTCTCTATTCCTATGTGTTTATGTGGATGTCTTTATTTTCTCTATTCCTGGGTCTTTCTGCTGGGTGGATAATACAAAAAGCTTTTACCAACATTCTAAAGACCTACTTTCCAACTGACCTCCCATCGCCAGGCTTTGAACCTTTATTTGTTACTGGAATTACAGTTCTATTGTGCCTAATTGGTTTTGTTTATCCTCATATAACTAAACTTATACAAACTTCGCCTTTAAGTATCTTAAGGCGAGACAAAAACTCTTCTTTAAAATCACAATTCCTGTATCCCATAATGTCTCTCTCTTCCATATTTGCACTTCTTATTGTGTATACAGGACAACTTGTACTATCTTCTATTTTATTCATAGGAATTATAAGTACTTCTCTAATAGGTCTAGGAATTATTCTTCTTATCTTTCAAAACAAAACTCAAGAAGGTCTAGGGGCAAGTAGCCCTGTAAAACTAGCATGGTCAGAACTTAATAGAAGAAAAGTTACTAATTCTATTCAAGTTCTAGCTTTTATGATTGCCATTGGATTAAGTCTTATTGCCTACACGGCAAGAACAGATTTGCTCTCAACTTGGGAATCGTCAATTCCTGAAAATTCACCAAATAATTTTGCTATCAATATAACGAAAGAAGAACTTGCCCCAATCAAAAAATTTATGACTTCCAGTGGCATAGAAATTAACACGTTTTTTCCTATCACCAATGCTAGGCTTGAGCGACTATCTTCTGATCAAATATCTAAAAATGATCCATTAATTGATCGTTCTTTCAACATGACATGGACAGCAGAACTTCCTAAAAATAATACAATTAAAGATGGTATTTGGTTTGAAGAATCTAGTAAAAACGGTCTTTCTATCTCAGATGAGGTATCTCTCAGATACAACCTATTTGTGGGCGATAAAGTTAAAGTCATTCTTCAAGGAGATGAGAAAGAGACTTTTATTCAAAGCGTCAGGACTGTAGATTGGGAGAGTTTTTCACCTAACTTTTTTGTTATTGGTCATTCTAATTTATTTTTAAATAGCCCTGCTACCTATATAACTTCTTTTTATGTTCCTGAAGAGAAATCTCGAACTATAAATCAATTTATATCAGAATTTAGAACGGTTTCAGTATTATCTATAGAAGAAATTATTAAACAGGTGTCAGAAATAATTGATCAAGTATCCAAAGCGTTAGAAGTTATATTAGTTTTAACAATACTATCGGCTTCTTTTTTAGCATTCTCTACGCTTCAAGATGGATTTAACCTTAGACTTCATCAAGCTGCTATTCTTAGAACCTTAGGTGCAAGCAGTGCGCTCTTACATAAATCAATCCTACTAGAGTTTACTTTTCTAGGAGTATTGTCTGGAGTATTGGCAGCCTTTCTGGCTCAAGGTGGAATCTATTTTATTGAGACAAGAGTCTTTGAAGTTACAGCAAGACTACATATGGATTTATGGTTGATAGGACCTTTTGTAGGTTTTATCTTTATAGGCTTTTCAAGCTTAATTTTGATTAATTCTATAACCAAGAAAAGTCCAAAAGAAATCCTATTTGAATCTTAAAAAAAACCCGCATAAGCGGGTTTTTTTAGTCCTCAAGCTTTTAATAAGCTCCAAATTTATAAGTGAAAGATAGTCCACCCATTCTTGGTAGAGTTGGAGTAATCGATCTTTGATACCCCAATTGCTCACCATCATTAGTCATATTTCTAACTCCAATCTCATTCATGATATTGTTTATAAAAGCCATAATTTGTAAATTCTCTTCAGAATTTGTCCAAGTGGCTTTAATGTCTAAACGATCAAAAGCGGGGGAAGTATCAAGAGCTAATTTACTATCATCCCAAAGAATACTATCCGTCCAAGAATACCCAACCAAATAGTCAACGCTTCCGTCAGATAATTCTTGAGTATAATTTGCATAAACAGCTGCTTTTAGCTTAGGGATCCTTTGCATTTGCATGCCCTTCACAGGTACATTTCTTTCGCTAATTGAATAAACAGAGCTTGGTGCATACGGATTGTTATCATCAATAACGCCTGTATTACCCAACACATCTACCATCTCCTCTGAATATGCTGCATCTGTATAACTAAAGTTTCCACCAATCAGAATTTCAGGCCTAGGCATATAGACAAAATCCATCTCAAATCCATTGGTATCAGCTTCCGGAAAGCCCCTTACTGCAGTACTTGTTCCACCTAAGAAACTTTCGACCTGGATTTGACTATGGATATTCTCATAAACGTATTGATAAACTGAAGCATTTATTTGCAACGTATTATCTAGATGAGAACCTTTATATCCTAGCTCTGTAGACTCAACCGTTTCTTTGTCATACGTAGGAAAAGCAGAGAAAAAACCTAAATTAAATCCACCTGCACGATAGCCTGTGGTGTTAGAAAGATACCAAAGAGCATCATCAGTTGGTGAATAATCAATATTAACCCTGTAAGTTACGTCTTCAAAATCTCTTGACATGGCCCTATGAATAGACCTACTCATGGGTATTCCTCTAAATCTGATAACACCATTTCCTGTCGGAGTACCATCAGCATTCAAAGCTCCTGTTGCAACGTTATAAGCAAGCAAACCCGCTGGGGTTAATTGGCTTTCAGTATAAGTAAACAGGTTTTCTTGGGCCACTTTTTGGTCTTCGTGCCAAGAAGCTCCAACGGTGACAGCCCAAGTTTCATTGATCTGATACTCGCTCTGGAAATAAACAGCATAAGCATCCGTTTTGTTTTCAGTTTGCCATAAAAAAGTTGAACCGACAGAAGGATCAGGTCCATTTCTAACAGTTGCGTTCTCTCCGGTCCAAGGACCTTCTAGAAAGCAAGTCGCTGATAAATGAGGATCGCTAAAATCTGGAGTTGGTACAAGTCCAAACAAATTAACGATACCACAACCAACATCCCTAGCCGAATAAGGACCAACCATGGTTTGCGAAGCACCTACAACAGGTGCACTAGCTACAATGGGTCCAAAAAGCGCTTGCGCAGTATACCAGTCAGTGAAAGGACTACCTGTAGTTGGTACACCCAATGCACCCATGATTCCATAATCAGCTGCTTGGCCATAACGAGCATTATCGCTACCCTCGCCTGTCCAGAAATCTAAATCTTGGTCAATTTCATTGTGGTATTCAAATACACCTACAACTAAATCCCAATCATCGGTAATGTCCCAAAACACTTGCACTTCGTTTTGCCAATTCTCATTTTCTTGCATAGCATGGAATTGTTCATCCAGAACTGGGTTTCCAGTCCTGTCGTCATCAGTGACCCTAGTGTAAAGATAATCCGTGTAAGCTCCGATGTATTTGACAGTTAAATTATCTTTCACATCCCAAGCCACATTAATAGTACCTCCGGAATGACCAAAATACTCATCATTAAAACCATTCGTTGCTGCTAGAAGGTCTTCACCTCCCAAACTGGGTACACTACCGCCGTCTCCAAAAGTGGTAGCATCTAAAATAGATTGATCATATCCGTAGGCGTAGTTAGGTCTCGCGAAACCACTACTCGTTGCATCTACACCAGGTACAAGGAATTGTGCATATCTGACAATACCGTTATGATTAAACTGATGAACATTGTAACCACCAACAACACAATTTGGTGTTGATCTGTCGGTTAGACTTGCACAATTTATACTTGGATCAACCGCTCTATAACCATGAACCATAAGGTCATTACTACGTGTTCCACTACCATATTCACTAGTAACAATCAGTCCTGCACCTTGAGCTGAACTAAGTACTCTTCCATAACTTCTGTTATTCCCTCTTAAATCAACAGTAACATCCTCGTTTTGCCAACGAAGAGCTAGGGTATAATTTTCATCAGAGTAACTATCAAGATTATCACCCAAACCTAAATCCTTAACCGTGCCGTCTCTTTGTCGACTAGTAGTTATTACTCTAGCACTTAATTTATCGGTAAGAGGTAGATTTACAACTCCATACATTTCGGCCGTGCCAAAAGAGCCCACTAAGGTTCTTACTTCTCCTGCAAACTCATCACCAGGCTTAGTGGTAATGAAATTAACCGCCCCACCTATACTGTTTCTTCCATAAAGCGTTCCTTGAGGTCCTCTTAAGATCTCAATTCTGTCTATGTCGTAAAGACCGTTGTCTGTTGATGCAATACCAAAGTCTTCAGAGTAAGCACCGTCATTGTAAGTTCCAACTCCTGGATCTCCTCCCAATGCTCTAAATACCCTACCAATTCCACGTATTGAAATATCATACGGCTGAATAGTTGTTGCAGGAATGTAGTTTTGAAGGTCTTCTTGGTTTCGTAAATTAAGTGCTTCTATTAAATTGCTATCGAAAGCAGTGATTGATATAGCTGTATCTTGTATTGAAGCTTCTCTTCTCTCAGCAGTTACTATGACTTCTTCTATACCACCTTGAACTTCATCTTCATCCGCAGCAAAGATAGAAAAAGGCAGTAAAGCCACTACCAAAACATAAATAATTCGATTCATAACACCCTCCCCAGAGTATTTAATTTAAGATATTTAGTAAATTTACTAAATCTAGTGACTAAATTACCCTAATTTTTCTAACTATCAAGGAAAAAGATAAAAAAATATGGAAATATGCTAGATAAAAGCTTAGAAAAGCTTAAATTTAAGAAAAAGTTCAGACACTTCTGCTGGTAACCCTCAATAGGCTTCTTCTAAAAATTAAAAGCAAAGCAAAAAAATGGATCTAAGAAGTTCTAATTTATAAAAAAATTAGTATAGAATAAAAAAATTAAAGAAAGATATGGCTGAAACAAAAGTTGTAGAAAAAATAAATGCTTCGTTAGACCTTGTTTGGTTAAATCTTGGTAACTTTGCTGGCCTAAAACCAGGATCGGGTATTGAATCTGTAGATTACAAAGGCGAGGGAGTGGGCATGATACGTTCCATTCATTTGTCAATTGGAACTGTAGAAGAGAGGTTAGATCATTATGACCCTGAAGCAAAAAATTACTCTTACTCTATAATTAATGAAGACTGCCCATTACCTTTTTTAAATTATTCTGCAACGGTACAACTTCTTGAAAACGATGACAATACTACTACTGTGGAATGGACTGGAAGATTTGAACCCAAGGGTATTGAGGAGTCACAAGCTCAAACAATGGCTTATAACATGTATTCTAATGCTATTAAGGGAGCCAGGTTAGAGTTAGAATCGAACTAACTTTGTATCAAATATCATTTTAATTGTATGGGACGCGTATCTAACAAAGTAGTCATAATTACTGGAGCTGCTTCAGGTTTAGGAAAAGCTGATGCCATACGATTATCAGATGAAGGAGCAAAATTAGTTTTAACAGACATTAACGTTAAAGAAGGCAAGCAAGTAGTTAAAGAATGTAAAAATGAAGCTTTATTTTTTGAACAAGACGTTAGCCAAGAAAATTCTTGGTCGGACTTAATAAAAACAACAATATCAGAGTTTGGAAAATTAGATGTCCTTGTTAACAATGCTGGAATAGCTCGAATAGGAAATATAGAATCTACTACCACTGATCAATGGCGTGACATTTTAAGAGTTAATCTTGATAGCGTTTTTTTTGGTTGCCGGGCTGCTATTCCGGAAATGTCAAAATCTGGCGGGGGATCAATTATTAATATGTCATCAACAACTGCTTTAATTGGTTTGTCTCCCTATCTTGCTTACTCAGCTGCAAAAGGCGGAATTCGATCGATGACTAAATCGATAGCCATCCATTGCCAAGAACAAAAGAACAATATCCGATGTAACTCGATTCATCCTGGCAGCATATTTACCCCAATGGTTGACGATGCTCTTAAAAACCTTGTAGGTATAAAACTAATGGATCAAGAAGACCCCGAAGCAACGCGCAAAGCAATGGGTATTGGAGAACCTCTAGATGTTGCTAATTTAGTCTTGTTTCTTGCTTCTGAGGAATCTAAACACATCAATGGAGCAGAGTTGGTGATTGACAATGGCGCCACGGCCGGAGACGCTTCACAATGAATATACAAGGGCTGGTTCATGTAAACATCAACTGTAGTGACTTTGATCGATCTGTGAAATTCTATGAACTATTAGGTTTTCAAAAAGTTTTTGATGTACCTCCTAAAAATTCAATTGAAGTGGCTGCTGCTGTCGGTATGCCTCCTTACACAGTTAAAGGTGCTTTGTTGCTTTTGAACTCAGAAACTCCTTTTATGCTTGATCTACTTGAATGGCAAGAACCTTCAGACAATAGCCCACCCTACCCTCACCTGTATCATTTAGGCTTAGCTAGAATTGCGTTACGCACGGATGACCTTGACTCAGATGTAACTTTTCTTAAATCACAAGGCGTTGAGTTCCTTTCAGAACCCGCTACTGTTCAGCTAGATGGTCAACCAGAAACACGCTTTGTCTGTTTCAAGGACCCTGATGGCACTATCCTTGAATTGGTAGAATAATATATTCATATAATTAAGAACTAGTTGTTCTATATCAATTTCCTTAACCTAGCAATATGCTTAGTAAGACTAAATTTCCTAATTTCTAAGGGTGTTATATCTGCTTGAGAAAATATAAAACTGAGAATTAAAGAAACTATTTGAATTACTTGAAGTCAATAATTTGCTTTTATTTAATGATAAGATGAACTAAAGACTGGAGAAGATTTATGGCCTATGCCCCAAAAGATAGAAATTTTTACGATGCTGATAGTCACGTTATGGAATTGCCTAATTTTATCATTGACTATGCTGATAAAGAATTTAAAGACCTAATACCACCTGTAAATTACAAAGCCAGTCTTGTAACAGATGAAGAAGTTGAAGAAATAATTAATAACGGTGGAAAACACTCCAAAGAGCACGTAGAAGCACAGATTGCATTAGGGGATGGCTTGATTGCTGAATCAAAAGAAATTCAAGCTTTGGGTGCCTTTGATCGAGATGACAGAAGTGTGGCCATGGACTT
>Ga0115002_10001259_pt1 | contig 35065 bp, 32 predicted proteins | sample ArcticOcean_MG_C_8_FD_89576 | JGI IMG/M metagenome (GOLD analysis project Ga0115002, IMG submission 89576) | Marine microbial communities from western Arctic Ocean - ArcticOcean_MG_CB11_86 | ecosystem: Environmental > Aquatic > Marine > Oceanic | place: Arctic Ocean: Canada Basin | collected... | reverse complement strand
GCCAGGCAGCACCCTCATGCATCTTTCCAGTGACACCAACAGATTCATAGGTTGACACTATTTCCTTCATTTCCCCAGCAAATCGCTCAGCAGTAGCGGCAAGGTAAGGAACTTCCTGTTTCATTCTCGCCCCTGCTTGCCGCTGACTTTCCTCAAGCTCATGCATAAGGACCTGACGAACTCCTAGTCTCTCAGCAGCAAGCAATACAATCGCATGTAACGCTTGAGTTCCTTTATTTAACCCTGCGTAAGTTGCTTTGAGAGCTGAGGCTTTTCCAATATTAGATCCCATGTCAATTATGCGAATCTCATTATCATCCAGCTCCTCTAGCCAACCGACATGGGACCCTGACGCATAAAACCTAGCAGGATGATTATTCTTTCGTGGAGGTGCCCCAACGATTCCAATATCTAAAAATGTTGCGCCAGATGAAGATAGAAGCCGCTCAATATCCAATGCTGTTTTTGGCGATACTGCATTGCAATCAGCAAAGAGTAATTTTGTGCTTGTTAGGCACACAGCATTGGCAACTTTCTCAGCAAAAATGATCGCTTGCGCTGGAGGCACAATAGACAAAAACAAGTCTGCCTGAACTACTACCTCTTCAAGGCTCTCTACATTCTCAATGCCAGCTTCATCGGCTAACCGAGCAGAATGCTCACTACGACCATTCAAGTGTGTAATCACACGTCGCCCGCCGTCTACCAAGACTCGCCCGACGGCACTGCCCATATCGCCAGTTCCAATCACAGCGATTGTTTTTAGTTTCATGGACTCAACCGAAATATCAATCTGCGCGAGAGTAGGTGATACGATTTATTACGCCCTGTGAATCTCTTGTAGTAATAATTAGCACATCCCCTTTTCGTTCATACTCAGATTCAACTGAGGATCCAATATCTTGAGGATTTTGAGAAAATACCAACTGTCTAATCAATGTGCCACGAGAGACGTTATAAACTCCAGAATTGGCGTTAAAACTCTGATACGAGGCAAGCACTTGCCGGTCAGAAAGTCGCCCTTCATCATTCGAAATATCAGGCCGTTTGCCAATATTAGCGAACATACTGAAATGTTCTTCAGAAAAAATTATTATTGACTGAATATCTGTATATATCCCCGCTTCATCTCCTCCTGTTACCACTATTTCTGTTGCAAGCCACGCACCATTCAATGAGTTTTGTGCATTCACAGATGTGCTTACCAAAAAAACGACCGCTATAATCATCATCAACTTATTCATTGAACCGCCCTCATTCCTTTTTTTAGATTCAAAAAACATGGGTATAGACTTGCTTGTCAAAACTCAACGAAGCTGATTTTTAGTTGGTCAGCATGACAGGATGACTGACCGCCTTAACGGTCACAATCGTTACCACTTTGATTTCTTACTTAGATAAAAAATTACAGATCCTCTAACATTCGAGCCAACTCGTCGATATCTGGCTCGATAAACCGAGGCCCAAGACTAATACAATTCCATGACTGAACCCTCTCTTCCTCAGACCAAACAAACTCTCTGGTAAGAGTTACTGGTTCTGTGTAATTAATAGGATCCTGTACTATTAACTCCATCTGAAGGTTATCAGAATCAAGATTACGCCAATAACGCTCTGATAACCGAGCATTTTCACTCATCGGATGTCCACGATTTGTAATAACCCCAGCCTGAAGGTGAGTAGTTTCAATTCTTAGCTCAACTCCTTCCCAATGACCTGTGGAAAACCCAGTAATCGTATGTTCCCGAACTGTTAATGGCAAAGTGTCATCTAGATAAATTCGCCTCATCGTATCTCCGCTTTCAAAACGCATAAAAATAATGCCATCTTGCTGCACGATCGCCATGGGATTTCCACCCCAAATAACTGAGGGCACACTTTCTCCCGCACAGTCATTTTGCTGTTGAGGATCCGCTGAAATAGGATCGAAAATAGCATGTGCGCGGGTGCCCACACGTGTAAACGGATACGAAGTAGGCTCGGCATATGTATAAGCCTCAACTGGAGTTCCCGATATATAGGTTCCGGAAAAGTCAGGCACTACTGGCACCTCAGTGCTTTCCATTAAATCCTGTGTTATTGGTGCCTGCGCAACAACAAACAACCATCCAAACATACCAACAAGTCCTATAAAGAGTTGATGTCCTTTCATCTCAATTTCCCCTTATTGTTGTAGAGCACTTTCTGTACGATTTTAAAGAAGTCACTCTACCCATCTTGACTCAAGACTAACGCCCAAACGCTACGACTTACATATAGAGAAACTGACAATTTTAATCTAACAACTATCCACGCCAGAACTTGGCGACGGGACAAAAGAAACAACTCCTAAAACATCATTCCTTCCATCAATAGGGCGCAAAATTATGGCTGCACCTTCAGAAAATTCAGCACGACTAACCTGCCCGTTCAAGGCAATTAAAGCGGGCGTACGATGCCCCACAAGAATTCTATTAAGCCCAGGGAAAGGAGGTGTAGTAAATAAACGTTGGTGCTCTCTGATAATCCAACTAACACCATATGAACCAGCATAGTCGTCTGCTAACAGGCTTTCGGTGATTTCGACACGATCTACCCCAAAAGCTAACTCAGCAGTATCCCGAGCACGAAAAACAGGCCCTGCCAGAATCGGATATTGAATCGGAATGTTCAATTCCAAGAGAGTCTTCCCTATCTGTTGAGACTGCTGTTCGCCATCCACTGAAAGGTTTCTCTGTCCTTCACGCTGTCCGATGCGGTAAAGACTATCGCAAGGCGATCCTGCAGTATCTGCGTGACGAAAAAAAACAACTAGGCCACCTTCTAGCAACTGCTCAACTAAAGCTTGGCCTTCAGGCTCACCTAATGACGCCTGCGCATTTATCACTCGAGGACTAATATTTACAAAAAGTCCTAGAATTATGACTAAAGAAATTGTTATTTTTCTACAACCCATCAGATTGCTTTTCATAATTGTTTCTCCTACTAGGCTAAAATGGACACGTAGAATCTACGTCCTCCTAGGGCACTCAGGAAAGGCATTATTGAATTCGCAAAGTTCCTGGTTTACCAGGAAAAACTTGCCAATCTAAGAATTGCTTAGAATCACACTTAATTTGCATCCAAATGTTCCCTATAGTTGCTAATCATCCGCTTAACGTAACGATTAGGACAACTATCACTCTATCAAGCTAAGCTGAACAAAGACTTTACGGTAATCGACCCTCTATTAACTCACTACGGAAGATTTTCATTTATATAGACTTCAGAAGCTGCAGCATCCATCAGCGGGACAACCTTATCAGGGTCTACCCGAACCATAAGATAACTAATATGGCCATTAATCCTTGTAAACTGATGTCCGGTCCCGGCTGGGATCACTAAGACATCACCAGCTTCTAAATCAACCTCCTGAGCATTTCGAATATCAATAGAATTACTCCCTGGACCATTCAAAAACTGAACCGCTCTATTATCATCAGGACGCTGCTGTCTATCAATCAGATCTGGGCCAAGTCGATTGGTCCCTGACCCACTCAGCACGTAATACACCTCTGTGACAAGCGAATGCTCAGCTACAGAGCGTGGGTTAGGAGTATCTAAGTTTCCTCTTCGAGCAAAGGCTATTTGCACATTAGTATTGCCAAGATCGATTGAGCGCACCTGCTGATCAGTCAGAGACTGATCGACAGAAATCGCCTCATAAGACTCTAACTCCTCTTTTGAAACAAAGTCTGCAAGACACATGGTACAACTAGGCTCTGGACCGGTTGCCGACCCCTGTGCAGACAAACGACCCAAAACGAAAGCCACAAGGACTAAAACAACGCCCACACCCATTGTAAATTTACGCATAATTATCTCCCTCTATTGTTAGGTATCCATCACAGGATCGAATTTCCCGTTAATTTTTTATTTTCCTAGCGTACGAATTTCCATCAGCGTACGCGCTGCACTTTTATCTTCCAACTTTTCTATTATCCGAATACCACAAGTGTCCATGCGCCCGCCCACACCACGATAAGCAACTCTAGCCTGACTGTTGGAGCACACGCGATCCCTGTGATTTTCTATTGCAATTTCCTGGGCATTTCGAAGACCAATGCATCTCCTATCCATAGTAAAAAGATAATGAGAGTTGCCGCGCCCCTCAACGTACAAGTATTGATCATGTAACGAGGAGAAATTGTGAATTCCCCTGATACTTAAGCAACCAGCCTCTGTTGACGGTGGTGCATTCGCATCGATTACTATCTCTTTCACTTCATCTAAAACAACGTTCTCATTTTTTTCGCTCTGTTGTGAAAAAACAGGTGCTGTAATAGTCACTGCAATAACAAATAAAACGCGTCTCATTAACATCACTTTACCGCTCGATACAGAAACGGCAAGCTCTGGTCCATACGATAATCTATTCCAGAATGAGTATCGGGAAATTCCTCATAGCGATGTTTGATGCCCGCTCGCATTAATCGTTTCGACAGTATTCGAGTCCCGTAATGAATGCGATACTGATCATGCCAACCACAATCGATAAAGATTCCGTTCAGCGTGCTTAGGTTTTTTTTATAACGCGAAACGAGGTTGATAGGATCATGTTTCAACCATTCCTTCCACCGAACTGGAATGATCTCTCCAGTCTCTAAGTTAAAAGGAAGTCGAAAGCCATTTGGCGCATCTGGATCAGGATCGTAGCTAGCTGCCATGGCCACAGTCATCAAAGTCAACACCTCCGCATGAGAAAGCTTTTCGGTTCGCCAAGCATAATCAAGAAAACGTCGGACACGGCCATCATCAAAACCCTCTTCGCAGCCTTTCTCTTCCCTTGATACATCAAGCATACCCGGCTTACGCTTCCGTCGCCGATGCATCGACAGACAATTTAGAGCATTAGGCCAGTCGCAACGATAAACAAAATCGAAATAAGCATCTCCGGAATGATTAGCAATAGCTCCCCAGTGTTTTGCATACTTCATCCCATGAAGCATCGCACCGTAGCCACCAGATGATTTCCCAAAGCAGCCCCTATGGTCTCGAGATGCCAGCGTTCGTAATTCTTTGTCAACAAATGGAATAAGCTCCTTAGTCAAATAGTCGGCATAGGGCCCTATCGCAGAAGAGTTAATGTACTGATTACCGCCAAGAGCTGTAAAGCAGTCAGGAAATACAATGATGCATGCTCCCATTTTTTTTTCATGCACCAGGCGGGCAGCACGTTCAGGAAGGTTTTCCTCAAAGTTCTTCCAGTTAGTATGGGACTTGCCAGAGCCTGTATATCCCACCAGGTCAAACAAAACTGGAAACCTCTTGCCACGGCCCCTGCTAACTCCCTGGTCATACTGTGGTGGCAACCAAATATCTAGCTGACGCACATAAGGATCACCTAAAGGATTGCTTTTCAGAAGCCTCGAATTGTATTCCAGCGTAATTACCCGACCACCTAGAGGTCTTGATCGCTTCTTTGCCATGCCTACCAATCACTCCAGTTTAACTTTTGAGCCCGAAGATTCTCTTAATTCTACTCATCCCAATTAACCGCTTCCCGATCTGGAGAGGACCTTAATCCAGCTGCTTTAATGCCTCCAATAGCAGTAAATTCATCCCGTGATGAGCTATCCCCAGTCACGCCAACCGCGCCAATGACGAGTCCAGCATCATCGCAGATCAGAACACCACCAGGAACAGTAGCAAACCGTCCACCGGAAATCATACTTAGCGAATTACTAAACAGCGGTCGGTCTGCGACATGGTCACCCAGGTCCCGACTAGACTTGCCCATTCCTAAGGCCCCATAAGCTTTAGCGCAGGCAACCTGCACACGAATAATTCCGCTGCCATCCTCTCGTTTCAACGCAATTTGATGTCCTCCAGCGTCCATCACCATGACAGTCATAGGTTGCATATCGTGCTCCCTCGCAAGACGTAAAGCTTCGTCAACAATATCGCTTGCCTCCTTAAGGCTGAGCAACACTTTAAGCGGGATGGGATTTGACATCATTTTATCTCCTAGTTGAACGCAGTGGTATTATCGTCTGATCTGCGTGTCGAAAACACAACAGTCATCAGGTAAAACAATGCTGGAAGCTCTATTAACAGGACTTGGATTAATTTTTCAATGGCATGTTTTGGCATATTTCTCGCTTGGCTGCGTAGTTGGAATTATTATGGGTGCCATACCAGGGCTGGGCGGGGCAATCGGTCTGGTACTCCTTCTGCCTTTTACCTTCAGCATGGAGCCTGTCTCCGCTTTCGCGCTGCTTCTTGCCTCTTGGGCATCAACCTCAACCAGTGGAGCTATAACGTCCGTGCTCCTTGGCATCCCAGCCACTGCCGCCTCTCAGGCTACCGTTTTAGATGGATACCCCATGGCCAAACGTGGCGAGTCGGCACGAGCGCTTGGTGCAGCTTTTACAGCTTCGGCGATCGGTGGAGTTTGTGGAGCCGCAGCGTTAGGTATTTCACTGCCACTCATATTACCTATTATTTTGGCAATTGAGTCTCCCGAAACATTCATGCTCGGAATGCTAGGGCTAACCATGGTTGGTTCTCTCTCGGGTCGCTCTATTGCAAAAGGCATTGCTGCAGCAATGCTTGGACTCTTACTTGCTATGGTTGGATTTCCGGAGTCCCAAGCTATTCCTAGATATACATTTGGTACGCTCTATCTTTTAGATCAGTTACCACTGATTCCTGTGCTTCTAGGTCTTTTCGCCATCCCAGAGATTGCTGAACTCTCTATAAAAAATGTATCTATATCCAGAACTGGGCAAGCTGTCGATACCCGTCACGGTCTTTTAATTGGCGTACGCGACGCACTGAAACATTGGTGGCTTGTTGTGCGTTGTAGCGTAATTGGCGCTTATATCGGAATGTTGCCCGGCCTTGGCGCTTCGATTGTTGGATGGGTGACTTATGGCCATGCGATGCAAGGAGCGAAAGATCAGTCTAAATTTGGACAAGGAGATGTCAGAGGAGTCTTGGCACCGGAAGCGGCCAATAACGCGTTGCGCGGCGGTGCGTTGATACCAACAGTAACACTGGGAATTCCTGGCAGCGTGGGCACCGCCGTCCTAATGGGCGCTCTTATTATGCTGGGGCTGCGTCCGGGACCAAGCATGCTCGACACTGAGCTTCCGATGACATTCAGCTTTGTTTGGATGATCGCCTTTGCTAGCGTTATTTCAACCATTGTGCTTTTAATGACAGTGGAGCAAATCTCCAAGATAGCCCTGCTTCCAGGACACACGATAGTACCGGGGGTACTACTATTCGTTTTTATGGGTGCATGGCTGGGCGGGTCATCATTTGGCGACTGGGTAAGCTGTATATTTTTTGGGGCACTTGGGTTTTTTATGAAACGCGGAGGGTGGCCAAGACCTCCTGTCGTACTAGCAATTGTGCTGGGTGGCATTTTGGAAGGCTCATTCCAAATCAGTATGCGCGTACACCAAGGTATCGACTGGCTAGGACGGCCTATTGTGATATTTCTAATCCTGGTCGTTGGGTTAACACTTATCTTCGCTGGGCGAGGAATAGCAAAACGAAAACTTTCAGGCACGAAGCCCGAAGGTGAGGCTACAGAAAAAAATCCGGCTCTATCCCTGCAATTTTCAGCTGGTCTTTGCATTCTATTTGCCTGGGCTGGCTATAACTCACTTGGGTGGCCACCGGCAGTTCGCCAGTTCCCTCTCATCATTTGTATCCCGGGTTTTATCTTGGCATTTATGGTGTCTATACAGGATCTAATGAATCTTCTAGAAAGCAAAAATAAGCTGGAGACATGGAGAGAATGCATTAAAAAATCCTACCAAGATGCATGGCTAGTAGAGGCCATGCCTTTCTTTGGCTATTTGATTGGTATTCTTTTTCTAACAGCGATAATTGGACAAAAGCTCGCTTTCCCAATCTTTATCGGTATCTACCTTCTACGATGGGGGCAATATAGAAAACGCTTCGCTATAACCTACGCCTTAGGCGGGTGGGCAATTTTAGTTCTCCTATATGGTCAGGTAATGGATCTGCTGTTTCACCCGTCATACTTGACAGTATGGCTCCAGTCAGTCTTACCTAATGGCGCCCCAGACTGGCTCATCATTTAGACAAAAAAGATAGATTCTCAAGCAATCTCCAGACACGAATCAATCAAATGACTATGACCTTCTCAACTCAAACACCTTGATCTCAAAGAAGCATCAGGCGACACTCAGTTATACACTTCTTAAGGTGGGTACCAATGCGATTATTCCTGTTAACCATTGTGTGCATAGCAGTGACAACCGTCACCTTTGCACAAATGCAAACAACCATTAGCGCTGAAGAAGGTGAAATTATCATCACTCCACTTGTGCACTCGAGTGCACAAGTGGAGTATGCCGGTAAGGTTATTCATATTGATCCTTGGAGCGCCGGAGACTTATCGTTTACCAAGCCTGCGGATCTCATTTTAGTCACCGACGACCCTGGGCATCACCTGGACTCGGAAGCGATTTCTCAACTACGCAAACCTGGAGCGCCTGTAGTATTAACCGAAACTGCATATGCGAAATTTTCTGATGGTGTTGTTCTTTCAAATGGCGAAATCGGCACCTTTGCAGGCATCCAAATTGAAGCGGTAGGCGCCTATGACATGACCCCCGGAGCCCCCTACCATCCAAAGGGGGAGGCCAATGGGTACGTGATAAATATTGGAGGGAAACGTCTCTTTTTTTCTGGAGTAGGAGAGTGTGTTCCAGAGATTCAAGCATTACAAAATATCGACGTTGCAGTAATGCCAATGAATCTGCCGGTAGATCGGATGAGACCAACTCCAGTTGCAGAGTGCGTAAAGACTTTTAAACCTAAGATTGTTTACTTAAATCATTATGACCGCATATATGCCGGATGGCTTGGCAATCCGCAAGGCGAGCCTCCACCAGATGTCCAGGATACCCCTGCAACAATGCAGGCCTTTCGAGATGCAATTGCGGGAGAAAACATCGAGTTTCGGAACGCTGATTGGTATCCACAAAGACCACAGTAAAACGTCAAAGCCTAGCTCTTAGCTTTGAAGAAAAAGTTATCTGCATCAAGGCTCTGTTAGTAACTGCTGTTACGCATAATTTGAGCTTTTATAAACTCCAGCGTTTCAGAATTGACTTGAGCCGTTGCATTCAGAATTTCGGTAGCCCGCATAGCATCTACGGCATCTGGCACATAACTCAAAATACGGGTAGCTTCCTCGGCGAAACTGAGTGTTGTCATGGCTGGGGCGATTGCGGCTCGAAAAGCCTCTACGGCTTCCTCATTCATCCCAGGAGGTCCTAGAAATACATGCTGCATCGTCTGGTCAATCTGAATCATAGTAAGGATCGAGTCCCAGTTAATACCAGATGGCGGCTCTCCATATATCTCCTCATAGAGTTCATTAACAGTAGGGATATTCGGCACCAAAGGACTCCTTGCGAGTCCACCCTGAGCAGTTAGTACTGGGAGACTGAACAATGGCGCATTCAAATCTTCCTGTTCAAGCGTAGGAACTACCTCATTGATATAAGCGTGGGCTGCATCGGTTGCCATGTTAACTTCGCCACTAAGAACTGCCGCACGGATTTTTCCACTACCAGGGTAACCTCCAACAAAATGATACCTAGCACCAATCAGGTCGAGACCCATTGTGCTTACAATCATGCGGCCATGCTCTGCTGAGATTCCACCAAAAACCAGCCCATCGGCTTTAAGAATATCTGAAGGTGTCTGAATGCCTCCCTCCAACATATCTTTACGCACATACGTCACTAAAGGTGCAAGTTGCACTCCTCCTAAGACGGTAAACTGGGAGTATTTGAAAGAGTGGCCAGGAAACTCTAGGAGTTCTCCCAACGACGAACGTGGGCCATAGTAGACCGTTGTACCATCCTTTGGGGCTTTTAGAAGCACAAAAAGATGAGCATTTATCATAGACGCACCAGGCATATTCTTAACAATAACGTTGGGGTGGCCATCAAGGGCTGTCTCAAGGTGTTTGGCAAGAAGTCGGCCAACCGTTGTACCACCGGCTGAGGCGTCAAGTCCCATAATTAACGTTACCGTCTCCCTCTCGTAGTATCCCGAGGATAACGGGGCATTTAACTCCGATGTCGTTGACTCCGACCCACAACCTCCAATCTGTAAGGCTACTAACGCAGTCGTTCCTAGTGTCGCTAGAAACTTAAGTATTGGATAGCATTCTTTCATCGCAATCACTGTCTCCCTTCAATTTAAAACACCTAAAAAATTCGGGTTAAGCCGCTGTACACTTTCAAGTCCAACGCTAGAATAACCGTTAAAGCACCCTGAGAGATTCCGTCTTCAATGATTTTGCGAGCCTGCTCAACGCATCATACAAGGCATCAGGGATTGGTATACCAGATTGCTCGCGTTGACGTCGAATTTTCAAGCTCCGCTCACCTGGCACTCTTATCTCATCGAAGCCAGGTAATTTAGAAGAAGCCTGCATACTCCGAATCACTTCATCTACATTTCTTTTAAATAAATTTACATCACCAAAAGATTCTATGGACAAGGCAATGATGAACTGACCTGTGTTAGTAAAAGATTTCGAATCAGCATTGAAATCAATCACATTTTTTCCAAAAGCAGCCCCATTCAAGGTGCCAGCGAGTAGTCCAAATATCAGCGAAAGACCATAGCCTTTAGGGCCGCCGATCGGCAATAAAAACCCTTCATTAGCTCTAGAGGGATCAGTCAACGGATTGCCTAACTTATCAATCATCCATCCTTCTGGAATAGATTCACCTCTCTGCGCAGCTGTTTTTACTTTCCCATAGGCTGCTACGGTAGTTGCCATATCCAGCACAATTGGTGGTTCCTCGTTAGCAGGAATAGCTACAGCGATTGGGTTAGTGCTTAGCAACATCTCAGTACCACCCCATGGAGGAAGGTGATTTGCACTTCCGACCGCAACGTATATGCCAATCATGTCCTTTTTTAATGGCATTTTTGCATAAAGGGCTGCTGGACCCGCATGATTGCTATGTCTCACACCAACCCAAGAAACACCATGCTCAGCAGCACGATTCATCGCAAGTTCTGTCGCGTAGTGCATGACTAGATGCCCAACCGCGTTATCTCCATCCACCAAAGCCATCGCACCTTTGTCTTCTGCAATGTGTATATTGGACTGAAGGTTTATCCCATCACTTTGAATCCGCTCAATGTACTGCGGTAATCGAAAAACGCCATGGCCATCAGAACCATTTGCGTCCGCTTCTGTCATTAGCATTGCAACAGTTTTCGCATCATGCTCAGGCAGTCCTACTGCCATAAAACATCTACGAATAAATAAGTCTAACTGCTCAACAGAAACAAATTGCATTTAAAGTCGCGTCGGCAATTTACAAAAAATGAACCATGAGTGCCGTATTAGTAGTTAATGGAAAAACAGGCTTACTATCAACTAATCCAAGACAGATTCGATGAATTCCAAAAGCTCAGCACCCACTTCCTCATTTACCGAGTTGAGACTCATGATGTGAGAAACATGGTTATGTCCTTGAAACTGTGTAAAGCGCGGACAGTCTTTGTATTTCTGACATAACTTTGAATACATTGCAGCTATAGGTGCTTCAATTCGCGTGGGGTCAAATTCCGCACTCCACATAAAAATTGGAATCTCAGGTCCATAATAGGAATCAATCAGACCTAAAGGTATAAGTCCCTCACGTACGGATGCATCCTCTCCATAATAATCGCGTTGCAGCTGTGAATCATCACCTCCTAAAGAGGCAGAACTCAATAGTGCACCTCTAACGCCTGGACCATCAGCAAAATGAAATGGCTCATGAAAAAGATAACTTGCGACGATACGGCCACCAGCTGAATTAGCCATCACGAAAATTCGCTTCGGGTCACCGCCTTGTTCCTCAATGTTTTCCCTAAGCCATACAAGCATGTCTCGGACATCTTCTGGCCCTGCTGGCCAACTCACTTCCGGTGCAAGACGATAGTTTGCGTTGACGCCTACCATGCCATTACGTGCAAAAAATGTTGCAATATTACTGTATATCAAGTCTGTACCAGCAACGAGCTTATCGCCTCGAACTAAACCACCTCCATGGACAAACACCACAACCGGTAGCAGTTCTTCTGACTGTCTATCTGGCGTAACGATATCCATACCCTGAAGCACATGAGGTCCGTAACTAATATCAGAGACGATAGTCACACCAGATCGGTCGGAATTTTGATGTAACTCAACAAATAAACCCGAAGTAGTTGCAGCGATCTCGCCATTCCACTGTTTACCAAGTTCAGCTAAATCTGTTCTCACCTTTGAAAAGGCATCTTCATCGGCAGCATGGATAGACAAGGCAGAAAGACCTAAAGCACAACCCGTTAACCACGCAAAGCGTGAACTGAAGAATTTAATGAACATCATCATAAATTTTCCCTTGAAAGAAATCTCACCGAGTTATTTCGGACGAGACATCGTAAAAACCTCATCTACCACGGAATAATCTAAGTAGCCTAATCTTGCGACAGCTCTAAGCGAGACAACATCAATGACTCCGTTCTCCTTAAGTGCATCATCCACAATATGCACGCCGACAACTTCCCCTATGACCATGACATTGTGAGCACCAGACTTTCCCGAAGGCAACTCAATAGTCTTCCATGTCTTACACTCGAGATTGATTGGAGACTCTGCAACTCTTGGCGGCTTAACAAGCATAGAGGTTGCTTTTGTCAAACCCGCCAGTTCAAATTCATCCTCGTCACGCGCAACGTGCAAGGAAGACTGGTTCATAGCTTCACGAGTTTCCCAAGTTGCAAGGTTATAGACGAACTCGCCGGTCTCAGCAGCATTCAAAGCGCTGTCCTTTGCGCCCCCATCTAAGTGAACTCCATTTGAGGAAAACATAAACATTGGCGGTTCTCCCGCAACCAAATTCGAGTAACTAAAAGGAGCAAGATTAAAAACCCCATCGCCACTAATCGTTGAAATCCAACCAATTGGTCGCGGAATAACACACGCCTTCATCGGATCATGGGCTAATCCGTGACCGTTCCTGGGTTCATAAAACATATTTAGAATTTTCTATTCGTTAAAGGCCAAATAACGTACGTACTGCAAGCCATGAGAAAAAAAGCAAGATACCAATTAATGAAACAGAGGTCATTGGGCGGTTCTTATACCGAGAACCAATCCAATCTGAACGACCATTCCAGATCAAAAGTCCAACGGCAAGAAACGGAAAGAACAATGCTCCGGTAATCGCATAAAACTTTTGAACCTGCTGGAATCCCCAAAAAAGTCCGATCATCGGAACAATACCAAGAACAACCATAAAGCCTCGGTAAGGCAGTCCACTAGTATCCACCGGCTCTTGTGCATCCGCATCAAAACTCTTGGTTAGAAGACGCCAGCTATCGGCAAATAGGTAAGGAACGGACTGCCACACTCCAAGCAGACTACTAAAGACAGCACCAAAAGCACCTATAAGGAAAAGCCATCGTCCCCAGATCCCAAGAGGTTCTTCCAACCGATCAGCAAGACTAACTAGCAACGTCGTGCCCTGGCCTTCAATTTCTACGGTACTCCCGACGATGACCATAGCGATCCCAAAAACTGCTGTCATCAGATAACCAGCACCCAGATCAATACGGCAAAGCCAGAGCTCTTCGGTCCCGCCGCGCCCATCTTCCCTTAACCAGTAGCCATAACACATTATCGTCAAGGTGCCGCCTACACCCCCTATTAAAGCTACAGTCCAGCCCATACTGTCGATACCGCTGAGATTAGGGATTGTTGGTACAAATAACCCTCGAAGAACCTCACTTGTTCCAGGCCAAAGCGCTACCGCAGTAACCACAACCGTGACGAACATGATTGCAATACAGACGCTCATTATTTTTTCGAAGAGTTTGTACCCTCCCCGAAGTACAAGCCCAATACCAATAATACTGGACCCCATACCAAAGATAATTTTCCCGTGATCTGGGTTTTCAAAAACCGGGAATAACGCCACTAACGATATACCAACTGCACTCATCTGAGCAGACCCAACGAAGAACGAGAAAAGCAGCAGATACGGCAAAAAAAACCAAATTATGGCCGGTCCCGCCTTATCGACCAATCCTTCTAAAAACGTGTTTCCGGTAGCCAGTTGCCAGCGCGTAAGTCCCTCAGTAACAACAAACTTAATAAATGCTCCGACTACTACTGCCCAAAGAATAGCAGTGCCTAGAAGGCTTCCAACGATAGTCCCCATAGCAAGATCGCCGCCGCCTACTCCCGTAGCAGCTAACACCAAACCAGGCCCTAAGATTAAAAATTTTTTAAAATTCATGCCGGTAGAACGATTACTTCTTCTCCAACTATAGACCGTCGCTAACTTTGATATTCTCCGGCTTGAGCTCAAGCCCAGAAGCTTTTGCTTGTTCTTCTAAAAGCACCGCAAAATCACGCCCACTGTGCCCAGCAGTAATCGTACCTTGCACCATATCCCTAGTAAGCTGAGTGACTGGCAAAGACACACCGAGTTCCTCACCGGCCTTCAGACCAAGATCTAAATCCTTACGTAGAAGTTCCGGCGTAAATGTAGGTGTCATATCTAGGTTGACGAATGTCGGCGTCTTATAGCGTGAAAACATTGACCCCATAACGCTATTGTTAATAAAGTCGAGAAAGGCAGATCGAGACACGCCGCCCTTTTCCGCAAGCACTGTAATCTCCGCAAGGCTTTGAGTATAAACGCCCAACAATAGGTTATGGCAGATCTTTACCATACGTGCCAGCTCCCCTTCACCAACATAGGTGACACCACGCCCGATAGCATTAAGATAAGGCTCAGCAATATCGAAGGCTGCACGTGGACCAGAAGAAACAATGGTCAGTTTTCCTGCCTTAACAACCTTGCCATTGCCACTGACCGGAGAAGCCAACATATCGACACCTAGTTCAGCTGCTTGTGAGCGCACCTGAGCTGATGCACCCTCAGATACACTGGAACACTCAACTAATAATTTTGGAGTAATGCCACCTGTGAGCAACCCATTTTCACCAAAGGTCACAGCAACAAGGTCATCTGAGGTTGAAACCATCGTGAAAACAATATCGCGATCACTAAGCTCATTTGGAGTATTTACCACCTTCCCTCCGAGTTTCTCAAGTGGCTCCGCTTTACTACGTGTTCGGTTATAAATAGATACGTCACAACCAGCTTCAAGAAGACGTTTTGCCATTGGGTAACCCATACGCCCAACGCCAATCCAACCAATCGTGTACTGCTGAAGTAAATCGCCAGAATTACCCACTATTAATTCTCCAACTCTTTATTTTTAAATATGCACACATAATACAGAGAATGATGTTTTACCTAACGAAAAAATAAAATATTTACCATGGCTACCATTCAACTGCTATGTACTTAGACTCCATGTACTCCATCATGCCTTCATGAGAACCTTCCCGGCCTAGACCGCTCTGCTTAGTACCGCCGAATGGCGCCGCCGGATCAGATACAAGCCCCCGATTAAGGCCAATCATGCCAGCGTCCAACCGCTCTGCAATCGCCATTCCTCTTTTTAGACTACCGGTATAAAGATAGGACACTAAACCATACTCAGTATTATTCGCTGCCAGGATCACCTCATCATCATCACTAAAAGAAACAACCGGAGCAACAGGTCCAAAAACCTCTTCCCTCAAAATCTTTGCATCTTCAGGGACTCCACCTAAAACCGTAGGAGGGTAAAAATACCCGGTTCGCTCCAGCGGAGCGCCACCTGTAAGGACATCTGCTCCTTTACTCTTTGCATCCTCTACTAAACGATCAATATCTTTGATGGCCCACTCGTTCACCATTGGACCAAGTTCAACCCCAGACTCTAACCCTGGCCCCACTTTCATATTTGACATGGCCGCGGAAAACTTTTCAATGAATTCTTCGTAGACAAGCTCATGGGCATAAAAGCGATTAGCAGCGGTACATGCCTCTCCACCATTTCGCATTTTAGCGACCATGGCGCCCTCCACCGCCGCATCAATATCAGCATCGTCAAATATCAGAAAGGGTGCATTACCTCCTAATTCCATCGAGCAGTCTACGATACAGTCAGATGCTTCTCGCAAAAGAGCGCGCCCAACTTCTGTTGATCCAGTAAAAGATAATTTACGCACAAGCGGGTTATGCAAAAGCGCGCTGACAACTTTGCCTGATCGTCTGGACGGAACCACATTCACCACGCCTGGAGGGACCCCCGCCTCCGCCAGGATCTCAGCTACCAAAAGTGCAGTTAAAGGAGTATCTGATGCTGGCTTGAGAATTACTGAACAACCTGCCGCAAGAGCTGGGGCAATCTTTCTTGTTGCCATCGCTGCAGGATAGTTCCAAGGCGTAACAAGCACGCTGACACCGATTGGCTGATGAACTACGACTATTCGATTGTCGCCCGATGGAGAATCCAAAATCTCCCCGTAATTTCTAACAGCCTCTTCTGAATACCAACGAAAAAACTCAATCGCATAATCGGTTTCACCATAAGCATCATTCAAAGCCTTACCATTTTCTCGTACGATGTATTTGGCAATTTTCTCGCGTCTAGAACGTAAAATTTCCCATGCGCACCGAAGAACTTCTGCTCGCTCACGAGGTTTTCTTCCTGCCCATTCAAGACCTGCCGCATGTGCAACTTCAACAGCATTCGTGACATCGTCAACAGATGCGCTAGCCACTCGCGCAATAGTTGCTTCCGTTGCAGGATCTTCAACTGAGAAGGTTTCACCATCAGATGCTGGGACCCACTCGCCCCCAATGAATAATTTAGTTTTCATGACATTGGTTAAAGTCAGACATGTAACCCCCCTGTTTAGTACTTATTAGCGATGAATAAGTCTTGCGCAGGAAATAACGTAATAACACGGCAACCGTCTGGTGTTACAACAACTTCCTCTTCAATTCGTGCGGCACCATTACCATCGGCTGCTGGACAATACGTCTCAAGAGCAAACACCATGCCCTCCTGTATTTCGAAGGGGTTATCAAATGATACGAGGCGGCTAATGATAGGTCGTTCATGTAAAGCAAGCCCCACACCGTGACCAAACTGCAATCCAAAAGCTTCCATCTCGTTAGCAAAACCAAATTCCGTTGCAGCCGGCCATTTTGCTGCAATCTTATCGGTAGTAACGCCGGGCCTAACCAGATCAATAGCAACATCAATCCATTCTCTGGCGCGACGATAGGCATCCTGTTGGGCTTCTGTTGCCATCCCCACATTGAGTGTTCGGTAATAACAAGTCCGATAACCAAGGTAGGATTGGATTATATCGAAGAAAGCCTGATCACCAGGCCTATACATACGATCTGTAAAATTATGAGGATGCGGACTACAGCGTTCTCCAGAAACCGCATTTATAGCTTCGACATCATCTGACCCATTCTCATAAAGCAACTTGTTAGCGAGCGCGACCATCTGATTCTCTCTCGCACCAGGCTTAAGCGCTTCCGCAATTCCGTGATAGGCGCCATCCACTATTGCTGCCGATTGATTTAATAAGACTATTTCATCCATGCTCTTAATTTGACGTGCATCTAGCATCATTTGCTGACCATCTCTGATCTCTAGCCCCACCGCCTGTAGCGCAAACATCATGGGTGGTTCGCAGATATCCACTCCTAACGGCATATCCGCTACACCCTCAACCTGCAATAAACGTTTGATCTCTTCTGCAGCCTGTTTGAATAGCCCTGCCTCCTCAGCAACCGAACCACGCAATCCCAACATACCAGCCTTACAACGATCGGGGTCTAACCACGGGGAGAAAAGCCGATGATGTGTTGCTGCCGAACCAAAATCCCATAAATAGGGGTCAGAACTACCCGTAAACAGCGAATAGCGACACATCTTGTCTCTGGACCATTCGCCTATAACACTGCTAGTAATATATCGAATATTATTGTTATCGAAACATAGAATTGCGCCAAGCTCAGAGCTCTGGAGAGCCGCACGAGTTCGCCCAACACGGTAGTCGCGTAACCGATCAAAATTAACGCGTTCCTCAAAATCCACTGACATGGAGCCAGGAGAAGCGATCGGTCTATCCCAGTTCCAGTTCGGAGATATCAGATTCGTTGTCATAATTTCCTCATTATCATCAGTTGACATAGTTAATCATTTTCAAATGCTGAAAGTCCTTCGCAGCCTAGCTAGGCCCTACAACCATCTATTCTTCAATGGCGATGGGGGCGAGAACCGTGACTATGACAGCTCTTACCTGCAGACAACCGGGGTTTATTATTTCTCGGCCGAACACTTTGAGCCAGTGCGGTACGACTGCACCCACATGGAGTGGCTGCGGCCAAAGATTTATTGACTACTGTGCTACGACGAATAGGTTTGCCCATGATTGCCAAACCACCAGTTATGACACGACGAACGGGACCGCCAGTTTCAGGATGAACCAAGATTCGCTCTTCATTCATGCCCTGGAAAACCTCGAAGCGCTCCGGCGTCTCGTCTCCCGCGGGAATTGACTCATAAACATACGTCGGCATCAGATTCTTCCTACTGTATTAATAGCGTCTAGTGTAGCCCAAAAAATGCCGGCTAATTGATAAACAAAACCCGAAAATTTTAGCTGTTCGAGACAAAGAAACTAACTTAGCCATGCCCCATAAAACAGCCGCACCGCCGTCACAAACAACACGGCCCTAATTAACAAACCAAAATTATCGGGATGTATGTAATGCCGCAGTCCTCTTCCTATTGGAACAAAAATCATTGCGGGAATCACAGCAATTAGGCTCTGAATCAACTGTTCATGCGGAAATGCGCCAAATATGGCGAGCATCGTGATATGCCCAAAACCTAAAAACATAAAAACTGCTGAAAATGCAAAAACGTAAGTTCGAGCTCCCACACCCAATGCATCCACATAAGGCACAAGCACAGGCGCACAAATTCCTGTTGCGCCCTGAAGTGCGCCACAAGCAAACCCTACTGGAGGAGCAAGCTGACGACGTGATTTTTTTGACAGCCGGAGTTCTGGGCGCAAAAACCGCAATACCAGATAAACAAGAATCCAGACAGAAAGCACTGTTTCTAAAAAACGTCCACTAGAGACAGAGAGAACAACGGCGCCAAGTCCTACGCCAGGAATTCCAGCTAATAGGAGCAATGACAACTCAGGAACTTCTACATGAGTATCTCGCTCTTTCCAAGCCAACCAAGCATTAGTTACCAATGTAGGAAACAGCATGATCATCACCGCATCCTTAACACCAAGAAAACTTGCCATAATAGGCACCGCAACCGCCGGCAATCCTAAGCCTGTTATCCCCTTAGTGAGACCACCTGCCGCAAGAGCTAATGCGATGATCAACCAGGCATCCCAAGTCAGTTCAACCAAAACAAGCACTCACGCAAATAACTCTCCTACGATTTAAAGTTTTCGATTTTGAAAGAATACAGCGCCATCGTTGCAATACAATCAAGATTATGAGCCTATAGCCATAAGGGTTATCACTATATACGCTAAGGCACACAGAACTTGGAATAATAACTCTTAGCTCAACAAACGATCGAACATAAAATATTAGCTGGCCGGCAACCAAAAAAGGTACAACACATGTATAACCTAAGCAATTTTCGAAATGCCATTCGAATGGGCTCCTTGGCACTAACTACCATGGTTCTGTGCGCCTGCGGTAGCGCGATGGATGGAAGCCAGCAAACTGCGGATACATATATCATTAAATTCCCCCACGTCACGGCCCCTGGAACGCCAAAAGGTCGAACTGCGGAGCGGTTTAAGGAGCTAGTGGAAGAACGATTTCCTGACCGAGTCACGGTAGAGGTCTATCCCTCAAGTCAACTCATGAATGATGATGACTCTCTCGAAGCACTAGCTTTTGGTGAAATTCAAATGATTGCCGTCTCACTTTCAAAATTTGATCGGCTAACTCAAGCGTTTCAGATCTTTGATCTTCCTTTCTTATTCTCAGATCTCAGTACAGTGGAGGCTTTTCAGGCCAGTCCCGCTGGCCAAGACCTACTAAACGTTATCACCGATAAGGGATTTTTAGGACTGGCTTTTTGGCATAACGGCATGAAACAATTCTCTGGCCCCGCACCATTACGTCTACCTAAAGATGCCCAGGGCCTAAAGTTCCGCATTATGGAGTCCGATGTCCTCCAAGCACAGGTCCAAGCCATCGGAGGCAATCCTCAAAAAATGGCATTGGGTGAAGTCTACCAAGCACTTCAAACTGGAGCGATTGATGCTCAAGAGAACACTTGGTCTAATATTTATTCATCAAAATTTTTTGAAGTTCAACCATATGTTATGGAAACAAATCATGGTTATATTGGGTATTTTGTGGCGGTAAATCCAGATTTTTGGCTTTCCTTGCCTACTGACTTACGAATAGGGGTAGAGGAGGCTCTTAGCGAAGCTACTGCTTGGGGAAACGCTCAGTCAGAAACAATAAATCAGAACGCAAGAAATAACGTAGCAGCATCAGGGCGCAGTGAAATAGTCATCCTCAATGAGGAAGAAATTTCCGCATGGCGTGAGGCGATGGCGCCAGTGTGGCAACAATTTGAAAATGCAATTGGCGCTGAACGTATTGAAGCGGCCGCCACTTTATAAGTGCAATTCAGAGGATTAAAAACTTGATGTCTACTGGACTCTTAATCCGAAACACCATAGACCGCTTGGAAGAGGGTTTCATGGCTGTTTCACTGGCATTCATGACTCTACTGACGTTTACGCAGGTCGTACTTCGTGAGTTTGGAGGCGGGTGGGTGTGGTCCCTAGAGGCCACTACTTATACGTTTGGATGGATGGTATTGGTTGGCATGTCTTATGGTGTGCGAACCAAAAGTCACATTGCTGTCGATCTTTTCGCAAAAAAACTACCCCCTCCAATACGTCGAATAGTGGCATTGACGGCAGTCGGGCTCTGCCTAGTCTATTGCGGCTTCATGTTTTATGGGGGCAGTATCTTTGTGGACCGGTTAATGATGCTAGGCAATAATGCGCGCGATATCCCTTTGCCTCGATGGCTTCTGACTAGCATTATTCCAGTAGCATTCATGCTGCTTACGTACAGGTTCCTGGAACTCGCGTGGGCAATCAATAAAGGCATCGAAACTGGGCTCTCAGCAGACCATGGTGCTCACCGCGATAATAAAGGTGACGCGGAAACATGAGCGCACTCTTTTTACTAGCGATTCTTTTTGTCTGTCTGACCATTGGTATGCCGGTAGCGATTTCTCTAGGACTTGCTAGCATCTCCACGATTCTGCTGTTTGCAGACCAAAGCCTCTTATCTTTGGCCCAGAGATTTTTTCACACGATGCAGATCTATCCGCTTCTTGCGGTACCGTTTTTTATATTAGCGGCAACGTTTATGACGACTGGTGGTGTCGCAAAACGTATGATCGATTTTGCTAATGCTCTAGTCGGTCATTTTCGTGGCGGCCTAGCCATGGCGGCGTTGCTTGGTTGCGCATTTTTCTCTGCTGTTTCTGGGTCTGCACCCGCCACAGTTGTGGCCGTAGGCGGCGTTATGATTGGAGGAATGATTAACTCCGGCTATACACCCCGGTTCGCCTCGGGAATTATTTGTAATGCTGGCACACTGGGAATTTTGATTCCGCCATCTTTGGTAATGGTCATCTACGGCGCTGTCACAGAAACTTCCATAGGCAACCTCTTTATCGCCGGCATGCTGCCTGGTTTAATATTAACGCTGGCGATGATGGCCACGATTGCAATCATTGCTAAGCGCCAAGACTTACCCCGCCAGCCACGTGCAACACTCAGAGAGTTACTGCGTGCTGGCTGGGAAGCGCTGTGGGGACTAATTCTTCTGCTTATAATTCTCGGTGGCATTTATGCTGGCATATTTACGCCAACTGAAGCTGCAGCAGTCTCAGCCGTCTATGCATTTTTAATAGCAGTTTTTGTCTATAGAGACATACGCCTCAACGATGTGCCCAAAGTGTTAACGGAAAGCGCTAAGACAACTGCAATGCTTATGTTTATCATTGCGAATGCTTACCTGTTTGCATTCGTGCTCACAACGGAACAAATCCCCCAAGCCGCATCTGAATGGATTATCAGCCTAGGTCTACCCCCATGGGGATTCCTTATAGTTGTAAATATTCTTCTATTGGTATTCGGCAACTTCATGGAACCAACATCTGTAGTACTTATTCTCACGCCAATCATCTTCCCAATAGCAACTCAAATGGGCATAGATCCAATTCACTTGGGCGTTATGATGGTGCTCAATATGCAAATTGGATTAGTCACTCCACCGGTTGGCCTGAATCTCTTCGTAACCGCTAGTGTTGCAAAAACTTCGATGGAAGAGGTCATCAAAGCAGCTGTTCCATGGTTAATCGTGCTTTTTACTGTGTTGATTCTTGTCACTTATATCCCGTGGATTTCCCTAATTGTGCCCTCACTGCTTGGGGTTTTATAAAAATTCTAGTTTTTTTGTTACCCTACATTATTCGATTTTTTAAAAATCGGACGGTTTGCAATTAAGCGTTCTACTTAAATAGAAGTGGACTATCTGTCTTGCGAAACTCTGTATTTATATTTACTAAGCGCGCACTGATCCGCACAGCGTATTTGGCATTCGCATGCCGCATGCTGATGCCTGCTGGATATATGCCAGCAGCTTGGAGTGAGGGACTGATCAGCCTCTGTCCGACGGGGATGCCATCAGGGCTGTTATCACAGAATTCTGATCATAAAAACCATGACAGCGATGAAAACCTGACTGAAAGTCATCTTTGGGAAAATTGCCCACTCGGCACGTCGATTGATGCGGCCTCGCTTGCTTCGGCTATTCAACTACATAACCCACTTCTTGTGTCTTCTCTCCAAACTGATAGAGCAGATATCGAGTTTTTATCAATCTCCCTATTTGGTTTCCGCCCTCGAGCTCCTCCTTTCTCCATCTCTTGAACTAGAAATTCAGTCCCCAGTTACTCGTGTCTCATAATATATGAGCCGTGAGGGGGCTTTAGTTGAATTGTTTATTGCCTAGACGGAAAAAATATGTCTACTCACATTTATCGAGTGTGCTTGATCGTTGGAACCCTCGCATGCGTTAACACAAATTCTCAAGAAACGTTTCGCTCAGATGATCATGCTCCCATTGGGGTTATGGCGGACCATTACCACGAGGCCGGTGAGTTGATGTTTTCCTATCGCTATATGTCAATGTTCATGCAAGGGAGTTCAAAAAACGGGCATGCTCTCTCTTCGGATGTGATTGCGACGACAATTCCGAATCGGTTCTTTGGGATGACAAGCCAACCACCAACCCTCCGTATCGTTCCGACTAAAATGACAATGGGTATGCACATGTTGGGCGCTATGTTTGCACCAACTGACTCGATAACGCTGATGGCAATGATCAATTATGTAGACAATGAGATGCGCCACTTGACCTACCAGGGAATGATGGGAACAACGGTTCTTGACACCTTTACTACAACAACAAGCGGCATGGGTGATACAAGCTTCAAGGCTCTAATTAGGATCCGAGAAACCGATACGAGCCGATTACATATTACCGCTGGATTTTCTCTGCCAACCGGCGATCTTAATAAAACTGCGATCATTCTAAACCCAATGGGTATGAAGCCTGCCGTGCGGGCACCATATCCCATGCAACTTGGCTCTGGCACCAGTGATGTTATAGGCGGACTCACCTACTCGAGGTTTCACGATAGGTGGAGCTGGGGCGCACAGTGGCAAAGCATTATTCGAACCGGCACTAATGATGAGGGATACACTCTGGGCGACGAACATCGACTAGCTGGCTGGTACAGTCGATCACTCACGTCCCACTTCAGCTGGTCTGCGCGTGCCGAGCATTTCGACCGAAACAATATCCAAGGGATAGACTCGAAAATTATGGGCCCTACACAAACGGCAAATCCAGAGCATCATGCCGCAAAAAAGACTAGTTTAGGCATTGGGCTAAATTTTGCTACGGAGAGCGGTCACCGTATCGGGCTAGAGTACGTGATGCCCTTTTATCAGCATTTAGACGGACCACAACTTGAGGTGGAGAATCAACTAATCCTTGGCTACCAGCTCGTCTTTTAGAGCGTTTAGATTATTTAGAGCTAACGCTGCATCCCCCAACCTAAGCCCCCCTTTCTAGTAGATTGGAGCAACTTGCAAGGTCAAACCGTCCAGTTCCTCGGTAACCTGAATTTGGCAGGTAAGTCTGCTATTGGCTTTGCGCTCAACCGCAGCCTCTAACATTGCATCTTCCATTTCTTCCATTTCTGGAAGTTTTGGCGCCCAAAATTCATCTATATAAGCATGGCACGTTGCGCACGAACACGCGCCACCGCACTCAGCCTCAACGCCCTCGACACCATTCATCGTGGCGCCCTCCATAACGGTATAGCCTACTTCGACTTCTAGTTCCTTTCTCGTACCGTCGGCCTCTACATAGACTATCTTTGGCATTAGCGGTTACTTCTTATCCAGAGTTAACAAGCGTTGCATCCTAGCGTTGGACTGTCATCTTAGGAAGGCCCTAACTTGTTTTTTCAACATGATCTAAATGTTTTTGCCAATGTATAATGATGCAAAAAGACCCACTAATAACATCGAAACGGGGACTGCCAAAATGTTAAACAATCGCATATCGTCTGTACGAATCTCGGCTTTTGCACTAGCGATTATCGCTCTACCCATGACAGTCTTTTCTCAAGCGCTTGATAAAAACCCCCAAGATTACTGGCTCAGTGCGAAACAAGTAGGCGATGAAATGCCAACAAAACTTTCGTCCGCCATTAAACGTGTGACCGAACAGGGCATACATTCCAGTGCAACTCGGCCACTCTACAACGATCAGTCAAAAGCTTACGACCTAGAGCAAATTGATGTCGCACGGAATCTGTCTTATGGAGCACATGAGCGACACGTACTAGATGTGCACACGCATAAATCCCGCAGCTTAGACACACTCATGCCAGTAATTGTATATTTCCATGGAGGCGGTTTTGTCCGGGGTGATAAGGATGGGAATCGTAATGTGTCAGATTACTTTGCTAGCTTAGGGCTAGTAGGTGTAAATGCTACGTATCGCTTAGCACCCGAAGCAAAATGGCCAGATGGTGCTAACGATATGGGCGCAGCCGTGGCATGGATCAAAACAAATATTGCAGAATTCGGGGGCAACCCAAACCAGATCTTTGTAATAGGAAAATCTGCAGCAGCCTCTCACGCCGCCACCTATGTCTTCAGACCTGATGTGCTTAATACAGGCATCCCAGCCGCAGCCGGAGTAATCATGGTTTCTGGAACTTATGGTGCTGATACAGCTAATCCAGGCGAAAATCGCATAGCCTATTTCGGGGGCGACCTCTCACGTTGGCCAGAAATTTCCACTATTGGTAATGTCAGTCGTGTCGATATACCAGTGATGATGACAATTTCAGAGTTTGACAATGAGGCATCACAGGCGTCTATGGCAGCTTTGGTTGGCGAATACACGGAAAAATCTGGCCAACTGCCACGTGTCGTGCAACTTATGGGTCATAACCACTATTCACCAAACCCGAGTATTGGCACGCAAGATACTCAGTTAAGTGCAGCAATCCTCCAATTCGTCCACTCAGTTGTTGGCAATCAGGCGCTTCTGACTGCACGGTAAAATTGGGTTAAAACGAAGCACTTACGTTCGCCTCTGACGGGCCACCCTATTCTCACAAGCTCCCCAATATGGGCGCGCGCAGTTCTCAATAAGAAGGAGGGGGTTCTTAATCGTTTTAAAAAAACATGGAACCCTCAAACAAAGCCTCACTATTTTTTTATAGGCCATGCCATATACAACTTGATAAAAAATCAGGGTCAACACCTAATGATGTTGACCCTGGAGTTTAATCGCGAATTTACAACTTAATGAAAGCTAAAGCATTATGAGGGTTCATAGGAATAATCAGTTGATGTTGCACAGAGTCGTAACACATGGATGCCGCATTAGGGATGCCAACCGCAATCACAACAGCTTCTTGACCTGGTGCAATTCTGGAAACACTACCAAAGCGGACAGAACTGACATATTTGGTCCCGTCTGCAATAACTACTACACCATCATTACCTGCTTCAGCGGCATATTCTGTGAGAACAATGTCCCCATCAGCATTAAAGGTAATAACAGAATTAGATCCAACATTAACGACGACTACATTGCCATCATTATCCATAGCCACACCATTCGGCCTCGCTAAAATATCACCTTCAACAATTACTGAACTAGACCCATTTGGCATCACTTTATAAATCAAAGCTTCATCAGAATCTGAAATATAAGCTGTGCCATCTTTTGCAACAGCAATGCCATTTAAAAAACCGGCATCAGAAACAAAAATTGAATTTAAAGGCTCTCCACTGGCTACATCAAAGGATCGCAAGTAACCCGAATCAACAGTATAAAGCACTCCATTTTGGACAGCACTGCCAATTGGATCTGCTAATTCCAATCCGTCTCTGGTCGCACCAATCCACTTCGAAGTGTGCACACTACCATCTGGATTTATAAGAGATACAAACCCGTCTTCTTCAGCTTCATCTGAACGGTCACCCGCATTCATCGATAAAATCAGATTTTTATGGGAATCAAAAGTGCAACTTTCAGTAAAATGAAAGCTTCCAAATACTTTAACGTTTTGAGACATTTGCATTTTTAGACCAGCTGCATTTACTGTACTCAGAGGCTCTCCTGCCTGGAATTCCTGAGCTGCTATTGGAACTGTCATGCTTACTAACACCACAGTTAATATTTTATTTGTAGTAAAGAAACTCATTTTTTCTCCTTTATTTATAGATTAAGTCATATGGGAATTTGGTTGTTTTTAATTTTTATTGAATGAATGGCCAATGTAAGGAACACAAGTCGAATTAAGTTATTTATTTCTCCATAAAACTCGCAGCCGTTCTAATGACTAATCATCAAACCCAGCAAGTTGAATAAGAGACCTCCCATCACGTCTATCCCTGGTACGGCGATCAACTAACTGCGTCCACACGTGCTCAGGTACTTTAGTCTCATCCATAAATGCAGGGCGAGCTTTGAGATCTTCGTACCATTTATCAACAAGGGGATGAAGCTTTTCTACGGGGTAGGACACAAGCTTCATACGAGTTACATAAACAAACCAGGCTACATCTAACAAAGAAAGTATCTTGCCAAATAAAAAATTTTGTTTGGTAAGTATCTTCTCAAGAGAATTGAGCTCTTCATAGAAACGATGCGCTGATACTGCAACATCATCGTCACTTACACCTCCATTCGAATTAAAATGCTCCCAGTAGTCCAGCTCTAAAGGCCTTGTGTTATCAGATTTTCCCTGAACCATACCTGAACCGTACCTACGATAGCTCGCCAGCACCTCTGGTGATTTGCCAACTAAATCTGGCGGTATCAGATAACGAATCGTGAGGTTTCTAAGATCCAAGTGCAAATCATCTTCGTGCTCAAGTAAGCACAACATCTCCTCTTCGCGCCCTTTGGGCACTAGCTTGGGCTCAGTGTATTGCTTATCTAAGTACATCAAAATGTCATTGCTTTCTATATGGACAACACCATCATGAATTAGAACTGGCACTAGTCCTCGTGGGTTCACACCAAGAAACCATTCTTCATTATTTTCCTTTTTACTAGTGTTCACGATATGTGACTCCCACCGAACACATTTCATATTTAAAACAATACGTGTCTTTTGAGAACAGCTGGATGTGGCGTAGTGCAAAAGATGTATGCCTTCCCAGTTAAGGACCTCACGAGTCTGTATATCAGTATCAATTAGTTGAACCATAACTTTTCCATCATGCTGAACACCGTTTTAGGAACATACACCGCGCCGCTATTATTAGCATCAACGGTAAGATAGCTGTTAAGCATTAGTCCTTTCATATAAAAAGCTTGTAATTAAAATCGTTTCAATCGACCTATATCTTCAAAAAAATCGCGAACAATAGCAGACTAAAAACTCAAAAATACCCCTTGATTTGACTAACTACCTACTAGACATCAAAAACAATAATATCCGCATTTGAGAATGTTTCTGAACTAGAAAACACTAGATTTCCCGCGCAGTGCAGCTTGCAAAATGCTTGTGAAACGAACTGAATACCAGAGCCTGTCTAAATAAACATTCTTTAAAAGCTTTATTTTTCGAAGCACCTCACGTTAGAATGATCGAGTTATAGCTGACCGCAGTTCACGTTAGAACGACGGAGTTGTAGCTGACCGCAGTTTTTTTCGTGAGCGCCGGATTTAGTGTCCAGATCCTCTCGAGCGGTTCCCAAAACCTAGGAGGTATCATGGGTAAGCGTCTATATGTAGGCAATCTTCCGTATTCATCAAGCGAAGGAGACCTTGAGTCTAAATTCGCAGCATACGGCACAGTAGAAACGTCAAATCTTATCATCGACCGCAATACTGGTCGAAGCAAAGGATTTGCATTTGTTGAAATGGGTACGGATTCGGAAGCTCAAGCAGCAATCGAAGGCCTTAACGGCACCGATTACGATGGTCGCCCAATGACAGTAAATGAAGCCAAACCAATGCGACCACGTACTGACAGTGGTGGTGGTGGTGGTGGTGGTGGTGGTGATCGAGGCGGTCGCTGGTAGACCTTCTCGTAGAACCGAGACTTAAAAGGCCGCGATTTATCGCGGCCTTTTTTTATATGGGTAATAATCAACGATTAATTATTCCTGCATTTAAAACGATAACCCTTCATTAATCGTGCGTTCGGCTGCCTTCCGTAGCAACTCTTAAACGCTTCGAAGCAAAACTTTTTAGTCTGTGGCTTAAACCTCCCGAACAAAAAACCAGTACCACCCCTCAATGCGTAATGATAGCCTGCGAAACGCATTTTCATTGCCGTTGAAAATCTTTCTCGCAATCACTCAATCGGTGTAGATTACGTTTCTCATCCGTAAGTAATTTCGTGGATAGAGAGACGTCACATCCAGTGAAATCCGTCTTCTGGGGATAATGCTAGTTTACATAGCCTGTATTAGATGAAGAAAATCCCAGAATCTATCCTAAAAATTTTCATGGCTTCTTGCTTCACTGCCTGATTGGAGCGTCCGAAACGACAGAGTTATATCCTCGATGTGCGCTGCGATCGTTGGGGCTAGGATCTCTGTGCAACGGCCCTCCATTGCGACTCGCAAGTGAATGGGTCGCCTTCTGCTACCTATCGCTGATCGGTGCTACAGTTCCGCAAAAGTTCACGTCCAAACGGACGTTTCTGCAATAAAAAATGGCAGGGAGGAAGAGTTGAGCATCACACACCAATGGATGCAGCATTTCAGCATTACAATGATGGCCATTGTAGGCCTCGCTGCCTGCCAAAAAGGGCCTATAAACAAGCGAGGACCTCAGCAGACCCCACCTCCAAACTTGCAGGAGTATGACGCCGACGTATTGATAGTCGGTGCTGGGTTGGCCGGCCTTTCTGCGTCGATTGACGCAGCGCGCGGCGGTGCTCGTGTCATTGTTATTGATATGAATTCCGTTTTCGGTGGGCATGGAATCCAATCGGGTGGTATTGCTGTTGTCGGGTCGCCTATGCAAGAGGCACTTGGCTTCAAAGACTCCCCTGAGCTGGCTATCAGCGATTGGGCAGCCTGGGCGGTGGACGGCCACCCTGAGTGGACCCGTTTCTATGCAGAAAATTCTCGTGAACTAGTATATGACTGGGTCACAGGACTGGGAGCAACCTTCGATCGGCTACGACCGAGCCATGGCAATAGCATGCCAAGATTTCATCTAACCTATCGTCGCGGACTCAATCTCCTACGACCGTTGTTCATGGAGGCTCTTCGATACTCAAATATTACCTTTCGCTGGAATGCAAATGCCGAGAATCTGTTGATAGACGGTAACCGGGTTGCAGGCGCCAAAGGAATTGATTGGCGCAACAATCATCGATTCAACATAAGCGCACGAATTACGATTCTCGCGACTGGCGGCTTTCAAAGCAACATCGAACTGGTCAAGGAGAACTGGCCACAAGATCTACCCGCACCGGGAGATGTTTACAGTATGTCCGGTCAGAATTCTCGCGGCAGCGGACATCGAATGGCGGCAAAAGCGGGTGCTGCTTTGATAAACCTTGACCGCCAATACAATGGCTATTCGGCTTTGCCTAACGTACTGGGGTTGGAAGCGGACCGAGGTTTTGTCGGCGGTACTGACCAGTCGATCTGGGTTAATGAAGCAGGCGAACGATTTGTCACCGAGTCCGGTACTGATCGATTCGTTTTTCCAGCTGTCATGCATCAACAGCCGTCCGGCCACTGGTCCATCTACGATGATATTGGCAAGTTGTCTTTTTCAATCCTTAGTCCACATTTTATGGCCGCTAATGGAGCGGATAATGAAAAAATACAGCGGCTGTTTATAGAAAACATGCAAGTCACACAGACAGCCGAGACCCTCGAAAAATTGGCCGAGATCGTGGGTCTACCAGCGGACGTGCTTATCGAAACGGTGAGCCAATTTAATGCGCAAGTAATCAACGGCGAGTCAACTGAAATCGATGGGATTCCAGCGGAAGGGTCTGTCCCGGACTTCACGATAGTGAACCCACCGTTCTATGCGACAAAGCTCTATCCGATGGCGAATAAGAGCGCGGGTGGTGTATCGATCGATCTCAGCGCCCGAACGCTTCACGCGGATGGTTCTCCTGTCCCCGGGCTTTATGCGGCCGGTGAGATTACGGGTTCTGCAGGCATTAATGGTCTCAACGGACTTGATGGAATGTTCACCGGGCCCGCAATACTGACTGGTCGAGTTGCCGGACGTACAGCAGTATCTGAACTGGTTGCCAGCAGTGAGTGGCAGCCGGCGGAATTTGTTCGCGCCAGTGGAAACCTAACGTCGACGGCGAGTGAGTCCGTGGCTCAGACCTGGGTAGCTGAATTAGGTGATGAAGATGTCCGCGCACTACTCGCGCTTTCTCGCGACGGTTATTGGCATTTTGAGCGAGTCCACCAGCTTGTTCTGGAACGTGAATATAAATGTGCCGAGTGTCACTCTGCACAAGTTCCATTTTTTTCGGAGTCATCTCGCGACTATATGGCGTCACAAGCGCAGATTTGCGATGTTTGTCATTTGGCGCCGGAGCGTCCCGCAGCCGCTGCGACTGCGCCGTCTTCTGACTAGTATGTTTTGGGGCCGCTCCCATTAGCATAGAGGCTATGTCGGCAAGCAGGCGTCCGTCCAGTAGACTCTTATAGCGCTAAAAAAACCCCGCGACTAGCGCAGGGTTTTTTACGTAAAGCCGTAGTTCGTTTCTACTCAGAAAGTGTGACCTTAGTTGCCTGAGGACCCTTCTGACTCATCTCCGTCTCCATATTAACCACTTGGCCTTCAGCAAGCGTGTCGAGTCCACTCGCTTCTACAGCAGACATATGGACGAAGACATCCTTACTTCCGTCCTCAGGAGATACGAATCCGAAGCCTTTGGTTTTATCGAACCACTTAACGGTACCTGTAATCATCTTTTAACCTTTAACTAAATTTTAATTTGCATTCCAACGCTAATACTAACTGAAATTAATTTTTCAGCCATATAATCAACCTGATAAAGCCTTACGGCTTTAACGTTACTACAGCAGTTCGTACACGCTCGGCGTCACCAGTATCCGTCCAGGCAAAGATTAAGCGCGATCCGTCATAAGCCATCTGAGGAAAATCTAAGGGGCGTGCAATATCTATATTTGCAACCACTATCGGGACGCTCATTTCACCAGTATGCTGGACCTTTCGTACCATCAGGCTCATCCCATCCCCCTCCGATCTTAGCCAACTTACCGCACTTGAACCATTTCCTATGGATGCCACATCAACATGACCAAAGCTACCTTCAGAGTCTACCTCAAGGGGACCTGAAAAATTTTCTCCACCATTATTTGACCAAGCCAGTTTTACCAACGGTCTATCATTTGCTGCGCTAAACCACGCCACTGCCACATCATCACCCAGCGCGTCTATAGCGGGTCCATTTATAGGACACCCTCCAATAACCCAGCCATCCGAATGAATAACTTTAGGCGATTCCCATATATTTCCAGTAAAACGCTGGAAATATATGTCACGAATTTCATCTGATGTCCGCCCCCTGTATACAAGCAAAGCATTGCCTTGGCTCAATGCAACATCCGTTTGACAGCAATCACAAACAAACTTATTCAACTCCTGTGCAAGTAAGCGCTCTCCATTAGCATCAAACTGCGCATGACGAAGACTCATACCTGGCAACTCCCCAGACGAAGTTTCAAAAACAAACTCTCCATCTTGAATAAAATTACGCCCGTCAAGCCAAACCGCTCCTATGCCTGACTGTGAGGGGAAAAGCGTCACAAAGCCATGTTCAGTCGGAGTCCCATCCAAATGCAGCGGAGAAGGTTCTGACCAACTAGCTCCTGAGTCTTTAGAGGTTGAAAGAACAGTGTCATAGCCATAGCCATCTTCTTGTGTGACAAGCCAATGAGCAGCCCAAAGGGCACCATTAATTGGCACCACCGAAGGAAAATCAGCCCAGTTTACAAACCAATTAGAACCGGACGCTAGTGTCTTTGGTTGAGACCAACTGCCACCGTCTATTGTTGAAAACTTGAGAGCGTCTTGATTGCCCATAGGCTCAAGCCAGCTCAGAATAACCTGATTATCAGAACTAACAGAAAGGTGCGGTTGCGCGCTACTAGACCCTGCCGGGCTTATTAATTCGACTGATTCCTGAAGCTCAAATATGGGTTCAGCGCATGCCATAAGAATAGCTACTGGCAGCATGATTAAGACCAATCTCATTGTATATATCCTACCGTTATAGCAATAACGAAAGTATAGAGAAAAATAACAGCTTATTGTTCACCAAGCTCCGGCGGATGATAAGCATGCCATGGAGTAGCGCTTTCAAACGCTTGTGCAAAACGTAGAACAGTTGAGTCTTTCATTAGGCTGCCAGATAGCATTAGCCCCACTGGAAGCCCTGCTTGGGTAAAACCACACGGTATAGAGATAGATGGCTGACCTGTAAAATCAAATATACATGCATTTTTTCGGCGTTCCTTCGCATGATCAGAAGGTTGATCTGTTATTAGTGCCGCAACAACCGTTGAAGTAGGCGTTGCTAGAATATCGCACTCATTCATAACGGCTTCAACTTGTTCTTTAAAACGATGACGATACTTCTGAGCAGCATCGTAAGCCTCGCCTCTATACCTTGCGACGCTTTTATAGCGACGTATAAACTCATCGCTGAATCCAGAGGGATTCGTTTCTAACGCTTCGCCATTCGCATCAACAATCTCAGAAAATGTTGCATCTGCAGCCTCATAAGCGACGTTGCAATCAGGGAAACTTACTTCTTGCACCTTAGCTCCTAGATTGGAGAAAATATCTAGGGATTTTTCTACAATTCCTATAACCTCTTTATCACCGCCTTCAAAAAAATAGTTACGTGGAATAGCCACCACCTTTCCATCTATAGACGCATCAAGATTCGCAAGAAAATCTTCAACAGTCTCGTTAAAAGTTAGCGGGTCACTATCGTCTGGCCCGGCAATTGCCTGCAGAACCAACGCAGTATCCCGCACGCACCGCGTAATCGGCCCAACATGATCCATCGAAGAGACAAGAGGCATAACGCCAGCCTTACTAACCAAGCCAAAGGTTGGTTTATAGCCAACAATTCCACAACACTGGGCGGGCTGACGAACTGAGCAGCCTGTATCTGTCCCCAAAGCCGCATATGCCAACCCTGCCGCTACCGCAGCCGCAGAACCTCCGCTCGAGCCGCCTGGGTGATATTCAAGATTCCAAGGATTCGAAACAGCACCAAAAAATGGATTAATTGAAGTGGACCCAAAGGCCAACTCGTGCAATCCAGTTTTTCCCAGAAAAACAGCGCCGGCTTCTCTCAGACGGGAAATAACTGTTGCATCCTGCTCTGGAACACGAGTCTTGTAATGTTTTGAACCGCCAGTCGTAACCACGCCCTGTGTATCAATCAGATCTTTAATGGCTACTGGAACGCCATGTAGCGGTCCTCTATCGAGGCCTTTCGCTAGCTCTAGATCAGCTTTCTCTGCTTGCTTCAAAGCCAAATCTGCGGTTACTGTTATGTAGGCATTCAGCTCTTTATTCATATCAGCAATTCGACCCAACATAAGGTTAGTCAGCTCAACGGCTGACGTGGTGCCATCTCGCAGCATTGCTGCCACTTCTGAAATGCTTGCGTATTCTTTTCCCATGTCTGCAAAGGACCTTTAATAACATCTGAACCCGTTACGCTAAATCGAAAGAGTGAAGACAGCAACCTCTATAACCATCTAAACTGATACACTAACTTTCATTGGAAACTGCAATTTACCTGGCACCTAAACCAGAAAATGGGGGCTAGAACGTATCTTTAGAACATTTGGCATGATTACAGCCGCGCTGATCATCTTATCGGTTAGCGCTGCAATTATAATCGGATTTTTATTCGATCCGAATGACTATAAGAGCGAGTTATCACGTCTAGTGGAAGAACGAACTGGGCGTAGTTTTCTTATTGAAGATGATCTCGAGCTGACTTTCTTCCCTTGGCTTGGCATCCAAACTGGTGGCGTACATCTTGGAAATATAGAAGGGTTTGGAGAGGACTCCTTTGCGAGTGCTGCAGGATTGATTGCAAGAGTTCGATTGCTGCCACTAATTCAAAGACGTGTTGAAATTGGCACTATTGAACTAGATGGACTGGAACTAAATTTAACGCGTACTCAAGCTGGCCTCATGAACTGGGAAGGCTTACTAACACAAGCCTCGAACGACAACAGCAGTCCTGCAAAAACGCAAACAAATAATAGCCCACTCATTAGAGGCTTTAACGTTGCCGGTTTAAGCATACGCGATGGCATTATTTTCTGGCGTGAAAATCTTACAGAGGTGCGATATGTGCTGTCCGAGCTTTCTTTAGATACCGGGCCAATAACAATCAATGAACCTATTGACGCTTCCCTATCATTTCAACTGATTAGCGTCGATCCATCTTT
>Ga0115002_10001257_pt1 | contig 35157 bp, 36 predicted proteins | sample ArcticOcean_MG_C_8_FD_89576 | JGI IMG/M metagenome (GOLD analysis project Ga0115002, IMG submission 89576) | Marine microbial communities from western Arctic Ocean - ArcticOcean_MG_CB11_86 | ecosystem: Environmental > Aquatic > Marine > Oceanic | place: Arctic Ocean: Canada Basin | collected... | reverse complement strand
CGTATCTTCGCCCGAGGTTCAACATCATTCTGCCAGGCTTGTCGGCCCTGGTGCCAGTCCGCAAGCGATCGCGTCTGATGATCAGGTGAAGGAGTGTTCTTCCTCACGGCTATCCCGCATGATTCGTCGCCAGAGTCACCCCGACTTCAATAATCTACTGTCTTGCTGCACTACTGAAGCGCCCTTGAACCCCTTGCAAACGACCCGAGAAGAACACGCGTCGGCTGCGTTGTCGCAACCTACGCTCGCTGCGGTCTGTCGAGCGATCGAGACCGATGGCTACGCGGTCGTGGGCGGCCTGATCTCACCGGCATCACTCCGGGCGCGCAAAGCACTGGCGCGGACTCCTGGTTCGTGACATGGAGCCGGCAGACCAGGATCGATGCGACGCCGATCCGATGTTGCGCATGCTCGACAGCGGCGAACTGGGGGATGGCCGATTGGTTTTCCACGAAAGTGCGAAGTCTGCATTCAATGTGTCATCTGGCGGCAACGTGAACCGGAACGTACGATTCGTCGATGATCTGCAAACGGTGAATCACTTTGTCGAGGCGCATGCGGTCGGCGGCGCGAAGGTGTTGATGGGCGGGCCAATTGAGCCTGACCCGCAGAAAAGCGCGCCATCGTGAGGGCGGGTGGCAACGGACGACTGGTACGAGCATTCCTGACCGGCCGCGATGGCAAACCGCTCTTTGCGTCACGAGCGGTCTTGCTCAATTTTGCGCTGTTGGTCATGTGCGCCCAGTTTGCTTTCTCTGTGCTCGCGATGAGAGGCGCATTTCTGCCGCAGATGCTCGAACTTTGGCAGATCTCGAAGACCCAGTTCGGGTTGCTGATGTCGATCTACGGCGTCGTCCATAATGTGCTTTACGTGGCGCTCGCCTGGGCGCAGGACCGCTTCTCGCCGCGCGTGTTGATCTCCGCCAATCTTGTGCTTGGCGGCGTGACCACGTTCTTTCTGGGAACGACGAGTGACTTTGCGACGCTGTGCTTTCTGTTCGTGATGCTCGCGGTCTGGTGCGAGGGCGCGTTCTGGCCGGCGGTACTTGCGTCTGTCCGCAAGTCGACCCCAGATAGCAATCAGGGCAAGATCTTCGGGCTGCTGGAAGGTGGCCGCGGCTCGATTGAGCTATTGCAGAACGCGGGGACTGTCGCACTCTACGCTGCGCTCGGTTACAGCCTGATGGGCCTTGAAATCGCCTTCATGGTCAACGCGGTCATCATGATTTTTCTTGGCGTCGCCGCCTGGTTCAGATTGCCCGCAGACACGCTGCTCAAATCCGGTCCTGACTCCAAAAAAGCTAACCGGGAAGTCAGGGCGGGAATGTTTGCTACCCTGTCATTGCCCGAGGTTTGGCTGGCCGGGGTGACGGGATTCACGGTGTACCTTGCCTACACGACGATGCCGTTCTTCCTTACATTTCTGAACGAGGTCTACGCCCTCCCCGCGCTCGCGATTACGATTTTTGGTATCGCTTCGACCTCAGGCGGGCGTATCTCGATTGCCCTGCCTGCAGGTTTCATCGCAGACAGATTCTTCGGCGGCCCCAGCGGCGGCATGCGCTTTGGACTCTGTGTTGTTGCTGTGCTGTGTGGAGCGATGGTGCTCATGCCGGGTGACGCAGCTTACTACCCGTTTGCGATGTTGCTGTTGATCGGGCTCGCGTTCGCCTTCTTTTTCATGCGTGCGCTGTATTTCGCCCCGTTTGGCGAGATGGGTTTGCCCCCGCGATTCTCGGGCTCTGTGATCGCGGTGGCGTCATTTGTCATCTATCTGCCGTCCTCGTTTGCGTACGTCATGTGGGGCAGTATTCTCGACGCGAAGCCGGGGGCTCAGGGTTACAACCTGATGTTCGGGGTGCTGGTTGCAGTCGCCGTCGCCGGTGCGATCGTCGCAACGGTGCTCAAACGCCGGATCGACGGCGGCGCGTCAGATCGGATCGCTGCGCGTATGCAGGCGTTGGACGCGACACTCGAATTGGCAGGCGAAGAGGGCACGATGACGCCGCCTTAGGGCAAATTGCGCGCTCCCGATCAGAATTCCACCGTACTCGCCCGCACAGTTCGTCCCGCCTCATCACGAATCTGCAGGATCGCCCGCGATGCCTGCCAGTCGATTTCGATGATGCCGAAATTGGTGTCGTAGAAAGGATCGCCGACGCGGTTCGGACCCGGTTCGGCGGTGATCTCGTCGACGCTCACCAAGGCCGTGAGGGGCCGGTTGAGCGATGACGCTGTCACTTCCCACAAGGGTACATCGAGACGAGCGTCATCCAGGCGGTACATTGCCGATGAGTGGCGATCGCCCGAGATCAAAATGACGCCCTTCGTGTCGATTTCGCCGAGCAATGCGAGAAAGCGCTCTCGCTCCTTCGGCATGGTGCGCCACGCCTCCCAGTTGTGCCCGTCTGCGATCAACTGAATCGACGTTGCGATGATGCGCACGTCCGCAGGTTCTGCGAGCGCCGACGCGAGCCAGTTCCACTGGGCGTCGCCAAGCATGGATTGTTTGGGATCGTCCGTCGGCAGGTACCGGCCGCCAGCAGCCGGCGCTTCAGTTGGTCGATAAAGCGGGGTGCGGAAAAACCGTGTATCCAGCAGGATGAACTGCACGCGCTCGCCCCTGGGGCCCACCGTCCGTTTGAAATAGACGCCGTCCCGGCTCTGGCGCGGGTCGTCATCGGCGACCGCCCACACGTGCTGAAAGAGCGCCTGAGACGTCATCTTGTGCAGCCAGTCCCCGCCCGCATCGTTCAGGCCGAAATCGTGATCGTCCCAGGTCGCCAGGACCGGCACGCGTCGCCGCAGTGCTCGAAACGGTTTGGATTTCGCGAGGTCTGCATAGGCTGATCGCAAACTCGCCAGGCCTGGATCATCGCGCTCGTCTGCGGCATAAACATTGTCGCCGATAAACAGGAACACATCCGGCTGCGCTTTCTGGATGGTCGAATAGATGTGATCGGGTGAACTGCCATTGAAGCAGGAGCCGAAGGCAATGACGTCGACGCGCTCGTCCGAGAGGCTGAGTGATGGCATTGGCCGGGCAGGTGCGAAGTCATCGCCAGTCGCGCATAGCGCGAGCATGCCTGTGATAAGTAACAACATTGCGCGGATCAGCATGGCCTCGGTCCCCACTCGTGAGTCGCTAAGGACTCGTCTGCATCGTTAGAAAGTTCAATGGCACCTGGCAGGTTCAGTCAGCGTCTGGGACGGCGCCCGCTGCCATTGTGCCAGCCTCGATCAGTTGCTCAACTTCAGCGCTTGAGAAGCCAGCCTCACTCAATATTGCCTTGCCATGCTCACCGAGCCTGGGCGCGAGCGGGCGCAGGTTGACCGGTGTATCCATGAACTGGGCTGCCGGTCGTGGCTGACGCACGCGGCCGAGACCAGGATGGTCGTATTCATAGATCAGTTCGTTAACCTTGACCTGTTCCTGGGCGATCGCTTCAGGCCGGCTGAGGATGGGGGCGCACGGCACCTCGTTGGCATCCAGACGCTCTAGCCACTCGGCACTTGTCTTCGTGAGCAGCACCTCGGCCGTCAACTCGAGGCGCACGGCGCTGTTGCGAAATCGATCGGCCGTGTTTTTGAATCGCGGATCCTCCGCCAGTTCTGGACGGTCCAGCGCCTTGCACATGCCGCGCCACTCCTTGTTCGACATGGCGCCTGCCGTGATATAGCCGTCGGTGGTTTGATAGACAAGATCACGGCTCCTCTGACCGCGCGGGACTCGTTTGGCTTCATCACCGACCGTCGTCAGTCCGACGAGGCCCTCTGGCCAGAGGTACGAAATCATCACGTCGAGCATGGCGACCTTGATGTGCTGCCCGCGTCCCGTGCGTTCACGCGCGAGCAGGCCGGCGGTGATCGCCTGCGCTGCCGTCAGGCCCGTCGTTTTGTCCGGAATGACCGTGCGGACCATCCGCGGGCGGTCCTCGGCGTCGGCCGCCTGCAGATCCGCGAGTCCCGAGAGCGCCTGAATAACCGGGTCGTACACGCGCTTGTGGGCGTATGGGCCCTTCTCCCCGAAGCCGCTGATCGACACGAACAGGATTCGGGGATTGAGCGTGCAGATGACATCGGCACCCAGACCCATGCCTTCGATGGCGCCCGGGCGGAAGTTCTGCACAAACACGTCCGCCGTGCTGGCCAGTCGTTTGACGACTTCGACCCCCGCCTCGGTATGAAGATCGAGCGCAATCGATTTCTTGCCGTGATTGGCAGCGAGAAATCCGGCGGTTAGGCCGCCGCCACCCATGGCGCGCACCATCTCGCCGCCGAGCGGTTCGACCTTGATGACCTCTGCGCCCTGATCCGAGAGCAGGGACGTCGCGATGGGCCCGGACAGTACGCGGGACAGATCCAGCACGCGAAAGCCAGTGAGGGGACCGCTCATTGCGACTCCCCGGTCAGGTGGCCCGCATGGACATCGATGGCAATCTCAAACATCCTGGCGCAACTCCGTATAGATGGCGGACGGGAATCCTACGGTGAATGCCGCATGGGGTCGAGGCGACTGGCAGTGACCTCTGCGCTTTACCGCGATGTTTCCGATACCAGGCGACCGCCCGGTGCAGAACCGGAGAACCAGGCTGGCACGACCGTCACGAGCGTGATGAGCGTGATCAGCCAGAATGCGTCGCGATAGGCCAACATCGTGCTGAGCGTACTCACCGATTGCATCACGAATCCGAATGACATCTCGAAGCTCTGATAGCCAATCTGGCCGAGTTGAGCGAGTTGTTCCTGAGCAAGACGCAGTTGCTCCATGGTGCTGTGGTTCGCCCAGTTCTGCGTCGCGCTGACGTGGTCGAGGTGGACCGCCTCCCGCCGGGTCACAAACATCACCATCAAGTTGACCCCGAAGGCGCCGCCGAGTTGTCGCATGAAGTTGACGCAAGCCGAACCGTGGGGCATCAGGTGCAGTGGCAGCGCGTTCATGCAGACGGCATTCAGGCTGGGGAACAGACACGCCATGCCGATCCTGCCGAGCACATACCAGCCGACCAGTTGTGATATCGGTGTCATCGCATCTGCATAAGCCATGGGGATGTTCGATGCGGCGAATATCAGCAGTCCCGTTACGATCATGCGCCGCGGCGTCGCGATGTCAGACAGGTATCCGCAGATGGGGAACAGTACAGCCATGACCAGACCCGCCGGTGCCATGATCAGGCCACTGTCGGTCGGGATGAGACGAGACACGTACTGCGTGTAGAGCGGAAACACGTAGGTGGATGAGTACAGGACACCGCCGAAGATGAACGTGACGGTCGCGGCCGCCGTGAAGCGAACGTTCGTGAAGAGCCGCAGATCCAGCAGGGGATCAGGGCTTCGCAGTTCCCACAGCACCCAGCCGACGAAGGCTAGGCCCCCGACGACCAGCCAGACCGCCGCGTCAGGGTCGTAGACCCCCTCCCGCTGCAGTCGCGTGAGACCAATCAGAAACGCAATGATGTAGGTCGCCGCCAGCGCAAGGCCCTCCCAATCGAAGGTCGGACGCTCGGTCTGCGCCTCGCGTCCGGGAAAAAACACAAACGCGAGCAAGATGGCGGGCAGTACCGCAGGGATGGGTGCAATGAACACCCAACGCCATGACAGATTGTCAACCAGAAAGCCGCCCAGGGTCGGGCCAAGCGCGGGTGCCAGGATCGTGCCGACGCCCATCAGGCCCATCGCGAGACCACGGCTGCGCACCGGGAACACCTGGGCGATCAGGAGCATGGAGATCGGCTGCACCACGCCCGCCGCCGCACCCTGCACGGCACGGGTGAGAAGCAGCATTTCGGTATTTTGCGCGACGGCGCCCGCAAACGAGCTGATCACAAAGATGCTGAGACCCAGGCTGAAAGTACCGGCAATGCCCAGCACGCGGATCAGCCACGTATTCATCAGCATGGTAATCGTGCCGGCAGCGAGGAATGCCGTGGCGAGCCACTGGGCCTCGTCCGGTGACATGCCGAGGCTACCCATCATGTCGGGGATCGCGACGTTGATCACGGTTGCAGACAGCAACGTGGCAAACGAACCGAGCATGGCGATGCAGGTGACCCACCAGCGATAGCTGCCGCCGAACTGTTCGTACTTTGCGAGGACCGCCGGGCTAGCCTCGATACCCTCCGGAATCGTGCTCACCGGGACTTCGGTACTTTGACCTCAACCATCATCCCCGGCAGCAGGCGAGGGTCCGGCTCGTCGAGGTCGATGACGACTTCGACCCGCTGCGCGACTTTCGTGAAGTTGCCGCTTGGATTGGGATTAGGCATCAGCGCGAACTGACTGGTCGCAGCGTTTCCGATGCGACGAATCGTTGCGCTGCGAACCGTGTCGGGGTAGGCATCCACCGTCACCTCGACGGTGCCGCCCGGGGCAAGATGGCTGATATCGGTCTCCTTCACATTCGCCTTGATCCACTGCCGCGTGTGATCGTGCATGGCGAGCAGGCGCTGGCCAACGGCGACGTACTCACCGGCGTCAACGAAAAGCTCATCGACGATGCCATCGATCGGACTCTTGATCGCATGGTCGCCCAATTGTGCCCCGGCGCGCTTTGCCTCCAGCCGTTTTTGTGCCAGTGACGCGCCGAGGCTTGCAAGTTCTGAAGTGAGGACCTTGATCTCCGCGCGCTCGGATTCAACCTCGTGCAGGTCTGCAGACGCCGTGGCGACCAGTGCCTCGAAGCGTTTGATCCGCTGTTCCGCGGTTCGATATTGGTTGCGGGCCGCTTCCCAGTCTTGTTGCGACACCAGGTTTCGCCCTCGTAGCGTGCCGGCCCGCTGCCAATCCGACTCGGCGATTTCATATTCAGAGAGAGAGCCCGCCAACTCGGATTCGGCGCCAGCGAGTCGGGCCTCGGCGGCTTCCTGGCGACTCGTTGTGCGTGCGTCCACCAGTTCGATGCGCGCTCGCGTTGTGCCCGTGTCGGCCTCGAGTGCACGTACGGCGAGATCCAGTTCGTCCCGCCTCGACATCGCATCACGTTCGTCGATTTGCAGCAGGACGTCCCCCGTCGCAACGCCGGAACCCTCTGACGCTGGCACCGCGACCAGCCAACCGGGAACGCGCGAGCTGATCAGAACGATTTCTGCAGCGATCCGTGCGTCGACGACATATACATTCGTCAATCGGTCAAACAGCCACCAGGCGCCGAACGCCGCCATGAGCAATCCGGCACCGGCGATCGCCATCTGACGCACGGGCAGACGCCGCGCCGCGGGAGCGCTTTGCTGTACCGGTGGTGCCGGGTCTGGGTCGATACGGGCGAGTTCCGCCAAGATCAGGCTCCTGATGCGCTCACGTCACGCGAGGGGAAACATCCGAGCCCGGGTGGCACTCAAATGGAAGAACTGGAACCAGCTTCGGTGTGTCGGCCAGGTCCGTTTTGCGATGGACCGGCAGGGTATCAGGAAAATGGGTGGATGATCTGCGATCCGGCGCGAGGTCCCGCACTCCCCCGCCCCGCTGGTGAGATGTGCTTCTGTCACACTGATGGCCACCACGCGCCTGAGATCCTGCAAGGTCGATGTTGAACGCCGCTGATCCAGACACTGCAGACTGGCTTGACGCGACCCGGCCCGCCAGGCGCCGCCGGGGTTGGGTCGTGCTTTTCGTTTCGATTCTGACGATTGGTGTCTACACGATCGGCTGGCTCTACCGGTTGCAGCAGGAGCATCCCCGCCGACGGGGCGTCGATCCTGCCGCTGGCGTGTGGCTGGGTGTCTTCTGTTCGTTGACCATCGTGATGTTCGCCGTGCTCGGTATGAGCGGCTATGGCCAGTGGTCTGACTGGCGCGACGCATCGGGCCCACAGCAGTGGTTTTTCCTCGTGGGTCTCGGCGTCGCGCTGCTTTTCAATCTCTGGTTTGCCGTCAGCACGATGAAGCTAACGACCCGCTTTCAGTCGTTGTTACATCAGCCACCGGGTGCGCCGGTCCCAATGCTGCAGCGATTCTTATTGGTCGCGGGTGTTGTTGCGGAAGCCATCGCCGTTGTTGGCCCGGCGCTCATCGAGGTCGATCTGGTGCCGGTTCCGGCGACGCTTGCAGTCGTGCCAGACGTGCTCGGCAGCCTCGGCACGGGCAGCCTCTTCGCATGGGCGATCGTATTGCATCGACAGGCAAATGAGTTGGCAGCGGCAGACGAGGCGAAAGACCGCAGCGAAGACTGAATGCGGGCTTACGTGGTCTATGATGCGCAAAACACGACCGCAAGGGCAGGCATGAGAATAGGCATCAACGGCACCGGACTCGTTCAGAAGGCGTCTGTTATAGCGATCAAAGAAGACGCGGAACGCGCAAGGGCCGATGGTTTTGCGAGCTATTGGCTCGCCGAGCACCCAACCGGCGGCTTCGATGCACTCACCGTGTTGGCACTGGTTGGATCAGAAGTGCCGGATATCGAGCTGGGCACGGCGATCGTGCCGACGTTTCCGCGCCACCCGATGGTGCTTGCCGGGCAGGTCCTGACCGCGCAGTCGGTGATCGGCAACAGGCTGACCCTGGGCGTCGGGCTTTCGCACGAGGTCATGATGGCGCAACTCGGCGTCGACTTCGGCAAACCGGTGCGGCATCTGCGCGAGTATCTGTCGATTCTTCTACCGCTGCTACATGACGGGGAAGTCTCGTTCCAGGGTGAAACCCTGTCGTGTGAAGGCAAGATATTCCAAAAACCTGACGTTCCGCCTGCGGTGCTGGTCGCTGCGCTCGGCCCGCAAACCCTGCGCGTCGCTGGCCACAGGACCGATGGCACGACGCTCGCCTGGGTGGGACCGAAAACGATCAAGACTCACATCGTGCCACGCCTCAGCGAGGCCGCCGCAAAAGCCGGCCGACCGTCACCGCGCGTCGTCGCGACGCTCCCGGTCTGTGTGACGGACCAGCCTGATGCCATCCGCGCCCGGATTTCGAAGAACCTCGCCATGTATGGGCAGTTGCCGTCCTACCGCGCGATGTTTGAACGGGAGGGAATTGATCAGCCCGGTGAACTGGCGATGGTCGGCAGCGTCAGTGAAGTCGAGGATCAACTCGCTGGATTGAAGGCAGCGGGGGTCACGGACTACGCCGCCTCAGTCTTTGCGACATCCAGGGACGAGCACCTCGCGACCCGGGAGTTGCTCACGGGACTTCTGGGGTCCTGATATCGGTGTTGCCTCTATTGCGCTGCCGACGACCGAACCCGCGACTTTAAGTGATACCCAGCACTCGCCGCGCGTTGCCGCTCAGGAACTTCGGCCACACCTCGTTGATGACAAGGTCAAGATCGGCGATGGCGGCGAGCAGGGATCCCAGGCGTGGTGCAAGATCCTGGCTCAGGCGCCTCGACTCGGGGCGAGACATTGCTCGCCGGAGTCGCGTCGATGTCAGGAACATAGCATCATCGACTGCGCGAGGCGGCTGGTAGCGACGTCCTCTGGCAGCAAGGCCTTAACTTCGTTGGCGCATGCCATTCGCCTCGATCGACATGCCGCCGTCGACCACGATCGACTGACCCGTGACGAAGGTCGACTCGTCGGACGCAAGCCAGAGTGCCGCACTGGCAATGTCGCTTGGTTCGCCGGCGCGGGGGATCGGCTGCGCCCTGGCCAACGCTTCTCGCATGACATCCTCGCCAACCGGGGCGTCCATGGCGGGCGAATCGTAGATGAGCGGCGTAACAACGCCGCCAGGCAGGATGCAGTTGACGCGAATCAGTTGGGGGCCAAGTTCCACCGCTGCTGCGCGGGTCAGTTCCGTGACGCCGGCCTTGGCTGAACCGTAGGCGGCCAGACCGGGGAAGCCCAGTATTGCGGCGATCGAGGCGGTGGAAATGATCGACCCACCGCCGCGCTCGATCATGGCCGGCGCGGCTAGTTTGATACCGCGCCAGACGGCTTTGAGATCCACGTCCAGCACCCGGTCCCAAACCTCGTCGTCACACTCAATGATCGACTTTTCATTGCCGCCGATGCCGGCGTTGTTGAACATGATATCGAGGCCGCCGTAGCTGCTGACGGCGGTGTCGACCACCGCTTTCAACTGGTCCGGGTCGGTGATGTCCGCCGGGACGAAAATCGCTCCATTGCCCAGTCGTTCGCCAATCGCAAAGCCATCGTTGGGCCCGCCTTTCTTGCGGCGAGCATGGTGCAGCCGGGCTTTTTCGGTGCCGAGCTTCGCCGCAAGTTCTTCGCGCGTGCTGGGCGCGAGATCGCAAAATACGACCTGTGCGCCCTCGCTGACGAATCGCTCGACCGTCGCAAGCCCCATGCCGGATGCGCCACCTGTGATCACCGCTACCTTGCCCGCCAGTCGGTCACCCATAGTCTTTGGTCCTGCTCGATTGATTTTGACGAGGCGCGTTAGCGCAGCGTGCGGAAAGCTTGTTGGATATCACGGACCAGCATGTCGGGCGCTTCAAGTGCGGCAAAGTGACCACCGCGCTCGGGAAACGACCAGTGCACCAGGTTGAACTGTTTCTCAACCCAGGCCCGTGGCGGCGCAGCCAGTTCGCCCGGAAAGTTCGCAACCGCGGTCGGCACATCGACGCGCGCCGGGAACGGCCTGCCATCGTAGCGTCTGCTCTCGTAGTACATGCGTACAGACGAGGTGATCGTCTGCGTGAACCAGTAGATGCTGATGTTGGTCAGCAGTTCGTCTTTCGTGACGGCGTCCTCAAGGTTGCCGGTGTGCTGTGTCCACTTGTGGAACTTCTCGGTGATCCAGCCAGCGAGTCCGACCGGCGAATCGTTCAGGCCGTAGCCGAGCGTTTGCGGCTTGGTGCCCTGAATCTGCTGGTAGCCGACCTCGTTTGTCATACGCTCGCGTGCAGCGGCCATGCGGGCCGTCTCAGCGTCGGTGACGCCTGCATTCGGGTCGTCTTTGGGTGGGCGCGCAAAGACGAGGTTCAGGTGGATACCCTTTAGCTGATCGGCAGCAAGCGATCCTAACCATGTTGTCACGGCCGCGCCGACGTCGCCGCCCTGGGCGAAGTAACGGTCGTAGCCGAGCGTGGACATCAATTGCATAAAAAGTTGCGCGCATTCACGTGGCTGGAAACCGGGGTCCGTCGGAGCCTGTGAAAACCCGTAACCCGGAATCGAAGGGCAGATGACGTGAAACGCGTCGGCCGCGTCGCCGCCGAATTTCTCGGGCTGGGTCAGCGGTTCAATCACCTTCGCAAACTCACTAATCGACCCTGGCCAGCCGTGAGTGATGAGTAGCGGTTCGGCGTGGGCGTGGCTGGAGCGTTGATGGATCACGTGTACCCGGTGGTCACCGAGTGGAACCATCAGTTGATCAAAATGATTGAGCGCCGCCTCCTGCGCGCGCCAGTCAAAGTCGTGGCGCCAGTACTGACAGAGCTCGCGCAGGTAGGCACTGTCGGTACCGTAGACCCACGGCGCACCAACCTGGTCCGGCCATCGCGTCTGGTCCAGCCGATGGTTCAGGTCGGCGATGTCGGTATCGGCAATAGCAATGCGAAAGGGGTCCATTTAACGGCTCGTCACTCTGTTTTTGTTCTTGTGCGGTCTTCAGTCGATCGGGTCACACCGTGGACAGGAAATCATCTAACGCGCCTGCGAAGTCGACAGGATTGTCGCTGTGCACGTTGTGGGTCGCGTCCGGGATGGTCACAAGTTGGCCATCTGGCAGTTCTTCGATCATGCGGTCCGCCGTCTCTGGCGACAGAATCTTGCTGTTGGCCCCTCGGAAGAGCATCGCGGGTTTTCGAATGCACCGAACATCAGCCCAAAGCGCGGACTCCCGATCAACGCCCGCGCCGCTGCTGTCGTTCATGGTTGCCGGACGTGGGCGCATGTCCCGCTTCCAGGTATAGCGGCCGTCACTCGTCTTTCTGAGACTGTGATGGAGGCTGTAGCGAAGGTGCGCCTCCGGACGATGGGGCATGAACCCGATGGAACGCTCGACAAAGTCCTCAAAGTCGTCCTGCACGTCCGTTGCGGCGCGATAGTCCGCCATCTCCTGCTGGCCCTCCGTCATACTGACCGGCGCGACGTCGACGATGCCGACCGCGCGCAGATGTTCACTGTGGCGCGCCGCGTAGCGAATGGTGTTGATGCCGCCCACAGACATGCCGACCAGCGTCAGGTCAGGCAGGTCCAGGTGGTCGACGAAGGCTTCGGTATCGGCCAACATCAAATCGCCGCCGTCGAGTGTGCGATCGGACTCTGATGTCCATCCGCTGTCACCGTGACCGCGCTGATCCAGCGCCACAAAGTGATACTTGTGGCGCAGACAGAGCACCGCCATGTCCCATGTGTGCGCGGTCAGCGAGCCGCCGTGCAGGAGCAGAACGTGTGGCATGTCCGGATTGCCCCAGTCGAGCCAGTGCAGTTTGATGTCCCCAAACTGCGCGGTGTGATCCTCTGGCTGCACAAACCCGCCGGCCGGTTTGACCCCGGCCGCGTCGGCGCAGGCTTTCATGATCTCAAGGTAATCGTCCATGCTGGGCTTCCCCGTCTCCTTGTCCGCTCCGTTCTCTGAATAGCGAGTTCATCGCTGCCCGTCGCTCAACTTACGGTTCTTTCGTACCATCCCGCACCAAGCTTTGTGGATCCGGTGATTCCTCCCGGAGAGCGTCCAGCCCGCCTGCCCCCAGTGCGGAGTTCTCGGCGATTTGATCCAGCAGCTCATCCCCACCCATCTTCTTCACGACATTTCGTGCGAGCGCAGTGATGCGATAGTCGGCGGGCATCGTCGGTGCACCACTCTCGCGACGTTCAAGTGCGGCGTCAACGAGTGGTGCAAGCCTTGCCATCTTCTCGGCGCGGAGCTTTTCGTCCCGTTCTTTGAATTCGGGCATAACCTCGTCGCCGAAGAGTTCAAGGGCCTCCATGATGTGTTCGTGCTGGTTGTTGCCGGCCTGCAATATGAAGATGAGTTGGTCAACACCAACGGCTTCGTAGCGGCGCAGATACTCGCGCAACTGTGCGGGCGTGCCGACGCAACCGCGCAGGCCGGAGGTCTGGCCCTCTTTCATCTTGGCACCGAGTTTGAGCCGTTCTGCGACGGCGGCTTCCGGGTCGAAGCCGCGGTCTGACCGCTTCTCCTGAAAGTCTGCCCAGAGATTATCGGCGCCGGGTGCAAACTCGCCGAATGCGGCATAGTACGCGAGCGAGTAACCGAAGAAATTGCCACCTTCGAGACCGCGCCGAATCGCCTCGGATTCGTCTTTGTGCACCATCATGGGCGACACGCACGCGACCTGCGGGTCGACCCGCAGGCCAATCGGCCGGCAGTACTTCAACTGCTCCTCGTATGCGGCAACCCATCCACGTGCCTCTTCCGGATCGATAAAGGCAAAGGTCAGCGCGCCGATACCTTCCTCGGCCGCCATCACGATGGTTTCGCGGCGGGAACACGCCACCCAGAGCGGTGGATGCGGCTTCTGCTTGGGTTTGGGCACGACATTACGGGGCGGCATCTGCACCCACTGACCATCGACACCGGTGAAGGGCTCTTCGGTCATGCAGCGGATCACGGTGTCGAGTCCCTCGCGCCATTGCTCGCGCTTTTGCTCGACCGGGACATGGAAGCCCTCAAGCTCTGCACTCGTTGCGGCCTCGCCGGAGCCAAAGTCGACTCGACCGCCTGAAATGAGGTCCAGGGTCGACAGTCGCTCGGCGGTGCGGGCGGGATGATTAAAGAGGGGCGAGGTCTGAATGATGCCGTGGCCAAGCCGGATGTTCTTGGTGCGTTGGCTGGCAGCCGCAAGAAACACCTCAGGTGCACTTGAATGGCTGTATTCCTCGAGAAAGTGGTGCTCCACCTCCCAGACGTAGTCGAAGCCCATCTTGTCTGCGAGGCTGACTTGCTCAAGCGCGTTGTTGAGCAGGGTTTCCTCTGCGTCGTTGTCCCAGGGACGGGGTAACTGGTGCTCGTAGAAAATGCCGAATTTCATGCTTTGCTCCTGCTGTTGCTCGTGTTGCTGCTCATGTTATAGATGGCGTTGTTGATCGTATCTTGCCCGGGGTGTTGCGGTGAGCGAACCCTGAATGCTGGCAACCCTACTCCCATCCTGCTCCGATGAGGGGGCGCTTCAAACCACATGCCAGACACCGATCCTAGACCTTCGCGATGTGATGCGCACCAATCCAGCATGACGGGTCCGTCATGCGACCCGACTTTGTGCGCCCCGCTTGATATGGTTTACGCGCGCGAGATTCCGTGCAATTCTCGAACGCATCAATCAGAGGGTTTCCGATGAGCATACCGAAGAAGTATTCGAATCTCGGCTTCGATCCGGATGCACTCCGTGAGAGATACCGGATGGAACGCGACAAGCGCCTGCGCGACGACGCCAACGACCAGTACGTCGAGGTGGCTGGCAAATATGCCCATTACGTTGAGGACCCGTACGTCCCGAAGGTCGAGCGTGAGCCACTGACCGATGAGGTGAACGTTGTCATCATCGGTGGTGGATTCGGCGGCCTGCTGGCGGGCGCACGGTTGCGCGAGGCGGGGGTCACGGGCATTCGCATTGTAGAAGCGGGCGGCGACTTTGGTGGCACGTGGTACTGGAACCGCTATCCCGGGGCGCAGTGCGACATCGAATCCTATTGCTACCTGCCGCTGCTTGAGGAACTGGATTACATCCCAAAGGAGAAGTACTCATACGCGCCTGAGATTTACGAGCACTCACAACGCATCGCCGAGGCGTACAACCTGTACGAGGACGCATGTTTCCAAACCCGGGTGACAGAGATGCGCTGGGACGAGGAGGAAGCCCGCTGGACCATTTCGACGGACCGCGGCGATGCGATGCGACCTCGCTTTGTGATTATGGCGACCGGGCCGCTTAATCGGCCGAAGTTGCCCGCGATTCGGGGCATCGATGACTTCGAGGGTCACACCTTCCACACGAGTCGCTGGGACTATGACTACACCGGCGGCGATCACAACGGCAATCTGCACAAGTTGAGTGACAAGCGCGTCGCCGTCATTGGCACGGGCGCGACGACCGTCCAGGCGGTGCCTTACGTCGGCGCATATGCCAAACATCTCTACACATTTCAGCGCACGCCCTCATCGGTCGATGTACGCGGCAACGAACCGACCGATCGCGAGTGGGCCGACTCGCTCAAGCCCGGCTGGCAGCGTGCCCGGCGCGAGAACTTCAACGATATGGTGATCGGCCGCCCGGTCAAAGAGGATCTCGTCAACGATGGCTGGACTGACATCTTCCGGACGTTGGCGAGCCTGGTGCCAAAGGACCCGGACAAGGCGATCTCACCGGAAGAAATCGCGGCACTGGCGGAACTGGCCGATTTCAAGAAGATGAACGGGATTCGCGCACGGGTTGATCAGCATGTCAGCGACAACGAAACCTCGGAAGCGCTAAAGCCCTGGTACCGGCAGTTCTGCAAACGGCCCTGCTTTAACGATGAGTACCTGCCGACCTTTGAGCGGCCAAACGTCACGCTCGTGGACACAAGCGCGACCAAGGGTGTCGAGCAGATCACAAAAAATGCGATTGTTACCGGCGGTGAGACCTACGAGGTGGATTGCATCATCTATGCGACCGGATTCGAGGTAGGCACGGAATACACTCGCCGAGCCGGCTATGAAATTTACGGCCGCGACGGTCAGACGCTGACCGATTATTGGGCCGACGGACTGCGAACGCTGCACGGATTTGCGAGTCACGGCTTTCCCAACTGCTTTCAGGTTGGCTTCTCGCAGAACGGCTTTTCGGTCAACCTGACGTCGGTGCTTGATGATCAGGCGCGGCATGTTGCTTACGTCATCAATGAGATCATGGAACGGGGCGCCCGTTTTGCTCATCCGACAGAGGAAGCGGAAGCTGAATGGGTGGCGACTATTCGCAAGCTCGCGGTTGGTAACACCGAGTTTTTCGAAGCGTGCACGCCCGGTTACTACAACAATGAGGGCAATGTCTCGGCTCGTCGGGGGCTGGGTGCTGAGGCCTACGCACCGGGGGCCAACGCCTTCAACAAGGTGATCACAGCGTGGCGTGAGGAGGGCGGGCTCGAGGGTCTCGAACTCGGCTGAGCCGGGCTCGAAGTGCTCTGGCGAACTGCTCGCGCCGGTGACTGCGGTGCGTGGAGTGCTGGGCCGTTGGGGTATGGTGTCAGCCCGTCATTGCATCGGATGTACCCGTGTCCCTGCAGCCCAATCGCGAAGTATTTATCACCTGCGCGGTGACCGGTTCCGGTGCCACGCAGGATCGAAGCCCGCATGTGCCGGCGCAGCCCCGCTGAGATCGCCGAGTCGGCCATCGATGCGGCAAAATTCCCTTCTTCTACTTCTACTTCTACTTCTTCCACTTCAACTTCTTCTGCGTCTGCTGAGAATGCCGGTGAGACGAGAAACGCGATTAGTATTCCGACGAGCGCGAACGCGCTCGGTGAGCATCTGCTCCCGGTCAGCACAGCATTAAGAAAACCCGAACGGGTATTACCCAGATCATGATCCAACTCCATATCGACTTCCATTTTTGTTGATAGTGATGCTCTGGTGAGCCATCAGAGCAATTTCTCTCAAACGAAACGCGGAAAGCTGGCGTCGACATCCCGATCAATCCCAGAGTGGGTCTGAAGATTGGCTAGATGCCCGGTGTAACGGGTACAAAGGGTCCAAGGGTGTAAAGGGTTCAAACGCGCAAAGGGTGCCAGCAGGCCTTCCTGCATTGAACGGAACTCCCATATTTCGGCTAGTGCGGAGGATGACGAAGTCATAACCGGAGGGAATGATCGTCAACAACGTCAACATCGTTCCGCAGTTGAATCAGAGTTGCCCTGTGACGCCGTTTGACCTGTTTCACCGATGTCCAGGCCGTGTCAAATTCGATGCTGTAGCATGTTGGCATCACACGCTGGGAGCATTCTGCATTGGTGATCGTCAATCTCCTGATCTTTGCCGCGACCATTGCGCTCCTTGTGCGCATGCGTGGGCAGCCATTGTCGCGTCGCGTCTTGCTCGGGTTGGGTGCGGGGGTGCTGTACGGACTGGCACTTCAGTTCGTGCTGGCAACGGATGCCGCTGTGATGACAGCGACGCTCGAGTGGACCGATGTGGTTGCCGATGGCTATGTCGCGTTGCTGAAGATGATCATCATGCCGCTCGTGCTGACGACGATGGTCGCGGCGGTCTTGAGGCTGGAAAACCTGGCGTTGCTCGGCCGCGTCGGCGGTCTTGTCATCGGCGTCCTTGTTGGCACCACAATGATTGCTGCGCTCATCGGCGTTTTTGTGACGGCGACGGCCGGGCTGACGGCGAGCGGTCTGACCGAAGGCGTGCGTGAACTCGCGCGGGCAGAGGTGCTGGTTTCACGGCAGACAACCGTGACCGATCTCACCGTTCCATCGATGCTGGTTGGCTTCATTCCTGCGAACATCTTTGCCGACCTGACCGGGGCTCGTCCGACCTCAATCATCGCGGTGGTCGTCTTCGGCATGCTGACCGGCATCGCGACATTGCTCGTTAGTGCGGATCAACCGGCGCGTGGTGTCGCGATCAGAACGTTCGTTGAGAATGCACAAGCGCTGATCATGAAGCTCGTCAGCATGGTCATGGCGCTCACGCCGTACGGCATCTTTGGCTTGATGACGGGTGTTGTCGCCGGGTCCGATGGGGCTGACATCCTCAAGCTGATCGGGTTTGTTGGTGCCTCGTACTGTGCAATTGGACTGATGTTTATCGTGCATGGGCTGATACTGGCGTCGAGCGGGCAGAATCTTGTGGACTACGGCAGGCGGGTCTGGCCGGTGCTCGCCTTTGCGTTTACCTCAAGAAGTTCGGCCGCGGCCATTCCTCTGAACGTCGAGGCGCAGGTTAAACGTCTGGGCGTGTCCCCGGCGGTAGCCAACGTCGCCGCGTCCTTTGGGGCGACGATCGGTCAGAACGGCTGTGCGGGTATCTATCCCGCGATGCTGGCGGTCATGATTGCGCCGACCGTGGGGATCGACCCGTTGGACCCGTTCTTTGTCGCGACCCTGGTCGGCATCGTGACAATCTCGTCTTTTGGCGTCGCCGGTGTCGGCGGCGGGGCAACATACTCCGCGCTCATCGTCTTGCCGGCGATGGGATTGCCGGTCACGCTCGCCGCGCTGCTGATCTCTATTGAGCCGTTGATCGACATGGCGCGCACGGCGCTCAATGTCAATGGCTCTATCACGGCAGGCGCGGTGACCAGTCGTGTGCTCGATGCGCGGGCGACCACGGCTGATATCGAGGCGTTTGGCGAGCCCCTCTGATCGCTGCGTCCAGGTTGGTCGCGGCGCCTGGCACTCGCCTGCGGTGCTGGGATGCACCGCCATTTTCTGCAGACCTCTTTTCTGCGGGCCTCTTTTCTGCCGTCTTGGGGCAAGGACTTGAGCTTAAGGTGTGTGGTTGCCCTGCATCCAGGACTTACCGATGGCCTTGGTCGGCAGCTTGAGACCCAGTTCCGGCACCTGCAGCGCGATCCATTCGGTGAAGGAATTGCTGTTGGGCCCCGGCCACATCGTGTACTCGGCTTCATGCGGATAATCGAGCGCTGCCTGGTGGATCGCGTGCGCCAGACGCTCCGCGCCGTCCCCACGTTTCTCGAAGAGCAGAATTGGCGGTGAGCGGAACCACGGCCGGTCGGGGAGACCCTGGGTGATGCTGAGTACGGTGCCGTGTCGTCTGAGATGCCAGCCGATGACCTGATAGATGTTGTAGGTTTCGGCGTCCTCGGCTTTGGTGGCAACCCACGTGTGAATGGCGAAGTGGCCGCGCACGCCCCAGACGTCTGCACCGTACACCTGAATGACCGCTTCGGGTGTCGTCGCCGGGTTGGGCGCGACCGCGGGGCCGATGGATGTTGGTTTGAGCAGCGCCGCAGTGGCGATGAGGCCCGCGATGCAGGCTGCCAAGAGAAGCAGTACGGTCATGACATTCCGTTTCCTGCGTGAGGGTTTGACCGGGTCGGCCCCCTCAGTGGCGCGCTTGTCGCCCGGTTGGCCGTCGCGACTGTCGCTGATCGTCGACTTTGTTCCGGACATGGCTCGTGGCCGAAGAGAGACAATGGCCGCACCCTAGCGGCGGCTCGCTCTTGCTGCAAGCGATCCCTCTGTAATCGATCCTTCGGTAATCGATCCTTTTGCAAGCGACCCATTACCAGTTGGGGGCGAGCGAATGCGACGGCACTGAAGCGACGTGGGTCTTAGAGCAGATGCGCGGTTGCGATGGACCGTCATAGGTGTAAGAAGAAGCGTCGATAGTTTGATGTCGATATAATGTACATATTTGCGAATGCGTTGAATGAAATGTTAACTAAAGAGTTGATAATAAAAGAGTTAAATTAGTTGGCGCGAAGATTGCGTCGTCGGATTTGCACGTTAACTCAGTTCATCCCGATACAGGCACTTTCAATGAATTCAGGACTCACGCATCCAGTACGGTCTCTCTTTACTCACACCGTTGGCATAGTCTTCGCGGTGCTGGCATCGACCGCCATCGCTGCCCCTATCCCAACCACCGACTATGCGTTGTCAGAGATTACCGGGTCTTTCGCCTGGGGCTTCAGGGACAACAACAATGTGTCGGCATCCGGGTACGTCAACAATGCGACCGATCTTGGCGTCGTCGCGACCATGATGCAGGACGGCCTCGACTTCGGAACTCACAGCGGGAATTCAAGCGGGCCCGGCCCCAACAACACGCACGGTGTATACGACGGCGACGGCAACGCGGCGGGAGGGCTTGAGTTCGCGTCCGGCGTTGGAACCCTGACGCTCGATTCGCTCACCTTTCACAGCAGCCGTAGCTACAGCGGCGGGACAATCGTTGAGGTTGACGTTCGTTCAGGTGGCGGCGGGTGGACTAACGTCGTGTCGACCACGTCTGGCGCGCTGGGCATCATTACGGGGCTCACTTAATCCGTACACGCTCAGCCTGGGCGGTGTTCTTGCCGATGAATTCCGTCTGACCTGGAGCGCAGCCAGATCAGCGTCCGTGAGATGGCCATTGCCGGTAGCGCGTCGGTTCCGGGGCCGGCGTCAGTCGCACTACTTGTGATTGGCCTTGCGGGTCTGGTGCGAATGAAACGTCGATAAACGGGCATCCGGGTCAGGCAGGGGGCATGTGTGCCCCCTTTTTTTGTGTCCCGTCTTGTTGCCGGGTCTTGTTTACCCGCTCGTTAAAAGCCGCCAGGGACCTGATCGGCGTCATCTGTCTGACTCATTCGTGGCGCAATGATGTCCTCACGACCGCGAGGCTACGTACATTGGCTGCGCTTGTATGCGACCATGTTACATGGTCCAGGAAATCATGACAGTTGAGTGATCGTTTACTCACCTTTGCGATCGGCATAACCGTCGTCCTTGTGTTGGGCGTTCTGTTTTACCGCATTGACCTCCAGAAGCCTGGCCCGTCGCAGATTGCCGAGGCTCCGGAAGTTGAGAGCAAGCCCGTCACGGTGATCAAGGCGCGCGCCACCGAATGCCGGCAACGCGGCAAACGTGTGCATCTCAAAGGCATCGTCGAGAACCGCGGTGCTACCGTGCTCTCATCCGTCACGTTGCAGGTCATCTGGAAGGGCGAGCGTGGCGTGATCGATACAAGCCTCGCCTACGTTGCTGTGGACAACCCCATCTTGCCTGGCACCTCCAGGGAATTCTTTGACTCGACCACGCTGCGTGGCGTGGAATGGTGCACGGTCAAGGCGCTGGATTGGTGGGCGACCTAGCAGCTCTCACGGTGCCGGATCATCGCGCTGTCGCGCAGGGAACACCGCGGCACAGGAGCACAGCCGATACGTCGGCGGCTTGGTCGCCAAGGCACCGGCCCACCTCCATCTGGGCGAATTAGAGCTTGCGCGCAGTGCGTTGCAACGTGCCCGGGCCGAGGGTAGTGACGCGAGGGGGGGGTGACGCCGGCGGTAAAGAGAATGATCAATTGTTGATCGTTGCAGCGCGGCTGGATTCTGCATCTGGCGAACCCGCGTCGGCGCGAGCGATATTGGATCGGTTGAGAGGTGCGGGTGATCGAGGTGCTGCGGCAATTGATATCGACATTTTGTCGCTCGCGACGGAACTCGCACTCAATGATGGTCAACTGCAATCAGCTGTCACCTATGGGCACGCAGCGCTCGACCTGATCGGCGAAGTGCATGGCCAGCTTGAGTCTCGGCGCCTCGGTCCGGCCTGGAGCCAGAAGACCGCAGAGACCGCGAATCGGGTGGCCATAGCGCATCTGCGCTTCACGCTGCCGGGGCGGCACGAGGCGGCGTTGACGGCAATTGAGCGCACCCGTGGGCTGCACTTCCGCCAGCTTGCGCGGACGAAGTTGGCGGGGATCGACGAGCCGACCGTTGCAGGGTGCAAGGCGCTGGCTCGCGCGGCCCAGACGTGCGTGATGGCAGATCGACTCTCCACCGCTGGCGAGGTTGCAGACCTTGAGTACTATCGACAACTTGAGCGTGCTCAGGCACGCGTTGGCGGCCGATCGCCAGCAGCAAATCGTGAGTTCGATCTGTACAGCCTGCAAAACTCGCTGGGGGATGGCGCCGTGGCGCTTGACGTGATCTGCGTTGCGGGCCATGAGTGCAATCTCAAGCAAATTACGGGCAGCGCGGTGCGCGCCGACCGGATTGGCGATCAGGTATCGATCCAGCGCGGGGTGAGTGACGCGGTCTCTGCCATTCGCACCCAAAGCGGAGATGCAACAAGCCGCCTGATCGAACTCGCTAACTCGATTCTGGTACGCTTGTCGTCAGGTGCCCGCGACGTGCTTGTTGTGAATTCCGGTGTGATGGCAAGTCTGCCGGTCGAGGCGATGATTTTGCTCAGCCGTCGCCCGCAGCTTCAAGGGGTATCCTCAGTCAGGAGGATACCGACGCTGGCAGCGGTTGGTTCGACGCCGTCCAGTTTGGGCCTGGGACCCGAGTTGGTCATCGTTGCCAATCCGACGTTCGGTCAGGACCCCAACCAGGTTGACCACACGGATGACTCGTTTCGCCCGTGGGCTCAGAAATCGCTCAGGCCGCTGCCTGGCACCCAGCGCGAGGCCGAAGCCATCCTCAAGCTTTTCGCGGATTCGTCGACGCGCCTTTACTCAGGACCGGACGCAACCCGGGTAAACCTGCTGTCGGCGGAGACCCGGTCCGCACGAATCATCCACATCGCGTCACATGGCTACTTTAGTGCAGTCACGCCAGACATGGTCGGAATCGCGACGGCGGCGGAGGCGGGGCAGCCATTCGGCTTTGTGACCGCTACCGAACTGGAATCTTACGATTTTGCGGCGGAGTTGGTTGTCGTGTCCGGTTGCGAGACTGGGCTTGGGCTGCCGCAGGGAGGCGAGGGCATGCTGAGTGTCGGACGAAGCTTTCTTGCGCGCGGTGCACACAATGTGGTCGCGACCCTATGGCCAGTCTCCGACTCGGCATCAGCCGACTTCATGCACCTTTTCTATGCGGCAATGAAGAGAGACGGCGAGCCACCGGCGCCGGCGCTGCATTCCGCACGCCGTCTGCTGCCTCGCGCGCCCAGGACCCGGGCGCCGCTCTTCTGGGCGGGCTACACGCTGGCGAGCAGGCATTGATTCAGCGTGCGGCGTCGCAATGCGCCAGCGCGGTGAGTCAGAAGCGCCCTGTCTTTGTGCGGTGGTCAACACAAGCTTCGCGGCATGACTGAGCGGGAATCCATCCTCACCGAGATTGCGGCGACGCTCGCCCGCCAATTGCAGACGGAAGTCGTTCGGTATTTCGACGACACGCGTGTGAGCGGTGTGACCTTTCGACTGGAGGGTGGCGGTGGCAGGATCGAAGCTGGCAGGACTGGAGGAGGCGCCGCGTGGTTGAGTTTCTCGAACGCCTACCTCGACGCGTACCAGCCAGAGGAGCTTGAGGGCTTACTAAGCAGTGACACGTTGCGCACGTGCCTTGACGCCGACGGGCGGGTGCTCGTCGTTACTGGCGGTATTCGGACTTATGCGGTTGACGACATCGGCAATGTGACCTCGCGGGGGCGGGTTCAGGTCATCTGACGTGCCCGATCCGCCGGCAACTGCCTGAGGTGAGGTTCTGGACTGCCTGTCAGCAGGGGACCCAAAGCCGCTACTGGCGGGTGGCCGCCAGGTTGTGCGGCGCCGGTTTCGTTGCAGCCAGATCGTGTGGTTTATCGCCGACGTAGCGCAACGTGGTGAACCCGAAAAACATTTCGTGTTTCGTCTGCAGGCCGAAATGGACGGGCATCGAGGGGTCGGGGTTGCCAGCGTTCCGAGCGGAATTGTCCATTGCGCCGCGCGCGATCAGGCGCGTTCCGGCGGGCAAGAACAACGGTTCCTGCAGGTCGTAGCTGAATTGCCAGTTAAAGTCGTATTTCGGCACCGACAACAGCATCTCGCTGCGGCCATCCGGGAATACGGCCGTGTAGTTCATGTACTTGCCACGCGAGTGCATGTGCGGGTTCATCCCATACAGCCAGGCATCCCGCTTGATTTCCTGCACGCCTTCGAGTTTGTGCTCCCTGGCGTGCGGCGGCACCATAAAGCGCCGCTCCCCGGCCACCCCGCCTGACATGACGTATGCGGGTGGGCGGTCGTGCAAATAAATGCCGATCTCGGTCTTGTCCACGGTTACCCGGCCAGCCGTCGTGTAATGCATCTGCAGCAGCAGGCTGGAACCCTTCCTGACCAGCCGGCCGCTGTTGTCACGAAACTGATCAGGTTGGCGCCCGGGGGCGAAACCGCCAACACTCTCGCCGCGTCCGGCGCCGGTCTGACGACCACGTACCGATTTGTCGGCCGGACTCGAGACATAAGCGATGACGTGATGCAGCACCTCCGGGTCACCGGGCAAGAACTCGATTGCACGCACCCAGACGTCCCGGTCAAGCTTCAGGTTCAAGGGCACGTAGCGATAGTCGAGCACGCCCGTTTCTGGAATCTGTTGCGCGGTGACGCGGTAGACAAGGTCTGGTTCGCCCAGCGCAAATCGGCGTGATGGGAATTCCAATTTTGCCAGCGGATCGACGGCGCCCGCATCGTCGTCGAACGGCGCACCTGCATCAATCCAGCGGATGAGCTTGCGGTGTTCATCCGCAGTCAGGCCCGCGACCTCCAGCAAGGGTTTGCCGACGTGCATGTCGACCTGCCCTGGCGGCATGCGGCGCGTCTGCACGACCTCGCGCATCATCGGCGACCAGCCCTTGACCATCGCGTGGCTGGACATGGACCAGGGAGCGATGCCCTCAGCGCGATGACATGACACGCAGTTTTCGACCAGAATGGGCGCGATGTCCCGACTGTAGGAAATGTGCTGCGGGGGTGCCGAGTACGCGATCGCAGTTCCGGTGCCGATGGCACCGCCGGCAACGGGCTCGCCACTGAGTATCTTTGGTAATACAACACTCAGCTCACTCGCCTGTCCGCGATACTTGATTGACATTGTTTCGGGGTCGATGACGATGGTTTCGCCCACCCGTGTCAGGCCAAGGGATGTGGCCACCATCTGCGACTCATCGACCAGGATGGCTGCCGCCGATGGGTCGTCGGCGAGCGAGAGGCGGGTCTCATCTGCCATCGCATTGATATAGAGGAAAACGACGTCCGATGCGCCGTTAAGAACATCCAATAGAAAATCCGGCGGCGCGAGTTGTGCGGCATCGGCTTTCTGGCTGTGCGCGACCAGCACCACCGCGGCTTGATCTCCGTAGTAAGACAGCTGGTGGAACGTTCCCCGGTGATCCAGCAGGGCAAAGTCGCCGGCGCGCTCCCCGGACGCGTACGCGCCGCTTGCCGCCAGAGAGAGACTGACCAGAAGAAGACTGGAAAAGACTGCTGATTTCATCATATGTCACGTGAACCGAATTCGACTTCACTTTAGGATACGCCGCTACTGCAAGCAAACCTCGTGCGACCACTAACCATGCAATTGCTGATTCGCATTCTTGTCGAACAACGTCACGTCCTTCTGGTCCTCGCTGCAATCGTTGCCCTTGCCGCGGGCTACGGGATCACCCTGACGTCGACGATCACGACCGTTGATTCAATCCTGAGCGAAGGCGATCCGTTTCGGGCCGAAGTCGAGCGCACCCGCGCAGACTTTCCACCGACAACGCGCGTGCTGTTTGCGTTCCAGACCGACACGGATGTATTCAAGCTGGAAGCGCTGCGCGCGATGGACGAGCTTGAGTCCCGTTACTTCGAGGTCAGCGGCGCGATCTCCATTGGCTCGTTGATGAGCCGCCGGCTGAACGAGATCGATGCGGAACGTTACGGACGCGACTACCTGGTGCCGCTGCTCGAATCGGTGTCCGCGGCGGACCTGGCGGAGATCAGGCGTCTGGCGCTCGGCGACGCTGATATCACGAAGCGACTGCTGTCCCCAACCGGCGACATGGCCCTCGCGGTGGTGACTTACACCGCGACCGATGAGCAATCGGCGCGGCTGGGTGTCGCACGATCAGTGTACGCACTGCGTGACTCGCTTCGCGAGAAATACCCGACCGTCCAGATCTACACACTTGGCAATGTGCTGTTTGAGCTGGATGGCTACAACGCCACGGTTAAAGACCGTACCATGCTATTCCCGCTCGTCATCTTCATCTCCGTCGGCTTGCTCTGGTTCTGTCTCAAGTCGCTCCCGTACGCGCTGTGTTTGTTCGCGGTGTCGTTTACCGCCATCGCGATGGCGGTCGGCAGCTTCGGCTGGCTGGGCGTTGCATTCAATCAGATCTCTGCGCTCGGCCCGCTGGTCGTCCTCGTGATCGCGATGGCGCATGGCATTCATATCGTCGCCATCTACGGCCAGGGACTGCACAACAAGCTGGACAAACACGCCGCGATGCGTGAAAGCCTCAGCACCAACCTGCAACCCGTGACGCTCGCGAGCGTCACCACGGCCATGGGCTTTTTGTGCCTGAACTACTCGTCGTCGCCGGGTATCTACGGGTTTGGCAACATCGTCGCCATCGGCGTCGTGTGGGCCCATCTCATGACGCTCGCTGCGTTGCCGGCGCTCATCCTGTGGTTGCCCACCAACAGGGTGCCGCGTCCGCTCGGTGTCAGTGGATTCATCGACAACGTCAGCAAACTGGTTCGCACCCGGGGCAACCTGCTCTTTTGGGGTGGCACCGCGCTGATTGCCACCACCTTCGCGTTGCTGCCGCTCAACCGGCTCGATTTCAATCGCTACAGCATGGTGGACCAGGACTCGGATCTGTATCTGATCATGACGGCACTCGCCGAGAAGATCGGCAACGACCAGAGTCTGGTCTACAGTATCCAGAGCGGGGATTACTACGGTATCACCGAGCCCGAATTCCTGCAGCAGGTCGACGACTTTTCACGCTGGGTTGAGTCCCAGCCCGAGGCAAGCTTCGTGTCGAGTTACACCGACCTCCTGCGCAGCCTCAACAAGTCAGAAAACGACGATGATCCGGCGTTTGACAGGCTGCCGGACGACAAGCTGCAGATCATCGACTACTTGGTCACCTATCAACTCGTGCAGGAAATCGAGCCCAATCTCGAACAGATATTCAACGGCGACTATTCGGCGATTCGGCTCATTATCGGCACGTCGAACCTCTCGAATGCCGAGTTCATCAGGTTCAACGATCGAATCGACGGCTGGATTGTGGACAACGTAGATCCAAAGTTTGAGGTGCTGCATGGCGACAACAGTATTCTTTTCGCGCGGCTCGACCGGGCGATCACGGAAGAGTTGCTGAAGGGCTTCTCGCTCAGCTTCCTGCTCATCACGGGCACCTTGATGGTAGGGCTTAAAAGTGTGAGGTATGGCCTCCTCAGCATCATGCCCAACGTGTTTCCGGCGACGATCGTGTTCGGCTTCTGGGGACTCTTTGTGGGCGAACTCAGCCCCTATATTCTGATGCTGTTCTCGATCAGCATTGGCCTCGTTGTTGACGATTCCGTGCATATTCTCAGCAAGTACATCACCGCGCGACGCCAGGGTGAGGCACCGGCGGATGCGGTGGATTACTCACTAAACAAGGCGGGCTCAGCGATCACGATAACCACCGTGTCGCTCGCCGTCGGCACCTTCGTGCTGGTCTTCTCCAACACGTTTCACTTTCAGAATGTCGCGCTGTTGCTGACACCCATCATCATCATGGCGTGGCTGCTCGACCTGCTGTTCCTGCCGCCACTCCTTATCAAGTTTGACGAATGGCGTGATGGCAAGGCCGATGTGAGTGTGCCGGTAAGCGACGTGTAAAGGGGTCGCGAAAACCTGACAATGAGGCCGTAGCGCGTGACTAAAACGCGGCCTCACACGTCGTCGGCGTTCGCGTCTAAAGGCTCGGGAACGCCTTCCTCGCGCAACACGCGCATGCCGAGACGCTGGCTCGACACGCCGGATCGCAACACGTAATCAAAGCGCAGATGCCCCTCGCTCTCGTCGGCCTTAAAGTAACGGCAGTCGATACGGTCGTTGTGGGCCAGTTGCTCGTTCAGTTCGATCAGGTGCGACGAGAAGATGAAGAGGCAGTCGGCGCGTGCAGTGAACCGCTCCATGATTGCGCGCGCCGCGTCGAGGGCATCGAGCACGTTGGTGCCCTTGAACGGTTCGTCCATGATCGATATTACGGAGCCACCGTCGGCGAGCGCTTGGGCAACGGCTTTCACCCGCAGTGCTTCGGCACGGAAATAGCTGATGCCGCCGCGCAGCTCATCGCTGAGTGAGATGGAACTGAATAGCCAGCGGGCAGGAACGAAATGAAATCGGCGTGCGGGAACACCCATGCCGAGGTGTGCGAGGTAAACGGCCGTCGCGCAGGCACGCAGGTAGGTGGTCTTGCCCGCCATGTTGGGTCCGGTCAGAAAGAGCATGCGATGGTTCTGGTTGAGGTCCACTGGATTGGCGATAGCGTCGCTTACAAGGGGGTGAGCGAGTCCTTCTGCGCGTACGCGTAGCGGTCCCTCCTCGATGTCTGGCAGCACAAAGTCGTATTTGCGGGTCACCTCAGCGAGTGACACCAGCGCGTCGATCTTGTAGACGAGTTGCAGTAGTCGGGCGATCGATTCTTTCTCGAGCAATCGAAAAATCTGATCCAGACGAAGAATCCGAAACGTCCAACTGCCGACGTCACCTTCCGGGATGCGGGCGAACAGGGGCGGGCGAGAAGGACGCGCATCTCCTCCAGGCGCGGCGCCAGTTCACCGACGGGCGCGTCCAGTTCCGTCTGGCTCGCGAAGTTTCGCAACGTGCAGATGAGACCGTACGTCACCTGCATCCCACGAACGATACTGGAATAATGTCGATCCTGCGTACTCCAGAGTTCGAAGGCTCCGAGGCAAAAATCAAGCGCGTTTTGTTGAGTCACCATCGGCAACGCTTTCTGCGCATATCGTCCTGCGCTGCCGGTTGCAAATGCAGACGGTATTGCGCCGAATGCATCCGAGCGTTCGAGGATGTAAGCGATCGATTCCTCGTAACGCGTATCCTTTTGGCATCGGACCATGGCCGCTCCATGCGCTGACGCAGCACCCTTGCGCCGCCCACAGTGGTCGTCAGATTGCAGAAGTCAAAGAGACTTGTCTTGCCTGTTTGTGACTCAAATATCTCAAGATCCCGCAGCGTGTGCGCGTCAATGCTGAGGGCGTCCGGTGTGATCTCCCAACGGTGAGTTGAGCCATGGTTTTCGGGACAGCGACCACGGGGTCAGTGCTCCTTTGTGTCCGGGTGCCGGTTAGTATGGGCTCGCGCGGCATCGAAACCGGACAGGAGACAATCATGGGGTGGATAGAAGTTCTGGGCAATGACCTGTACGTCACCGAAGCGGGGAGTGGTCCTCCACTCGTTTTTCTTCACGGCATGAGTTCGTGCGGCGAGGCGTGGTGGCAGCAGTTTGATGACTTCTCGGCGCGTTACCGGGTGATCGCGTATGACAGCGTCAACCATGGACATTCGTCCAACTCTCCGCGGGGCGAACCTGAAACAGACCGGACGGATGAACTGGAAGGTGTGCTCGCCGCGCTCGAAGTTGAGTCGCCCATTCTCGCGGGTAATTCCATGGGCGGCGCGACCATCCTGCGATGGGCGGCGCGGCATCCGGGTGGCGCTAAAGCGCTGATCGTGTCCGGCATGGGCATTCGATAGGCCGGTGCACCGGTGCGAGAGATTCGTCCGATCGACAATGAGACCTTGTTCCTGCCAACTGGCGATTCACTGACGGACAAGTTGCGCAGCGAGCGGCCGCGAATGTTTGAGCGGTACCTGCGGATTCGCTCGACGGCGACGCGACTTGAATTCCTGCGTCATCCGCGTGAACGCAGTCCGTTAACTGTCACCGAGACCGAGAGTCTGGCCGCCAGGGTGCCCTCTGTGACATCGCCGATGCTGGTCATTGTTGGCGCCCTGGATGCACTGCAGACTGCCGCGCAACGCTTGCACACGTTGGTGCCGCAATCGGAGTGTGTCGTTGTGCCGGGGTCACCGCACAACGTCTACTACGAGACCGCGGCGGAGTGGAACGAGGCAGTCGACGGATTTCTGAGTCGACGTGCTGACGTCGGATAGTTGCCGGGAACTGGTGTCAGTCGAGCCTGGCTATTGCGGCTTGTCTCGTCTCACCCAGCGACTGGTGCTGCCGAAGTCCTCGATCGCCTCGTCAGATTTTTGCCAACCGCCGAATCCGGCCTCAAGATGGGCGACGTCGGTGAAGCCCATTTCCTTGAGTACGATTGCGGCGTAGACGCTGCGACCGCCGCCGGCACAAAACAGAACCGTGCGCCTGTCTTCCTGAAAATAGTCGCGGAAGTAGGGACTTGTCGGGCTCGCCCAGAATTCCATCATGCCGCGCGCGCAGTGGATTGCCCCAGGAATTGTGCCCAGTTCGACCAGTTCTTGAATCTCCCTGATGTCGAGTAGCAGCAGGTCCGGATTGGCTGCCATTTCCTGCTTCAGATCATCAACCGACAGATTGTCGAGATCTTCCTTGAGTGCGGTGGTTTCCTTGAACACGTCTTTGATCGGCACGCTGGCAACTCCTTAGGGGCGAGGGGACGCACGATATCACGTACTTTTCAGTAACCTGATAGAGTGGCTGCACCCTGCGAATCACCACCACCGAAAGGACACGCTATGGCCGCTTTTTTCATCGCTCAATACACCGTTAACAATCCCGCGCTGTATGCCGAATACCAGGCGGGCGCAGGCCCGAGCGTGCAAGCGCATGGCGGCGCACTCGTGTCCTTCGACATCGCGGCTGAGACGATTGAAGGCGAACCCCCGGGGGCACAGACCGTCATCATCAAGTTTGAGGATACGGAAAAGGCGAAAGGTTGGTACAACTCACCGGAATACCAGGCAGTCGTTGGCAAGCGTCTGGAAGCGACCGCCGGCTACGCGGTGATCTCCCAGTCGATGAACTTCGGCGGATAACGCAATAACCGACAGCGTGTCGGTCGCTCGGTGCATCAAGCTGATGTGATGAGGTCATCGATACCGATGTAGCTGTCGATCACCTCGTGGAAGCGCCGGACCCGGGCTTCCTGGCCGGACAGGTACACGCCTTTGAATCCCCGGGGCCGAAAGCCAAGCTGTTGGCCGGTTGTCACTGACAAGTCCTGGTCCATGCCGTATCCGACACTCTTGTCACCGTACTCGACGACCTCGTGTGCCATCAAGTCGCCACGTTGGCGCGGCCCGGCCGGGGTCGAAATGGGCGACTCGTCCCTGTCTTCGTCAAATGCGTAGAACCAGTTATCAAAGACGCATCGTTCCGGGTCCCGGGCGTGTGGGGTTGAACGCAGAAAGTGAAAACTTTCTGCCATCACAGACATGGCGAAGTTTGGAAAGATGGTGTAGTGATAGTAGTCGGTCAGTTGCTCGTCGCGTAGGCGGTCGAAGTGGCCGTAACCTCGCGCGGGGCCCTGGCGCCGTTTGGCTTGCTGCAGCGCAAGGTCTGATTTCGCGCTCCTTGCCGCGGAACGTATCAGGATCGACGCCCCAAGATGACATCAGATTCATCAGCGACCGGGTCATCTTGTCCCCTGCGAGCGACCGCGCTGGATAGCGCGCATGCCGATTGCCGGCCAAGCAGCAGCCAGACCCGTGTTCACATAGACTCGAACTCGCGCTCAAAGAATGCCCGGGACGTATATCGGTTGCCGGGTATCGGATGGTTGCTGATGTTTGGCGTTTGCCAGCGAGGGGCGGGATTAGATCGCCAGTCATTCATCGGTGGATCCTCGGCTTTACCAGGTTTTCTTGCTGACCGATGCCCAAGAATTGTCAGGATAACGTTGGGACAAGAACGTCAGGGCAGTGGCGGAAGCGGGTTGACGACGCCGGACATGTCGCCTTTGGCCTCGTCGTTGTAAAGGATGTGGTACTCACGTTTGCGAAAAAGCCAACCAGCGTCATCCTTTACATATTCATCGGCGTAAGTGCCAATGTTGAAGTTGCCACCATCGCAGCCGGCCGGTCTGATGTGTTCGCACAGATACCAGCTGACTGATGCTGTTTTGACATCAATATTGATCGTACCTTGATAGACCAGTTGTACCGAAAAATCGAGACTACCCATCGCCCTTGTCCACAGCCCGACGTTGTTGGCTTTGCCGCTGACGGGTCCAGGCCCGGGCAAACCACCACGTGCTGATGACCCATCCCCAGATTCTGACGGGTGGTATCAACGACATGTGTACGAAGTACGACACGATCGGTAACTACTCGAGGGCGATTCGGACCGGCGCGCTTGAAGGCGAGGAAATGCGGGGCTTCGAGGCCGAGCCCGCCGAAAACGGTGCGACCTTCCTGCGGCATCCGCTGAACGGTTGGACGTACGAACGGCTTGAGGCGGGCAGGGTCCTCGTCACGACCACGAAGGGCGTCTCCGGGACCCTCACCGCGAATGCTGATTGGGTCGACGGAGAACTCAAAGACGCGAACCCGCATCTTTGCCTCTGGGTTGGCGGTCTGCAGCTTGATGCCGGGCGAGCGCCGGGGCGTCCACGTGACCCTGCTGTTGCCGACGCGATCAGAGACAAGCTGGGACCCGACGCGTCACCGAGCGCCTTGTCCGCAGAGATGCAGCGGCAGGCCCTTGCTGGCGTCGTGCCACCAATCGCAGAGCCGATTCCAGACATTGAACTGTCCGCATCGATCTTCATGACCGTGTTCCCCAACTGGCATCCGTGGGGATCTTTCAACCTGATCAACTATCGTTTCAGGCCGAATGGGGACAACCATGACGAGTGCATCATGGAGTGCATGTATCTTGCGTCCATTCCGGAGGTTGGCGAGTACCAGCCGGCATCAGAGATCCACTGGCTGGGTGTCGACGAGGATTGGACCCATGCACCGGAACTCGGCATGCTCGGCAAGATCTTTAATCAGGATCTTAGGAATCTGCCCAACGTCTACGAAGGCCTGAAGGCGACCGCGCGGGAACACGTTAGGCTGGGCGACTACAACGAACTCAAGATCCGGCACTTCCATGAGCTTTATGGCCGCATTGTCGGCGACCCGTGACCGGCTTGAGTGAGGGTTGATACAGCGGCGGTTGATAAATCAGGAGTAACGATGTCCGATACCTCTCACGATCATGAAATGGTCTCCATCTACGCCTTCTCGGACGACCAGATTGACACCCTCATGCGCGAGGCCAGTGAATGTGTCCTGATGTGGGGCACCCAGGACGGCTGGCCAGTTGGCGTCATCCACGCGTTCGTGTGGCACGAGGGCAAAGTCTGGCTGACGTTTGCAGCGCATCGCCATCGCGCTGCGGCGATTCGGCGCGACAATCGGGTGTCAGTTTGTGTGACCGGCACGTCTGGATCTTCTGTGGCGGGTTCAGCAACTTGCAAGGGCCTTGGCACGTTCCACGACGACGATGAAACCAAAGCTTGGTTTTACCGTGCGTTAGCACACAAAGTGCGCCCGGACAGTCAGGCTGGCGAGGACGCGTTTCATCAACTGCTCGACTCCCCACTGCGGGTCATTCTCTCTATCGACCCGGTCAAGTGGATCACCTATGACGGCACCAAAGCTGGCCGCGACATGGCGGGTCGCCTGCCAGACGATGAAAAGACGCCGCGTCTTGAAGCGGACGCCGTGCGCATGAATCGCGAACGGGAAAAGCGTGGCTTGCCGCCGCGCTAATCTGCCTGACCAATCAAACTGCGATCTTGTATCGCCACCTTTTTTCGCCACCTTTTACTGCCAGCACTTACTGTCACCTTTAACCATCACCCTTTACCCCACCTGTGACCGTCACCCGATAAGGAAAACTCAGCATGGATCTTCAACCCAAGGGCAAGAATGCCATCGTAACGGGAGCAACGCGCGGCATCGGCCGGGCAATCGCCGAGTCGTTTGCGAATGAAGGGTGCAACGTTGCTATCTGCGCCCGCAACAGCGATGCGGTTGATGAGGCCGTAGCCGCACTGACGGCAAAGGGCGTTGCCGCTTTTGGTCAGGTGGTCGACGTCGGCGACGCACTGGCTGCGTTCTTCGACGCGTCAGCCGCGGCGCTCGGGGGTATCGATACGATCGTCTCCAACGTTAGCGGGGGGCTACGGCCAGGGTGAAGAGGGTTGGCGCGCGAGCTTTGAGCACGACATGATAGGCGCCGTTCGCCTGGTCACGGCCGGCTTGCCGCATCTCAGCGAATCGAACAGTGCGAGCGTGATCATGATCGCAACGACCGCGGCGCTTGAGAAGTTCATTAGTGCGGGCGCTTACAACGCTATGAGGGGCGCACTGCTGCAGTATGCCGGCGCGTTGTCGCAGGACCTGGCGGGCAAGGGCATCCGCGTGAATTCTGTGAGCCCGGGTCCGATCTTCATCGAAGGCGGCGCCTGGGACAATATCAAAAAGAATATGACCCCGTTCTTTGAAGCAACGGTTGCTGACATACCGATGGGCCGCATGGGGACCGCTGAAGAAGTGGCGGACCAGGTGGTTTTCCTCGCGTCGCCGCGCGCCGCATTCACGACCGGGACCAATGTAGTGATCGATGGCGGAATAACGGAACGGATCCAGTTCTAGCGCAAAGCGCCCAATTCGAATAGCACTTGTGGTGCAGGTGGTGTCATGAAGGATTCAGCCCGATCCCAACTCATCGGGATGGCGCGTCGTAACATCGAAGTGGTGAAATCGGGGGTCCTCGATCGCACCCAAGACGTGATGCGGGTGCCACCGACGCATTATTACGACCCCGATCGATCGCGGCTTGAGACCGACCGTGTCTTTAAACGTCTGCCATTGTTGCTGGCAATGAGCGGGGAGCTTAAGAATCCCGGCGATTTCAAAACGATGGTGGTCTGCGGCGTGCCGGTTCTCATCGTGCGTGACCGGTCTAACGAGGTGCGGGCCTTCATCAATTCCTGCAGCCATCGTGGCGCGGTGATAGTAACCGACCGATCCGGCAACCGCTCGCGAATCGCCTGTCCGTATCACGCGTGGACTTATGACGACCTGGGCGATCTTGTCGCGGTGTACAAGTCAGAGGAATTCGGCGACATTGATAAGTCCTGCCATGGGCTGACCCCGCTCATGGTTGGTGAGCGTGCCGGTTTGATCTGGGTCTCGCTCGACCCGGCGACAACGCTCGACATCGACACCTTTCTTTGTGGATATGACGACGTTCTGTCGCTGTTTAGCTTTGGCAATTGGTCGCTCTTCGATCACAGGACCATCGCCGGTCCCAACTGGAAAATGGCGTACGACGGCTACATGGACCTCTATCACTTGCCCACTCTGCACGAGGACACGTTTGGCGCGAACATGTCCAACCAGGCGCTCTACCATGCGTGGGGGCCGCATCAGCGGGTGTCGTCGCCCAATCCGGGACTGCTGAAATTAGCCGATCAACCGGAAGAGGACGGGCTGACAGATGTGCTCATGAGCAGCGTGTGGAGCATATTCCCGCAGGTGTCTATCGCGTCGTTTGATGGCGGCGGCCGCGGTGTGATGATCTCGCAATTCTTTCCGGGTGACACGCCGCTCGAATCGTTCACGTTGCAGAACTACATGATGGAGACGCTGCCGACGACCGATGACATGAAAGCGGCGGCGAACGCACAGTTCAAGTTGCTCGAATATGTAGTGCGAGAAGAAGACTACGCGACCGGGATACGATATCATAGTAACATGATACTCCGGTCGGACTTTGAAGTCATGTTTGGTCGCAACGAAGGCGGGGCCCAGCGTTTTCACCGCTTCCTGGATGAACTGTTGGCGTGTGGGGACGCGGACCTGACAGCG
>Ga0115002_10001256_pt1 | contig 35180 bp, 34 predicted proteins | sample ArcticOcean_MG_C_8_FD_89576 | JGI IMG/M metagenome (GOLD analysis project Ga0115002, IMG submission 89576) | Marine microbial communities from western Arctic Ocean - ArcticOcean_MG_CB11_86 | ecosystem: Environmental > Aquatic > Marine > Oceanic | place: Arctic Ocean: Canada Basin | collected... | reverse complement strand
GCCTATCGTGACCAGCTTGCAGAAGTCCCTTACCAACTCATCTACCTAAAAGGAACGCAAGAGGAAATTGAGCCTCGATTACGCACTCGGACTGGGCACTTCATGCCTGCAAACCTCCTTTCCAGTCAGTTCCTAGCCTTGGAAGAACCCGAGGATGCCTTGATCGTCCCCGCGACGTGGAAGGTTGATGAAATCATTGACTACATCGTTGGCAACCGGCTGTTGTAGAGAGGAGTTCAAGGCCTTGTATCGGCTTAAGGCGCCGCCGATCATGTGTCGGCGTGGGAGAGTAAACGTGAGAAGCGGATATTCAATTACTCGCGGGTGATCAACCCATTCGTGCATGGGATTGCGCCTGATGCGGCGGGAGCGTGTAGTTGGGAGTAGCCCAAGCCAGTCTATAGATCGCAATGCAGGCATCGATATGAATAGCGAACACACAGCACCCAACGCACAGGACGAACTTGCTCTCAACGTTCTAATGAAAATGTTCGAGGACAACAGGGTTTATCAGCGATATCACGAAGCCCAGCGACTGAATTTTGGGAGTTTGATGGTCGCCTTTTCCGCCGCAATTCTGAGCGTGATTGTCCACTTTGAATTCACGGAAGATACAATCGCATTGTCCTTTCTCTTAGCGGGGTTGGGTATATTTGGGTTTATAGCTTCTGAAAAATTATATGAGCGGACAAGATTCCACAGGGCAAGAACTGAAGAGTTACGTAAAATGATCGACAGTCTCGTGCCATACGCAAATATCTTAGAAATAAACATGCGTGCAGAAAAAAACATAATAGAGAGTACAAAGTTCTAAGAAAGTTGCCTTTACATAGTATATGGGGACTATTTTTTCTCACTATTCTAGTTATTGGTGGGTATTGTTTGTTTAAAGGAATTGAGGATTGGATTTAGGCAGTGTGATTATCACACCACTTCCGAGCAGCAGGCGGACATCCCAAACACCCCACGTACCACCGCCGTTAATTCATGGAGGCAGCCCCTATTCCGGCGAATTTCAAAACCCGGCACCTGACGTGATGCGTGATAGATCAGATGCGTTGTGGTAGATTAATAACGCATAAGTTATATGGGTATTCTGCTACCCACCTAAGAACCGCTGAACCGAGCCAGTACCTCAACTAATGACATGACTGAAGTAGTAGCACTGAACACCAAACCCCGCCCCGGAGGGCATGCCAGTGCCGATATCATCGGACCCGCCGGGCACGAACGGCATGATGATGATGTTGTCGGCGTAAGCCTGCTGGCGCCGGGCGTGATCTATTCGGACCATAACCATCCTCCGGAAGGGATCTACGTCGTGATGACCGAAGGTGAATGGTTCAACGAACAAGCCGGATGGTATACTCCCGGGGTCGGCAGGGTCGTCTATCATCGACCTGACATCGTCCATGCGATGCGATCTGCGAACGAGCCGTTACTCGCGATCTGATGCCTTTGGCATCCTTGAGGGTCGGCGAAATCGGCTCGAACCTAATCTCCCGGTAAATCCAGGTGTACGATGATGGCGGCGGAGGCGATCACGGCAACATCGCCCACGGCCTCGTCGGGCACATCCAGGCCGCCCTTGACCACATTCACCGTGACGGTGCCATAGGGTAGCACGGCCTGCACCGCGGCTTTGTCGACATCGCCGGGCTGCTGCACGCCGATGGTCACATCCACATACATGTCAGACGCGGGATCAACCCCCAGCGTACGGATCATGGTCAGTGAAGAGTGGTGGAGGGCGTCGTCCACGGCGCGCAGCGCGGCTTTGGTGTAGTCGCCGCCGTGCAGATCATTGCCGGCGCCCATCTCCAGGATGACTCGTTTCTTGCTCATGCCCGTTTCTCGCTCATGCCCGTTTCTCGCTCATGATTGTGATCCCTCACGCGACATCGAGGTAGACGACGGCGCCGGCATGGGCCAGGACCGTGGCGTCCGTGCCCTGGTCATTGGGTATCTCCAGGCCACCCTCGACCACGTCCACCGTGCCGGTACCGTGCGGCAACACCGCCAACACGGCGGCCTTGTCTACCTGATCGGGTTTGGGTACGCCGATGGTGACGGCTACCTGCATGGAATCTGTATCCAGATCCAGGGCGCGCGCGACGGAAAGTGAATTGTGCCAGAGCGCATCTTTCAGCGCCCGCACCGCGGCCTTGGTGTAATCGGTGCCGCGGATGTCCGTTCCCATGCCAATTTCCAACACCATTCGCTTCATGGTCATTTTAAATGTGTCTCCATAGATTCAGGCCGGCTGTTGCTTCCAAGCCGGGGCCACCAAGCCGGAGAATGAACTACCGGCCAGCGACGAGGTCTCAATAGCACTCTTAAAGTATCGTCGAGAAGAAATCAGCCTGCTGGCCGCTCGATCACCGGCCAAGTCATCCGTGTTGATGCGGACCATCAGACCATGAAGTAAGGTTCTTCTACGTACCGGCACCTCAAGCTTCATGGCGCAATGTTGTTCACGATCTTGGAGAGAATGGGGCGGAAGAGGATCCTCATGGACCGGGGCCCGTCGCATCCCGCCTACCATTTGGCGAAGCCGTGGACCGACAGGTATTACCTGCTGTTCCGGCATCGTCCTCGGTGGTTCCCGTTCAATATCCTCATTCATCACATCCGGGACGACGATCACGGTGAGGGACGGCACAATCACCCTTGTCCCTATATGACGGTTATCCTCAAGGGCGGATACTGGGAGACGACCGCGTCGGGCCAGTTCTGGCGGGGACCGGGCTACATCGGTTTCCGTTCGGCCGAGGCGGAGCACCGGGTGGACTTGCAGCCCGGTACCGAGGCCATCACGCTCTTTTGTCCGGGACCCTACGGGATGCGGCGTAACCAACGGTCCAACTACGGCAGCCCCTAGTCTTGAGATGACTGGTTTGGCGCCGAATTCCGCCTCTAGTGCAAATCGGTTCTAAGCCGCTTGGCCTTGAGCCATTTCCGATAACACCTCTGAAATGATTTCGACGATCAGTCGGCAGTCGTCTGTATCGAAGGTCAGCGGCACGCGCATGTCGAACGTGTTGGAAAGGATGGCCAGCGTGCGTGGCAGGGCCTGAACCTCGCCCAGGTACTTCCAACTGTCGTAGCGGCTGGTGAAGCCGCGGGGCTCGTCCTCGCCGAACCATTTGAGATCGAGGCCGCGCCGGGCGCAGACATCCACAAACTCCTGCAGGCGCCCGTGGTCGAGGCTGTCGATGCGGAACTGGATCGAGCTGCCGACATAGTGCTCGCTGTCGGAGCGGACGGGGAGGGTGATGCCGGCGATGCCACGCAGGCCCTCATCCAGCACCTTGTAGCGTTCGTTCCAGCGCCCGCAGTTGGCATCGAGGTTCGCGATCTGCGCGCCGATGACGACGGCCCGCAGGTTGTCCATGCGCCCGCTGTAGTTCGGCATGTGCAGGCGAACCTCGTCGAACACCTCGTCCGGCGCGCGCGCGCCGTGGCGCTGATAGAACATGTAGGAGCCCGACAAGATCACCGCGCGGGCCGCGACCTCCGGATCGTTGGTCGTCAGCAGCCCGCCTTCACCCGAGTTCATGTGCTTGTAAGTCTGGGTACTGAAGCAGGCGATCCGGCCGAAGTTGCCCGACCGTGTCTCCTTCCAGCGCGCGCCCATGGTATGGGCGCAGTCCTCGACCAGGAACAGGCCGAACTCCTCGCAAATATCCACGATGGCGTCCATGTCGCCGATGTGTCCACGCATGTGCGACAGCATCAGGAAGCGTGCCTTGCTGGCCTTCGACTTGGCCCGCAGGTCGTCGAGGTCGATGTGATAGGACTCGTCGATCTCGACCAGCACCGGCACCCCGCCGGCGTTATGGATGGCGCCGGGAACGGGCGCCAGCGTATAGGCGTTGGCCAGCACCGGCTCTCCCTTCTCCAGACCCGCCGCGCACAGCGCCACGTTCAGGGCGTAGCCGCAGGACGCGCAGGCGAGGCAAAAGTCCGCGCCCTGGTAGGCGGCGAACTCGCGCTCCAGTGTGGCGGCCTCCGATTCCTCGCCGGGCTCCGTGTTGTAACGGTGCAGCTTGCCCGATTGCAGGACTTCGACAGCCTTGGCGATTCCTTCCTCGGGGATGGGTTCCTGCTGCGTGAAGGATTTGGTGAATCGCTTCATGATCTCCCCCTCTACTAATCGTAGCGCTGCTGGTCGTAGACCTCGAACGACCAGTTTTCGCCCGGGAAATATTTCCGCAGCCGCCAATCGCAGGCGCGCGCATGCCCTTCCATGCCTTCGGTGCGCGAGATGCGCGAGCCCGCCGCGCTGAACGTCTTGTTCGCCTGCTCGTCCAGTTGCTGGTAGGTCAGCACCTTCATGAACTTGTGGACGTTCAGGCCGCCCGAGTACCGCCCCGCCTGCTTGGTCGGCAGGATGTGGTTGGTGCCGGAGCATTTGTCGCCGTGGGTCACGGTCGACCCTTCGCCGAGAAAAAGCGAGCCGTAGTTGCTCAAGTTGTCGCGCCACCATTCCAGGTCGTCGGCCATCACCTGGACGTGCTCCGGCGAATACCGGTTGCACACGGCGGCGGCCTCGTCCCGGCTCTCGCACAGGATGATCTCGCCGTAGTCGTGCCAGGCGGAATGGACGACGTCGGCGTTGGGCATGTCGTCCGCGACCGAGGGCAGGATGCGGGCGACGGTTTCGCCCAGCTCCCGCGAGGTGGTGAACAGCCACACCGGCGATGTCGGGCCGTGTTCGGCTTGTGAGACGAGGTCGACGGCGATGGTCATGGGATCGGCACTGTCGTCGGCGACGATGCCCGACTCTGTCGGGCCCGCGAATACGTCGATGCCGACGCGGCCGAACAGGATGCGCTTGGCCTCGGCGACGTAGGCGTTGCCGGGACCGACCAGGAGATCGGCCGCGCGGCAGCCGAACAGCCCGAAGGCCATGGTCGCCACCGCGTGCACGCCGCCCATCTGTAGGATCATATCGGCACCGGACAGGTCCATGGCGAACGCCACTGCCGGGTCGATGCTCTCCCCGCGCGGCGGCGAGCAGGCGGCGATGTCGGGAACGCCCGCAACCTTTCCTGTCGCCACGCTCATCACGGCAGAGGCAGCGTGGGCATAGCGTCCGCCCGGCACGTAGCAGCCGGCCGAGTCCACCGGCGCGACGCGCTGGCCCAGCCGCACGCCGGGTTCCGTCTCGATCTCGAAGGGGGTCAGGCTGTCGCGCTGCGCCGTGGCGAAGCGCGTGACCTGCGCATGCGCGAAGGTGATGTCTTCCTTAACCCGGTCGTCCAGACCGTCGATCAGGCCGCGCCGCTGTTTGTCCGAAAGCACGAAGGCGCCGGTCCAGCCGTCGAACTTGTGCGCGTACTCGACCACCGCGTCCTCGCCGCGTGCTTCGATATCGCCGAGCATGCGCTCGACCACCTCGCGGACGGCACGATCCTCCGCTTCCGGGTCGGCCGCCCTCTTCTTCAGATATTCCACGCCCGTCTCCCCAGTGTTCCGTATCTCCCGAGCCTGGCACGCCGTAAGCGTATCAGGCTCGGTCATAACGTCCCGATTTCTGTCGACGGAGGATTTACGCGATCGGTGGGCGCTTGTCAGCCCACGGGCGGATAGCTTCGAATGCGGCAGACGCCTGCAGCACGGTGAGGTCGGTGAAGCGCTTTCCGACGATCTGCAGGCCGACGGGAAGGCCCTCGTTCGTGAACCCGCAGGGCACGCTGGCTGCCGGGCTTCCGCTGAAGTTGAAGGGGTAGGAGAACTCCGCCCAGCTGATCCAGTCCCAGTCGTGCTGCGGCCAGTGCGATGGCATCAATTGGTCGGCGGGGAACGCGGCGACGGAGACGGCGGGGGTCAGCAGCAGGTCCCAATCATCGAACCAGCGGTACATGCTGTAGACGTAGTCGAGCCGGCGCTGGCGCATGTTGACGTATTCCTCGGCCGTAAAGCGCTCGGCGCTATGGAGGCAGGCGACGAGGCCGGGGTCCATCCTGTCGCCGAACTCGGGCAGGTATTCGGCGTAACGCAGGATGTGCGCCGCCCAGAAGAAGCGGACCATCTCCGGCCCCTCGGGTCCGAACGGCGGCGTCACTTCCTCGACCGTAACACCGAGGTCCTCGAAGGCGCGGACCGCATCAGCGACGAGGGCAGCAACTTCCGGGTCGACCCGGGCGTGCCCGAGGTCGGGGCTGTAGGCGACCTTGAGGCCGGCGATGCCGTCGGCGCAGCGGGCCGGGTAGTCGGCGGGCTCGGCCTCCAGACTCGTGTGGTCCCAACTATGCGGGCCGGCCATGATCTTCAACATCATCGCGGCGTCCAGGACAGTCCGGGTCATGGGACCCATGTGCGAGACCTGATCATTGTTGTTCACTGGCCAGGCCGGAACGCGTCCGTACGTCGGCTTGAGGCCGAACACACCGGAGAAGTGCGAGGGCATGCGGATCGATCCGGCGCCGTCCGATCCCTGGTGCAGGGGGCCATACCCGGCCGCGGCCGCGGCCGCGGCGCCGGCCGAGGAGGCGCCAGCGTTGTAACCCAATTTCCAGGGGTTCGACGTGATGCCGGTCAGCGGGCTCTCGCTCACGCCCTTCCAACCGTATTCCGAGGTCGTCGTCTTGCCGAGCTCGATCGCTCCCGCCGCCCTCAAACGCCCAACGAAGGGGCTGTCGTGTTCCGGCACGAAACCCTTGCGCGTGTGTGAGCCGAATTCGGTGGGGACGCCCGCCGTGGCCACGAGGTCCTTGATGGTCACGGGAATGCCGTGCAGGGGACCGAGGTCGTCACCGCGCGCTATCGCGTCCTCGGCATTTTTCGCGGCCGCCATGGCGGACTCGGCGGTCAGGGTCGCGAACGCGTTCAATTTCGGCTCCAGCGTCTCGATTCGCGCCAGTACCGCGCGTGTCACTTCAACCGGAGATATCTCCTTGCGTGTAATCTGGCCACGAAGTTCGGATGCTGGGGTGAAACAAAGGTCTTCATCGCTCATGACGTGGCTCCAGGGAGGCGGCAGTCAAGCTCACACAAGGCCATTCCTTGCTGCGTGTTCTCGTTCTCGGCTACGCTCCCAGTCGCCGGAACGGCGGGTAACGTAGTAGTTGCGCCGATGGGAGTCGACAGTCATATCGTTGGGTTTGTCATGTCGTTCGATTTCGGCTCGAGGAGGGTGCTGAGAGGCTCGAAAAATTGGCGACATCATGTCCCGCTTCTTGGGAATACCCCGATGATGAGCCGGGCAAGGGTGCCGACCATCGCTCCTTCAAGGGGTTTCGTCCCCTGACCTCTTTAACCTAGGTAAATGTGAATGGCTTTCCGGGGAGATAGTGAATGGCGGGGAATACGATGGAAAGTGTGCTTTTTCTGCAGGATGATTCTGCAAAATACTGATGTTCAATAAAAATTAGTGAGAATAATTCTCAATTGCTATTGACAATGATGTAGCACCAAGCCATGACCCTGGCTTAATTTCGAAGTTGCGAACAATTCGCAATATCATAAACCACAAGAGCTGAGAGGAAACGATGCAGATGGGACGTGGAGTGAAATCAGGCGTGATCGCGATGGCTGCGGCGATGCTCGTGGGCACATTCGGCCAAATGGCGGCAGCCGAGGTGAATATCTACTCCTATCGCCAGGAGCATCTGATCCGTCCGTTGCTCTCGGCATTCACGTTGAAAACGGGCATTGAATTCAGGCTGATCTCGGGTAAGGCCGATGCTCTGTTGGAGCGATTGAAAAGCGAAGGTCGCAACAGTCCGGCAGATATTCTGGTGACCACGGATGTGGGTCGGATGGTCCGGGCAAAAGATGCCGGTGTGCTGCAGGCGGTGACGTCGCCGGTCCTCGACAATCTCATCCCGGTTCAATACCGCGATCCCGAAGGGTATTGGTACGGAGTTTCAGTGCGATCGCGGGTCCTCTATTACGCCTTGGATCGGATCAAGCCGGCCGAGTTGTCGACTTACGAAGACCTCGCGACCGCTAAGTGGAAGGGAAGAATTTGCATCCGCTCCTCCGGCAACATCTACAACCAGTCTCTGCTTGCCTCATTGATCGCCCATAACGGTCGTGATGCGGCGTTGAATTGGGCGAAGGGGATGGTCGCCAATTTTGCGCGCAAGCCCCAGGGCGGCGACCGCGACCAGATCAAGGCCGTGGCCGCAGGTGAGTGTGACGTTGCCGTGGGCAATAGCTACTACTACGCCCGAATGCAGACCGCGAAAGGCGACCAACGCGAAGCCGCGGCGAAAGTCGGGATCTTCTTCCCCAACCAGGCTGGGCGCGGCGCCCATGTCAATATCAGTGGGGTAGCCGTCACCAAGAGCTCCAAGAACACTGGGGAAGCCCTGCGGTTGATCGAATATCTCGCCAGCGACGACGCCCAGAAGATCTACGCTGAGGTCGTTCACGAATATCCGATTCGCAATGACATCCCACTGTCGAAGACCGTCGGGGCGTGGGGAACCTTCAAAGCCGACGAACTGCCGCTGGCAACCTTCGCGGCACATCAAGGCGACGCCCTGCGTGTTTTCGATGAAGCCGGATGGCGTTAGGGCAATTGGCTATGCCGCGGGCGGAATTCAATGCGAGTCGGGTCAAGATTCACCCGTATTGACGCGGAGCCAAAACATTGTGCGAATTGTGCGTCAGACGCGCCTCGAGACCGCCTTCTCGACATTGTGCGAATTGCGCGGCCTGAAAGTGTTGTTATTCCCCGTTATCCAAACGATCACCACAAGTTAGACCGGCTCTGGCGGCCCCGAATATTCGCCGGATTTGTGTTCCGAAGTCGGCTACTCCGCGGCTTGTGCCGTACGACCCACTTGCTCCGCCAGGAACCGTGTCAGCACATCGTTGAACGTGCTGCTCTGCTCCACGTTGACGAAGTGCTTGGCTGAGGGGATCACCACCAATTCCGAGTTGGCGATAGCGCCGTGAATCGCCTCGTGCCCCGCCACGGGCGTGGACTGGTCATCCTCACCGGCGATGATCAGCGTCGGCACGTTCGTTGATTTCAGACGATCCGTTACGTTGATCTTCATGATCGCGCCGATGCAGCTTGCATAGCCCTGCACGGGCGTTGTCCGCACCAGCTCACCGATCGGACCAACGATGCTTTCATTCCCCGCGATGAATTCGGCCGAAAACCAGCGTTCTACCGTGCCGTCGACCAGAACCTCCATGCCCTGTTCCCGTGCCGTGTCGATCCGCTCTTGCCAGACCGGTGCACCCTCTTCCGGCGTGTAGCTCGTGGTCGCGCACAGTGACACCGAGAGGAGGACTTCCGGGTATTTGATTGCCAAGTATTGACCGATCATGCCGCCCATCGAGAGACCCACGAAATGCACCTTGTCGAGTCCCAAGGCGTCGAGCAGACCTTTTGCATCATCCACCAGCATGTCGAGGTCGTAAGGCCCTTCCGGCGCGTCCGTGTCGCCATGTCCCCGTGTGTCGAACCGGTAGACCCTGTAGTCCGACAGGACCGGCATCTGGAGGTCCCACATGCGATGGCTCGAAGCCAGAGAATGGCTCATGACCACGACGGGCGCATCTTCGGGCCCCTCGACGGTGTAGTTCATCTCGATGCCGTTCGAACTAACTTTCATCTTGTTCCTCCCGTGATGGGCGGGCTTTGCCGCTCTATGTTGGCTCGACTCTAGTGCGATCCCGTCACCGCGCCAAGTTCCCGAATGATGCTTATGGGCATATGTGCTGAGACAGGCAATTGTCCATTGTCCATGACCGGCCTACCATCTGGCGTATCACACCAACGAGGAGCCGTCCGGTTGACAGAACATCCCGACGCCAACGAAGTGATCCTCGACGCCAAAGGCCTCAAGTGTCCGCTTCCCGTATTGCGCGCCCGAAAAGCGATTCGCGACGTTCCCGAGGGCGGCCTGTTGCGTGTCTTGGCCACGGATCCAAGTACCGTTGCTGACTTCCAGGCATACTGTGAGTCCACAGGTCACGAATTGGCCCAGTGGCACGAGGATGCGGGCGTCTATGAATTTTTGATTAGACCGGCGGCGTAATCGGAGAAAAAGGGGGACGCATCATGGTGGCCACGGCCAAGGGCATACTCATCATCTTTACGGATTTTCCTCTCGATGAGGATGAGGCTGTCGACGAGTGGTATACCCGCGAACATGTGAAAAGCCGGGTGATCGTTGACGGCTTTCAATGGGGCAAGCGCTACGAGGCGATCCAAGGGGCACCGCAGTACGTCGCGGTCTATGGGACTGATGACGTCTCCGTGCTCGCGTCGCAGGGATATTTCGATGCGGGCAGCAATCCCGACCAGGCGGAGCGGGAGCAAGTGCCGAAGTTTTACAACACGCGCCGGACGATCTGTTCCGTTACCGCCAGCGCAGGCGAAGGCGAAGGCGCCGTCATGGGATTTCTGGCATTGAGCCCGGAGCCGGGGCGTGAGGAGGATTTGCGTGCCTGGATCACCCACATGGCGTTGCCCGAGCTCGTTGCGCAGCACGGCGTGGTGGCGGCCCATCTTTGGGAGACGGACACGGCGGCGCTGGCCGCTGGCTCGCGGGGTTTCACGCCGACCAACACGGGGACGATTGACTGGCTGATCGCATGGGAAGGGACGCGCCCGGAAGACCTTCAAGCCGCGCGCGCTGAACTGTTGAAAGAATCCATCGTCCGTGGGCACGGTGCGCGATCGGACTTGAACTACGGCCTCTACCGGCTTCTGCTGCGTCTTGCGCACTGATCCAAGCCATTGGTCCAGGCCAGTGATCCACGCATGTGAACCCGTATGGGAATATCGTTCTGATGTTCCCATATAATTCATCATGTCCAAGGAACGCTTACTCTGGCTGGTATTGATTGCCCTCGGCATCGGATTGGTGGTGCTTGTGGTGCAGTTGGCGGTTCGTGATCCTGATGCGATCTCAGGAGACGCGGGCGGGCCGTCTCTGGTTCATAATGTGGCGCTGCTTGCCATCCTGGCGGCCAGCGCTGTGCTCCACCGCCGTCTCAAGCCCGGGCACGTCCTTAAGCATCTCTCGGTCTGGCTGGCGATCGGTGCCGTACTCGTGCTTGGGTACAGTTTCCGGCACGACGCGGCCAGCGTTGCCGATCGTCTGGTCGCGGAGGTGATGCCATCCCGTGGATTGGTGGCGGACGGTACAGTCAGCTTTCGGGAACGCAAAGGCGGTCACTTCATCATCGATGCCCAAGTTGACGGGGTGTCCATCCAGTTTCTGGTGGATACGGGCGCGAGCGACGTGACCCTCACGCCACGCGATGCGCGGCGGTTGGGGTTCGATCTGAACCGCCTCAATTACGAACGTACCTATCGTACGGCGAATGGAGTGGTGAAGGGCGCGCCCGTCCGATTGCGCCGCCTGTCGGTTGGAAATATTTCGCTGGACGACGTGCGTGCCTCGGTGAATTCGGCGGACATGAACCGCTCGCTTCTCGGCATGAGCTTTCTCTCCCGACTGTCGAGCTTTGAAGTGGCCCGCGGGACCTTGATCCTGCGGCCCTGAATTATCGATCTATCGGTCCGGTGCCCCTCTCTGTTCCGAAGTCGTGCATTGAGGGATACTGAAGGGACATGGAGGTGCAATCATGAGCGATCAAATTACCGAATCTGCCGAATTGCGAGAGCTTTACGGCGAGCCCAACATACGTGCGGCCAACAAGGTCTTGCCAAAACTTGATGAGCATTGCCGGGCATTCATTGGTCTGTCGCCGTTCTGCGTGCTGGGCACCGCCGCGGCAGACGGTTCGGCCGACTGTTCGCCCAAGGGAGACGCGCCCGGATTCGTTCAGGTGTTCGATGACGAGACGCTGCTTATTCCCGACCGGTTGGGCAACAACCGGGTCGATTCGATGTCGAATATCGTCGAGAATTCCAACGTCAGCCTGATCTTCCTCGTTCCGGGAATGAACGAGACCCTTCGCGTCAACGGCCACGCGACCATCACCACGGATGAGGCTGTACTGGAGCCGCTCGCTGTCAATGGCAAGACGCCCAAATCGGGACTTATCATCAAGGTCGATGAAACGTTCTTGCACTGTGCCAAGGCCCTCATGCGCTCGAAACTTTGGGACCCGGAACGGCATATAGATCGCAAATCGTTTCCCAGCCTTGGCCGAATTCTCTCCGACCAGACGGGTTTGCAGCCTCCCGAGGTGGCCGAGGCCGCAGTCAAGGAGGCTTATCGCACCAAGCTCTACTAGAGTAGGCCGGGACCTGATTGGGTCGCGCGAATTTTTTCTAAACGTCCTGGGACGCGGTGATCAGGCCTCCAGTACTGACCACTCTTTCAGTCGCCGCTTGATCACCATGTGCGCGGTTGCTTCGCGGTAGCGGGCAAGCTGTGGGCTGGCGCGGTGCGTCACCATTGCGTCTTCGTCCGCGTAGACCTCGTAGATGAAGAATAAGTTGGGATCGTCCGGCGTGGTGTGAGCGTCGAATTGGATGCACCCGACTTCCCCCGCAAGTGTCTTGGTGGCGTGGTCTTTGAGTTGGGCCTCGAACGCGTCACGATGTTCGGGGTTGACCGGAATTTCAACAGCAAGTGCAACTTTAGGCATTGAATTTCTCCTAATTGAATTATGAATCGTAGCCCGGCGGTGCCACGAAGCCGCCGACGACATCTGCCATGCGGTGGGCGAAATCGAGAGTTGTGCGGTCGCTCATATAAGGGCCGACAATTTGCATGCCGACGGGAAGCCCGCTCTGTGTGATTCCAACTGGCACTACGGTCGCGGGTAGGTGCACGAGGCTCACCATCCCGGCCCACGTCAGTTGGTCCAGGTAGGGCCGCGTCTGCCCGTTGACCACGGACGTCCGCTTGTTGATCGATCCCTTTTGATTGTGAGGGAACGCGGCCGTCGGCATGACTGGCGTCAGGAGGACGTCGAAGTTATCGAAGAAAGCCTGCCACAGCTCACGAAGGGCGACGCGATTTTCGTTCGCCCTCATCCAGACGCCATGCCGCTGCGTGGCACCTCGCGCGAAGCGATCCGAATACTCCTTGCTTTCTGGAGTTTCCATCGCCTGCTGTACCAATGATTCCAGCGACTCTCCTTTGTAAGCGGCGCCATATACCGCGTAGAGCAGTTGGAGATATAGCTCGTGGCTTTCAGCCAGGCTGGGGATCGGTCGCGCGTCATCGACGATGGTGACGCCCGCGCGGGTCAGTGCATCGATGGCATTGCCGAGGATCTCGAGCACCTCCGAGTCGATTGGACAGGCTGGATCGTCGAGCCATGCCGCCGCTCGGTAGTCGCCGATGGCTGCGTGTTGCGGGCCGGGAAGATCAAGCTTCCAACCCAGCGACGCCAAACCCTCCGCTCCCGCCATCAGTTCGAGGGCGAGCAACAAATCTTCCGGATACCGCGCCATCGGCCCCGCCACCATGAGATCCAGTGGCGCGTGGGTTCCCGGCGGCGGTGGAATGTGGCCGCGCGTGGGGATAATTCCCCATGTCGGTTTGTGCCCATACACCCCACAGAAATGGGCGGGGTTGCGCACCGATCCGCCGATATCGCTGCCCAGTTCCAATGGCGTGAGGCCGGCTGCCAGTGCCGCTGCCGCACCGCCGGATGATCCGCCCGGTGACCGCGATGGGTCCCATGGATTATTGGTCGTACCGTAGACCTCGTTGTAGGTCTGCACGTCGTCGGCATAGATCGGAAGATTCGTTTTTCCGAAGATGATTGCCCCGGCATCGATCAAGCGTTGTACGGCGGTTGCGCTGTGGGCCGGCTGGTGGTTTTGCAACTTGGGTGCGCCGGACGTCGCAGGCATCCCACTGATCTCGAACGAATCCTTGATGGTCATGGGAAGTCCGTGCAGCGGACCCCACATTTCGCCACGCGACAATGCCTCGTCTGCCAAGCGGGCACGTTCGCGCGCCGGTTCGAGGTTCATGGCGACGACGGCGTTGAGGCTGGAGTTGAACCGGTCAACGCGATCAACCAAGCGCTCGAGCGTTTCAGCGGAACTCAGCGTTCCGTGCCGGATTGCCGAAGTAATTTCAACCGTCGATTTCAGGGCCGTGTTGCGGACTTCACTTCGCATAAATATTCCTATGGCACTTTACTTGTCAGTCCGTTCGGGTCTGCGGGCCGGTTTTTGAGAATCCGGGCTGCAGTTGACCCTGTCAATCCATAGGGTGTCGCATGGAAGCCGCGAATTGCTAGAATCTCTATATGCACTACTTTACAAAGTGGACAAAACCGGCAGGTCGGGCAGAAATTGGCCCGAAGCGGGAGTAGGAAGATGGACGACGAGCGATCGGGTCAGCGGCGTCAGGAAGACGCGACATTCAAGAGGTTGATAGACCTCGGAATCGCACTTTCCGCGGAGCGTGACCACAACCGGTTGATGGAGCGTATCTTGCTGGAAGCCAAGGCTATTTATAATGCTGATGGCGGGACGCTTTATCTGCGCACCGAGGCCAACAAGCTGTCGTTCGAGATCATGCGCAGTGACACTTTGGATATTGCCATGGGTGGCACAACGGGTCGTGATATCCCGTTTCCGCCACTGAGTATGTACGATTCCGAGTCGGGGGAACCCAATCACAACAATGTCGCCACTCATGTCGCCTTGTCGGGTGAGACGGTCAACATCCCAGACGCATACGAAACCGAAACGTTCGATTTTTCGGGAGCCAAGAAGTTTGACCAAGATACTGGCTATCGATCACGGTCGTTCCTGACATTGCCGTTGCGGAATTACGATCAGGACGTTATCGCGGTCCTGCAACTCATCAACGCCCGAGATCACAAGACCGACGAGGTCGTTGCCTTCGAACCGGCTCTGCAGCCGTTGATCGAATCCATGACGAGCCAGGCGGCCGTTGCCCTCGACAACCAAATGCTGATCGAAGCTCAAAGAGAGCTGCTGGAATCCTTCATCCAGATGATCGCTTCTGCAATCGACGCGAAATCACCCTATACCGGGGGGCATTGTCAGCGTGTCCCCGTTCTGACCGAGATGCTCGCGGAGGCGGCCTGCAGAGCGAAAGAAGGTCCATGCAAGGAATTCGATCTCAACGAAGAGGAGATGTACGAACTTCACATCGCGGGATGGATGCACGATTGCGGGAAAGTGACCACACCGGAATACGTCGTCGATAAATCCACCAAGCTCGAAACCATCTATGACCGCATCGAGACAGTGAGGACGCGGTTCGAGGTCCTGAAGCGGGACGCGGAAATCGCCTACTTGAAAGCCTGCGCGCGCGACGGCGCCGACAAGAAAGCGCTGCGGGCCAAGTTCAAGGCACGCGTTGCTCAACTCGAGGACGACTGCCTATTCATCGAGACCGCGAACGTCGGGGGCGAATTCATGGAGGACGCCAAAATAGAACGGGTGAACAAGATTGCCCGTTATCGATGGCGGGACTGGACCGGCAAGACGCAGGAATTCCTCGATGAAAATGAGGTCTATAACCTCTCCATCGCGCGCGGCACGCTGACGCACGAAGAGCGGGAGGTCATCAACAATCATATCGTGATGACGATCGAAATGCTGGAACAGCTTCCCTTTCCCAAGCATCTGAAACGCGTGCCGGAATATGCCGGGGGTCATCACGAGAAAATGGATGGTACAGGCTATCCCAAGGGTCTGAAGGCTGCGGACATGTCTTTGCCGGCCCGCATGATGGCCATCGCCGATATATTTGAAGCCCTGACTGCAGCTGATCGGCCCTACAAGAAGCCAAAGACGCTGACCGATTCTCTCAGGATCATGGGTTTCATGGTCAAGGATCAGCACATTGACCCGGAGCTGTTTGAGCTGTTTCTCGAGTCGGGCGTCTACCGTGACTATGCGGACAAGTTCCTGCTTCCGGATCAGATCGACGACGTCGATGTTCAGGATTATTTGAACTAACGGTTGCAAAGCCACCAAATCGGCGGGCACGTCCTATCCGCCGATCAAGCCCTCATCAATCGGGCATGAACGGTGGTTCACTGGTCGCCCGGCGCTCGTCGGCAATGCGCGTTATCGCCTGACGCAAGCCGTCACTTCGTTCAAGCAGATCGTCGAAGTCGTCTCCCGTCAGCATCAGAAATTGGCAGGTTGCGCGTAGCCAATCCTTGTGTCTGATCGGTCCGAACGGTGCGGGCAAGTCGACGATTTTTCATTCCATCTTTGGTTTCACGAATATCTTCTCGGGCTCAATATCCGTCGATGGACGAGACATCACGGCGATGACCTCCAACGATAAGCTTCGCCATGCGGGTATCGCTTATATCCTCCAGGACAAGTCGATTTCCCCCGACATGACCGTGGAAGAAAATTTGTGTATGGGTGGATTTCTGTTCGAGCAACCCGCCCAGGCGAAAGAAACCGCAGAGCAGGTCTTCGAGAAATACCCACGCCTCGCGGCGCGGCGCAAGCAGCCCGAGCGCGTGCTTTCGGGAGGCGAACGCCGTTTGTTGGAAATCTCACGTGCATTGGTAATGCAGCCAGATATCCTTCTGGTCGACGAACCGTCGATCGGGCTCGAACCTCGCTTCATCGACATGGTTTTCGAGATTCTTGACGATCTCCAGCATACCGACGGCAAGACCATCATCATGGTCGAACAGAACGCCAAAAAGGGTCTGGAATTCGCCGACATTGGATACGTTCTGGTATCGGGACAGATCGCCATCGCCGGTCCGGGCGATGAACTTCTCGAAAATCCAGAAGTCGGTCGGTTATTCCTGGGCGGCTGAGTCGGGTGCGCCGCCAGCCAACGGCAAGATGTCTCTTCAGCCTGAAGTCCTTGCGCTCGTTCTCTTGGCGGCAGTCCTGCATGCCTGCTGGAATGCCTGTGTCAAAATTGGCGGCGACAGGCTGGTTACGCTGGCCATCGTGAACGGGGTCGGCGCCCTCATTGGATTGGCAGCTTTGCCGTTCGTGGGAATTCCGGCTTCTGAGAGCTGGCCATACCTGTTTGCGTCGGTGGTCATCCACACCGCGTACTATTTCTTTCTCATTCAACAGTATCGGGTCGGCGATCTCAGTCACGTCTACCCGTTGGCCCGGGGCCTTTCGCCGTTGCTGATCGCGGGTTCGGCGGCGCTATTTGCAGGAGAATATCTGCCGCCCCTTGCGTGGGTTGGAGTGATTGTCGCCTGCCTTGGGATTATCAGTCTGGCGTTTGAGAAGGGACCGCCCTGGCGGCACGATCCGTGGCCTGTTCTCTATGCGTCGGGTGCCGCGCTCACGATCGCCTCCTATACGGTTGTCGACGGGCTGGGTGTTCGTCTTGCGGGTGGTGTGTTTGCTTATATCGCCTGGCTCTTTTTTCTCGATGGCATACCGATTGCGGTGTTTGCATACCTTGCCCGGCGCAATCAGATGCGGGCAGTTCTGAAAGCCGAGGCCGTGAAAGGTTTGGCAGGAGGCGCGTAGCAGGTGGCGGCATACGGCACGGTTATCTGGGCCATGAGTGTCACGGCCATGGCCGCGGTCTCCACGCTGCGTGAGACGAGCGTAATATTTGCGGCGATTATCGGCGCGGTTTTACTCGGCGAACGATTTGGATCGCGGCGCATCGCGGCTGCGGTTCTCGTCGCCTGCGGTGTAATCGTGTTGAATGTAGTTCGCTAAGTGGTCGGGCCTGTTGAGCGGTGGGGTCAGCCGATCGATCCCAATACCGGGAACAGTTCCAGCAGATAGAACCCGAACGTCGACAGGACGTTGGTGAAAATCAGGACACCTGTCAGCGTCAATAGCGCGCCGGTCGCGATTTCCACTTTGCGGATGTGCCGGCGGAAACGTTGCAGAAAGTTCATGAACGGGTTGAGGCAGAGCGCGGCGATCATGAACGGGATGCCGAGCCCGAGTGCATACATCCCGAGTAGGGATACGCCATAGCCCAGTGAGTCGCGGCTGGCCGCAATCGTCAGGATCGTCGCGAGAATCGGCCCGACGCAGGGCGTCCAGCCAAAGGCGAAGGCCAACCCGATCACGTATGCGCCAACCAGACTGGTCGGGGCCGCGCCCGAATTAAAGCGAACCTCCCGGTAAAGCCACGGGATCTTAAACAGGCCCATAAAGTGAAGGCCGAAGAGGATGATCACGACCCCCGCGACTTTCGCGACGATGTCGATGTAGTCGAAGATCAGTTGATTGATGGCTGAAGCCGAGGCTCCCATCATGACGAAGACGGTTGAGAATCCGAGCACGAAGGCGAGCGCCGCCATGGCGACTCGGCGCCCCATGGCCCGCTCGACGGCACCATCCTCGATGACCTGGTCGAGGGATGTTCCCGCTACGAAGCAGAGATAGGCCGGCACCAGTGGCAGCACGCATGGTGACAGGAAGCTGATAATTCCGGCGCCGCCTGCCGCGGCAAACGTGATATCCAAACCAGACATGAACCTACGATCTCAGCAGCGGGCGGAGTATCCACCCGTTCGGGAGCCATTATATGGTTAATGGACCCGGGCGCGACTTGGATTGACTGCAATTCGCACTACCTGAAAAACGTGGGACAGCTTGTAGTCGCTGTCAGCGAACGCGCATGATACAGGTTATTTGACTGGAACCGGATGGGCTCCCTATAGGCACTGAATTTTCGTATCTGGAGGACCAACACACATGACCAATGTTGTAATCGCGGGCTACGCGCGCTCGCCATTTACTTTTGCGCGCAAGGGCGGTCTCGCGGAAATTCGCCCCGACGAAATTGCCAGCCAGGTTGTCCGCGGATTGATCGGCAGTACGGGCGTAGAAACAGACGATCTCGAAGACGTCATCATGGGGTGTGCGTTCCCCGAAGGGGAGCAGGGCGATAATGTCGCGCGCCTCGTCGGCTTTCTGTCGGAATTGCCGGTGACGACTGCCGGGACGACGGTCAACCGTTTCTGCGGGTCCTCGATGCAGTCCATCCATATGGCAGCCGGTGCCATCAAAATGAATGCTGGCGATGCTTTCGTGTGCGCCGGCATTGAATCGATGACCCGCGTTCCAATGGGGGGATACAATTTCATGCCGCATCCGGGCCTTGCCGAGAATTATCCCGAGGCATTCGTCGCGATGGGTATCACCGCTGAGAACCTCGCTAAGAAGTACGACATCGATCGCGAGGAGCAGCAGGAGTTCGCTGTGGCGAGCCATGTCAAAGCCCATGCCGCACAACAGGAAGGGCGCCTGGATGACGAGATCGTGCCGATCGTATTCGGCAACCTTCGCGTTGAAGCGGACGGCTGCATTCGTCCGGGCACCAGTCAAGAGGTGCTCAATTCGCTCGAGCCCGCGTTCGACGCCGAAGGCACCGTGACGGCCGGTACGTCGTCACCCCTGACGGATGGAGCCTCCTCGGTATTGGTATGCAGTGAAGACTATGCCGATGAACACGGTCTGGAGAAAATGGCCCGCATCCGCAGTATTGGAGTGTCTGGGTGCGCTCCTGAAGTCATGGGAATTGGACCGGTGGAAGCCTGCCGTAAGGCACTCGACCGTGCCGGACTTTCGATCGATGACATTGGCGTCATCGAGCTCAACGAAGCATTTGCGGCTCAATCGCTCGCGGTCATAAAGGAAGCCGGGTTCGACGAGGACAAGCTCAACCTTGATGGTGGCGCCATCGCCCTCGGACACCCCCTCGGGGCGAGCGGTGCTCGCATCACGGGCAAAGCGGCATCGATCATGAGGCGTGAAGGCAAGGAACTCGCGCTGGCGACAATGTGCATCGGCGGCGGACAAGGTATCGCGACGGTATTAGAGGCCTGCTGAATGCCCGATTTCGGGAAGGTTGCCGTTGTCGGCGCGGGCCAGATGGGCAGCGCCATTGCCGCACACGTCGCCAATGCCGGGGTGCCGGTTGTGCTGCTGGATATCGTTCCCGAGGGTGCCGAGAACCGGAACGTGCTTACGGAAGGTGCAATCGCGGCGCTGCTCAAGGCGACGCCCGCGCCGTTCATGCACCGCAGCGCCGCCAAACTGGTAACGCCGGGCAACCTCGAAGATCACCTGGACCTTCTGAGAGATGCGGATTGGATTTGCGAGGCGGTGATCGAAGATCTGGCGGCCAAGCACGACGTCTACCGCGCCATCGATGCCGTGCGGCGTGAGCAATCGTTCGTCACGTCGAACACGTCGACGATTCCGCTTGCCCGACTCGTCGACGGCATGCCGGTAAAATTTGCTCAGGACTTCGCAATCACGCACTTCTTCAATCCGCCACGGTACATGCGGTTGCTGGAATTCGTGACAGGTCCCGCGACCCGACCGGCGGTGAGTGACGCGCTCCGGGAATTTTGCGACGTGCGTCTTGGCAAGGACGTGGTTCCCGCCAAGGACACGCCGGGTTTCATCGGCAATCGTATCGGCATCTACTGGTACTACGTGGCCATGAGCGAGGCGATCACGCTCGGTCTGACCGTCGAGGAGGCAGACGCCATTGTCGGCCCGCCGATGGGCATTCCAAAGACGGGGATCTTCGGCCTCATTGATTTGACCGGCATTGACCTTGCGCCGAAGGTCAACGCGACCATGCTTTCGATGCTGCCGCCCGAAGACGCTTTTTGCCGGGAATTCGATGCTCAAGCGCCGCTGGTCGCGCTGATCGATCAGATGATCGTCGACGGTTACACCGGCCGAAAAGGCAAGGGCGGCTTTTACCGGATGCTGCGTGATGGCGCGAAGCGCGAGTTACAGGCGCGGGATATCGTGACAGGCGAGTATCGAGCCGTTATGCGGCCGCGTTTGGACAGCGTTGAGGCGGCGAAGAGTGGTGGCTTGCGGGCACTCGTCGAGCATCCGGACAAGGGCGGCCAATATGCTTGGCGCGTGCTCTCCCGTGTTCTCGCCTATACGGCATCGCTGGTTCCTGACGTGGCGGAAGAGATCCGCGACGTCGATCGAGCCATGACGTCCGGGTATGGCTGGAAGTATGGCCCGTTCCAGATGATCGACCAGCTTGGCTGCGATTGGTTCGTCGGGCGATTGCGGGAGGACGGAATCAACGTTCCGCCATTGCTGGATGCCGCAACTGGCCTCTCGCTCTACCGTGAAGCAGAGCACAAGGCTGAACAACTTGCACCAACGGGTGAATTCCGTGCCATTGAGGTGCCCGATGATGCCTGGCTCCTCGCCGATATGAAACGTGACCGCGAACCGATTGTGGCGAATGGATCGGCCAGCCTCTGGGATGTGGGGGATAGTGTTGCTTGTCTCGAGCTGCACACCAAAATGAACGCCATCGATGACGGCACGATCGCCATGGTTCGCGAGGCTGCGAGCATTCACGAGCGCGGTTACAAGGCGCTGGTCATCGGTCACGACGGTGACAACTTCTCGGTGGGCGCCAATGTCGGAATCGCGTTGTTTGCCGCGAATGCAGCGATGTGGCCGCTGATTGAACAGAAGCTCTCAGAGGGACAGCAGGCGTTCCTGGCCCTCAAATACGCACCGTTTCCCGTCGTTGGTGCACCGGCCGGTATGGCGCTCGGGGGCGGTTGCGAAATCATGATGCATTGCGACGCCGTTCAGGCACATGCAGAGACATATATGGGATTGGTCGAAACGGGAGTTGGACTGATCCCGGGCTGGGGCGGAACAAAGGAATTGATTGCCCGCGCCTTTGCTCGTAAGGGCCGTCCGGGTGGACCCATGCCACCGGTGATCGGCGCCTTCGAGACGATCAGCCTGGCCAAGGTTTCCAGATCGGCCCGGGAGGCGCACGATTTGATGTACCTCCGACCAACGGACGGCATCACAATGAATCGGCGGCGGGTTTTGGTGGATGCCAAGGCCAAGGCACTGTCTATGGTCGACGGCTACGAACCGCCTGCAAGGCCTGACATTGCTCTACCCGGTCCGACCGGGCTGGCGACGTTGCGGATCGTGGTCGACGATGTCGTGCGTCAAGGAAAGGCGACGGGTCATGACCGTGCGGTTGCGCTCGCCCTTGCCGGCGTGTTGACCGGTGGAGAAACGGACACCATCGAGATCGTGGATGAGGATCAACTCCTTGTCTTGGAACGCAACGCGTTCATGTCGCTGATCCGACAACCGAAGACCCTCGATCGCATCGAGCATATGCTGGATACGGGCAAGCCCCTGCGTAACTAGGAGACGTGCCGTGACCGCCTACAATGCACCCTTGCGCGATATCCGCTTCGTTCTGCATGAATTGCTTCAGGTAGAGCGGTATCAGAACATCCCGGCTTTTGCCGATGCGTCGCCGGAGACCATCAACGCTGTCCTGGATGAGGGTGGCAGAATCGCAGAAGAAGTTCTGTTTCCGTTGAATCGCACCGGCGACGAAGAAGGATGCAATTTCGAGGATGGTGTGGTGACGACGCCCGAGGGGTTCAAGGAGGCCTATCGGACTTATCGGGAAGCGGGTTGGGTCGGGCTTGAGGGCGACCCGGAGTTTGGTGGCGCCGGGTTGCCGCAGGTCGCTGCCACGGCTGTGGGTGAAATGGTGGGCTCGGCCAACCTCTCGCTCGAGACCTATGCCGGTCTGACCATGGGGGCTGCACTCACCATCGATACACACGGCGACGATGAACAGCGGCAAACTTACTTGCCGAAAATGTTTGCCGGTGAATGGGGCGGCACGATGAACCTGACCGAGCCGCACTGTGGAACCGATCTGGGTCTGCTGCGCACGCGGGCCGAGCCGCAGGAAGACGGTAATTACCAAATCACCGGCACAAAAATCTTCATCTCGGCGGGTGAGCATGACCTGACGGACAACATCATCCATTTGGTGCTTGCCCGGATCAATGGGGCACCGGAAGGCACGCGCGGCATCAGCCTTTTCATCGTCCCCAAGGTCTTGGTCGGATCCGACGGCAGCCTTGGAGAGCGCAATGGCGTCACTTGTGGCTCTATCGAGCACAAGATGGGCATCAAGGCCTCGGCCACCTGCGTCATGAACTACGATGGTGCGACTGGATACTTGTTGGGCGCGCCGAACAAAGGTCTCCGCGCGATGTTCACGATGATGAACAAGGCCCGGCTCGGCGTCGGCGTTCAGGGTTTGTCGCTGGGCGAGGTCGCCTACCAGAATGCCGTTACTTACGCGAAGGAACGGTTGCAAGGCCGAGCCCTGTCCGGGACCAAGTCGCCCGAGTCGAATGCCGACCCGATCATCGTCCACCCCGACGTGCGTCGTATGTTGATGACCATGCGGGCTTTCGCGGAAGGCGGCCGGGCTTTGGCCCTTTGGACGGCATTTGCGCTCGACTTGTCGCAACATGATCCCGACGACCGCGAACGCCGGGATGCCGATGATCTGGTGTCGCTGATCACGCCCGTGGTGAAGGCCTATCTGACCGATATGGGGTTCGAGGCCGCCAATCTCGGGGTGCAAGTGTATGGCGGCGCCGGCTACATCCGTGAAGCCGGAATGGAGCAGTACGTACGCGACGCACGGATCACACAAATCTACGAAGGTACGAACGGAATCCAAGCGCTCGATCTTGTCGGTCGGAAGGTTCCGGCCCATTACGGCCGCGCGCTGAGGCAGGTGTTCCACCCTATCGACCAATTCATCGCGGAGGCTGGCGAAGACCAGGACCTTCAGGATCTGGCCGGCCTTCTGGACAAGTCCTTTGGTCGGCTTCAATTGGCGACGGCATGGGTTGGAGAGCAGGGCCTCAAGGACCCGGAACAGGCTGGTGCCGCGTCCAGTGAATATCTACGTCTTTTCGCGTTGGTCGTGATGGGATATCTATGGGGCCGCATGGCCAAGGTCGCCCGCGATGCGCTCGTCAGCGGTACGGGCGAAGCAGCTTTTTATGAGGCGAAACTCACCACGGCGCGGTTCTTTTTTACCCGAGTGCTCCCCGAAACCTCCTCACTTATGTCTAAGATCATGTCTGGCAAGGACGCCATGATGGCTCTCGAAGCCGAGCAATTTTAGGACCGGACGGCGATGCGCAATAAACCGCTGCACGGGGTGCGGGTGCTGGATCTCACCCGGTTGCTGCCTGGCCCGATTTGCACCCTGCATCTCGGCGATATGGGCGCCGACGTCATCAAGATCGAAGATACTGGACAGGGTGACTACGCCCGCTGGCAGGAGCCAATCCAGGTCGTCCATTCGCCGTACTTCCTGAGCCTCAATCGCAACAAGCGGTCGGTGACGCTCAATTTGCGGTCGGAGACCGGCCACGAGATCTTCATGTCGTTGGCCAAGGAGGCCGACGTTATCGTCGAGGGATTCCGCCCTGGCGTGGTGGATCGGCTGGGCATCAGCTACGACACTGTGCGCGAGATAAATCCACGGATCGTTTACTGTGCCATTTCAGGGTATGGGCAGGATGGCCCTTACCGCCTGCGTGCAGGACATGACGTCAATTACTGCTCTTACGCGGGTGTGACGGATCAGATCGGTGTCGCTGATGGTCCCCCGGTCGTGCCGAATTTTCAAATCGCGGATGTTCTTGGCGGCGGCGCCTCGGCCGCGATCGGTATTTTGGGTGCACTGGTCGACGCCAAGGCAAGTGGCGAGGGCCGTTACGTCGATGTGTCGATGACCGATTGCACCCTGGCGCATGCGGTGATTGCCTTCACCAACATGTTGGGTTATGAGCGCCCCTTGGAACGTGGCGAAGGTTTCATCTCGGGAGAGTTGCCCTGCTACAACATCTACGAAGCATCGGATGGCCGCTACATGTCGCTTGGGGCGCTTGAGGAAAAGTTCTGGTTCACGTTTTGTGACGCCGCAGCGCGTCCAGACTTGAAGGAAAAGCACATCCTGACCGGTGATGCGGCAATGGCCGCCCGGGAAGAAGTTGCCACTCTCTTCCGGTCTCAACCTCAATCCTATTGGATCGCCCTTGGCGAGGAGCACGACTGTTGCCTCGCGCCTGTGCTGACGATCGCCGAATCGATGAGTAACCCGCAGTTGAAACACCGGCAGATGTTTGTCGACAGCGATCATCCGATTGATGGACCGGTCAAGCACCTCGCATTTCCGATCAAGTTCAGCGACTACCAATTTACCGTCGATCGGCATGCTCCGGGCCATGGTGAGCACACCGCGGAAATCCTATCCGAACTCGGCTTTTCGTCTGTCGACGTCGACAAAATGAAAGCTGACGGTGTCGTTTAAAGCGATCGGAAGCAATATGAGTGAACCGTCATCCCACGAAGAGCACGAAGCCGAGGACAACGAACCCTTCGTTAAACCGGCGTTCGAATACATCCGTGTCCGGGTTGGCGAATCGTTCAACAAGAATCTTTCGGGACCGGCACAAAAGGCAGCCGAAGATGTTTGGAGTAATTGGGATGAAATACGTGATGCCGTGACGGAAGGGGACATTCTCTTGGTCACTGATCCATTCTTCCATTCGATCAAATATCCTAGTCTGTCGAACTTCCACATGTATCGCGGATTCGGGATCATCTTACTCGGGATTGGTGTGGTCACGGGCATCGTCGGTGGACTCCTCGCATCGGTGTTCGGTCCTGTTCTCTGGCAGGGCGCATTGATCTGCCTTGCGATGGGGGTCGGCGTATTCTTCTGGGGCCGTTACGTGCAGGCACACGATTCACGCGCTTACCGGAAACGCATGGTTGAGCGAGTCGTCTGGCATCAGGAGGACGGCGGAATCATTGACTTGTGTGTCGAATATCTCGCCGGGGCGATCGGATTTGAAGGGCCGCATGGCCGGACGTTCTGGCCGCAACTTCCCTCGAACGCGCTCACCGGCAAGACTCGCATCGCCGACGGGCGGGATCTCAAAAAAATCTCCGAATGATTGACCGAAGGCTGTTCAGCGCCGAACACGAGATCTTTCGCGCGCAGGTCGCGCGGTTCATGGAGCGCGAGGTCGTCCCCTTTCACGATCAATGGGAAAAAGACGGTCAGATCAGCCGCGAGACGTGGAACAAAGCTGGGGAGATGGGGCTTCTCTGTCCGACGGTTCCAGAGGCGTACGGTGGTGCCGGCGCAGACTTTCTATACAGCGCCATTGTTCTGGAAGAGTTGGCGCGCGTTGGTGCGACCGGTCCGGGCTTCGGTCTCCATTCCGACATTGTTGCGCCCTACATCCTCCACTACGGCAGCGAAGCCCAGAAGCAGGCCTGGCTGCCCAAGATGGTGTCAGGGGAAGTCGTTGGTGCTATCGCGATGACGGAGCCTGGCGCGGGCAGCGACCTTCAAGGTGTTCGGACGTCGGACGTCGGCCGTTCCGGATGGGGACAGCCTTGTCGTCAACGGCTCAAAGACCTTCATCACAAACGGTCAGCGTGCCGATCTCGTCCTGTTGGTAACGAAGACCAGTCCTGCCGAAGGGGCGAAGGGCGTCTCCTTGGTTCTGGTTGAAGCCTCCCGTGAGGGATTCCGCCGGGGACGAAATCTCGAGAAGGTCGGCAGGAAAGCGCAGGACACTTCGGAGCTATTCTTCGACGACGTCCGCGTTCCGACCGAGAATTTGCTTGGTGAGGCAGGCCAGGGATTCACCTGCCTCATGCAGGAATTGCCCCAAGAACGATTGCTCGTGGGTATCACCGCGGTGGCGGCGACCGAAGCTGCCTTGGAGTGGACGATCAAGTACACACGGGAGCGTCAGGCGTTCGGCCAGGCCATCGCGGACTTTCAGCACATCCGTTTCCGGCTTGCGGAGCTGAAGACCGAAACTCAGGTTGGGCGGGTCTTTTTGGATCGTTGCATCGAGGCGCATCTCGAAGGGCGTCTCGATGTCGAGGCTGCGGCCATGTGCAAATATTGGCTTACGGATCTTCAGTGCCGGGTCATCGACGATTGCCTCCAGTTGCACGGGGGATACGGTTACATGTGGGAGTTTCCCATCGCTCGCGCCTTCGCTGATGCCCGTGTCCAGCGCATTTATGCTGGCACCAATGAAATCATGAAAGAACTGATCAGCCGGACGTTGTAAAACCGGGGACAAGGGTAAAACGGGCCACAGGGGAGAGACGTCATGACATTTCTTGGATATGAGCGTCCGGACGGGCAGGCCGGCATCCGCAACGTGATCGGCATATTGTCGGTTATGGACAACGTCAACACGATTGCCCGGCGGGTTGCCCGCGATGTCAATGGAACGGTGCCGATAACAACACTATTCGTTCGAGGCCAATACGGTTGGGAACTGGAGCTTGCCTACAACACTTTGGCGGGAATGGGCCGTAACGCCAATCTCGCGGGTGTCGTGGTCGTGGGGCTCGAACGGACGAGCACGGACACCGTTGCCGAGCGAATCAGCAATTCGGGTAAGCCCATCGAAACGGTCATAGTCCAGGAGGTGGGTGGTTCGGTCGCAGCAACGGCAGAAGCGATACGGAAGGCCAGCCGTATGGTCATTGAAGCCTCGCGGCAGGTGCGCCGGGAGATGCCGGAGTCGATGCTGACCGTAGGTGTCGAGTGCGGCGGATCTGATACATCTTCCGGCCTTGTCTCGAATCCACTGATCGGTCGAATCTCGGACCGGATCGTCGATGCCGGGGGCCGCGTCGTGATATCGGAGACTTCCGAATTCTTGGGTGCTGAAGAGATGTTCGCGGAGCGTGCCGTCGATGACAGTGTCCGCAAAACGTTTGTTGACAAGATTATCACATTCGAAAATGAGGCGACGGGGCGTGGCGTCGATATCCGGGGTAATAACCCCAGCCCCGATAACATCCGCGGTGGGCTCACCACGATAGAAGAGAAAGCGATTGGAGCCATGGCCAAGGCAGGCTCACGGCCTCTCGTAGATGTTCTCGACTATGGAGAAGTTCCCACACGGCTGGGGATGCAATTCATGGCGACACCGGCACCCGCTGTCGAGTCCATGACGGGGCTGGCAGCCGGGGGCTGCCAGATGGTGCTGTTTTCCACCGGCGTGGGAAACACTGTCGGCAACATGGTCGCGACGACAGTGAAGGTGACCGGAAATACAAAAACGGCAACGGCGCTGGAAGACAATATTGACTTCGATTGCTCGGACGTTCTGGAGAAAAGTACACCGATGGACGACATGGCGGAGTCCTTTCACGAGTACGTAATGGAAGTCGCTTCCGGACGCTTGACGACCAGCGAAGTACTGGACGAACGCGAGACTGCCGTCAGCCGGTTCGAGAGATCGTTCTGAACACTGTTGGCGGAGTACCTATCCTCGACTTGATCGCAATTGGCTGGTCGCTACCATGACTCAAACCAGGAGCCGCCGGGTTGTCGATGGTTGTCCGGCCTCGGGCAGCGAGTAAGGAGCCAATTTGATGACTGATGCATACATTTACGATGCCGTTCGGACGCCTCGTGGAGAGGGCAAGGCGATCGGTACGCTGAACGAAGTGTCGCCGGTAAATCTTGCGGCGACTGCGCTTGCTGCACTACGTGACCGCAACGATCTCGATACATCGTACGTTGATGACGTCGTATTGGGATGCTCTGAACCGGCCGGTGAACAAGGGGCGGTTATCGCGCGCTCCGCGGTGCTGATGGCGGATTACGATGAGTCCGTATCGGGCGTGCAGATCAACCGGTTCTGCGCTTCGGGTCTCGAGGCGGTGAACATGGCCGCGGCCCAGGTGATGTCGGGTCAAGCCGACCTCGCTGTAGGTGGTGGCGTCGAATCGATGTCACGCGTCGCCATGGCGTCGAGTGGTGGCGCCTGGTTTGCCGATCCGCAAGTGGCGTTTAAGACTCATTACGTACATCAGGGGATCTCGGCGGATTTGATTGCCACCAAGTACGGATTCTCCCGCGACGACGTCGATGCTTACGCTGTCGAATCTCAAAGGCGCGCTGCGGAAGCCTGGAAAGAAGATCGTTTCAAGCATTCGGTCGTGCCCGTGACCGATCAGAACGATGCCATCATCCTCGATCATGACGAGCACGTTCGGCCGGATACGGACATGAAGGGCCTCGCAGCGCTGAATCCGGCGTTCGAAAAGATGGGCCGGGGCATGGGGTTCGATTCGGTCATCCTGCAGCGTTATTCGGAAGTGGAGCGCATCGATCACGTACACCACGCTGGGAATTCGAGTGGGATCGTCGATGGTGCTGCTGCCGTGCTCGTTGGAACCAAGGAGATCGGCGCTGCGCTGGGTCTCAAGGCGCGGGCCAGAATCCGGAATTTCGGATCCATCGGGACCGAGCCGAGTATCATGCTGACAGGCCCGGGGCCCGTAACCCGCAAGGTCTTGAAGCGGGGCGGGATGGAGACCGGCGACATCGACCTCTATGAGCTCAACGAGGCCTTTGCCGCGGTCGTGCTCCGCTATATGCAGGATCTTGGCGTGCCGCACGACAAGATAAACGTCAACGGCGGCGCTATCGCCATGGGGCACCCTCTCGGTGCGACGGGGGCGATGATCCTCGGCACCGTCCTCGATGAACTTGAACGCCGCGACCTCGAAACCGGCCTCTGCACGCTGTGCATCGGCGCGGGCATGGGCGTCGCCACGGTGATCGAGCGCGTCTGAGTATTCCGTCTGAAAAGGGGAAGGACACTATGATCGACTACGAGGTCGACGGCGATGGAATTGCGACCATCGCACTTAACATGGCCGAGCGGCCGATGAACGTGCTGAACGACGAATCCGCCGAAGCCATCGGCGGCGCTGTCCGGAAGGCGATCGCCGACGACCAGGTCAGCGGCGTGATCGTCACTTCACGCAAGAACGACTTCATGGCCGGTGCCGACCTCACGGTTCTGCTCGGGGAGCGCGACCCCCAGGTCCACATGGGCCGCTGCCGTGAGCTGCAACAGCTTTGGCGCGAGATTGAAACCGGCGGCAAGCCCTTTGTCGCGGCGATCAACGGCACCGCGCTCGGCGGGGGCTTCGAATTCTGCTTGGCCTGCCACTACCGCGTGGCCGCCGACGCTCCGCGCTCCTTGATCGGTTTGCCGGAGGTGTCCATCGGCTTGCTGCCGGGTTCGGGCGGCACGCAGCGGCTGCCCCGGATGATTGGCATCGCCAAGGCCTTGCCCCTCTTGGTCGAGGGCACTCGGCACAGCCCGGCGCAGGCATTGGAAGCCGGGATCGTCGATGCGGTGGTGCCACCCGAAGAGCTGTTGGATGCGGCGCGGACTTGGCTGCGTGACAGCGGCAACCCCGTGAAGCCGTGGGATGAGCGGGGCTATAAGATGCCGGGTGCACAGATCCAGAGCATGGAAGGCTACATGGTCCTGGTTCCAAGCGTCGCCAAGATGCGCGAGAAGACCCGAGGCAACTATCCAGCCCCTCTCGCTATCATGACGTGCGTCTACGAAGGGTGTCAGGTCGCGATCGACACGGGCCTCAAGATCGAAGCCCGGCAGTTCTCGCACCTCGCGGCCGGTGACGTAGCGCAGAACATGATTCGCTCGATGTTCTTCAGTATGGGCGACGCCAATCGCCTGAAACGCCGACCCAAGGAGTTCGAGCGGCGCACCTTTGGCAGGATCGGCGTTTTGGGTGCCGGGATGATGGGCTCGGGAATCGCCTGTGCCGCTGCCGGGGCGGGCCTCGACGTGGTCTTGCTGGAAACCACACCGGAACTGGCGGAGCAGGGGAAGGCTTACAGTGCCGGTGTTTTCGGCAGGAATATCAAACGGGGCCGCATGACGGAGGCGGACCGGGATGCCGCCCTTGGGCGCATTGCGCCGACCGATGACTATGCGGACCTTGCAGGATGCGAGATTGTCATCGAGGCCGTGTTCGAGGATCAGGACGTGAAGGCCGACGTGACCGGCAAGACGGAGGCCGTGATTGCCGAGGACACGATATTCGCGTCGAACACATCAACCCTCCCAATCAGCGGCCTCGCCGGAGCGAGCAGCCGTCCGGAGCGTTTCGTCGGCATGCACTTCTTCTCTCCAGCGGAACGCATGACTCTCGTCGAGGTGATTCGGGGCGAGAAAACCTCCGACGAGACCATCGCCGCCGCGATGGATTTGACGAAACAACTCCGCAAGACGCCCGTCCTGGTAAACGATTCGCGTGGCTTTTTTACCAGCCGCGTCATCAACGCCTATCTCAACGAAGGGCGGGCGCTTGTCGCCGAGGGCGTCAATCCCGCGCTCATCGAGAATGCCGCCACATTCGCAGGGCTGCCGGTGGGACCGCTAGCGCTGTCCGATGAGGTGTCGATGGAGCTGCAGCACCGCATTCTCAACCAGACCCGGGCGGCGATGGGTGATGCCTTCAAGGAGCGTGGCGGAGATGCCGTCATCGACACGTTCGTGGAGAAACTGGATCGCCGGGGCCGCAAGGCGGGCAAGGGCTTTTACGAGTATCCCGACGACGGAGACAAGCGCCTGTGGCCTGGGCTGGCAGATGTCTATGCGCGGGCCGCGGACCAGCCGGACGTCGAGGCCGTCAAGAAGCGGTTGCTCTATATCCAGTGTGTCGAGGCTGCGCGCTGCCTGGAAGAAGATGTCGTGCTTGGGCCGGAAGACGCCGACGTCGCGTCCATCCTCGGCTGGGGCTTTCCAACCCATTTGGGTGGTGTCATGTCCATGGTGCACACCGTTGGAATAGAGGCGTTCGTATCGGAATGCGACGCGCTTGCCCAACGACTCGGAGCGCGATTCAGCCCACCCGACAACCTGCGGAATCTAGCTTCGACTGGTGGCGCCCTTTACGCGGCATAGCGTCGATACTGAACCATGAATGGCCGGCAATTTTAGTGGTTCTATTGTGCGCCACCCACTCTCTCTGTCTCCTCCTCTGCACAGGGAAAGTCGGGAAGGGGCTGGACCGCTACGTCGCGCTAAAAAAATCTAGGAGGGCTGCGAAATGGGTGTGCTTGATTCTCATCAAAATATTTCACGGCGTCTATGGCTCTTCGGCTCCGTGGCGCTCGGTTCGGTCCTGGCGTTGACGGCGCGCCGTCAGCCGTCCCATGCGGCCAGTGTGCGCTCGCGTATTGAGCAACCTGACTCTGCTGATCCGTCGTCGTTCATGGAACGCGCTTTGGTGATGAAGCAACTGGCGGCAGAAAACGGCGATCAGGCGTATGGCGCCGTAATTGTCAGATCGGGAGGTATTGTCGGCCAAGCGCCGAGCCGCGTCGTCATCAATGAAGACCCAACGGCTCATGCGGAGATGGAGGCCATTCGCGATGCGGCACGCCGTCTGCGCACGCGCGGCCTGCATGGAAGCGTCATGTACTCTTCGTCGCCGCCCTGCCCGATGTGTGAAGCGGCCGCCTATTGGGCGGGAATCGAAAGCCTGTTTCACGGTCCGGATATCATCGAGCGTGGCGCGCCTCAACTCAGGCGGTGCTGAGGACCTGCCGGCTCCGCCAGCAATACCGTTCTTCAATTAGCGGCCGGCGGTAGCCTCAAGTCAGCAGGGTCGTGTACCCGCTCATGGTCAGGGATTCGCCGTCCAAGCCCAACGCCGAGAGCCGGTTGGAATTTTCGAGCAACAGCATGCCGATTCCCAGAGCCACGGCCTGCATCGTCGCTTCGCTCGCAGGTTGCGATTCCCAGCGGCCGGTGGCTTCGAGGGCCTCGGCGATGGGCGATAGCGCGGCGATCAGACGGCCGTTGAGGTTGCGCGCCATCTCCGGTGACAGGTTGTGGATTCGCCGGGATTGGAGAACCGTCAGGAAAAGGTCGAATTCCGTCGGCTCCTGACGGTAGTAGGCGCTGAATACGGCTGTGAGATCCATCGGGTTCGCGGCAGTACCCTTGCCGGACTCCATATTGTTGCGGACGGCCCGCGCCGCCCGACCCAGCGACTTGCATAGCAGATCGGCGAGGATATCGTCCTTGTCCGTGTAATAGGCGTAGAGCGCCCCCGGCGTATACCCCGCCTCCTTGGCGATGGCACGGACTGTCGCGCCTTCGATTCCGTCCCGGTCTAGGACCCGTTGGGCGGCGTCGAGGATCGCCGATTTCTTGAAGGTCCGCACCGATTGTTGCCGAGCCTCCACGGGTGTTTCGATCTGTACGTCCGACATCTCGTGTTATTTCTCATTTTCAATTGTCAGGTATCCAAGGGCATTGTCTACATTATATCTGTCGATCATAAAAATAAACAACGTTTATATTACAGATTACATGCTCAATGCGCATCCTCTCATAGCGCCTGTTCTAGATATTCCTAGGGAGTGTGGATTGCGTGAATTCGGATGCTTGTCAATATATTCTCAAGCGTTGTTCAGTTTTATGAATAAGCGTATCCACCTTGCAATCTTGGCCACTGGCGGGGACGTTGTACTACCCTCCACAAGGGGCGATCGATGATGTCTTCACCTCAAGCCTCAGAATTTCAACCTCGCGCGTTGGTCCAACGCAGCGACACGCTGGGGCTGATCCGATTCTCTGTTCACGTGAGTGTCGCATTCGGCACAGGATGGCTGGTGCTCGGGGCAGCGGGAACCACATGGGTGCTGCCTGCGGTCATCCTGCACGGAATAGTGTTGGTATTTCTCTTCTGCGCCGAGCATGAATCCATTCACTTCACGGCTTTCCGGACAAGGGCGCTCAACTGGACGGTTGCCTGGCTGGTGGGTCTCGTGCTGATGCTTCCCCCGCTTTGGTTCCGCTGTTTCCATCTCGCGCATCACCGTTGGACGCAAGATCTGGCCCGTGATCCCGAGCTGGTGGTGCCCAAGCCAGACACCGTGGTCTCCTACCTGTGGTGGATTTCGGGCGTTCCGTATTGGCGCGGGCAACTGACTGTAACGTTGCGCCATGTGTTGGGTCGGGTGAATGACGTTTCCGTTCCCGAACGCTCGAAGCGGTGCATTGTGCGTGATGCCCGCCTGTTATGGGCCGCCTACGCCGCGCTGGCCGCAGCGGCTATCGCCGCTCCGATTTGGCGTGAGCTCCTGCTCCTATGGATCATTCCCGTTCTCGGCGGTCAGCTTTTTCTTCGCCTTTATCTATTAGCCGAGCACACGGGTTGCCCATACGTCGACAATGCGCTTGTCAACAGCCGGACGGCACGGACGAACGCGCTCGTCCGTGCTCTTGCCTGGAACATGCCCTACCACGTTGAGCATCACGCATGCCCCGGCGTCCCGTTCCATGCGCTGCCCCGGATAGGAAGGCCCGATGAAATCTCAGGACATGCTCATGGTGGCCTTTCGCACGTCCCCGATGACATGAACGATGGTATGGGCGAGGAGGTTGTCCATGAACGTCATGAGCATGCCGCCGTGAATGACCCCGCGCGGATTCTTGTGCTTCTCCTCGGCTTGAAATAGGAAGCTGACCCCGTCGCCGTCCTTTCTCTGAAAAATCGGACCCACGAGCGCCGCAAATGCGTTGTCTTCTGGCTCAGGCTCGAAGCCCTCGGGAATATTCCCGGTCATTTACTCCGGTTCCTTTTGAGAATCGTTTGCCGATCTGCATTTCGCTTTTTGAACGAGGTTTTCCCGATGCATCAGGTACAGACCGCTCACAACAATGATGCCGCACACCACCCATGTCCAGAAGTCGGAAATCTCACTGAAGATGATGACATTGAGGGACACCGAGCCGACAAGATGTGTGTGGTTGAACGGTGAAATCGCCGAAGTCGGGCCATTTTCGTAGGCCTTGACCAGGCAGAAATGTGGCTGGTGTACCGTGCCCAGAGGGTTTGCGTGATGGAGTAGTCAGAAATTAAAAACTTTACGGAAGCGTTGAGCCCGGAGAACAGCGTCACCGCGATGGGCATGTACATGATTCCGCGCATCACGTGATCGCCATTCGCGTTCGACGGCACGGAATTGGAAGAAATTTGGCTCATTATCAGCTGTTACCGAGGTGTCAGGAATCAACCACGAGAAAATGCCGTCAGCGCCTCGCGCCCAACTACATCCCCCCATTCCTGCAGGAAATGGCCGCCCTCCGGAATTTCAAACGGGGGCGGACAGCCGCGGATGTTTTGGCGCAGGGCATTCATCACGGGCCCGCCTAAAACTAGATCGGCCATCCCGACGGCCATGAATGCCTGACCGCGCCACTCGTCTCGCCACCAATCTCGGGCACGACGCGACACGTCTGCGCCATTCGCGTCCACCCGGTCCGGAACGAGTTCAGGGAACCGTCTCACGCCTGCGAGATATTCGTTGCCCGGAAAGGGTGCGTCGTAGGCTGCGGCCTCATCATCGGTCAGATGCGGGCAGGAGCGTTTCAGGAGACGGCCAACAGCCATTTGGGGGTTGTCACGGACCCATTGTCGCCAGGCGATGAAGCCTTTGCTCAATGGTTCATCGCCAGTACCCAACATCGTATTCATGACGATAAGACGGGAGAATCGCTCCGGAAACTCGATAGGGAGTATCAGGCCGAGAACACCGCCCCAATCTTGTCAGACAAGAGTAATGTTGTTCAGG
>Ga0115002_10001255_pt1 | contig 35209 bp, 35 predicted proteins | sample ArcticOcean_MG_C_8_FD_89576 | JGI IMG/M metagenome (GOLD analysis project Ga0115002, IMG submission 89576) | Marine microbial communities from western Arctic Ocean - ArcticOcean_MG_CB11_86 | ecosystem: Environmental > Aquatic > Marine > Oceanic | place: Arctic Ocean: Canada Basin | collected... | reverse complement strand
GTCGAAGTGTATAGCGGTACGGGGAATCGAACCCCGGTTTGATGGCTGAGAACCATCTGTCCTAACCACTAGACGACACCGCCACATGACACAAAAATCATACAGAACATGGAGGTAATGTCAAGTATTTTCTCGATCTATTTTGGCCGTTTTAATCTAACTCCAAACCAGCCAAAGAGATTAGAACTGGGGGACAGGGATTCGAACCCCGATTCCACGGACCAGAACCGTGTGTCCTACCATTGAACGATCCCCCACCATAGGAAGTACAGAGGGATAGATAATAACAAAAAATACGCCGGCGTCAAGTATTTTGTCCCTCAGCAGATGCACTTTTTATTATTTCTGGAAAGAGGTGTATCGCTTGCTCCAGACGTTCTATAACCACGTCTTGACCCAGGGCAGCAATCAGATGGAACAATGAGGGGCCTGCCATCTCCCCGGTCAGGGCCACACGGCATGGATGTATGAACTGCGCCGGTTTTAAATCATATTGTTCCGCCAGTTGTCGCAGGCTTCCTTCCACTGCCTCTACATCAAATGGATCTAAGGCTTTAAAACCATCTCGCAGCCAGCGTAATCTCTGGATCACAGCATTCGGTTCTTTCGCCCAGTGTTTTCGCACGGCTTTCGGATTATAATCCAACGTCGTTACAAAGAAGAATTTACCCTGGACGACGAACGCCGTTAGTGTTCGGCACCGTTCTTTCAGTAGACTAATGACCAAAAGGATAAAGGCCTGTCGATCGGTAACATCCTCTTCGTCCACGAATCCAGCCTCTACGAAAAGAGGGGCGACCATCGGGTAAATGGCCTCATCTGACAGGGCCATAATGTGCTGGCCGTTCAGCCACTCAAATTTTTGTACATCGAATACTGTATCCCGCTTGTGGACCTGATCCAGCGAAAAGCGCTTCATGAGTGCTGCCCGTTTAAAAAATTCCTGATCGTCGCCGGTCTGCCATCCTAAAAGAGAGAGAAAATTAACCACCGCATCGGAAAGATAACCGGCATCCCGATATTCGGAGACGGACACCGCACCATGTCGTTTGGACAATTTTTTCTTGTCCTGCCCCAGAATGTTGGGCAGGTGCCCGAATTCCGGCAGGTCATATCCGAAGGCCTGGAACAGTTGGACATGTTTGGAGGTATTGGTCACATGATCCATACCACGGATAACATGGGAAATTTCCATATCAATGTCGTCCGTCACCACGGCCAGATGGTATAGAGGAGAGCCATTGGAACGCACGATCACGAAATCGTCTATGGTGCTGTTGTCCACGACGATCTCACCAAGGATCCGATCCTGAAAGATCGTCTTGCCCTCCGGGATCATCAGACGCACGACCGCCTGACGGCCTGCCGCTTCCAAAGCTTCGCGCTCGGTCTCGCTGATATCTGCATAGCGCCGGTCATTGCGCCAGGATTTTCCTTCTTTGAGCGCAGCTTGTTTTCGGGTGTCCAATTCTTCAGGCAGATAATAACATCGATACGCCTTGCCCGCATCGAGCAATTCGTTAGCCCGTTCCTGATACCTGGGGATACGCTGAGATTGATACACCACATCTTCGTCCCAATCAAGTTCCAGCCAATCCAAAACCTCAAAAATGGCATCTACCCATTCCTGGCGAGATCGCTTGGTATCGGTGTCTTCAATTCTCAGTAAAAATTTGCCCTGCTCTTTTCGAGCGAATAGATAACTAAACAGGGCCGTATGTGCGCTGCCAATATGGAGCAGACCGGTCGGGCTGGGGGCGAAACGAACACGAATAGGGCGGGTCATAGATATGTAGGATGGGTGAATGGGTGAATGGGTTTGTTAGCCTGAAACTTCAGCACTGATTGGACCGTATTGGTGATCCGTTTTATATGGTCGATGAGGTGGAAGACGGTTCAGGCGCTTGATCATCGGGGTGTAAAACAGGTTCCGTAGCAGGCGAGGAGACAGAGGGGTCATCCTGCGATAAAGATAAGGATGGCCCCGGAAGTGGTTGTTGCAATTCCAGGTCCAGTTCCATACCGCCGATCCAATGGGCTGTGATATTATACAACCAGGCGGCGAGGGCGGCGAAAAAAGCGCCAGCACTCGCGTAGGCTATACTAAAAAGAACGGCAAAAACCATACCGGCTAAGCCAGACATCAGGCCCAGATTTTCCGCTATAATGTTACCGCCCATGCGGTCCATTAAACCACCGATTATGGCCAGCATCAAGCCATAGACCCCGCCTAATCCGAGACCTATCAAACCATTTACCACAAAAGCGATTTTGGCCACCGGCCAGATTCCGATCCGCTTCAGGTGATAAACCACAACGGTCCCCCGGCAATTGGTCTGCCATGGTGGTTAGTAAATATAGATCCTACAACAAACGGAGAGGGAGGGATTCGAACCCTCGGTAGGCTTTTGGCCCACAATCGATTAGCAGTCGATCCGATTAAGCCACTCTCGCACCTCTCCAAAAAACAGTTTCAAGTCAAAAAGTTGAATAGTTAGAAATTTGATTGCCAATTATCAGGCAACTTTCTAACCTTCTGACTTTTCAATTTTCTAATCATTAATCTGACGGTGGGGGTGGGATTCGAACCCACGGTACCCGTAAGGGTACAACGGTTTTCAAGACCGTCTCTTTCGACCACTCAGACACCCCACCGAGCAAGGTTGCAATATAGACGGACTGAGCGGAGGTGTCAATAAGAAATTGAAGGAAGGCAGCGGCCATTGTGGCAAGGAAACACCCCACGGATGATTAGCACCCGGTGCAAGCCACAAGCTAAAAGAGACCACTTAGATATGCGTTAATTATTGACCTACAATGTATTATCCATGGCCATATAAATTATAATCGGCCCTACATTTATATGGCCATGAGTGGCATGCAGCCATGGTTATTGCTAATTCCAAGGCATGAGTACGCCCACCTTGATCTGAGTCAGGCCATTTGAGTGTGTCTTGAATTTCCATTGCCGGATCGGCCAAGGGGCCTGTCGCTGTAGGGAGGTGGTGCCTTCGATTGTGCGCATATCATCTTATCCAATCCTTCGATATGAGAACCGGCACGAGTTTCGCGCCTGTATGAGGGAGATGACGAGGCGATAGATAAAATACATCCAATTAGGGAGGACATCATGCGGACGATTAAGATTATTGCTGCGCTACTGATTACCCAATGGATAGGGATCGGCATTCAGGACGTTTTCGCTCAGCAGGATGAAAACATTGCACGGACCTTTGCTATAAAGGTCAAGGCCGGTCAGGGAGAAAAGTTCGTAGAAGCCTTTAAGAAACACGTAGCGTGGCGAAAGAAGGCTGGGGAGACCTGGAATTGGACCACATATCAGGTCGCCAACGGCCAGGCCCTTGGTCTGTTCATCGCGCGGTCGGGCGGTCACACCTGGGCCGATCTGAACAGCCATGAGGCATATTCCATAAAGGGCGGCCTAGATTTCAACGCAAACGTGGCACCCTATATAGAGACCATAACCAGTACGATAGGACGTAGCAATCCGAATCTTTCTCGATTGCCGGAGAATCTGGATGGGGTGAAGATGATCAGTGGGGCCACGTATTCTTTAAAGCCGAATAAAGTTCAAGCGTTTACCGCAGCTTTCGCTAAATTTCATAAGCTTGCGGGAGATCATAACTATCCGTGGCACTATTTGTTTATAAATAGCGTGAACGGTTAAACGGGACCAACAGTCACCATTGTCTCTCCCCTCAAGGGATGGGCTGATATGGCACCGCCGGAGGAGCCAAAAAATGACTTTCTGAATCGGGTTGTGGGCACGATGGAAGCGCGGGGGATGTTCGAAGCATTCAGTGGCGCTTACCATTCGGTTACCACCTCGGTAAGCACGACACGTCCCGATCTGTCGCTCCAGATCAAATAGAAAAATGCCTATGCTCTCCAGGTGCAGGGCATAGGCATTTTTTTATCTCCTGTCTGCCATCGACCGGCTTACATCATTTCTTTGCTCAACTCAACGACCTTCCAGCTATCGCCCTCTTTTATTTCCATTTTGGTCGGTGACAGCATCATGTTCGTCACCTTGCCCGTGATGCGAACGGATTTATTGATATAGTCCGCATAGGCCGGAGAGGCCACAAGCAGCGTATAGGCTTTGCCGTCTGTATTCAGCACGCCGATCGGCAAACCTCGTGTTGCACAGGCCGCGCCACAGGCTTGATGTGCCTCGCCCTGAGCACCTCTCGACGTATAACACCTTAAATCCAACAGCTCGCCTTCTACGGTCTTTACTTCCGGTTCAACAGCCCATGTTATGGATGAGGTTCCGACCATGATCATCAGGGCTGCAATAGCCATCACGACGGTAAAAGTTGTGTGTCGGCGCATCAAACGCCTCCTTTATTTGGGAGATTATATATTGTGAAATATGGATGTTATGACACCCTAAACTAAACGAGCGAAAGATCCAAGTTTTTTATGACCCCAGCGTGGTCGAATCAATTCTCTGCTCCATTGGTCTACAACCAGGTGATGTACTTTGTGCTTGATTTTTCGCTAAGACCATCTGCCGGATGATCCGTAGCTTTTGTTTCGATTCTGTCAAAGTACAAAATACACAGCATCCTGATGGCACGTTCTTTTTTCATAACGTCAGCACGTTATTCTTTTCATTTTTCTTGTATCATCATACAGCAATTGGATACATTGGTTATTTCTCAGGTGAACATCCCTAGCCTCTATCCGCGTTTATAAATGCTATTTATTAGAAAAAGGCCTTCGCCGGGATGAGAAACAGTACTCCACGCCAAACACATGCCAAGGCGTCTTTACAGGCAGGCGGTTCTTAACCATGACTTTTCGTGCTGGTTTGATTGGTATTCTGCTGGCGATCCTGATCAACATCTGGGTGACGGTATCCGAGTTTGCCGTCCGGTCGTCGCTGATGACGATCGCGCATATTCCGGTGATCGTGTTGTGCCCTTTATTCTTGCTGACGGCAGTCATCAATCCTGCTCTGACCGCTTTACGGCCAGCATGGCGGCTTACCACCGTGGAGTTGTTTGGTATTTTTTCGATGGGGCTGATCGCCTCCACGATACCGGGCTTCGGCTTTGCCAATTATTTCTTCCGCGTGATTATCCCCCCACATTACTTTGCCTCGACGGAAAATCAGTGGGCGGAGCTGATCTTTCCCTATCTCCCCAATTGGCTGGTCATCCCGAACGACAATCAAGCGCTGACGTGGTTTTTTGAAGGGCTGCCCGATGGCGCAAGTATCCCCTGGGATGATTGGTTTATTCCTATATTCTGGTGGGTACTGCTCGTAGGGGCCCTCTCTCTTGCAGGAACGTCTCTGATCGTATTGTTGCGAAAACAGTGGGTGGAGTACGAGAAGCTGACCTTTCCTCTGGTACAGATTCCTCTGATTATGATCCAGCAGGATGACGCCCATCCGCTCCCGCCTTATCTGCGGAACAAATTGTTCTGGATCGGTTTTTCCATCCCCACCTTCATCCTGGGTTGGAATATCATCAACTATTTTATACCCGATATGGGCAACATACCGATAGGCACCTCCTTTGTCACCAACGTCGGAATCGGTCGGGATTTCCCAGTGGTACCCATCAAAATTAATTTTCTGGTCCTGGCCTTTGCTTTCTTTACTAATGTGGAGGTGCTTTTCAGTATCTGGTTTTTCCAGGGCACAGCGACCCTGCTGACCGGTCTTCTGAATAAGTTCGGTGTATCGGCGGCGGCCGGCACCAACAGTTTGAACTCTGTGATGCTCTCTCATTATTTTGGCGGTTTTGTCGTCGTGGTCCTCTGGTCGGTATGGACGGCCCGGCGACATCTGATGGCGGTCTTCAAACATGCCCTGGGACGCCCATCGAAATTAAATGACCAGGAAGAAATCATCTCTTACAGATCCGCTATATTCTGCCTGGTTGCCAGCATGGTCTATATAGCGGGATGGTTGGCCATGTCAGGCATGTCGGTTCCTGTGATCCTGGTCTTTCTCGCCACGTTGTTCATCCTTTTCCTGGGCATCGCGCGTATTGTAGCAGAAACGGGGCTGGCCTATCTGGATATGCCGGTTAATGCCAATGAGTTTACCGTCGGGCTCATCGGTTCGGGAAACATGACCCCGCCTTCACTCGTGTCTTTAGCGCTCGCCAATGTGTATGCCCGTAACTGGCGCCTGTTCTCGATGACCTCTCTATCACATCTGCTGTATGGCGTGAGGGCCATTGGCGCCCAACAGATGCGTTTGTTCGGGATGCTGTGTATAGCAGGTGGTATCGGCTTACTTACCGTTATCCTGTGGACGATATATATGGGGTATAATCCCAATCAGATCACCACCTTCGCAGGGGCCGGTGACGGTACCGGAGCGGCCGGAGTCGGGTACAGTCAGATTATTGTCACCTGGATGAAAAACAAGACCGTAATATCCAGCCTAGAGCAATATTTTTTCGGGGCTGGTGTCCTCGTGGCCGGGGGACTGACCGCCTTACGTTATTATTTTCCAGCCTGGCCTATCCATCCTATCGGATATGCTATAGCCGGATCGAATGTGGTTCGTGTCGTAACGTTTTCTATTTTCCTGGCCTGGCTTGTCAAAGTTATTGTCCTGCGCGTGGGCGGTGTCTCCCTCTATAAGAACACACAGCCCATCTTTATTGGTATGCTGTCGGGATACGTCCTGATGGTTGTTGTCGCCTCCATTGTGGATGCCATTTGGTTCCCCGGCCAGGGGCATTCGATACATACGTGGTAAGCATTGGGGACCTGGCGTACGACACGCCGGTCGCGCACGAGCCGGGTTGGCAAGTTTTTTATGGGGGAAATGGAACTGGGTATTTTGGTGGCGCGTGTAATAGAAGAAGGAAATCCTGGCGCTCAACATGTCTCTTTTAAATTGTCATCAAGCTGCTATGAAACGACCTGGGCTCAATATTTTTTTCCTGATATTACTGATCGGCACGTTACAATGCGGTAATCCGACGTCCAGCATCATCGGTATTCTTCAGGTGAGGCTATCCAGCCAGTCCGTACCCCCAAGACATGTGCAATCTGTGTTTATAACTATTTCACAGGTATCCGCCCGAGCTGAAGGGGCGCGCGCTTTCGACTTTTCAAATACATCACCGCATATCTTCGACCTGTTTGGCCTGCAGAATGGCATTACCAGAATTCTAGACCTCTTGTCTTTACCCGAAAATCGGTATGATGCCCTTCGTCTGACCATTGCAGACCTCACGGTCCAACTGACGAATAACCGACAGTTCATTACCGTTTTTCCGGACTCTCAAAATGTAGAAATCATTCTGACACCGTTAAATCCTTTTACGATAAAGGGAGAACGGTTATCTGATGTGATCATCGATTTTGACCTGTTCCGCTCTTTAATTCCTCAAGGAGATTTTTCCAACACTAACGGCATCACCGGATACCAATTCGAGCCCAAAGCTCGGGTTGTGGATTTGACAACCGTCGGGCAGATAATCGGCCAGGCTAAACATGACAATTTCACCCCTTCATTTATCAGCGACGATGTCCCTCTCCCTGATTATTCGATTACGATGATACAACCCGACCGGACGGACTCGGTTTCAGTCATTTCCGATCAAGATGGAGAATATACCGCTTTTTTCATGTCCGCGGGATCCTATACAATTGTGGTGCCGCCGACAGATAATACACGGGCCTGGTCTGTGGAAGATGTCGTGGTTACCACAGCCAACCCGACCCGACAGGATATGACGGTATCGAAACATTAAAGGGGGGGGCTGGGCTGGATACGGCATGAGGTGTACATACAGGATGAGATAGTCACTACAGGACAAATATAATCCTATGCGTAAATTCGCCCTTATCCATATTTTCCTGATCCTTTTATACGTTCCCCATGCGGTATGGCTTTATGCCAAACCGGAAAAGGCTGAGCGTATTGTTCATAAGGAGGATCTGGAAGATCTTATTCTGGCCTTAACCAACGGCGTCCGAAAACAGCATAGGCTTAAACCCTTGCAGTATGACGGGCATCTGCGTGAGGTGGCTAGACAACACAGTACGGATATGATCCGCCGCAAGTTCTTCGATCATAATAACCCGGATGGCCTAACACCTGCTGACCGCATTGCGAGGGGTCAGCGCACACTCATCGGCACCAGTGGTGAAAATATCTGGCAGATTCAATCCGCAAGAACCTATACCACCCGTGCCCTTGCCAAACAGTCCATGGCCAACTGGTTGGCAAGTCCCGGTCATCGGGCTAATATCTTAAAACCGGACTATACACATCTGGGCGTCGGTGTGTCCGTCGTTCGTGGCAATGTGACGGCTACACAGAATTTCAGCGGTACGGCGGCCTACTTGAAAAAAGCGCTGCCGAAGCAAATCAAGCGCGGGGCGAATTTAAATCTTGCCATGACCACGTATACACCCTTTAAACGGCAACCGGAGTACTATGAATTCTGGCATGATCGAAATCGGGAACGAAAAAGTGAACGCATCCCCATTGGCCATACCCAGGTAGATATCAAAAAAGGAAAATACCGGCTCTGGTTTTATTTTCGGGAGAAAAATTCGCTGTGGCCAGGACCAAGGCTCGAGATAAATTAGTTGGTAAATGACGGACTTCGAATCGCTATTACTCAGGTGCACGTAACAGACGCCCCAGACTTCTGTACACCGGACCTCCTTCCAATCGCAACGCAAGGTTTTGCGTCGCTAAATTGTCCTCTCCTGAGGTTCGGAAAAATACTTCTTGGCCATGATAGTCACATAGCCACTCAGCATAATCAAAGCCAGCAGATTAGGCAGAGCGATCAGGCCATTGGCGATGTCGGCCATGGTCCAGACGAACTGCAGCGCCGCGACCGCACCGAACACATGAAGCCCTGCATACAGCCACCGGTATAGTTCAGCAGGCCGTCTGCCGAAGAGAAAATCCATGGCTCTATTACCGTAATATGCCTGTGTGATGGAGGTTGAGGTTCCGAACATAAACAGGGCAATACCCACAATATACCCGCCCTGCCCCGGCAACCCCTGGTCGAAGGCATTTGAGGTCAATACCGCGCCGCTTTCCCCGCTCTGCCAAACGCCGGTGGTCAGGATTGCAAGGGCTGTCAGCGTGTTGATGCCCAGCGTATCTATGAGAGGTTCCATCATGGCAACCAGCCCTTCGCGGACCGGCTCTTTTGTTTTTGCGGCGGCATGGGCGATGGGGGCGGTCCCCAGGCCGGCTTCATTTGAAAAGGCCCCGCGGGAAGCGCCTAGCGAAAGCGCCTGATTGACGGTCGCTCCGGCAAAACCACCCACTGCAGCCATAGGGTTAAACGCATAGTAAAAAATCATACTGATCGCATCAGGAATCGTATGCCAGTAGGTGAAGAGAAGCATCAGAATGGCAATCGTATATAAGGTCGCCATAATCGGAACAAGCCTACTCGTGACAGCACCGATGCGTTTTATCCCACCGATAATCACGGAGCCGACCAGAAGGGCCATCACAATACCGGTTATGTATTCGGGGATATCAAAACTGGCATGTAAGGCCGCCGCCGCTGAGTTCGCTTGAACTAAACCACTCCCTACGATGGCAGAGATACTGACACAGAAAGCGAACATATGCCCGAGTGGCGTCCCCAAACGAGCAAAGAGCGGATTGCCGGTTTCGGCAAGGCCCTTACTGATATAATACATAGGCCCGCCCCGCACGACCCCATCGTCGGTTATTTCTCGATAGCGAACAGCCAGGGTACATTCCGTGAATTTAGTGGCCATACCCAGGATGCCGGTTATCCACATCCAGAAGATAGCGCCCGGCCCTCCCGAAGCGATCGCTGTGGCTACCCCCGCGATGTTACCCGTGCCTACCGTAGATGAAAGGGCTGAACTGAGGGCCTGGAAATGGGTCACTTCGCCCGGGTCATCGGGATGATCATACAGGCCACGGGTAAGATTGACGCTATGCCCCAGCTTCCGGACCTGAACAAATTTGAGTCGGACCGTCATGAGCAGACCGGTGCCGACCAGCAGGGGAACGAGGAAATAAGCGCTCCATAACATATCTCGAAACGCCGTTGTCCATGCAACGATCTGTTCCATGAGCACCTCTTTGGGAATTTTGAGTTATGAATTATGAGTTAGGTGATTGGTGACGATAAAAGGGGTTTATGTCAAGGGAATCTTTGATTGACTTTGATTGGGTGATTTACTATGTATTGCTCACTAGTCTCCTTGAAAACCAGTTACTTCTGAGCACCCGAATAACGTAAAGCGTTCCTCATGGACATCAAATCACAGATTATGGATGCCATTGCGGTTGATCAGGATGAAATGCCGGGATTTACTGAAAATCTGGTAACCATCGCTACCGAAAATCCACCAGGCCAGCTATAAAAGCAATAAAAACGTCAGGCATCAAACTAAACGGCAGAATTGGATTGAAACTCGTCCCGGATGAAGAATCCGGTGGTGCCTTTGGTTCAAAGTAACTTGCTGATACGGGAAGACTTGGTCAACAGGGGATCGGTATGCTGACCCCGGAACCGACAAGCGGCGTTATCTGGCATGCGAATCGAGGGGCTGTATCTCTCAGGTGACGGTAAAAGGCAAACCGATGCATGTCGGGCTTCAGTATCGCGGGGTGAATGCCTTCGAACACATGTTAGAGGTAGCGCCGGCTGTCCAGGCACTAAGGCATGAAGTAGAACAAAAAACGATTTTTAACATCCATCCCGAACAAGCCCGCCGATCCATTCTGATTATGGGGGGAGAATGTGAGCGGGTAGTAATTTCAACCTGGTCCCCGGGGCCTGTTCTTTTACAATAGACCGGCGCCTCAATCCAGAAGAAGATCTTGAAACAGAGAAGCAGAATATCTTAAATACCCTGGAGGCCTGTAGACAAAAAGGCATCGATCTTGAGGTCGATATTATTCAGGAAGAGCCATCCTCTGGTATCCCAGCGGATGATCCAATCGCCCGGATTCTGGCAAAAAATATCGAACTGGTCCCTGGAAAGTTGCTGGTCTTTGAAATGTGTCCCGGCCTGCTGGAGATTCGATTTTACGCCCGCGAAGGGGTACCCGCCTTCGCCTATGGGCCCGGTCTGTTATCGGTATGACATGGTCCGAATGAATTTGTTAAGCTCAAGGATATGTATGCCTGTGCATCTATATATGCCCTGACAGCGATTGATGCGCTGGGAAAATGTTAGAACCGAGCGTGTATAGCATACCGTACGCCCACGGTGGTTTGTATATAATCAAGGAGGTTTATATGAAACATCTTTGTTACTGTATGATCCTGCTGGTTTTGGCCTTCACGGGTTCGCTTACCTCATTTGCACAGGATGAGGATAAGGAGCAAGACGATAAACAAAACGGTAAGTATAAGCCGTATGCCGACATAATTACAGAAGAGGCTGTGACCGATAGTGGCCTGATCCTTGTGCATACGATAGACGATAAATACTACTTCGAATTGCCATTCGACCTGTTGGAGAAAGAACTTCTCGTGGTCAGCCGGATTACCGGCCATGTCAAAAACTTGAACTTCGGTGGTGCCGGTATGAAGTCCAGGCCCCAGCAAATCATACGCTGGCAGAGGCTTGGCAGTAAGGTGCTACTTCGGTCGGTGTCTTACAACAGCGTAGCGGACTTTGACCAACCGGTGTATCAGTCGGTACGCAATAACAACTTTGAGCCGGTCGTTATGACCTTCGATATTACGACATTTAATACGGACTCCACAGCTCTGGTCTTCGATATCGGGGCGCTGTTTACGACAGATGTGGAAATGATTGCGGCGTTATCCAAAACCCAACGTAAAGATTTTGATATTAAGAGTCTTGATGGAAAACGCAGTTTCATCACCTCGGCAAAGAGCTTTCCTCAAAATGTCGAAATCCGGCATGTCCTGACCTACAACGGCAGCAAACTGCCCGATAACGCCGTGACCAATACCCTGTCAATCGGGATGAACCAATCGTTCATCGTGCTGCCTGAAACACCGATGCAGCCGCGTTACCATGATCCACGGGTGGGCTATTTCTCAGTTGAGCAGACCAATTACAGCCTGGACGAACAACGGGCAGCCAAACAAAAATATATTACCCGCTGGCGACTTGAACCTTCAGATATGGCCGCTTTCCGCAGAGGTGAGTTGGTCGAGCCTGTGAAGCCTATCACCTATTATGTCGATCCGGCCACGCCTGAAAAATGGCGGCCGTATATTAAACAGGGGATTGAAGACTGGCAGACGGCCTTCGAGGCAGCGGGTTTCCGCAACGCGATTATCGCGGCCGAACCGCCAGATCCAGCAGAGGACCCCGACTGGAGTCCCGAAGATGTGCGTCATTCGGTCATCCGGTATATCACCACGGAAATTCAGAATGCCCAGGGACCGCATGTCCATGATCCACGAACGGGCGAGATCCTTGAGAGCGATGTACTATGGTATCACAATGTCATGAATCTGCTCCGCAACTGGTATTTTGTGCAAACGGCCGCGATTAATCCAGAAGCCCGGGGCGTTAAATTTCAGGATGAGACCATGGGCCGGCTGATCCGTTTTGTGGCAGCCCACGAAGTTGGCCATACGCTCGGATTACCCCACAATATGGGATCAAGCCCGGCCTATCCAGTGGATTCCCTCCGTTCCGTAACGTTTACGGAAGAAATGGGCACGGCCCCTTCGATTATGGACTATGCGCGGTTCAACTATGTAGCGCAGCCGGAAGACGGTGAGGTTGGGTTGATGCCGGGGATCGGTCCGTATGACAAATGGGCGATCATCTACGGCTATCGGCCTTTGCCCGAAGCCGGATCCGCCGACGAGGAAAGGACGTTGCTCAACGAGATGGTGAAAGCGCGGGCTGGGGACCCTATTTATCGATACGGCCCTCAGGCCGGCAATCCGGTCGACCCCAGCTCTCAGACGGAAGATCTGGGTGACGATGCCGTCAAGGCCAGTATGTACGGCATCGCCAATCTGAAGCGCATCGTTCCTAATTTGATCACGTGGAGCGCCGAAGAAGGCAAAGACTATAGTGCCCTTCAAGAACTGTACGGTCAGGTCCTCGCCCAATTGGGCCGGTACATGCGGCACGTCGGTACGAATGTGGGTGGTGTGTATGAACACCGAAAAACAACAGAGGAAGCAGGTTTCGTCTATACCCCGGTAGATCGCGAGCGACAGAGCCGTGCCGTGGGATTTCTTAATGATCAGTTGTTCACCACGCCGAACTGGCTGGTCGCCTCCGACATCCTGCGACGTATCGAGCCGGCCGGTATGATGGATCGATTGCGCAACCTCCAGGTGCAGACCCTTAACCGACTGTTCGATGGAGATCGGCTTAACCGACTGTCTGAGACCGAAGCCTTACACGGGATATCAGCCTACAAGATCACCGACCTTTTCACGGATGTACAAAACGGCGTCTGGTCGGAACTGGATTATAGAATACGGATTGACCCCTTTCGCCGCAATCTGCAACGGGCTTACCTGAATAAGATGACCGATCTGATGAACATGGATGAAGCTAAATATAACCAATCGGATATCAAGGCCGTCACACGTGGCATGCTCGACGGACTTCGTGAGGATTTGAAGAAAACCATCGGTCGTCAAAAAGACGAGATCTCAAAATTCCATCTCCAGGATGCTCTGGCTAGAGTGGAGAAGATACTGGACGGAAACGAATAAACATAAGAAAGGAAGTATACTATGAAAATATGTCTCGCTGGTGAAGGTGCTATGGGGTTCAACCATATAAAGGTTTTGAAGCAGTTTGATGATATCGAGGTGGTAACCCTTGCCGGCGGCGTAGAAGCAGATGCCGCCACTTTTGCTGCTGAATGGGACATCCCGCATTACAGCCTGGATCTGGAAACCTGTCTGAACCAGCCCGGCGTGGAGGCGGTAGTGCTGACCACGCCAAATCAGGTTCATGCCGCCCAGGCTGAACTGGCGCTGAGTATGGGTAAACATGTCCTGGTGGAAATTCCGATGGGATTAAACCTGGCAGAGGCGCAGCGTCTGGTCGAATTGGAAAAAAAAACGGGCTTGGTTTGTATGGTCTGCCATACCAATCGCTACAGCGCGCCGCATCGTGAAATTGTCCGGCGTGTTCAGGCGGGCGAGTTACACCTGCATCACATCGTCCAGCAAACGTATTTCTACCGCCGGGAAAACACCAATATGTTCGGCAAGCCACGTTCCTGGACCGACGAGCTGCTCTGGCATCAAGCCTGTCATATGGTCGATTTCATGTACTGGCTTTTTGACGAGCCCGGCATCGACGCCTGGGCGCAGAGGGGACCTGACCATGCCAGGCTGGGTATCCCCATGGACATCACCATCGGTATGCGTACCCAAGCCGGATGCCTGATCTCATCGGCTAACTCCTTCAATAACCATGGTCCCATCAACTCAAACTATCGCTTTATCGGTGAAGAATCGACGTTTCTGATCGAAAAAGGTAAACTCATAGACCACGAGGCCAACGAGATTCCTGTCGGTCCAGGCGGACTCGATGTACAAGATCGGGAGTTTATCGACGCCATCCATGCAGGCCGATCCCCGATGACGAGTTGTAAAACGTGCCTACCGACCATGGCGATTCTGGATCGGCTGCAAAGGTCCATGGACGGGCAGTAAATTGTAATTTATGAGGGCTTCATCTTTTTACGAAGAATGGGCCAATAATAAGAATGGTTGAGATAATAATCACAGCGACTGCATTGGAAATAAGATACGGAAAAATCATCATCAGCACGCCAGCCAGGATAAATGCATGATGTCCCGTTTTCTTTCCTGAGTACACATAACCCATGCCGACGATACTTACCAATATGTAGAAAAATATTTTGGTCGTTTCCAACTTATCCCGCCTTTGTATATCCGGTTATGTGAGCTATCCGTCCTCGTAAGCCTACGGGCGCGTGTTGACCCACCCCATCCGGGCCATATCCTTGCTCCAGTACGCGTTTAACACGCATCGACGGTCCAAATCGCTGTGCCAGGCCCGGGCCCCATGGGTGGTCGCTCCCCCCATGAAAAAAAGCAAATCACCGGCCTTCATCTGAGGATGAAGCACCCCTTTGTGTCCGGCAGGATCACCCGAATCATTGGAGGGCAACGGGTATCTCGCGTGGTGCGAACCAGGCACTACGACAAAACCACCCTCCTGGTCCGTGACGTCGTGAAGCTGCCAGGCTACATTCACCTGGCCTGTGTAGCACCTGCCGTTCTGGTAGAGGTACGGCCACCAGTTGAGATTCGGATAAATAGGGTCCCCATTTCCATGGAGAATTTGCCCTCCACCACCCCGGCGGGTGGTGATCACCGTGCCCGGTGCCTCTGCCCGAAAATGGCCACCCAGCATCCAGTTAAGCCGATGGACCAACGCCGGATGGGCCAGCATCTTAATAAATGGCTGACGGTCCTCATCAGAAAGTCCAGCCACCGCCAGGCCTGGCCGGCTGCCCCCGCGCATGCGTGGCCCGCCTTCTACGCGGTGTTTGTCGGCACTTTCATAGTCGATGTGGTGGAGGTTGGCTTCGACCGCAGCGTTGGCGGCCTTCAGCCAGGCCAGATCTATAACATTTCTGACCACCAGAAAGCCGGTGAGTTCCCAGTAGAAAAATTCAATCGGGTCGACCGTACTTGATGGAGCCGGATGATGGTTATAAACCCCCGGGTGATACAACCGACCGGCGGCATGGGCATCCGGATCAATCCATGTCCGCTTTCCGTCGGCCAGCAAAGGGGCAGCGGGACCTGTAGCGGTATCTTCCAAGCCGAGTACGGTACGTTCTTCAGGACCTAAATTACTCATCCACGGCAACGCCTCGACGCGGCCACCCTCAGTGAGACTGTCGGATGAAAAATCGGAGGGACGGGCGAACACACTGATAAAATCGCAGGTGGCCAACCGCTGGGAGCCGTCCTCATGGCACCAGGGACGCAGGCCGTTTGCAAGCGTACTCGCGTGGAGCAGCAGGTCGCCGGCCTGCAAGGCTGGCTGCAGACACATGCCGAGAGATTCCAGATAGGTGTCCGCTCCACTTAGCACAACATCGGGCACAGGGACATTCACATTATGGCTACCTGGCAGCAGGATGACCCCGCCAGCACCTGGCGGAATATCTTCTAATGCCCATATCGCACGTACACCCTGACAAAACCGACTGGTTCCCTGATGGAAATAGGCCCGGCCAGGATTGCGTGGTTCATTTCCTCCGACCATCGGACGCGTGTCGTGGAGCCCAAGCTGCTCCACCAGGGTTACAGGCTTGTCAACATGATAGGCAAGACCGCAAAGTTGTTCGATATAGCGCACCACCACCGGATGGGCACACAAGTCTGCGGGCACGCCTCCTTGATCGACCAGACGGTTACACGCGTCCAGTTCCTCGCTGTTAAGCGCTCCACGGACAATCAAAAAACCTTGAACATCAAACCCATAGTCTTCTTCCGCACTCATCTCACCGTCTGCCGGGGGTGATGCTTCAGACACCGCCACTTCCGGCCCAGGTAAATGAGGGTGCCACGGTGGCTTCAAATGGGGCCACACCGCCTGCGCCGCCTGCAGCCGATCCCGGAAAGTCGGCTCCGTCGGAGGCTTTTCCATATTTGCCAGATCCTTATAATCTTTCATCGTTACTTTCCTTCCGTCATGACAAGATACATCAGGTCTCAGCCTGTCTTTCATGAGGTCACGCCGGGCAATGGTACCGGTCTGGCGTCCTCCGTAGAAATACTCCAGTCAGCCAGACGGCGCCTCATATCTGACACCACATCCCTATTCTCTATCCTCGCTGCGACGTTTTCGAGTTCCCACGGATCACACTTCAAATCATACAGTTCGTCAAGATCTCCCATGGGGTCGTGGACGTACTTCCATGCTCGCGTGCGGACCATTTTACGCCGACCTTCGGCTTCCCGCCATTGCAAAGACTGAATCAGGGTACGACGACCAAAAGGCCGCGCCATTTTCTGCAGATCGTCCATGCAGAACAGTGGTCCTCCGGTACCATATTCCGAAAATGCGGTATCACGAGAGGTGGCATCGGTAACGGTTGGCAGGGATGTACCATGCATGGTGCCTGGGATATCCATCCCCTGCAATCGTAGAAGCGTCGGCACCACATCAATCAAATTGACCATGCTGTTGTCATTTGCACCAGCGGTGACCTGCCCTGGCCAGGATACAATCAAGGGCACCCTGGTCAGACAGTCATAAAATACGCCACCCTTACATTGCATGGCATGTTCGCCCATGAAGTCTCCATGATCCGAACAAAAAACGACGATGGTGTTTTCGCGTAGCCCCAGGTTTTCAAGGGCATCTAGTATTTGCCCCAAACTATCATCGATGAATCGTACCATACCGTAATACACCGACATCAGCCCATATACATCCTCAATCGGATCGTTTTGCACGCCCAGCATCTGATGAAGAATACGGTTGCGCTCGGGCGCCCGTTCATCCTCGAATTCTCCTTCGCGCCAGGGTGGTAAATCAATCTTGTCTCGTGGAAATAAATCAGCGTACTGTTCCGGCACCACCCAGGGTTCATGGGGATCCGGGAATGAAACCCATAAGGCAAAGGGTTCATTTCTATGCGCTTCCAGGAAACGCACCGTCTGACCTGCCACAAGCCCCGTTGAATAGTCTTCCAGAGGAAAGTCTGACACGGCATAACCAAAGCGTGGATTTTGCGCCGTCATGGCACGACGCAGAGCATGAGCCGCCTGTATACCTTCTCTTGGACGAAACCAGTTCATGCCCCGGGTCTCTGCGCCATCCATCAATCCTCCGTGGGATATTTCACACCACGTATCGAAGAGGGATTCGTCATCAGGTGTGAAACAGTGATTCTTACCGATCAAGCCCGTATGGTATCCGGCTGATTTCCATAACTGGAAGGCATGCGTGGCATCGTTCGGCATCATCGTCTCATTACGCCGCCCTCCGTGACTATGGGGAAACTGCGAGGTCCAAAATGAAATACGAGCCGGCACGCACAAAGGATGAGGCGTAAACGCATGTTCGAATAAAACCCCGTCTTTGGCAAGGCGTGCCATAGACGGGGTCTCACAAAAAGTATTACCGTACAGGTGGCTCGCTGTCGCCTTCTGCTGGTCTGTCATGATGACCAGTACATTGGGTTTGTCAGACATGGGGTTTGTGTCCATTCATGCTAAATAAGTGGGATGACCAATATGGATTGCTTGAAATCAGGTAACCTACTCAAGATCGCTGGACCCAGCTCGCAAGCGCCGTCAAACGCACAGCTAGAACGCGCGCGCCCGTGCGCCCTTGATTTTTAGCCTTTTGTTAGTTAGCGGTACACTATCGTGCGTGAAATTGAAACTCATTCGTTTCTGTCCACTTTATCCTGTTTCTTCTTTAAACTCGCCCCGATACCGGCACCTATGGCAATACCTATAGCCAGACCTAACCCAACATTATCAAAAGCCGCGCCAAGGGCCATGCCTAGGGCCATGCCTAACCCTGTATAATATGTGGCCGGGTTATTTTTTTGTTCTCGTCACCCATTTTGTTTCTCCTGATGCAACTGCGGCTGGAAGTCATGCCGGCCTTCAAGAATAAATCTTCCTACACAGAATCTCAAATTGACGTTTATAGCGACCTGCCGATCCACCTTGGTGTCGTCCGCAAGATATATGTGGCCCAGGCCACTTCTACCACGAGGGCGAATAATCCTGTAATGACTTGCTGTGGGGCCGGTTTCCATAAGGTATCCTCACCACGAGGAAATCTAATTGTGCTTGGTGTTCAAGAAGAAAAGAATACTTTGCGTGTTTGCCGACGATGGAGATTCTGGATCGGTTGCAACAATCCATGGACGCAGGATAGTTGGTAAGTTGGGATTGAAGTCTATAGGTATTGATGGTGGATTTTGCCAACGTCATCAATACCCATAGACTCCATTTTATTCGCTTTCGCTCAGGAAACGCTTCGCCTCTTGAAGGGCTGGGGAATCCGTCTGACTTTTCCAATTCGCCAGCAAGGCCTCATAGCACTGGCGGGCCGTTTTGCGGTCATTGTCTTTGGAAGCCCGTGCCAGTCCAAGCAGTGACCTGGTCCGATTTGGTGTACGCTGGAGAGAGACTTTAAACTGGATGGCTGCCTCTTCGGACTGATTAAGTTCGAGTAATATTTCACCGTACAGTTCATGGGCCGGTTTGATTGGGTTTACAGGACCACTGGGTAAACCCATGCTTACCTCGATTTCAGCAGCGGTCTTGATACGTGAAAGGGCTTCGTCTGTCTGGCCATCTTTCAGGTGAATCAGGGCCAGGATTTCGTTATAAAAAATGGCGGTGATCGGTTCGCCTTGTTTTTCCTCATGTAACGCTTTCAGCCGGGATTCTACCTGTTTCGCCGTTGCCATGTCTCCAGTTTTTATGGCACTCATGCCTGTGGCGAACATCTCTGCTGGGGGCGTATCGGCCGTGACAGGGTGTTTCTCCCACTGCTCTGTTTCGATGATATAACGTGCAGTCATATGTCCCGTTCCTGTTTTCATAAATGGGACCTTGGTCATCTCTACCACCGGGCGAACCAGGTCTATATCTTTTCTGGCACTGGCATAATCCCCCTGCTGGAGATAAGCATACTCCCGCCAGTCCAGCGCATGGAACACACGGATATCGTTAAAAAAGCGCTTGCTGTCGGTAAAACCACTGCGCTGCTGCCACAAATTATTAGCGGCTTGATAGGAATCTATATTGGAAGCGACCACTTCAGGCCACATGCCATGCTGGATAAAAATGTGTGAGGGCATATGGAGGGCATGGGCGGCATCTGGCGCGATCCGGGCGTACCGTTTGGCGGCCTTGAGGGCCAACGGAGCATGTATCGGATCGTCAAAAGCGTGGGTAATATAATGGGCAGCCCCTGGATGATTCGGGGATTCGTTGAAGATTTCCAGGGCGAGGGCACCCGCCTTAATCCGGACAATATAGGTTGACTCTCCGCCCCACGTACTACTGATGTAGGGTACCGTCCCGAGGAGGGCAATCGAGTAAAACGCCCGTGCTTCCGTCACCTCAGGATACTGGGCTACCAGACGTTCCATCGCCTCTGCATAGGCGAATACCCGTTCTGACGCACTACCCTCACCAAACCGAATCTCGACAGCGGTCAGGAATCCTTTTTCCAGATCAGTAGACGCCTTTGCGATTCGGGCGGCGGGCGTCGCACCGAGTCGTGCGAGGGCCTTGCGAGGGGATTCAGCATCCCGTTCAATCTGGAGCGGATCGTTGCTGCTCAACGTCTCTCCCCAATAGGCCAGGACAAAGTCCGGTTCGATTTTATTCGCTGTCTGGAAGGCCTCTAAGGCCTCTTCAAAACCGAAACTGTGCAGATATTTGACGCCCCGCAGAAAATGCTCCTGGGCTTCTTGTGAACGGGCAGATGTAGGAAAAATAACATCCCCCAGTTTCTCGGCCTGGGCGTTAGATAATCCGGGACACGCCAAAAATATCGCCACTGTAAGCAAAAAGTATATTCTACTGCTACGCTTCATTTTTACCTCCAAAAATCATCCCAACAGGATGAAAATATGAATCAAACATCGGCTTGAAGTTTATTCCGTTCCTGCGGTGTAAAGCATTACATATTGCTATAGGGCTGGGGAAGACCGTTGTTGGCCACACGTTCCATAACTTCACAGAACTGATCCAATTCATCCAGCGTGGTGAAAAGATTTGGGGACATCCTCAGCCCGTTAATTCCCAGTAGGTTAAAACCGGCCGTGAGGATGTTATGCTTGTCCCACAGATACTTGTATATAGCCGCCGAAGACAGACCTTCAAGACGGATCGTGGCGATGGCACAACTCATCCCGGGGTCCAATGACGTATAGAAATGGACTTTCGGCATCGCCTGGAGACGTTGCGCCCAATAATTTGTCAGGTAACGCAACCGCTCTTCTTTACGTTTGGGACCAACACCGCGATGGAAAGCCAGGGCATCGCCAATACTCAAAAATATACCGTAGGTCTTAGTTCCCCCCATTTCAAACTTGCGAATATTCTCGTCCATCCCGTTGGGTGTGTGGGCCATAGGCCATACCTTGCCGATATGCGCCCGCCGTACATACAGCATCCCGGTACCTTTGGGGGCGTTCAACCATTTATGGAGACTCGACCCATAATAATCACAATCCATATCCTCATGTTTAATATCGATCTGGCCAAAGGAATGGGCGCCATCCACAGCCACCTCAATCCCCCGCTGATGGGCGATCTCACAAATTCGCTTTATGGGAAAAAACTGCCCATCTAAATAGGTCGGGTGAGAGACCAGAATCAAACGGGTCTTTACCGTCATTGCCTGTTCAAAGATATTAACAATTTCATCCATAGATTCAGCTGGAGATGGTATATCGATGGTTTTAATACGGATACCATCCCGTTGCTCGCGCCGTTTCAGGACACCGATCATCGGTGGATATTCCTGGGCAGTGACCAACACTTCATCATCGCGTCGTAAATCGAGCCCCAGTAAAACGGTTTGCATGGCTTCTGTGGTACTACGCATGAGGGCAATTTCCTCTGCATCACAGCCGAACTGATTGGCCAGTCCCTCTCTCACTGTTTCCAGCCGAGGGGCCAGGACCCCACGTTGAAACGCCGGGGCCTCTTCTTGCTGCATGACATATCTGAACAAGCTGTCGGTGACTACGGTTGGACAAGCGCCAACCGATCCGCTGTTCAGGTTAATCATACTACGGCTTACAGAAAATGCCTGCTGGATTTCACGCCAGAAAGTCTCGTCCTGCGCCACCTGCTGCGGATCGACACCCACAGTCTGTTGGGCTGCAGCCTCCAGCACGCCCAGGGTATCGGAGCCAAATAGGGGTGCTAAGCTGGCGACCCCTACGCCCCCCCCTACCGTCCTTAAAAAATCCCGTCTCTCTATAGGCCGTTCGGATAGTTCCATGGCTTTCCCCTCTTTCGGTTGAAGTAGCGAAACGAAATGAACTTCATACCTTCGATGTCATTTCCAAACGATGCGTGGTCGAGCGATCATTCGCATGGTTAGAAAAGTGCAGAAGACTTTGGAAAAACTGCGAAAGAAAACTCACCACTTCATCCATATGGTTGTACTCGCTTTAGCCGTGCTTATACTAAAAAGATCTTGAACAGGCTCTAACTGCATACGATCAATTTCCGCCAGATATCCGGAAACCGCCGCATGATAATTATCGGGGTTTGTTTCTACTTTTCGTAATTGTGAGATCTGAAGCTGAAATTTTGTAATGCACTCCAGAGTAACGACCCAAATAACTGAAGTTTTGTGGAGCGTAGCATAATGTCCATGTTAATTTGACTGGTTAGAATACGTAATTACTTATTCAATACATTTGTTTGTTATCGTTATTACGATAACCTTAGATTGATTGATAATATATGTGAGTAAAGTATATATAAATATTGCAATACCAATCATTTCTAATGACTCTTCACACGTGTAAAACAAGGCATAAAGAATATTGTTTCGGCCGTATAGCTCTGCTTGCCTTCCTCCAAGCATTTCAAATCCTAATGCACCAGAAACAAATGTAATACCTGAAATTAAAAATAATATCATGACTTTTTTGGAAGTTTAAGTAGAAAATTCGTGTATGAGATTATAAAAACAACTAAAGCTAATCCGTAAGGTATTACCCACGCATAATATAATAAGCCTGCCGCACCAACTAACTCTTTTATGGGTTTTTCTAATCGCCCATGAATTAATGAAATTTCTTCAATTGACAAAAATAGGAATATTAATGAAAGGCCAACCCATGGGATATATGAAAGGTTCAATTTTTTATTATTAAGGGTTATCGACAAAAGTAAAATACTAGCCATCAAGAGTGCAATCTATGAATAAAAAGTAGGAATATTCATTTCAGTATTAAAATCAAATAATCCAATTAAGCCATAAACAGAACCATGATCGAAATAAAATTTTGAAATTAACCCCAGTACATTTGCCGACAATAAAAATAAAATTAGAAGTACATTTATTTTTAATATATTTTTTGGATCTAACGTGAAATTCAATTTTCTTCTTACCCCTAGTATTCTAACGGTGTTGCGTTTCATCGGACAAGCGTCAGCGTAGTTCCGTATGCAAGCGCGTGTTCTATCACTTCTCGTCAAGGGATCGGACGCTTATTCTTGGCGTTCGAACGCCTTACACGAGTACTTAATCGTTTTCTGTTTCCTGGGGAATAAGACGGGGTACGAACTTCGTGAGCCCCTTGACTGGTCCCACTTCCCCTGCGTAAATGATGCCATTTTTATCCACCGTGACCCCTTCGCCCATAGAGCCATAACCGCCCATTCCTGATGGCCGTTCAGAGACATGTTCACGGATAAAGTACCATACCTCGCCCGTGCGTGCGCTTCCGACTCGAAGCCCCTTTCTCCAGCCTGGGTTGTAGTTGTCATCAGACTCCGAATCAATGGCATAGAGGACATCATTGTCGTCGATAAAGAGTCCACTTATACGGCTGAACTGATACCAGGTGTCCTGATGGTTTCCTTCCTGGTCGAAGATTTGAATCCGGCGGTTACCTCGATCGGCTACGAATAGACGTCCTTGTGAGTCCATTGCCAGAGAGTGAGGGGAGCGGAACTGACCATCTCCATAACCCCACTCACCAAAACTCATGATGAAGGTGCCGTCGGGGGCAAACTTTGAAATTCGGCTCTTTGCGATTGGCCCCGGCTCGTCTTGAAACTGTGCGCTGTGCGTCTCTGCTACAAAAATGCTTCCGTCAGGGGCAATAAGGACGTCGTTGGGTGCTGTGAAGTGCGTAGGCGGATCGCCAGTCTCACCCGGGGTACCAAGGGTGAGCAGCAACTCGCCATCTGGACTGAATTTGAAAATGGCATGGCCCATATTTGTCTCGTTGGGAAAGTTTTGTAGCTCTCGCTGGTTCGCAGAACGGGCGTCCACCACCCAGACGTTGCCTTCGCTGTCCACGTCCATCCCAGGTGGCCATGCGATCAGCCCGGCTCCGAAGCTCTTCACCACATTGCCATCTGGATCAAGCTTGACGATGGGATCGACATTGGATCCTATACAGGAGTTGGTCCCGCAACGGTCCGCAGCCCAGATATGTATCCCATCAACGTCGACGTTGATCGCACTCACCGATCCCCAAGTGCGTCCGTCGGGGAGTACGCCCCAATTTCGCACGGTTTCATAGGGATTGGGTAGATTGTTGACCGGCTCGACGTCGGCATGCTCGGGTGGTCCTGAGGCACCGGCCTGTGCCGATACAGCAATCGGGAAAAGTATCAGAAAGGCACAGAAAAGAGCTGCGCAAAGAGAAATCGGGCTATCACATCCGAGACAGGTTTACAGGTTCTGTTCATAACACACCTCAAATAACAGGACAATATTAGGTTCCGCTCGAAAGCGGGTGGACTGAGACAAAATGGATCCCTCTCTTCCGCAATGACCTTGGTGCTGCTTTCCCATCCGATATACGGTTTTTACCGAGGGTTCGGATAATTGTATAGTGCGCGAGTGTCTGACCTGAGTTCATAAATTTAATTCTGTGTTTTTAAGTTATATAACGTTAGCGATAACCGGTAAATTGCGAGCAGATAGCGAGTAATTTGTCCGTGTTAAATAACACTTTCGGAATACCGGACGGAACACCTCGCATGGACACATCTACCATCATTATACAGTTGTCCGACTCATGGAATAGCTCCGTGCCTGCGCCATTCCACTATTGGCACCTATAATCCGCTGTCAATGACGACTACTGTTTGGGCGCGACTGTGACGTTACCGGGCCAAACAATGGCACCTTCGTCCAGCGTCAGTTGGCCGGTTACCGGATCCACGCTGCCCACGGAAACGAATTCAACGATCTTGCCATCTGCCTTGTAGCCGTGGCTGTTGAATATCTGAACGGGCATTTCGGCTCGGTCATTGGTGCCTGGAACGAGAGAGACGTGTCCAGTGGCCCCGTCGAAGTCCATTTTTCGCAGGTACTTCATCATGTTCTGGCTGGTCACGTTTTCGCCGGCATCCTTGGCATCCCTGATGGCGTAGCCAACGGCCAGTATGTGGTCGTAACTCAAAGCGCCGTAGAAAAAAGCTTTGGAAGAGGGATCGATAGGTTTGCCTAGCCGTTCCTCGAGTGCGTTTGTGAATTGTGAAAGCTTTGGCGAAGGCAGGAGCTTGGCCATGGGAGCGAAATAACCGAGGCTGCCAAGGACCGCCTCTGGTGCCTCGTCCGCTGAAATCATCTCGGCGGCATAAAAGGAATAACCCGGCTCGTTCATCCCCAGCTCATGCAGCACGCGAAACATCGTCACCGTGTCCGGTGTGGGGCTCGTATTGACAAGGTGCTTGATCCCGGCCTGCTTGACTTTCTCCATATACGTTTTGATTTTTTTGTAAGCGGTGTCCCGCGGATAACCGTATTCCTGAGCGATATTGATATCTCTTGCCTTCGCATTTTCGTGGATGACCTTCTTGGCTCCCAGGCCCCACGCGTCGGTCGTGTGGAAGAAGGCGATCTCCTCGACGCCAAAATGTGCTGCCACGCCGATGAGATAGCCTTCGTACTGTTCGCTTGGAGTTACCACGCGCACGAAGTAAGGAAACGCCTCTGCCGACGAGAGCATGGATGCGTTGGCGCCGTTTGAAATGACGGGAATTTCATGCTTCGCACCGATTTTGGCGATTTCGACTGCGGGGCCACTGCAATCCGCGCCGGTCAGGACGAGAATACCTTTCTTCATGAGTGTTTCCGCTATGAGAACAGCGTTCTCCGGCCAGCAGTGGTAGTCGACGGTGTTCTCATCCGTCATGCGAAGGCGGTCTTCACCGAGGATTCCAGATTCGTTAATTTCCTGGATGGCAATGCGCGCCCCGTGTCGCGCGAAATCTCCCCAGTCGGCGTAACGACCATCATGGTAATGGTAGGTATACATGCCACCGAGGTCGTAGATTTCGGCGGCGAAACCGTTGGAAGAAAAAACTGTGGCCAGAAGTAGCACCAATAATGTTTTATTTCTCAAGAAGCGACGCCTCCTATAAAGCAATGAAGACCAAAAAGGATGGCTTGCTTCCAACGTGGTAACAGCCGATCCATTTGGTACCATCTGCAAGATATATTTCACCTTTGCTAAAGTTTTTGTGAAAAACACCCAGGTCGTGTAACCTGCGATAGACCTGGTGCATTCGGTTACTCAGAATGAAAAGTTTACAATTACTTTTGATGAAGTACTTACTCCTCCTATACCCCCCTTACCGAGAGGACGGAGAATATTGTAGTGACCTAACGGCCTTCGTTTCATGAGAATGACGCAGGGGTAGCATAGCCATTTCGTATGCGATTACTTGTTACACTTCCATTCTCCCTCCCCCATGATCTGAGATTTCGGACTCTTTCCTTTTCTCATCTTTGAACTTTTTCGGGCTCTTCCAGATTGCTGAAAGATGCGAATATCGTTGCTCGCTCAACATGACTTAGTATACCCGTGAAAGGGCTTGAGGACCTGAGACGAACGGCGGCCGCGGTTTCACTTTCCAGAAAAAAAAGCATCTCTTCATGGGATTGAGTTTTTAGAATATCCTCCCATTCACATAAGGTCGAAGCCCGGGCACGGCGCCTTTTTTTCCATTTTAAAAGGTTCGCTTCGGGTATTTGCCAAAGAGCGGGATTACGCCTGAGTTTCCTGGCAATTTCTTTATGAAGCGCCAATGATCTTTACTCAGATCGACTTTGCATATTCATTTGGAAAAACCTCGATCGATGAAATCTTCTATTGGGTGTCGTTTCCTGTCTGACATCTCTGCTATATTAAGCCCTCCAATCAGTGTTTCTTTTGATCTAACATTCAGGCATACGGCTGCCTAGAAAAACTTGAAATTCTTTTCACGACCAGCGGACAATTTTGATATCATTAGATCATGGATTTCAAGGCAAAGACCGGTGGTGCTATGGGTATTCTCATTACATACTTTTACAAAACGCTCTTTCCAACCATTAGGTAGCACAGAAGTGGGGCCATCCACAGCCTGAGCATAATAGCTGAAGGTATTATGAACCGAAGACAGTTCGCCTATTGCGCCTTCAATCATTCCAGACTTCTCGTCAGAATCTTCTACCATGATATCTGATTCAATCGAATGGTTTTGCCTGTTTATAATTAAGCAACATATGTTTCTACTGAATAGAATAAAGTTTTTATTAAAACCTAACCGCCTCGTCATGTTTTCTCATGCGTGTCGCCGATGATCAGGGTAGGGTGGGTGAGCTTAACCCACTCTTTGTCCCATTTACGGCTCTATTGCATTCGTTATCCTAGTTTCTAAAATCCTTGATTCTCAAATACAATACAATCTGGCGCACTATTTTCTTCCAGAGCATACCTTACATGCCATGGTTAGTTTCTTCTTTTGATACTTGCAGACCATAAACCCTGAAATAGCCTGTTATCATATTAGCCTGAGCGCCATCAACATAACCCCCCTATACAGCTACGAAACAACGACGTACACAAGACCAAACCACTGCGCATGATCGGTGGGCATCAGCAGACATAACAGGACCATTACCCGGTTCATACGGCCGAATACTATTCGTCTTCAAAAAAATCCATCCTACCTACGAGATCTGATCCAATTTTTCGACTGAATAGAATAGCAGCGCCCCTTCCGGGGAACATGCCGATCAGGTTGGCATAAGAGGTGGTCCAATGCTGCATTATTAAAGAAGGTTATGTAACAATAGTCCGTTACCTCTTAAATGTAGTGGCACATGATCCATGCCACATGACCTGCTCAAGAGAACAACGAACGGGGTGCAAGAGCAGTATCGTGTGCATCTGCTGGGCTTCGACCACACCCAGCTCACCTCCGCTTTCAAGGTCGCGATCACTGCCTGACCGACCTTCAAGGCCACATCGTTAACGATTTGCTTGTTTGAGCGGTGCCTCCCTCCGAAAGACGTCCACCACTGGATGGAATTCGACGCCATCATCAAGGGGAAAGATCGGCCTGGCGCACGTGGTGTGTCCCAGGCTCCGTAAGTTGGCACTTGTCGCTCCGGGCGCATCCACGTGAATCAACTTGGCGCACCAATCAGCGAACATATGTCGTTCGCAGTGGGGGGACTTCACCACGACCATGTCGAAGTGCCGCGGGTCTTGGCCGTTGGCGTAGAACCAAGAGCGGTCGAACAGGCTGACCGGCCGCGTGCCAACCACCAGCGTGGCATTGGCGGCTTCAAGCACGGCCGTGTTGCCCGAATCCCAATGCGAGCCGAAGGACTCACTGCGGAACTTGCCGTCGGAGAGAGAACGGACGTGCGCTTCCACTTCCAGCGGTTGGTAGCGGGCGGAATCGAGCGATCCGCCGACCTTGGTGCGAATCGTCGCACCGATTCCCGCGGCAAAAGCCTCTTCAACCACGGCAGGGTCAACGATCGGCGTTAACACTCGGCCACCGTAGCGCTGACGAATGGCTTCGCGCAGGATGGCATTGCTATCACCCGACGCACCCGAACTGGTGGCGTCGGCAGCATCCACCATCACGACCGTTCCCGACGTGACCGTGGCCGCCAGACGAACCCCATCTTCAAGGCTGTGCAGCGGCACCTGCATTTTCTCATGGTGCTTCCAGAAGCCGTTGGCAAGCTCAAGGGCATGTTCCATCGCAGCCGGCTCGTCGCCATTCATGACGACAAAGCTGTTTGTTCGAAGTTCGGGCACATCGGTGAAGGCGTTACCCCACATCACACCCGCCGAAAGCCCCGACTGGCCCCCTTCGATCGCTTTCGCCAATCGAATGCACTCGGAGATCGAACCCGTTTCCGTGATCATTTCATCACCGCGCGCGAGCACCGGGATTTTCACGCGCGCTGTTACGGGGCGCGCTTCCCCCGCCAAGATCTTCAGCAACAGAGCTGCGGCGCGTGCTCCCGTATCGAAAAAATCTACGTGGGGGTAAGTATGGAACGTAACGACAGCGTCACTGTGTTCGAGCATTTGGTCTGTGAGGATTCCGTGAAGATCGAGCGATACAACAAAGGGGATGTCTTCACCAAGAATGCGGCGTGCTTCTTGCAGCAGGTAACCTTCAGGGTCGTCCTCGTTCTCCGCCTGCATCGCCCCATGCAGAGAAAAATAAGCGGCGTCGACGGTACCCACGTCTGCCAAGCTGGCCAGAAAGTCACCACTCAACCGATCAAAGCTTTCGGCTGCCAAAACGCCACCCGAGGTGTTGGCACGGATCGCGTACGATGGCACTAACTCAACGTTCTCACCATCGAATACACTCAGCGCGCCGCCGATTTCTTCGCGGACCGCACGATGATATTCGAAGACGGACGGCCCACGGTCCACACGAAAGTCCCGGTACTGGCTGGGCACTGGATTGAAGGTCGAGACTTCCTGCTTACACTCCGCAACAACAATTCGAGGCATTGTGATCTCCGTGGCATTCAGTGCAGGTAGAGAAACCGGGCGTCGCGCTGGCCGGCGCGAATAACAGCCGGCGGCCTCGCGTTGGCCAGTCCATCGCTCGAAATATGGGTGGACAACGTTTCGCCTTCCACGTACGCCATGATGATAAGAAGGACGTCATCAAATTCCTCTAACGCATGAATCGTACCGATATTAGGGTGATTGAGTTTAGCAGCTTCAGCTTCACGGCGGAAGCGCTTCAAGCGTTCAGGATCGCTCTGGACAGATTCGGGTAGAACCTTGACTGCGACCTCGCGTTTCAGCTTGGTGTCCTGCGCAAGATACACCTCACCCGTGCCACCTTTTCCAAGTGGTCGGATAATCTCATAGTGCGCGAGGGTATGACCTGCGTTCATGTTTTGCCTGTTTATAATTAAGCAACACAACGTCTCACTTAATATAGGCACACAGGGTATCGACAATGTGGGTTTTCTGCGGATGCAGACGAAGCTTGACACTTTTCATCCAGTCTTTGACTGTGTCCAAGGCACCCAGTCTGGCCGGTCTTACGCCTATTTATCGACATGGCTCCTACTCTACTGCTGCTTTCTGTAAATATTGATGTATCTCCTCAAAATAGCGCTCAGTACTAAAATTTGTCTCAACTTCACGACGGCCAGCCTCAATTATCTCTAAGCGCAAATGTGTGTCATACACCATTTTTTCTATTTTAGAAACCAGCTGCTTTTCATCCCCAGCTCGAAAGGTCAAACAATTTATTCCATCCTTAAGGAATTCCCTCTGTCCACCATTTAAAGTACTAATCACAGGCAGGCCACTTGCCATTGCCTCAATATGTGTTAGACCAAACGCCTCATTACCAATTGAAGGAAAAATAAAAATATCATGAGCTCTATAAAGCTCTGAAATTTGATCTCTAGGCACCTTCCCCATAAATTCGATGTTACTCTTTAATTCTGCGCATTCCTCTTCTAATCGTGACATATAAGAAGCGGGACCGGTACCAACGATGGTCAACACAAAATCCCCTTTACTCTTCAACAATGCCAAAGCCAGCACCAGGTTTGACACGCCCTAGATTCCAATAGCTGACCAACATACAATAACTTAACCGGGCTACCAAGTTCCTCCTTCAGCCCTCGATATGGAAACGATTTAAGCTCAATACCTTGATATATAACATCTTCACTTGTAAAACTCTGCACAACAGCCATAATTGCATCGCGGGTAAAACAACTCACCGAAAAACTATTCTTTAGCTTCACATCCGCTGTTGTTGTCGTAGGGAAGCAAACTTCCTGACAAAGATACCTCAATAGCCTTCCTAATTTCCATTTAAACTTTACTGGCTCGTAAAAACCCAACCATTCATCATTCATCGTACAAACACATGGTATCCCTGAGCGTTCAGCAGCCAAGGCTGGCCCCAAAGTCAAACGCCTCTGACTCCACATAAAGATAATATCCGGCTTAAATTGTGAAACCTTACGCTGTGCCTCAGCCTGATTGTATTTATCAATCCCGGGCATCTTCATCCTAAAGCCCAATGAATCCCTAAAAGTTTTTCTAAAGTCCTGAAAAATTTTCAGTGAGCGACTAACCCCTTTCTCGAGCTCCCCTTCAGACATAAAGTCGCTTGTTAACACTTCAACCTGATGCCCTTGAGCCATCAGATACTCAGCCACTTGATAGCATAAGAGCTCATAGCCCCCCAAATACTGAGGTGGATAAAGGTTAGTAATTATCAATATTCTCATATATTATTTTTAATTTCCACGTACTTAAGTTAGTCATACATACAACCACTCTTCAATATTTTTCCATCCTCACTGAGAAACCACCCAAGAAACACTATTATAACTTCATACGGAATGTGTCAAATAAAAATGAGACATTTTTATTGAGAATTTAGTGTAGCAGTTCAGCGTCCCCCTTAGTGATTTTGGGTGGTTTGATCCAAAGGGCCTCTGGCAGGGACTCAGGAGAGGATATCCCTCTGACAAACCGCTCGGGATGCGTGTTACAGGCAGTCTTGAGCACCTGTTTCCTTTGTTCCCGAACGCGCTCTGCCTGGCCAGAATGGACCATAGCAGGCGTCATGAGCCCCAGTGATGAATGCCGATGATGGTTGTTGGACCAGTCGCAAAAGTCCTGCGCTCAGACCCTTACATCCTGAAGACAGCCAAATCGATCCGGCAATGTGGGATGGTATTTGACGGTTTTGAACTGGGCTTCTGAGAATGGATTGTCATTAGATACATGGGGCCTACTATGCGATTTTTCCACTCCCAGATCGGATAAGAGCAGGGCTACCGATTTGGCTTTCATGGCACGCCCTCTATCCGAATTCAAGGTAAGTTATTGTGGGACAACACCTTGCCTCCGGCAACTGACCTCGATGAGTTCTGATGCCAGTTGGGCGGATTCGCATTCAGCAACCATAAACCCTGGTACATAACGACTGAATACACCAATAATGACGTATAGATAATAGTAATGAAAAGGGGCAGGCCCTTTCAGCTTTGTGATGTCCCAGGACCATAATTCATTTTCTGAGGTGGCCAAAAGTTCCGGTTTTTCATACCGATGCTGCTGGCGCTGGCGGCGTTCTGTGACCTGGTCATGGTCGCCTAAAATACGGTACATACTGCGCCAGGAACAATGATAGGCCCCTTCATCAAGCAGCGTGGCATATACCTGGCGAGGGGAAAGATCGCAGAAGCATCCGCAGTTTATGGGTTGCGGTGACCCGACGACGCTGCGGGCGGGGCACCACCTCTGTGGCTCGTTCAGCTAATACTGCCGGGATGGCACCGTTAAAGGCACTATGTTTTTCGTGATCACGAGACATGATATAAATCTCCTACGCCCTACAAAAGCTACTCTAATTACGGGAGGAAAAGTGTCTCACTTAATATAGGCGCACAGGGTATTATAATCATGGCATTGTGCCAGGTAGTCCGCATTCTCATGGGCAGATGCCAGCAGTACCTTGATGGCTACCTCGCGTTTGAGTTTGGAACCCCGAGCCAGATACACCTCGCCTATCCCACCTTTACCAAGTGGTCGGATAACCTCATAGTGCGCGAGTGTCTGACCTGCGTTCATGATTTTGTACCTAATTCTTTTGGCAATATAACCGTTTGCTAATCATCGAACGAGCGGCAGCGAGTATCCCCATGCATTAGCGTGTTAGACTGCCAGGTCTCCAAGTTTCAGTATGTTACTCCTGCGTCTTCAGCTGCGCCTTGTCTTGTACCAGTGTGCTCACCGGCGTGCCCGTCTCACCAGGCTCTACCTCCTGTACCATCACAAATCACCGCCGTAATTCCTCAGGCTTGGCGGGCAGCCAGGTAGCCATCGTCGAAACACATATCGGTGTATTCATTCCAACCGACTCTATGGGTCCCAGTAATGCCCACCACGACACTGATATCGGAGAACGTGGGCACATCCGTGGCGTAGAGGGAAGGAAAGATGATGGGCCGGCAGGTCGCGTTGCATCATTTTAATTACCATGACTTCGAACGGTTCCTGGCTTGCATCGGCTTTGGCGGCCAGGCGTTGCACATCCTTTTTTATTGCCAAATCTACAACATCGTCCGCTCCAAGCTGCCTCGCCCTCGGAAGCCCGTCAAGGAGCCTCGTAAGCCTCGCCCGTGTTAAAAGTCCTATGGGTACCGGTGGTCGCATAGGATCATGTCTGTCCTCCCCGGCTATCAGCACGCATCAATTTGGATACCTTTGCAGCCAGGTTCCAAATTACGGTCGTATGTGCCATTGTTGATCAGCGGACCGGACCTCTATATTGCGCCATCTTGCGGTGGCACCCTGACCGAAGATGCTCTGCTTGTACTTGGGGTCCAGTCCAGGCACAATACCCCCGCGACCGTCTGGCAAGTCGTCCAACAGCGTAAAGATCCCCATATTAACTGAAAACCGGATCGGTTTGATCACCGGCGCCGCCGGCGGGCCAACCGAAGCTACCCACATGACCTGATGCATCAACGCTCCATCAACCAGCCATTCAGCGTGATCAGGACCCGGGGTGAGCATCCCATCCTCGCCGGGATCATAGCGGATCTCGTAGCGATGCCACGATCCCGGCTCGATTGTGAGATCGGTCAGGACCGGATCGGCCAGGGGCCTGGCGGTGCCAGCGCCGCCAGGGGCAATGACGGTAAATAACTCTCTCAAAGCGAGTACCCGCCGGTTGGAAACTTCAAAATTCAGGACCACCCCAGTTGAGTCGTCAATCAGGGAGATTGAGCCACAGCCAAGCCTCGGATCGTCCGGGTCCGCCCCGAACGGATTGGCGGCGGCGCCGTGCACGTCAACGGCCATGTCAACGGCTACCGAGAAGCCATTGCCGGTGGGAAAGCGACGATCGGTGCTAACCAACGCTTTGACGTGATCACGGGGATCGTCGAAGCGGAGCGTGAAGCATGGAATCTCGATCTTAAATTCGGGCTGCTTGAGTGTCGGCGGCGTGATCGTGGCGGTCGGATCGAGCGCCACGAAATCACCTGCCTGGACAATATGCCAGCCGGCGTCGATCACAGGCGAGCCGGCAGACCAATCATGAAAGTCACGTCCCTCGCCGGCCAACATGTGGGTAGGCGCCGGCAGCCCTCTCCAGACATCAACTGTTTGAGGCTCGTTTTTCCAGTTTAACGACTGATACGTTTCCTCGTCCCGGATCAGGTCTATTTCGCAGGTGAGTTCGATCACATTGCCGGCGGGGTCAGGGATATAGATGAACAAGTTGTGGCCGGGGCCGTGACGACTAGGTCCGTAGATGATGGGCACATTGTTGCGCCAGAGGTGATCACACATGCGCTTGATTTCATCCCAATCGGCCAGGTCATAGGCATAGTGATTCACCTTGGCCTGGCCGACATTCAGCAGGGCTATCCCATGATGTTCCTGATTGCAGCGCAGCCAGGTCACTGAATCCTCGGCCGTATCAGACACCCGAAATCCGAGCACCTCGGTATAGAAGGCCACTGAGCGTTTAAGATCGGTCGTCATGAGTGTGATATGGCCGAATTTAAGGGGCCGCACCTCACGCGGCTGAAGGGGTTCGTCGCTCGTCTCCATGCCCGTGTATAACTCAAGCCGGTTCCCATCCGGATCTCGGAAGCAGAGCGCTGCGCCGTGGCCTGGCTCGGCGTAAACTCTGTCCTGCGGTTGGACGCCATGCCTTGCCAGCACCTCCTGGGCGGCTTGCAGTGCCGCCTCATCGTGCACTTCCAGCCCCAGGTGATGCATCTCCCTGGTCTCACCCGGATAAATGGCCAGGCAGTGATGCTCGGTATTGCAACGCAAAAAGACCGCACCGTCCCCACGTCCTGAGGCGGGTACCCCCTGGGTACCTGAGCTTGTCGAAGGGATACGATCCAGCCCAACGATATTCTCGTAGAAGGCAGCGGTCTCTTCCACATTGGGGACGGTGATGGCGACGTGCCCAAGCCGTTTTATTCTAAACACAGTTGAGACTCCTTCTTTTTTAGAGATTGGAGATTGGAGATTTCAACGCTCCAATTTTTAGTCGCCAGTCGCCAATCTCATCAGGCCGCGAATTTATTCATGGCCTCGGTGGATGGGTTGAGCTGTTACTGAATGCTAAAGCCGCCATCGAGCACCAGGGCGTGCCCGTTGAGATACGAGGCCCGATCAGAGCTGAGCCAGAGCACCGCGTCCGCCACCTCCTGGGGATCAATTAAGCGTTTCATC
>Ga0115002_10001253_pt1 | contig 35242 bp, 34 predicted proteins | sample ArcticOcean_MG_C_8_FD_89576 | JGI IMG/M metagenome (GOLD analysis project Ga0115002, IMG submission 89576) | Marine microbial communities from western Arctic Ocean - ArcticOcean_MG_CB11_86 | ecosystem: Environmental > Aquatic > Marine > Oceanic | place: Arctic Ocean: Canada Basin | collected... | reverse complement strand
ATCGGTTTGTGTGTACTCAACCAGATGTCCTAGATGTAGCGGTCCGCTTGCATAAGGGAGAGCGCTGGTAACGAGTATGTTGCGTCGTAAAGTCAATTCGAAGGGCTCCAAAATAGGATAGATACAGCATAAAAACGGAGTTTGATAAGCATAATTTTCGGCAGTTATTAGAAACAGTTGATAGTTGTTTCAATCGATTATTGCTTCTGATACGCGATTATGCCATTGGAGCAGGCAGGATGCTTAGCTGGTCTTGTTGTAGAGCCACGATATGTAGAAATTCTGCGGTACAATGCCGCCCCCGTAAGTGGCTGGTTCTTTCTTATGAGCGATAAAATTCTAGAAGCCCTTCAAAGTCATCTTTGTAAGTTCATAGTGCCCTTCACAAAATCTGAACTTGGGGGTCCTGGCAGTTCTTTCAAGATCGTCGATGAGGAAAACTCATATCGAGTAGTTATTTCTTTGGGCTACCCCAGTGATCGGAGTGGAAAAGAACTCATTGAGAAACTAAAAACTCACACTGAATCTCTTAACTTAGATAAGGATCTCACTTTTATTGTTGATTGGTCGGTTTCTCCTCACACGGTGCAACATGGGCTTAAACCGCTAGATGGCGTTAGCAATGTCATTGCTGTTTCCTCTGGAAAGGGTGGAGTAGGCAAATCAACAGTGACTGTTAATTTAGCACTAGCTTTAGCTCAGGAGGGCGCGCGCGTCGGAATTTTAGACGCTGATATCTATGGCCCAAGTCAGCCTCGTATGCTCGGGTTGTTGGGGAAAAAACCTGAAACTAGAGATGGTAAAACGCTGGAACCGCTAGAGGCTCATGGGATAAAAGCAATGTCCATAGGATTTTTGATAGATGAAAGTCAGCCCATGGCTTGGCGCGGCCCAATGGTCACTTCAGCTCTCAATCAAATGTTGGGTGATACGCACTGGGGAGAGCTAGACTATCTTATGGTCGATATGCCACCTGGAACAGGTGATATACAGCTTACGCTTTCTCAACGCGTCCCCGTTAGCGGCGCAGTGGTTGTAACGACACCCCAAGATGTCTCGTTAGCTGATGCCCGCAAAGGGCTAGAAATGTTTCAAAAGGTAAATGTGCCAATACTTGGGATTATAGAGAATATGAGTGTGCATATATGCACTAATTGTGGTCATGAGGAACGCATTTTTGGTTACGCTGGCGGCGAAAAACTAGCTGCTCAGTATGATGCGTCTTTCCTTGGCGCTATGCCTCTTGATCGTGCCATTATGGAAAATACAGACAAGGGCAACCCAACTGTGGTTGCAGAGCCCGATGGTGCTATAGCGACAAGTTATCGACAGATAGCTTTGTTAATGAGTGGGGAGCTAGCAGCCGGGGGCAAAGACTATAGCCGTTTGTTCCCAACCATTACTGTGGAGGAGGATGAATGACAATTAAGTCTGATCTCTGGATACGACGCATGGTAGCTGAAAACGGGATGATTGAGCCGTTTGAGCCTGGTCAGGTTCGAGAGAAAAATGGTCAGCGAGTTATCTCTTACGGCACATCTAGTTATGGATATGATGTGCGTTGCGCTATGGACTTTAAAATTTTCACAAACATTAACTCGGCAATTGTGGATCCCAAAAATTTTGTTGAGTCGAGTTTTGTTGATAAAAAATCCGATATTTGTATTGTTCCCCCCAATTCTTTTGTTTTGGCTAGGACAGTCGAATATTTCAGGATTCCAAGGAATGTTCTTACTATTTGTTTAGGGAAGTCTACCTACGCCCGTTGCGGAATAATCGTTAATGTTACGCCGTTAGAACCAGAGTGGGAGGGGCATGTGACGCTAGAGTTTTCTAATACAACGCCTCTCCCTGCAAAGATCTATGCAAATGAAGGTGTTGCTCAGATGGTTTTTTTTGAATCAGATGAAGTATGTGATACCAGTTATTCTGATCGCCAAGGAAAGTATCAGGGTCAAAAAGGAGTTACTCTCCCAAAAACCTAGTAGGGATTATTGATTGGTCAACAACCATTCAAGAGACTGGATCTCTAAAATCACTTTTGATGCGTTATTTTTTTCCTGTTCTATTCGAACAGGAAGATATTGAAAGTCCTTAGCCAGCCAAAGCACAGTTTGTCGTGAAGAATTCCGTCTTTGTTGGATTAGTTTTTTTGCTGTTATGGGTCCTAACGAGGTTTCTATGATCTCCTCGCCCACTAGTGAATAGTCATATTCTCTGATTCCATCATCATCTCTTATGGTTTGAGATAGCGGTTCTGATTGCTGCATTTTAAGCATTATAGCGACCTGCATACTGCCATGATCAAGCGTGCCTGGAACGAGTGTGGATTGAGTGATCTGGTTATTTTCAGTGGTAATAACGATGTTCTCGTCCCAGTTAAAACTTACACTGTAACTGCCACGATTTCTGCCGTTTTCAAAGCTGTACTGCTGTGGTTGGATGTGATTATGGTTATAGGAAAACTCGCTTATTTCCACCAGTGTTTTTGGTGCAATAAGTTTTAAAAGCCCTGTAGCATTTGATTTTGAAGAAAAAATATAGGTGCCATTGACTTGATTTTTTATTACGGTGATTTCAGATTCGCCAACAAGTCTATCTTTATATCGAATATCGTAGATTGCCCTATAGGTGGGTACAGTATGCGCTTCTGAAAACACAGCCATGCTGGGCATTGCAGCGGACATTAACAGGCTGTAAATCAATAATCTAAACATTTGCACTTATTGCTCAGAATGTTTTGAGTGTAGAGATATTCACTTAAATAATTTGTGCTCGATGGTTCTTGTCTTTCACTATATCACCAACAATCCAAGCATCTTCACCACAAGATTTTAGTATTGATAAAGCATTTTCTGCAACTTGTGGTTTGACAATCACTATCATCCCAATTCCACAATTGAATGTACGAAGCATCTCTTTAGTCTCTACCCCCATGCTCTCTATCCATTTGAAAATTTCCGGGATTGGCCAAGCCGATCGTTTCAACCGGGCGCCAAGCCCACTAGGGAGTACCCGAGGAATGTTTTCCGTTAGACCCCCACCAGTAATATGAGCAAGACCTTTCACTTCAATCCTTTCCAGAAGGTGGAGGATTGATTTTGAATAGATACGTGTTGGGGTTAGTAACTGATCTATGACTGGCTGACCATTAACTAGCGTATCTGCTCCTAAGGGGCTTTGTGCTAATACGCTTCTTATAAGTGAAAAGCCATTGGAATGTGGACCGGATGACGCTATTCCGATAACGCTGTCTCCTGCGCTTATAGAACTGCCATCTAGGAGGCGATCTGCCTCTACTATCCCCACGCAGAATCCTGCTAGATCATATTCCTCTTTAGAGTGCATGCCAGGATGTTCAGCGGTCTCACCACCGAGTAAAGCTGCCCCGGAGAGTTCGCAACCACGAGCAATGCCTTCGATGACGCGGGTTGCAATGTCAACATCAAGTCGTTGACTTACATAGTAATCAAGAAAGAACAGAGGTTCTGCTCCTTGAACAATCACATCGTTGACGGACATGGCAACAAGATCTATACCAATCTGATCGTGAGCATCATGCTCGATGGCTAGTTTCAGCTTTGTGCCTACACCATCTACGCCGGCAACGAGGATGGGATGTTTATAGCGGTCTAAGGGCAACTTGAATAGCCCACCAAATCCGCCCAGCCCACCAAGGACTTCCGGACGTGTAGTTCGCGCTACAGCGGGTTTTATTCGCTCAACTAGTTTCTCGCCGGCATCGATGTCGACACCTGATTCCTTGTAGGTGAGGGGTGTTTTGGAGGTCATTATTGATATCCTGACACTGGGTAGTAATTATGGCCGCTATAATAAGCTAGTTAATTCTATCGTGTGCAGTAATGATGCAGTCTAAATATTTTCAGCACTTCAGTCGGGCAGTTTGGAGCTTAGTAGTGCTTCTTATGTTCAATAATGCTGAATCAGCTCCTTTTGAGAACCTATACACTATCACTGTTCCTAGGGACTTTGGAGCGGGAGTGCGCAGAGATGAGGAATATGTGCCATTAGCTATGGGTCGGCTTCTGGCGCGAGTTACGGGCAGAACTAGCGCTTTTCTTGAGCCAAACCTGCAAGATCTCATAGGAAACGCTGATGATTACGTTGTGGATAAAGGTTGGCCTGATCTAGAGGGCTACAGAGTTACTTTTGATGATAGAGCCATACTCGAGTCTCTATTCCAACGAAACGAGTCTGTTTGGGTTGGAGAGCGCCCTGTAACGCTTCTTTGGATTGCGGTAGATACGGGTTTTGGTGAACAAGGAATAGTAGCTGTTGATTCTCAAGAAACAACTCACAGCGCAGATTATCTTGCAGTCGTAGATGAGGTAAGGACTCAGTTGAAGGCGGTCGCCTCTGCTAGAGGACTACCGATTAAATTTCCTTTATGGGATTTTCAGGATATGGATGCCTTGGACTTTATTGATGTATGGGGGGGGGTTAGCGATCGACTTGGACAATCATCTGAGCGTTACGGGATAGACGCTATTTTAAATGGGCGGGTTTGGGTCTCTTCACGAGGCTTAGAGGTACAGTGGACACTAGTGCGTGGATCTGATCGTTTCATACTCCCAGGAGGAAGCCTGAAATCTGGACTGGAGCAACTTGCTGATTTATATGCAGGAGAATTTAGCAGCACTGGTAGCCCGACGGCATTAAAAATCACCGTGATGGATTTGAAAACTATTGAAGATTACGCACGAGTTATGCGCTACATAGAAGGTTTGCAGGAGAGACATATGCTGGAATCTGTAGATATTGAAGAGTTTTCTGTGACGACCCTAACCTTGCGTATGATGGCGCGCGGCGGATCCGAGTTGCTCGAAAGAGTCCTTAACCTGAGCGATGTGTTAACGCCTGCTGCTTCTATGAGCGATGAATATTCTGACAGTCAACTTACATTTTTCCTGTCTCGATAGCCCTTGAAGCTTAATACTATGAGACTAAATTGGCTGCCCAATGCTATTTGCATTGGAAGAGCAGTATTAGTAGGTCCAATTGTCATTGCTTTGCTTGATGGGCGTTATACCGTGGCGTTAGCCCTAATAGGGCTAGCCGGATTCTCTGATGCCGTAGATGGAATGCTAGCCCGTAATTTTAATTGGCGAACGCGCATGGGAGAGATTCTAGATCCCGCCGCTGATAAGTTAATGGTTTTTAGCGTCTTTTTGACTCTCACCTATTTAGAACTGGTGCCGTTTTTTTTAGCAGTTTTGGTGATATCACGCGATCTAGTCATTATCGGGGGTGCTATGACTTATCAAGTTTTGATAGAGCCAGTTAAGGGGAATCCCGCTTTAATCAGCAAACTCAATACCGGCGCACAATTTCTTTTTATGATGTTCGCGCTCACGGCAGCAGCTTTTCATTGGCCGCCCCCTGAATTGCTAACAATGCTGGGGGCTATCGTGATTTTTACTAGTATCACTAGCGGTTTGAACTACGTTATCGACTGGAGCAGACGAGCATGGTTGAAGACATATCTGAGCTAGCTACGGCTTTACATTCCTTTGGTGATGTGCCCGACCAGACAAAGCAGCTCTTATTGCCATTTCCTCTGCGCCCATCGGCACGTTTTGAGACGTTTATTACGGGTGAAAATGAAGTTTTATTGGATATATTACAAACTTCAAATAATGGCCAGAATCTAACCGCTCCTGTTTGGATTTGGGGTGAACCTGGGTGTGGTAAAACTCATTTATTACAGGCTTTCTGTGCTGCAGCGAAGAAAAAGGCAATTTATCTACCATTAAATGACTTAAAAAAATCTCCAGAAATACTCCAAGGACTCAGTTCTTTAGACTTAGTTGCGCTAGATGATGTGGAGATTGTGGTTGGTGATTCTGATTGGGATCAAGCGCTTTTCAGTATGTTCAATGGGCTATGGACTGAAGGTGGCATGCTGCTTTGTTCGGCTAGATATTCACCTGCAAATTTGAATTTCAGTCTTCCTGATTTAGGTTCACGCGCAGCGGGAGCTAGTATTTATCAGGTTAAAAATCTATCAGATGAAGACTCTATTCTTGCTCTTCGGGCCCGAGCTCAGTCGAGAGGGCTTGATTTGCCTGAGGCCTCTGCGCAATTCTTGATTACCCACGTGCGAAGGGATATGGGCACTTTATGTGCGTGGTTGGAAACCTTAAATCGCGCCTCGGTCTTAAAACAGCGAAAGCTAACTATCCCATTCATTCGAGATCATCTAAGCTGATTATCTGTCATTGTTGCTAGCGCCTTTGCAAGTAAAGTGACCCGCTTTCCAAGGGCAAGAGCCAACGCGCGTTCATCTTCGGAGATAGCATCATTCCAATCACTTGCTATATGAGACGCTCCATAAGGGCCTCCACCGGTTCGGGTAGTGCCGACTGCCGGCTCAGTGTAAGGGATTCCTGCCCACAACATACCATGGTGAATTAAAGGCAGAGCCATGGATATAAGGGTTGTTTCTTGCCCTCCATGTAGAGAGTTGGTGCTTGTAAAAACCCCAGCTGGTTTATTAACAAGTGCTCCCCTAAGCCACAGTCCAGACGTCAGTTCCAAGAAATATTTCAGTGGTGCTGCCATATTTCCAAAGCGGGTTGGGCTTCCAAGCAGTAGTCCATCACATTCTTCTAGGTCCGTAACTGAAGCAAAAGGTGGACCAGAATTAGGGATTGAAGGCTCTGTTGCTTCCGTATTGGTGGATACCGGTGGCACGGTTCGTATCATAGCTTCCCCACCCGCAGCCTCAACGCCCCGAGCGCTATAACGTGCGAGTTCAGCTGTGCTCCCTTTTCGAGAGTAGTAAAGTATCAGAATGCGGATGTTCATCTAAATAACTCCAGTACCTTTTCTGGCGGTCTTCCGATGCGTGCCATGTGGTCTGTTTCAACGATAGGTCGTTCAATTAATCTTGGCTCTTTCGCCATAAGCTCTATCAGGGCGACCTCATTAGCTGCCGTAAGCTCAATGCCACTTTTCTTGAATGCAGCCTCATTAGCTCTAATAAGATCTGCCGCAGTTAAGTTAAGCTTGTTTAATAATTGAGCAATGGCTTCTGCATTCAGAGGTGTTTTCATATATTCAATAACGTCCAGCTTGATACCTTCAGACTCTAGTAGTGTTTTTGTTGTTCGTGATTTAGAACATTTCGGATTATGATAAATTCTAGCTTTCATTGGTAAGCTCATATTTTATATGATTATATCTTGATTTCGAGTTATTTTTAATCTATGTTTTTTATAAAGAACTTAAAAATATACGCTGAATTGTTCTAGGGGCAAAAACTTTCCTTGACGCCCATTAGAACCGCCTGTACCGTCTTCTGAGACTCAACTCTCTAGTTCGAGAATAAAGTGATCAATGCTCGCATTTTAATTGTAGCTCTAATATTACTCTTATCGGCTTGTGCTACCGAGCCGCCAGTACAAATGATGAGTGATGCTCGTCAGGCGATAGCTGCTGCAGAAGAGGCGGATGCTCCTAGACTGGCGCCTGTGCCGATAGCAGAGGCAAGGCGATATATCGCGCTTGCGGAGACGCAGATTCGGAATGGCAACTTTTCTTATGCTTGGCAGAACGCCCAGCGTGCGAAGAATAGTGCAGTGGCAGCTTTAAATGCAGTTAAAACTGATAGCAGCAATTAGGGCAGCTAACAATCATGTAGGTACACGTCTACGTTACCCGGTAAAAGTCTGTGTGCAAGGGGTTTGAAGTCCTGTAGTGTAGATTTGCCCAGCAGGATTTTTCATAAGTTTTTTTATTTAAGAAAACTAATTAATTCGTCAATTGAAATCATTTCAATATTTTTTGATGTTCGTGATTTATATTCAATTTCCTCTTTGTCCAAAGCTTTTTCTGTGATTACAAGTCGATGAGGAATTCCGAGCAGATCGGCATCGGCAAACTTGACCCCCGGACGTTGTTGACGGTCATCCATGAGTGTCTCAAAGCCTGATTGCTCAAGTCTGTTATAAACTTCATCGGAGAATTCCTTTACACGGCAGGATTTATCCATATTTATAGGGATTATGATGACATCGAATGGCGCAATAGCCTTTGGCCAGATTATTCCGCGCTCATCACTATTTTGTTCAATGGACGCAGCTATAACTCGTGTTACGCCAATGCCGTAGCAGCCCATATGCATGATTTGAGATGAGCCCTTGGCATTAAGCACGGTAGCCTTCATTGCAGAGCTATATTTACTGCCGAGTTGAAAAATATGTCCGACTTCTATTCCTCGTGCAATAGATAGCGGACTTCCTCCTGCGGGACTGGGGTCACCGGCAACGGCATTGCGAAGGTCTGCTATATTGGATAAGGGGAAGTCGCGGTTCCAGTTAGCTCCGATATAGTGGTGATCTCTGGTGTTTGCGCCGCATATAAAATCGCTCATAGCTGCTGCTGAATAATCAACATAGATTGGGATCTTTAAATCCTTGGGTCCAAGAAAACCGGAGTCTATACCAGTATTTTCATGCACTTCTGGGGCTCGAAGCATTCTGATTGGTGATGCAACAGTGTTTAGTGCCTGAGCTTTGACGTTGTTGAGTTCATGATCACCACGCAAAATTAGTGCCACGGCAGGTGTCTCCGTGCCCTGGACGAGTAGAGTTTTTAGGCATTGATCAGGCGTCACTTTAAGATAGGCGCATAGTTCCTGAATTGTGCGTGTCTGCGGCGTCTTTATTAGTTTTAGGTTTTTGGTAGGTGCTTCTACGGGCATATCTATTGAAGGGAGGGATACTGTCTCAATATTTGCTGAGAAATCATCCTTTTTTGAGTATGCAATAGCATCTTCACCAGATTCAGCCAAAACATGGAATTCCTCTGATTGATTACCACCAATTGTTCCTGGATCCGCCTGAACAATCTTAAAATTTAGCTGTAATCGTGTAAAAATCCGAGTATATGTTTCGCGCATCGCGTGGTAGCCCTCTAACAGAGAGGACTCGTCTATATGAAAGGAATAGGCATCCTTCATGATAAATTCTCTGGCCCGCATTACTCCAAATCTAGGCCTGATTTCGTCACGAAACTTCGTTTGAATCTGGTAATAATTGACTGGGAGTTGCCGGTAACTTTTTAGTTCATGTCGTGCAATATCTGTAATTACTTCTTCATGTGTAGGGCCTAGGCAAAAATCTCGTTTGTGACGGTCTTGTATTCTGAGTAGTTCCGGCCCATATTCTTCCCAGCGGCCCGATTCTTTCCATAATTCGGCTGGTTGAATGACTGGCATAGTAAGTTCAAGGGCTTTTGCGTTATTCATTTCTTCACGAATGATTTTTTTCACCTTGTGAAGTACGCGCATCCCAAGAGGAAGCCAGGTATAGAGCCCAGAGGCGAGGCGGCGTATTAGACCGGCTCGCAGCATAAGCTGATGACTTTTGGTTTCAGCGGTTGCTGGGACTTCTTTGAGAGTATTAATCGGAAAATTGCTGAGCCGCATGCTATTCCTCGGGATACCAAGCTTGTAATATTTTATCTATTTGACGGATTGTAGGGCACCGTTCCAAATCAAGCCATTGCGTCTGTCCTTTAATTCCAGCAGCATGATACACACGTTCGAAAAACGCTATGTTTTTATGACAGAAAGTAAATCTAAAAAACCCCGAATGAGAGGTGTTTACCTCTTGCCAAACTTGCTTACCACCGGTGCATTATTTGCCGGATTCTACTCCATTGTTGCTGCTATAGATGGAAATTTTTTGGGTGCGGCATGGGGGATCTATATAGCTATGTTTTTGGACGGTCTAGATGGTCGTGTAGCGAGAATGACGAGCACGGAAAGTGATTTTGGGAAGGAGTTTGATAGTCTGGCAGACATGGTTTCATTTGGAGTGGCACCAGCGATTGTCACATATCAATGGGGGGTAGAGCGACTTTCTGAATACGGGATTCTATGGGGAAAACTAGGCTGGTTAGCAGCTTTTCTGTACACGGTTGCTGCCGCTTTGCGGCTAGCCCGCTTTAATACTAGTGGCGCCATTGATAAGCGGTTTTTTCTTGGCTTACCAAGTCCACCAGCTGCAGCTGGTATTGCTGCCATGGTATGGGGCAGTGTCGAGTATGGAATTGGCGGCTTAGTAGCGCTCGTGGCTGGAGTCGTGATCACCGCAGTAGCGGGTATTGCGATGATGTCAAACTTTCGTTATCCAAGTTTCAAGCAGATTGACTTTAGTAGGCGTGTGCCATTTGGGAACCTGATTTTTGTTTTAGCTGCGTTGATCATTATCGCGTTGAATCCGCCGGTCATTATTTTTAGCATGTTCTTCATTTATACAACATCAGTGCCCGTGTTTTGGTTGTGGCGTCGGATAAGGCGACGTAAAAAATCTAAAAATAGGCCAATTTAGCGTGAGTACAGTACGCGAGCAGTACTTGGAGGCGATGGGGATAACGGTATGGTTACGACGTAATGTTGAAGTAACCGAAACGGTTATTTCTGACTTGTCAGAACAGGGTTGGAATGAACTTCAAGAGAGCGTGCGGAGCTGCACTAGGTGCGACCTTTGTCATGGCCGTACCCAAACAGTATTTGGCGTTGGAAATCATGAAGCTGATTTGTTGATTATTGGTGAGGCGCCAGGGGCTGAGGAAGATAAAATAGGGGAACCTTTTGCCGGACGAGCTGGTCAGCTATTAGATGCAATGCTCTCGTCAATACAGCTATCTCGTGAAAAAGTTTATATAGCTAATATTCTCAAGTGTAGGCTGCCGGACAACCGTGACCCTAAGCCAGATGAGGCGTTAACTTGCGGTCTCTATCTTGAGAGGCAGATCGCACTTTTACGTCCTAAAGTGATGCTTGCTTTAGGAGGTATTGCTGCACAGTGGTTATTGAAGTCAGATTCGACCATAGGTAGGCTGCGCGGGGGTGAGTTCAAATATGGTGAACATCAGACGCCATTGGTGGTCAGCTATCATCCAGCTTATTTGCTTCGTAGTCCTTCAGCTAAATCCAAGGCATGGGAAGACCTCATTTTGGTCACGAAAATACTTCAGAAAGACCTATGAGTGCAGCTATTCAACTGCAATGGCAGATTCGCGCTATGTCAATTGCCGATTTGAAAGAGGTTGCTGACATAGAGAGGGTAAACTATGATTTTCCTTGGACCTTGGGAATTTTTCGTGACTGTCTTCTTGCTGGTTATCAGAGCATTGCGATTGAAATCACTGGAATGCCGTGCAATCAGAGTTTCAAGGTAGTCCGTGGCTATGGAATAATGTCAGTTGCTGCAGGTGAAGCGCATATTCTCAATTTATGCGTTCATCCGGAATTTCAAAGTGTGGGCTATGGTAGGCAGTTGCTGAATGCGCTTCTAAAAAAAGCGAAGTCTCTTGGTGTCGAACGTGTATTTCTTGAGGTGCGACCTTCTAACAATGTAGCAATAAGCCTGTACCAGTCGATAGGTTTCAAGAAGATCGGCGTTCGTCCTTCTTATTATCGAGCGACTGTTAGTCGTGAAGATGCAGTAGTTTTTGCTGCTTCTCTTAGCAAAATTCAACAACTTTTTCCCTAAAGGCTGTTTGTCATGCCGAAGAATCCCGAACGTCGTACGTTCGCAATAATATCTCATCCCGACGCGGGTAAAACCACGCTTACAGAGAAGTTGCTTTTATTCGGAGGAGCTATACAGATGGCAGGGGCTGTGAAAGGCCGGAAAGCACAACGACATGCGACATCAGATTGGATGAAAATGGAACAAGAGAGAGGTATCTCGGTTACATCATCCGTGATGCAGTTTCCTTATAAAGATAAAGTTGTAAACCTTCTTGATACTCCTGGTCATGAGGATTTTTCTGAAGACACATATCGAACATTAACAGCAGTTGATAGCGCTCTAATGGTTCTCGATGCTGCAAAGGGAGTCGAAGGTAGAACAATCAAGCTGATGGATGTTTGCCGAATGCGGTCGACCCCTATTATTAGCTTTATTAATAAGTTAGATCGAGATGGCCGCTCGCCCATTGAGCTTATGGATGAGATAGAGGCTGTGTTAAAAATAGAGTGTGCTCCGGTGACTTGGCCAATAGGAATGGGTCGTGACTTCCGTGGCATTTACAATTTTATTGAAGATCGTGTTTGTTTCTATGAGCGTGGAGATTCTAGCAAAGTAGGTAAAACTCATAGTTTGAATGGTCTAGAATCTAAGGAGGTGTCGCTGGCTTTAGGAGATGACGCTACCGAATTTCGAGAAGAGGTTGAGCTCATTAGAGGGGCAAGTCCTGAATTTTCACTTGATCGTTATTTGGCAGGAGAACAGACACCTATATTCTTTGGTGCGGCAGTAAATAATTTTGGAGTTGAAGAACTATTGAACTTCTTTGTAGAGCATGCTCCTCCTCCTCAAGCACGCAATAGCGTTACTCGTAAGATAGAACCTACCGAAGATGCTTTGAGCGGTTTTGTGTTTAAAATCCAAGCAAACATGGATCCGGCTCATCGAGATCGAATTGCTTTTCTGAGAGTGTGCTCTGGTACTTACAAGGCTGGCATGCGTCTTTATCACACTAGGCTTAAACGTGAGGTACGTGTAGGTGAGGCAATAACATTTCTAGCGGCTGATCGTCATCATGTTCAGGAGGCTGTTGCTGGGGACATTATCGGGCTACACAACCATGGCACAATCAGCATTGGTGACAGTTTTTCAGAAGGAGAAAATCTTTTATTTACTGGGATACCTGATTTTGCACCAGAATTATTTCGACGTGCCGTACTAAGGGATCCATTAAAGTTAAAAGCCCTTAACAAAGGATTGAATCAACTTTGTGAGGAAGGTGCCACGCAATTATTTCGTCCATTAATCAATAATGATCTAATACTTGGCGCTGTTGGGCCGCTTCAGTTTGAAGTGGCCGCTTTTAGATTGAAGGAAGAGTATGGAGTGCAATGCAGTTTTGAGGTGGTTAATGTTATAACTGCCCGTTGGATTCATTGCGATGATTACGCATTATTAGACCAGTTTAAGAATAAGCTTGTTGGTGATCTGGCGCTTGATCATGCTGGTGAGCTCGTGTTCTTAGCGCGAAGCGCTGTTAGTCTAAGATTAACCCAGGAACGCTGGTCCAATGTGGAATTTAGAGAGACTAGAGAACATGCTTTGAGTTCTCTAGTTTAACGAATCATTTTTTGCAGGCGATAAAGCTGTGCCAAAAGATTTTCTAGTTTTTCTTGCAGCTGTGTCACACGATCCTGTTGTTTTTTTACGATCTCTGCCGGAGCATTGGCTGAAAAAGCAGGGTTTATCAGTTTCTGTTCCGCCTTAATAAGGTCGGTTTTGATCTGGTTTTTCTGCTTTGTAAGTCGATCTTGCTCGGCTGCTAGATCAATGAGTCCCTTTAGTGGCACAAGGAGCGTCATTTTTCCAAGTAATGCTGTGGCTGCGTCAGGTACTTCATCAGATGATGATGCCAAAGTGATATTTTCTAGGCGAGCCAGGTTATATAGGTAATCACTATAGGCTTTAAGCCTTTTGACATCAGTGTCATCAGTTCCAGCTAGAAGTACAGGGAGATGTTTTCCAGGATTGATGTTCATTTCCCCACGAATTTGCCGAACCCCTTTAATGAATTCTTGTATCCACTCTATTTCGCTCTCTGATTTAGTGTCGCGTATAAATTGGCTGGATTCCGGTAATGGTTCTAACATTAAGGTTTCACTAGCCCAGCCAGTTTTTTTGCATAGTTCAAGCCAAAGTTCTTCGGTTATAAATGGCGCAAATGGATGCAAAAGTTTCAATAAAGCGCCAAGTACCTCAGCCAGACAATGTTGCGTTCCGCGAAGTGTGGAAGCGGGACAGTTCACATCGTTTAAAATTGTTTTAGTAAGTTCTAGATGCCAGTCACAGAACTCGTGCCATATAAAATCGTATAGAGATTGTGAGGCAAGATCGAATCTATATTCCGTAAAATTATTGTGGAAAGATTCAATTACTTGTCCAAGTCTCGAGCGTATCCATTGATCAGCAACGGTATAGTTCTTGTCTCCATTATCGAGGCAATCAATATGTGCAAAGACAAAATGAGAGGCGTTCCATAACTTATTGCAAAAGTTACGATTACCCTCAACTCGACCCATATCTAGGCTAATGTCACGACCAGTGGTAGCTAAATTTGCAAGAGTGAGTCTTAAAGCATCTGCACCATGCTTGGCGATGCCTTTTGGAAATTCTTTTCGTGTGAGTTTTTCAATGCGTTTTTTTAGGTGTGGTTGCATCATGCCGTCAGTGCGTTTTTCTAGCAGGGTTTCCAGAGACGCACCATTAATAATATCAAGCGGATCCAGAATATTGCCTTTGCTTTTTGACATTTTTTGTCCCGAATAATCTCGGATAAGACCAGTCATATAGACTTCTTTAAATGGGACGTCATTCATGAATTTGAGGCCCATCATGATCATGCGGGCAACCCAGAAAAAAATAATATCAAATCCAGTTACTAGCACGTTAGTGGGATAGAACGTATCTAGTTCCTTTGAGCCAGATGGCCAGTCCAATGTGGAGAATGGCCATAATGCGGATGAGAACCATGTATCCAACACATCCTCGTCCTGGCGGAGTTTTACTTCTGATGCAATGCCATATTTTTGGCGAACTTCATCCTCGTTGCGAGCAACAAAAACCTTTCCTTCGTCATCATACCAAGCAGGTATTCTATGTCCCCACCATAATTGTCGAGATATACACCAATCTTCTATATTTCGCATCCATTCAAAGTAAGTCTTGGACCAATTTGTTGGAACGAAACGAACATCCCCTGATTCAACGGCAGCAATCGCTGGTTCGGCCAGAAGTTTTGCACGTACATACCACTGATCTGTTAGGAGGGGCTCTATGATTGCCCCACTGCGGTCGCCATGAGGAACCATCAATTTATGATTGTCGACTCCGTCTAGAAGCTGCTGGTTCTCCATTTCTTGAATAATAAGATCACGAGCCACAAATCGATCTAGCCCTTGATAACGTTCTGGTACGGCATGATTAAGAGCAGCATTTTGATCAAATATATTGATCATTGGAAGGTTGTGCCGCTGACCTAATTCATAGTCATTAAAGTCATGCGCGGGTGTTATTTTTACGCAGCCAGTGCCAAATTCAGGATCAACGTACTCATCCGCTAATATCGGAATTTTTCTGTCGCAAAGTGGCAATTGAACTGTCTGTCCCACATATGACGCGTAGCGTTGGTCATCAGGGTGCACAGCGATAGCTGTATCACCAAGCATTGTTTCTGGACGGGTGGTGGCGATGACCAAATAACCATCACTATCGACAAGAGGATATCGGAAGCGCCATAGTTTTCCTGATTGCTCCTCCGAAAGGACCTCTAGATCTGAAAGAGCTGTATGTAGAATTGGATCCCAGTTTACTAATCGTTTCCCTTTGTATATGAGGCCTTCATCGTAAAGCTGAACGAACTCCTCAGTAACAGCTTTGTAAAGACCTGTGTCCATGGTGAATCGTTCGCGACTCCAGTCTACAGATGCACCTAGGCGTCGCATTTGATGGGAAATTATGTTGCCGGATTCTTGTTTCCATTCCCAAACTTTTTCTATAAAAGCATCTCGCCCCAGGTCATGTTTAGATTGACCTTCTGCATTAAGCAAACGTTCAACGACCATTTGCGTTGCTATTCCGGCGTGGTCTGTGCCCATTTGCCATAGTGTGTTATGCCCTTGCATTCTGTGATAACGGATCAGCGCATCCATGATGGTGTGCTGAAATGCATGGCCCATGTGCAGCGTGCCTGTAACGTTAGGAGGTGGAATCACAATGCAGTAGGGATTTCCATTGCCTGTTGCTTTGAAGTAACCGGCTTGTTCCCATCGGTTATAGTGCCTAGATTCAATTTTTTCTGGTTGATAATCCATTAAGAACAGGGACCTCTTTGGTCATAATTCCCACATTAGGGTTTGAGGTAAAAGTGCAGTAGATCAGTTTAGAAGTTTTTATATTTTGTGATGTTTGAGCGTGTAGCCTCTATCTTTGTAGAATCGGTATCGATCCCTTCCTTCGTGTTTTCGAGTGGATTCTGAATCAACCACTTCCACAACTCGTGTGTAACGACTAAAAAAAGCTGGTACATGAGGCGCAAGGTTGATCATAAGATCCCAATTATTTTTCGCTTGGTATATACCGTCATTTTCGATTTGTTCGAGATTAAGGCCAATTATCACTGGTTCTACTGGAGGTGTCGCTGGTTCTTGATCGATCAGTGCATGAGGTATGAAGCTGCCTTGTGAGAAGGTCCATAGAAGCTGGTTCAAATGATGCGCATCTTCTTCATTAGTCAAGTTAATAAACACATGATTTTTGGCGCGCATAGCTTTTTCCGTAATGCGGCAAATAAAGCGAAGACGGGAATCACTGGAATCCGTGCTTAAAATGTAGAAGTCAACCTGCGTCACAAGATTGTTATACCTGAATCATTTAAAGATTGAGTAAAAAATCGATTAATAGCGGCACAGGGCGCCCGGTTGCGCCTTTGTTTTGGTTGGATTTCCAGGCAATGCCTGCGATATCGAGATGAGCCCAGGGAGTTTTTCCGACAAACCTGGATAGAAATTGTGCCGCAATACTTGCCCCACCCTCGCGCGCGCCTGAATTAGAAAAATCAGCGAAGTTGCTTTGCAAGGACTCTCCGTACTCTTCATCAATTGGTAGTCGCCACGCAGGATCGAGGGACCGTTTCCCGGCTGCTAGTAGATCAGAGGCAAGTCGATCATCGTTACTGAATAGGCCTGTGTATATATGACCAATAGCGATAACACATGCGCCAGTTAAAGTTGCGACATCCACCATTAAACGTGGTTTATAACGAGAGGCATAAGTAAGCGCATCGCAGAGTATTAATCGGCCTTCCGCATCAGTGTTTATAATTTCTATAGTTTGTCCAGACATGCTTTGTACGATATCGCTGGGACGCGTTGCCTGAGAACCAGGCATATTTTCACAGGCTGGAATTATTCCGATAACGTTAACTGCCGGTTGCAAATTTCCGAGAGCTGCCATCGTTCCAATAACGGTTGCTGCCCCACACATATCAAATTTCATTTCATCCATTTTTGATGGCGGTTTTAGGGAAATCCCTCCCGTGTCAAATGTTATGCCTTTGCCGCATAGTACAATTGGAGCGTCCCCTGAGTGACCGCCCTTGTACTCCATTACAATTAGCTTTGCTGGCTCCTTTGCTCCATGGGTCACCGACAGGAAAGCGCCCATGCCTAAGCGCTTCATGTCTCTTTCCACGAGCACCTTTGTCTTTAGATTCTTAAACATGCCGGCAAGAGCCTGTGATTCTTTCGCTAGGTGAGAGGGCGTGCAAATATTCGGAGGTCGATTTGCAAGATCACGAGCAATATCCATGCCAGAAGAAATAGCCTGGCCATGAGCAACTCCGCGCCTTGATTCTTTTGCTTTGCTTTGGTCGGTTACTGCAATTGGCAGACGTAAAAGGTTGGGTTTTCTTGCGGTATGACTTTTCATCTCATTAAAACAGTAGAGCGCACTTTGTGCTGCTTCCACAGTTAGACGGGCGGCATAATATTCATCAATCCCTTTGATAGAATGGTAGGCAAGATAGCTAGTAGCTTCTTTTATGCCGATTTTAGATATAGCTGTTGTTGCTGAAAAAACTGCCTGACTCAAGGTCTTTGCATTGAAGTTTTCCTTTTTTCCGCATCCTACTAAGAGGGCTTTATCTGCGGCTGTTCCTGTTAAATTAGGGACAAGTAACGTTTGACCGAGTTTTGCAGATGAGACGCCAGCTTTGATTAACTTACTTAGCGTTTTTCCACAGGAGACATCGATGTCGTGGCTTACACCTCTGAGAGTGCGGTTTTCAAATATCGGCAAGATGGCGCAGGCAGTTTTCTGGCTTGCTGGGGCGCCTGTTCGGACAGGAAACTTCATGTGTATCTCCTTGGTGCAGCTTACAATGTCTGTTTTTAGGGCTATTTAACTAAGAATTAGCAGTTGTCCTAAAGACCGACTCGTGGCGGGCCTGTGGTATCTTATTGATACCCCGCTTTAAAAGTGTGGGATAGTGTACTAATAGCGCAAGGTAGTGAAAACCCGCTTATTTCGTGAATCTTCTAAACCGCTACATTTTGCGAGAGACATTTGTTGCCTGGTTGGTGGTAACTTTGGTGCTATTCGTCATTTTGATGAGCAATCAATTTGCCGAGATCCTAGATGATGCAGCTACTAATCAAATTCCAAAAACTGCAGTATTTGCCGTACTAAGGCTCACGTCTCTTCAGTACATCACAATTCTTGCTCCTATCGGGTTTTTCCTCGGTATCATGCTGTCACTTGCCAGACTCAACCGTGATTCCGAAATGGTTGTAATGGCCTCCTGTGGGGTAGGGTCCGTCCAACTGCTCAGACCAATAAGTACTCTTGCCTTTTTCTTGGCAGCTAGTTTGGCATGGCTTTCGTTGGTTAGTACTCCCAATGCATCTCGCCAGATTGAAGAGATTAAAAATCAGGCGCGAGAAAACTTACAAATAGGCATTTTGGAGCCCGGTGTTTTCACAAGCCCTGATTCTGGTGAAACCACCATATATGCTCAGGATGTAGAAAATGACGAAATATACGATGTCTTTATTGAGCATAAGGATGGAGATCGAGTCGTCGTAATACGTGCCGAGAGAGGCGAACGACGCCAGAATAATATTGATGACCAAGTTGTCTTTGTTTTATATAACGGTCGACGTTATGAGGGCGTGCCAGGTGAAAAAAACTACCGGATTATTGAATTTCAAGAACACGGCATGCCCGTTGTTATAGGGCAACCGGTAGAACAGGAGTTACCGGTAGCCACCAAATCTTTAGAAGAGTTGCTTGCATCTTATAATTCCGAGGCTCGTGCAGAGTTACAGTGGCGATTATCTGCCCCCTTGTCACTCTTTGTTTTATCAATAATTGCTGTGCCATTAAGTCGGTCGCGGCCGCGGGAAGGGCGATATGCGCGGTTAGGTGTGGGAATTCTCGTTTATATCATCTATGCGAATATGCTTAATATTGCGCGGTCGATGGTCGTTCGTGATGAAGTGCCACAGTGGCTTGGAATGTGGTGGGTTCATGTCATATTGGGTTTGCTCGGACTAGGGCTATTATTGCGCGAATCTGGTTGGTTCAGCGGGCGATTTTTAGGGGCACCACAGTGAATGTGCTAGATCGCTATATAGCAGTGACTGTGCTGAAAGGTGTGTTTATAGCTACTGCCGTACTGCTTTCTGTGGGCACTTTCATAGAATTTATGGGGCAATTGCCCGATGTAGGTATAGCTCAGTATGGTTTAGTGGATGCAATAATTTACATAGCTTTGCGTTTGCCACGGCTGCTGTTTCAGCTTCTCCCGGCGGCTACTCTGATAGGAGCACTTTTTGGTCTTGGTAATTTGGCTGTGCACGGAGAGTTAATTGTTATGGCCGCAAGCGGCATATCCAAGCTTAGGCTTATAAGGGCTGTTGCTGTTGCTGGTTTTGTGTTGTTGATCATTATGGCTGGATTGGGTGAGTCTATAGCTCCAAATATGGGGGCATATGCTCGTGAATTTCGTGCTACAGCCATGCTTGATAGTGAGGTAGCAGTTAATGGGCCATCAATGTGGCTAAAAGATGGTAATCGAATCTTCAATTTTCATCGTGAGGAAGGCGGCCTAGGTTTTGGCGGTGTTTATCTATTTGAGATAGATGATGATGTAGGGCTTTTGCAGATTGCCCATGCTGACACTGCGGATATTGATCAGAATAATAGATGGTTGCTAAGCAACTATGCCGAGACAGTGTTTCAGGGCGCTAATGGGGTGGTGACGCATACGGAACAACAGGCAGAAAAGGATTTTGATCTTAGTCCAGAACTGCTTGATCTCTCAGTTGTGCGGCATGATCTTTTGGATACAGCTGGACTGTTAAGGTATATCAGTTATTTGGAAGCTAATGGATTGGACTCAACACAACACCTAATAGCTTACTGGGCTCGTATGGCTGATATTGTTTCGGTATTTTTTATGTCTATTCTTGCTGTGCCATTTGTGCTCGGTGGTCTACGATCTGCAGGTACAGGCACTCGGCTTTTGGTAGGTCTTTTGATTGGGTTAGGCTACTACGTTCTTTCAGAGACTTTTGCGAGTAGTGGTCAAGTTTTTGAGATTGATCCATTCATCACTGCTTGGTTACCAAGCGCAGTTCTATCGCTTATTACCGTACTGGCATTGCTTAGAGCCCGTTAGCTCATAGAGTGGCAAATGAGAAAGAAAGCTTTAGTGCTTATGGATTTCAGGCTTTCAACTCACATAGATTGTTAGACGAAGCAATTTAGATTTTGTAACTTATAGTTTCCAAAGAAAAGGATAAGAACGTGATTCCCATGAAATACACAGCACTAGTGACGATCACTGCGGTGGTTTTTACGTTTATTCTAAGTTGTCGAGTTGGCAAGATGCGTGCCAAACTTGGAGTAGATGCGCCGTTGTCAACGGGCTCGTCCGAGTTTGAACGCGCCTTCAGAATCCACATGAATACAGTGGAACAACTTGTGTTATTTGTTCCCCTTCTATGGCTTTCAACGAGTGTTTTAGGAGATCTTCTTGCTGCTGGTATAGGGTCTGTTTGGATAGTGGGACGTGTAATTTATGCTAATGCCTATTTGAGAAACCCTGCTAATCGTAGGCCAGGAATGATAGTTACGCTTATGTCCACAGGCGTGCTAATGCTAGCAACTCTTTGGGGGATTTTTATTGACCTATTAGGCTAGGTCGCTTTGAGGTTTTAATTCTATTGTGTGTAGTGTTCAGTAAGTTTAAATGCTGTAGTCAACATGTAGTCCATTAGTAGTTTTTTCGGAAAATCATATAAAGATTATTGGGGTGAGTGGTGCTCCCTAGGGGAATCGAACCCCTGTTTCAGCCTTGAGAGGGCCGTGTCCTAGCCGCTAGACGAAGGGAGCATGCGTGCCGATATTAAGTGAGGCTGTTATGATAGCTGGGTTTACCAAGCGGTTAAACTAGCCAACGGAATCTGTTTGAACGACACGGATCCCCAGTCACAATCTGGGCCCAATATAATTTCTCGCCCGGAGCATACTCTTTCACGGGCTAATATTTCTAGTAATGCTCTGAAGGTCCTGTACCGTCTTAAGAACGCTGGGTATCAAGCTTTTCTTGTGGGTGGCGGAGTGAGGGACTTATTACTAGGGGTGGATCCTAAGGATTTTGATGTGGCTACGGATGCTCTTCCAGATGAGGTGCGTAATTTATTTCGTAATTGCCGTTTAATTGGGAAACGTTTCCGGTTAGCTCATGTGCATTTTGGTCGTGAGGTGATCGAGGTTGTGACATTTCGTTCTGCGGCGGATGGCATGAAGGATGAACGTAAACATTCAGATAAAGGGAGAATTCTTCGTGATAATTCTTACGGCACTATTGACGAAGATATTTGGCGGCGTGATTTCACGGTTAATGCCCTTTATTACAATGTTGCAGATTTCTCTATCTGGGACTACACATCGGGACTAAAGGATATAGCTAGCCGTACGCTAAGGATGATTGGAGAGCCAACAGCTCGATATAGAGAGGACCCGGTTCGAATGCTTAGGGCTGTGCGTTTTGCAGCTAAATTAAACTTTAAAATAGAACAAGAATCATCTGCGCCGCTCAGAAAGCTAGGCGGGTTGTTAAAAGACGTCCCGCCGGCGCGTTTATACGATGAAACACTGAAACTCTTTCATTCTGGACACGGTGTTAGAAGTTTTGAGAAACTCCTGGAGTTCAATTTACTAAAATGCCTGTTTCCTCATACAGCAGCATTTTTAGAATCCGATAAGAATGAATATATTATAAGGTTTATTCGCGAGGGTTTAGCCAGTACAGATAGGCGAATTCAATCGCGAGAGGCGGTTACACCAATGTTTCTATATGCCATTTTTTTATGGCATCCAATTCTTGAGCAGGCAAAGAAAATTCGTGCTGAAGAAAAGTCGAGTCAAATAGAGGCATTGCTTGATGCGTGTGATGAACTTGTTGCTGAGCAACAGACCCATACCTCTTATCCAAGGCGGTTTAGTACGCCGATGAAGGATGTTTTAGTGATGCAGTTGCGTTTTGAGAAGCGTCGTGGTGCACGAGCGCATAGATTGCTTAATCATGGCCGATTTCGTGCTGCCTATGATTTTCTTTTACTTCGTGCGGCTTGTGGGGAAGTTGATCAGGAGCTAGCGGATTGGTGGACTAATGTTCAAACCCTTGCGCCTGCACAGCAACGAAAGGCATTTTCTTTGCAGGGTAAACGTTCGCATAGGGATCATGGGCCTGACCAAGACTCTAATCCTCCTGTAGTTTTATAATCAGTCTCGACGGAATTTGGGAATTCAGTAAAAACCTGTGCAGTCATCTATTTTGTGGTATCACAGAAAATCAAGTGCCAGTTAAACTGAAGTTATGAATGATAATTTGGATACTTACCGACCTAAGGCTCCCCGCTATATTGTGGTTGAAGGGCCCATCGGCGTAGGGAAAACAAGTCTGGCTAGACGCTTGGCGGAGAGTTTTAATAGTGATTTGATTCTTGAGCAACCGGATGAGAATCCATTTCTAGAGCAGTTTTATAGTAATCGTCGTAGCGCAGCTCTTCCTACTCAGCTGTTTTTTCTTTTCCAACGGGCGCGACAGATTGAGGAAATTCGACAAAACGATATGTTTTCTCCTGTGAGAGTTGCTGATTTTTTGCTTGAAAAGGACCGATTGTTCGCAGAACTGAACTTAGATGCTCATGAACTAAACTTATACCAACAGATTTATGAGACTTTGAATATCAATCCTCCAAGCCCAGATCTGGTGGTTTACTTGCAAGCTCCGCCAGCTGTTTTGATGCGGAGAGTGGCCAATCGTGGGCTTGGGTATGAGAAATTGATAGATCAAAACTACCTTGAACGTTTAGGGGAGGCGTATGCGCGTTTTTTCTATGCGTATGATGAGTCTCCTTTACTTATAGTAAACGCTGCCATTATTGATCCGATTCATCGTGATTCTGACTATCAGGAGCTGCTTAAAGCCATTTACCGCATAAAGCATGGGCGTCACTTTTTTAATCCTGCAGTGGGACCCATCGCTTGATCTTTAGAATCCAAAAAAACACTTATCAGCACTTTGAGGACGTTTGATGTATAAGCAACTGCAACAGCGAGGTATGAACTCTCCGCCAATTAACGTATCAACGCTTCGGCGTATGAAGACGGAGGCAGAGCCTATTGCTTGTTTGACCGCTTATGACGCGAGTTTTGCGCAACTTGTGGATATGGCTGGCACCGACCTTGTGCTTGTTGGAGATTCTCTTGGCATGGTAATTCAAGGTCAGGAAACTACCGTTCCTGTAACTGTCGATGATGTGGTATACCACACTCGTATCGTTGCGAGAGGGTTAAGACGAGCATTTCTTGTTGCTGATTTACCTTTTATGAGTTATGCGACGCCGGAACAAGCGCTGGATAATTCTGTCCGATTGATGCAAGAGGGTGGTGCAAAAATGGTGAAACTTGAGGGTGGACAGAGCCAGATTGCTGTAGTGGAGTGTTTGGCACGCCATGATATTCCCGTCTGCGCTCATGTTGGATTAAAGCCGCAGTCCGTGCATAAAATTGGTGGATTTAAGGTGCAGGGCCGAGACAATGCGGCTGCAAAACAGATGACGGAAGATGCTAAAGCTCTTGAGGGCGCTGGTGCTGATCTGATGCTGCTAGAGTGTGTTCCAAATGAAGTTGGCGTGCAGATATCACAATGCATTGGGCTGCCAATAATTGGTATTGGCGCTGGCCCAAGTGTTGATGGTCAAATTCTTGTTTTATATGACATGCTTGGAATTACTCAGGGACGTACTCCACGATTTGTCCAAAATTTCACTATAAATACCGAGACAACGCTGGATGCATTGCAGGCATATGTTTCTGCTGTCAAGGACCGGAGTTACCCAGCAAAGGAGCACTGTTTCTCTTGATAGAAGGGCGCTGTGCGTATGGATGAGATAAATGTCAATCTTGGATGAGTCTCGGGTTCCACTGCAAGGTGCTTATACAGTAAGCGCTTTGCGTGAACTTGTGAGTTCTTGGCGATTAAGTCATAACACCGTTGCCTTGGTGCCGACAATGGGTAAATTGCATGAGGGCCACCTGAGCTTGATGCGTCGGGCGCGAGACTGTGCCGATAGAGTTGTGTGCAGTATTTTTGTTAATCCCACTCAATTTGGGCCGGAGGAGGATTTTACTGCCTATCCTAGAACGTTAGCACAGGATGAAGCGCTACTGGCAGAGCAGGGATTAGTTCATCTAATTTTTGCTCCCGAAGAGAAAGATATGTATCCATTTGGCGTGGAGAATGCTGTAAAGCTGGGAATGCCAGACTTAAGCATGGAACTCTGTGGTGCTAATCGACCGGGGCATTTTAATGGCGTCGCATCGGTTGTGTTACGTTTTATCAACCTCGTGTCCCCAGATGTTTTGGTTCTTGGTGAGAAAGATTACCAACAACTCATTTTGCTCAAACGGATGGTTCGAGATCTTCAGCTTCCAGTGCAGGTTTCCTCCGGAATTATTCATCGTGAACCAGATGGGCTTGCAATGAGCACTCGAAATCAATACCTCAGTCTTCGTGAAAGACAAGTTGCACCGCGGTTGCACAAGGAGCTTGAAAGACTTAGTGAGGCGCTTAAGGCGGGATATCAGAATTACCAGGCATTGGAAACAGACGCTTTAGCTGCTTTGGAATCAGTGGGGTTTAAGCCAGAGTATGTGGAGGTGCGTCGTAGTATTGATCTTAGTAGGCCTAGTGGTTTGGATCCAGCTGAAGGCCTTATTGTGATGGCGTCAGCGTGGGTAGGCCGTACACGGCTAATTGATAATGTCCAAGTTTGAAAATATAGCCAATTACACTTTATTTTTGTTGGTTTCGTGTTGGGTTAATGCCCAGAGAACATGTTCTCTCACGATTTCTGATGCGTGATCTTTTTTTTCTTTCAATGCCGCAATAATTTCGTGCGTTGTTGGGGCATTGCCGAGAGCAACTGCTAGGTTTCTTAGCCATCCCTCATAACCCGCCCGTCTAAGTGCGCTTCCCCTTGTTCTGGTATCCCAGTCCGATTCACTCCAGAGAAATAAGTCAATCAGACTAGCCTGGTCTAGGTTATGCCTTGGGACAAAATCTTTTTCCTCGCTTGTTTTCGCAAACTTATTCCAAGGGCAGACTAACTGGCAGTCATCGCAACCAAAAATTCTGTTACCAATGCCTGGTCGCAAATCCACAGGGATGCTTCCCTTTAGCTCTATTGTTAAATAGGAAATGCAACGCCGAGCATCAAGGATGTAAGGTGCAACTATTGCTTGTGTAGGACATATATCAATACACGCCGTGCAGCTACCGCAGTGGTCCATTATTGGTTTGTCTATCGGGAGGGGAAGATCGGTATAAAGTTCTCCCAGAAAGAACCAGGATCCAGCTTTTGGGTGTATGAGGTTTGTATGTTTACCAATCCAGCCGAGCCCTGCTTTTTGGGCTAAAGGTTTCTCCAAAACTGGAGCACTATCAACAAATACGCGATAACCAAAATCACCGATTCGTGTTTTAATAAGATTTGCGAGTTGTCCAAGCCGTTTTCGTAATACTTTGTGATAATCCCGCCCAAGGGCGTAACGCGCTATGTAAGCGCGTTGTGGATCATTAATATTATCCGTAGCACTAATACTGCTAGTTGGCCAATAGTCCATTCTCGCGGATATTACTCTGACGGTTCCTGGCACGAGATGCTCGGGTCGAAAGCGCTTTTTGCCGTGATGACTTAAATAGTTCATTTCTCCATCAAACCCTTGAGCCAACCATTTTTCAAATCGTTCTTCAGACTCATCTAGGTCAGTATTTGAAATGCCAACCTGTTGAAATCCCAGCTTTATGCCATTCTTTTTGATTACTTCGGCAAGCTCGTAAAGTTCCGTTTTGGAAAACATTTTTTTTTGTGGGTTATCGGTGTTCATCTAGGGTGCAAGTATAATCGTGAATATGAAAAGTCTGTGCAGTGAATATCCAACGGCGGTCTATACAGCTAACCAGATTAGGCAGCTTGACAGAATGACCGTCGACGAATTGGGGGTTACTAGTTATGAGTTAATGCGCCGTGCAGGTAAAGCTGCTTTCGGGTTATTGAGGAATCATTGGCCGCAAGCGCAGACCATGGCGGTGTTTTGTGGTCCAGGTAATAACGGTGGTGATGCCTATGTGCTTGCTGAGTTTGCCTTAGAGTCTGGCATGCAGGTCAGATTGATATCAGTTACGCCAGAGCAGCAACTCCAGGGTAATGCTTTAGAGGCTTGGAGTAGATGTCGGCAGCAAGGCGTAAGGTTTGATGTATTTTCTGAGGATTGTCCGCTCGCAGAGGATGTGATCGTAGATGGTTTGCTGGGTATTGGTCTTTCCCGTGGATTAGAAGGCAATATCCTAGCGGCCGTAGACATGATTAATGCATCCGGCATACCAGTTCTCGCTTTAGATATACCAACTGGCTTAGATTCCAATACTGGAATGGTGCATGGGTCTAGCGTGAAAGCTGATGTGACAGTTGCATTTGTTGGGCTAAATCAGGGGTTGTTTCTAGGTGTTGGCCCTGATTGCGTTGGCAAGCTGGAGTTTTCCAGTTTGTCTATTCCCTCTTCACTTTATGGCCAGGTAACGGCAAGGGTTCAAAGGATTACCACATCAATTTTGGAGAAAGCATTAAGACCGCGTTCCCAACTGGTCCATAAAGGGATGAATGGTAGCCTTCTATTAGTGGGTGGAGAGCCGGGTATGTCTGGGGCTATCCGTCTGGCATCAGAGGCTGCGCTCCGTTCCGGAGCTGGTCTAGTCAGGGTTGCTACGCACCCTGATTCGGTCGCATCTGTCATGGCTGGTCGAGCAGAAGTCATGTGCTATGGAGTGATGAGTAAAGAGGAGCTGCAACCGCTCCTGCAGTCTGCAGAAGCGGTTGTACTGGGTCCGGGTTTAGGCCAGTCAGCATGGGCGCAAAATCTTTGGCAGTGTGTGATTGAATCACAGTTACCAGTGATTTTGGATGCTGATGGGCTTAATCTGCTTTCCAGTAATGTATTAGCTCGGGGTAATTGGATATTGACCCCGCATCCTGGAGAGGCTGCTCGGTTACTGAAGACGGATACGGCTACCGTTCAGGCTGATCGTTTAGGAGCGGTTATTGAACTTGCAAAGCAATTCAAGGGTGTGACTGTGCTCAAGGGGACTTGTAGCCTGGTATCAACAGGGAAATATCCTATTAGTTTATGTGACGGGGGCAATCCCGGTATGGCAACGGCTGGGATGGGCGATGTGCTTGCCGGGCTTTTGGGAGGATTAGCAGTCCAGACCGGAAATTTGGAATTAACAGCCCAGGCTGGCGTAGTGATTCATGCTGCTAGTGGTGATTCTGCTGCCTTAGATGGGGAACGTGGGCTACTTGCAGGAGACGTTATTGGGAATATACGTTCGTGGATGAACCCTCCCTATAACTCACATAAGTGATTATCCAGATGTAATATGGGAATAATGGAAAATAATTCTAATCAGATTGAAATCATCTACGCATCGTTAGATGAAAGACGTTTTCGAGAACTAGCAAGCAAGATTGCTCAAGCTTGGCAGTCCCATGGAGGGGATAATTTAGTGGTTGGACTTGAAGGGGAGCTTGGTTCTGGAAAAACCACCTGGGTCAGGGCAATGCTAGAGGGTTTGGGTTATCAAGGTAGGGTTCCGTCACCGACCTACACACTACTGGAACAGTATGAGCTAACAGACCTGAGTGTGGTTCATTTGGATCTATATCGATTGCCTGAATCGATTCATTCTAGAGAGGAGCAGGCCAGTGAGTTTGAAGCTCTAGGAGTAAGAGAATGGTTGGCGAAGAGCGGAACTTGGTTGCTTGGAGAGTGGCCATCTCGTTCACCGCAGTTTTGTGCGCGTGCTGATATCTGGATTGACTTCGAGTTTTTAGGCTCATATGAACGCCGATTGGTTTTGAGTGAGCGTTCTGAAATTGGGCGTAATTTCCTTGATCAGTTACGGTAAGGTTCTATTTTTAATTTGAGATATGCTTTGTAATCCTTTATTTTTTAAAGGATAATTGGTTCAGATCTAGTTTAGTTCTCTTGAGCTATGCCCCAGTTTTTTCAGGGAGAGGTTAGTAGTGATTTCTGGATCCGGACGCTTTTTGATGATTCCTGTTCTTTTTGGGGTTTTCTCAGCGTGCTCCATTGCGCACGAAGTTGAGGGGTTGCGTCTCTGGTCAAGTTCGGAGTCAACCCGTTTCGTTATCGACCTTTCTACGCCAGCAGAACATCGAGTTTTTAGCCTTGATAATCCCAGTCGTATAGTTATTGATCTTGATGACACAAGTATTTCTGAAACAGAGAGATTGCCTGAGAAACAGGGTTTTGTTAATGGTATTCGCACAGGCAAACAAATAGATGGCCGCTTAAGAGTCGTGCTTGACGTTAGTCAGTCTGTAAAGCCGCAAAGTTTTTTGCTAGAGCCCAATCAAACATACGGACATCGGTTGGTGGTGGATTTGATTTCATCTGTTGACGCAATAGTTGTAAAGCGTGCGCTACGGTCAGCGGTGGAAAAAGGCCGATCCGTGATTATTGCGATTGATGCTGGGCATGGTGGAGATGATCCTGGGGCAACTGGATCAAGGGGTGTACGCGAAAAAAATGTGGTGTTGGGTATTGCCAGAAGCCTTTCTTCAGAGGTGGAAGCTCAACCTGGTATGAAACCAATTTTAATACGAGATGGTGACTATTACCTGCCGCTTCGGTCTCGAATCGAGCGGGCGCGAGAGGCATCAGCAGACTTATTCGTATCGATACATGCCGATGCGTTTCGTGATTCTAGTGTAAGAGGGGCAACTGTTTACGTTCTGTCGGAGAAAGGTGCTACGGATGAGGCTGCGATTAGACTTGCTAAAAGGGAGAATGATTCGGACTTAATCGGAGGCGTATCTTTGGCTGACAAGGAACCGCTGTTAGCTAGGGTGCTACTAGATCTCTCCCAAAGTGCTGCAATCAGCGCAAGCGCTACGGCTGGAGAACGAATTATTAGTAGGTTAAGTAGTGTTACTCCTATGCGAAAAACCAGAGTGCAAAGGGCGCCTTTTTTGGTTCTAAAATCGCCAGATATTCCTTCTATTCTAGTGGAAACTGCTTATATCTCCAATCCTAATCAAGAGTCTGAGTTAAGAACATCGAGGTACCAAAAGTCTCTAGCTAGGGCAATTCATCACGGAATTTTGGACTATTTTAGGGATAACCCTCCGCCGGAAAGTTATCTAGCCTTTAATCCACCACCTGCTCGAAAGAATCCTGTCCGACATGTGATCTCTAGTGGAGAGACACTTTCTGAGATAGCGCAGCGCTATAAAGTGAGTCTATCGGATTTAAAACACTCAAATGCGCTGGCTAGTAACGTCATACGAATAGGCCAGATAATTACTATCCCTGTCACCTAAGGCAGTAACTATTTTTTTGATTGAGAGTTTATAGCTCGGCTGATTGGCCTTGTTACGTCTACAATAGGCCTGTGACTATTTGTGTGCTTCCTTCTCGATTGATAGATCAGATTGCCGCTGGCGAGGTGGTGGAGCGGCCGGCGTCAGCTGTAAAAGAACTTATCGAAAACAGTCTTGATGCGGGTGCAACACGCATTGAACTAGAGATAGAGGCGGGTGGTACTCGCTTAATTCGTGTTCGTGATAATGGTGTGGGAATTGCTCGAGATGAACTTGAGATTGCTTTATCGCGGCACGCTACGAGTAAAATTTCCGATCTTGATGATTTGGAAAATCTCTCAACATTAGGGTTTAGAGGTGAAGCGTTGCCAAGCATTGCTTCTGTAGCTCAAATCAAGTTAATTTCTCATGTAAAGGGCGAGGAATTCGGTTGGACGATTGATTCTTCAGGCTCAGCCAACACCAGCATTCGTCTAGCTTCTCACCCTGAGGGCACTACCATTGAGGTAAGGGACTTATTCTTTAATGTCCCTGCTAGACGGAAATTTCTTAAGACTGAGAGAACGGAGTTTTCCCATATTAATTCCGTTCTACGCTCATTAGCACTTGCTCGATTTGATGTTGAATGGAAGTTAAAACATAACCAACGTTCAATTTTGGTGCTTGAATCAGCGCCAGATAGAGAGAGGCAGGAAGATCGCTTGAAGCGCATTTGTGGCGAAGAATTTTTAGAACATGCTCGGTATTTTGAGAAAGAAATAGAGGGTTTTCGTCTAAGCGGCTGGCTTGCTGAACCAGCTTTTTCGTCGGGTCAAACCAACATGCAGTTCACCTTCGTTAATGGGAGATACGTGCGCGACAAGTTGCTCAGACACGCGATTCGTTTGGGGTATCAGGATGTGCTTTTTCATGGGAGACACCCTTGTTATGTGGTTTTTCTGGAATTAAACCCACGTCGCGTGGACGTGAATGCTCATCCAGCAAAGTTAGAAATTCGATTCAGGGATTCTCGGCTTGTTCATGATTTCGTTTTTCGCACTGTCGAAGCTGTTTTGGCTACCACCTTGGAATCACAGAAGCGTGAGACGACTGAACCACCAGCTAGTCTTCATGGTTTGAGGGTGGACAAGGATTATCAGGCGGGCTCAAGGGGGGTAGAATTTTCTCAGAATTCCTTGTATTTAGGTGTAAGTTTTGACGAAGAAAAAGACGCGAAGCCTTTTCGTCAAGAGCTTCAGGTTGGTGCTGATTCCTCTCGAAAAAATAATGATATTCCGCCTCTTGGTTTCGCGCTCGGTCAACTGCTTGGTATATATATACTTTCCGAGAATACGGATGGGCTGATTATTGTTGATATGCATGCCGCTCATGAACGAGTGACATATGAGCGTCTGAAGAGTGCGCTATTTGAGGATAAGTTGAAGATGCAATCTTTACTGATTCCCCTATCCTTTAAGGTTGCCGAGCACGAGGCGCAGATCGTTGAGTCTGCTTCAGATGATCTGATGCGACTTGGTTTCTCTGTTACTAGGAGAGGACTTGATCAGATCCAGGTTGATGGGATACCCCTGCTATTGCAAGGTGCTGAGATAGAGCTATTGATTCGTGATGTGCTCACAGATTTCTCCGAGAATAAAGGGCTTCAGAGAGTCGAATCAACCATAAATAGCATGCTTGCAACAATGGCTTGTCATGGCGCTGTGAGGGCAAACCGGAAGCTTGAGCTTAAGGAAATGAATGCCTTGTTAAGGGAGATGGAAAGCACCGAAAAAAGCGACCATTGCAATCATGGACGACCAACATGGACTAGGATAACAGTCTCGGAACTGGATCGACTATTTCGTCGAGGACAGTAACCACATTTTGGCGTACGTTAGCACTAACCAGCCTTGTCTTTGTATTACTGGCCCGACTGCATGTGGCAAAACGGAACTTGCCTTGTATTTGGCAAAAGAGTTTCCATTTGAAATTATCAGTATGGACTCGGCTATGGTATATCGCGGAATGAATATTGGAACTGCGAAGCCTTCCCCACAATTACGAAAGAATATTCCTCATCATTTGATTGATATTATTGAACCAACAGATACTTATTCGGCTGGTAGGTTTGTTGCAGACGCAAGAGAATGTTTATCTTCAATTCGCCAGCGAAATCGAATCCCTCTTATAGTTGGGGGAACACTGCTATATCTGCGGGCTCTTCGAGATGGGCTTGCAGAGCTTCCAGGGCGCAACTTAGAGATTCGGCAAAGGTTAGATCAAGAGGCAGGAACGGTAGGGTGGCCAGAATTGCATAACCGTCTGTTGGCTATAGATCCTGATTCTGCTGTAAGAATTTCACCAGCCGATCGGCAGCGTATTCAGCGTGCGCTTGAAGTCTATGAGTTAACAGGGAAGACGTTAACCTCGTTATATCAGATGCAGGCTTCACAACTAAAAACCCCTATAAATGCATTAGCTTTTGTGCCAGAAAATCGAAGTGAGCTTTCTAACAGAATTGAACAGAGATTCGACGATATGGTAGCTGAGGGATTAATCCAAGAAATGGAACTGTTGAGAGCAAGAGGTGATCTGTCGCCGACTACAACTTCTATGCGCGCCGTTGGCTACAGGCAGATTTGGTCTTTTTTGGATGGCAAGTGTGATTGGAGCGAAACACGAACTAAGGCTATTGCGGCAACTCGGCAGCTTGCAAAACGCCAAATGACTTGGCTGCGTTCGGATTTCAAAATAAAAAAACTGCCAATGCAGTTTGATAGTGCGATTCAAGCCATCAGAGAAGAGGTTGTTGAGCTCTTGAAATAAGATTTCAGAGAGGACTTGAAAACCAGGTCTTATGCTACCATTTTAGTATTATAAGGTTATCAACCCTGTGAGATTATCGAATAGCGGAGTTACGGCTCAGTGTCCGTAGATCGCGGCACGCTAGTGTCATTTGTGTTCTTAACAAGAACAACAAGCATTAAGGAGAGAAGTATGGCCAAGAGTCAATCACTGCAGGATCCATTTTTGAATGCATTGCGTAAAGAGAATGTGCCTGTTTCGATTTACTTGGTAAATGGAATTAAATTACAGGGACACGTAGATTCTTTTGATCAGTTTGTGATCCTGCTTCGTAATACCGTAAGTCAAATGGTATACAAGCATGCTATATCTACGATAGTGCCTGGGCGTATGGTTGAAATCTCTTCAGATGACAATGATCAGAGTGATGAATAGTCATTTTTTAAGGCAGGGAGCTTAGATTGGTCGATCGTCCTGATAGCGGTGAAGGGTGTTTTTTGCTGCATGTTGGTCTGAAAAGGCCTTGTTATGCAGATGAGGTACAAGAGTTTCAGGCATTGGCAGTTTCTGCTGGAGCTGAGATTGTTGGGGAACTTCATGCTCGTCGTGACAGGCCTCATCCGGGTCTTTTTGTCGGTCAGGGAAAGGCTGAAGAGATTGCTGATCGGGTGAAAGAGGTTTGCGCTGAACTAGTGCTTGTAAATCAACCTCTTTCTGCCACTCAAGAGCGGAACCTTGAGCAACTGTTGGGAGTTCGCGTTTTAGATCGTAATGGTTTGATTTTAGATATTTTTGCTCAGCGTGCCGCAACTCATGAGGGTAAAATTCAAGTAGAGCTAGCGCAACTAGAACACTTATCAACCCGTTTGGTGCGGGGTTGGACTCACCTTGAGAGACAAAAGGGTGGGATAGGGTTGCGTGGTCCAGGTGAGACGCAACTTGAGTCAGACCGACGCTTGATCGGCCTCAGGATTAAACGTTTGAAGGGGCATCTTAAGCGTGTTGACAAACAACGCGAGTTGGGTCGCAGAGAGCGGCGTCGAGGGCGTGTGCCCACCGTTGCGTTGGTTGGCTACACCAATGCTGGTAAAACAGCCCTTTTTAATGCTTTGACTGGGGCAGAGGTCAGGGCTCGCAATACATTATTTGCAACCTTAGACCCCACCATAAGACGATTATCCCCTGGGGCGTTTGATGAGGTGTTGCTTGTCGATACTGTGGGTTTTGTCCGTGATCTTCCGCATGAGCTTGTGGTGGCATTTCGTGCAACACTCACAGAGACTCGTGAAGCTGATTTGCTTGTGCATGTAATCGACGCTAGTGATCCGCACAATGGTGATCGTAAACGGCAAGTAGAAATAGTGATAAATACTATTGGTGCTGGGAATATACCTTGTATACATGTGTACAATAAGTCAGATAAGGTTAAGGCTCTTTCATTGGAACCAGTAAGCGGTTCGAGGGTGCCTAAATTGCAGGTGTCTGCTATTACCGGCGAGGGAGTTGAGGGATTAGCAGAAGTAATAAGGGTTCGGGCTGTTGGTGAAGCAATGTGCGGTAAAATTGAGTTGGGGCCTGGAGATAGCAAGCTGAGATCGAAGCTGTTTGACCTGCGAGCCGTGAAGGGTGAGCAGAGTCATGATTCAGGTGGTTGGACGTTAGAAGTGGCTTTAACGTCAAAGAGGTGGAAAGAACTTTGTATTCAAGAAGGACTGTCTGATGACAACTTTCAACGGGTGTGAGCTATGAGTTGGGATGATGGAGATAAAAATAACCCTTGGCAGCCGAGCGGTGATAAAGGTCCAGCGGACCTTGATGCCGTAGTCAAGAATTTTCAACGTAAGCTATCCGGGTTTTTAGGGGGAGGTGGACGCCGTAGTGGTGGAAATGACCCTGCCGGAGGTAGCTTTAAAATGGGTGCTAGTTTTTTGAGTGTCCTACTCGTTGCAGGCATTGGAGTCTGGTCGATGACGGGCTTTTATATGGTTGATGACGCTGAGCGGGGCATTGTGCTTCGTTTTGGTGCGATGCATTCTGTAACTCAACCAGGCCTTCGCTGGCGTATACCTTGGCCTGTTGATTCCGTTGAAATGGTTAACACTAATGTTACCGAGGGTTTTGACTATCAGGGCAGTATGCTTACGGAAGATGAGAATATAGTACTTGTGGATCTCGTCGTGCAGTATAGGCGTACCGATCCCGAAGCATATTTGTTTAATATGAGGGACCCTGTAGAAACTATTCGTAATGTAACGGGCAGCGCTATACGAGAAATTATTGGTAAAAATAATTTAGATTTTATTCTGACAGAAGGGCGGGCTCAGGTTGCTTCAGAGACACAACTACTAATTCAGTCAACACTCGATTTTTACGGTACTGGTATTACGGTTTACGAGGTAAACCTACAGGATGCTAATTTTCCTCGTGATGTAGAGGAAAGTGTCCAAGATGCGATTCGGGCCAGAGAAGACAAAGAACGTATGTCTCTGGCTGCCGAGGCTTACGCTTTTGATATTTTGCCTAAGGCGCGTGGCGCAGCAGTGCGCCAGACCGAAGATGCTGAAGCATATAGGTCGCGTGTTATTGCTGATGCGGAGGGTGAAGCAGACCGGTTTGTATCTATAGTTACTGAATATTCAAAGGCACCTGAGGTGACTCGACAGAGGATGCATATAGAAACACTAGAACAGGTTTTGTCTAATTCAACGAAAGTTCTATTGGATTCTCAGGGTGGAGGTAATATGATTTATCTTCCGCTTGACAGATTAATGGAACGAAACCCACGCCAGCAGCAGAATGGGCAATCACCTTCTACTATGCCTGTTCAAAACGGCAATCCAAACACTCTCGCGAGCGATAGACGTTAGACTGGAGTATTAATATGAGTCCTCGATTTAACTTGTTACTAGTTGGTGTGGT
>Ga0115002_10001244_pt1 | contig 35364 bp, 33 predicted proteins | sample ArcticOcean_MG_C_8_FD_89576 | JGI IMG/M metagenome (GOLD analysis project Ga0115002, IMG submission 89576) | Marine microbial communities from western Arctic Ocean - ArcticOcean_MG_CB11_86 | ecosystem: Environmental > Aquatic > Marine > Oceanic | place: Arctic Ocean: Canada Basin | collected... | reverse complement strand
TCGTCATTCGCGCAATCTAGCAAGGTCGCGGCGGCCAACATTCGTATGCCGATTTTCGCGACACCAACAGCACCGATCCGCTCAAACTCGGCGTCGACAACTGGAGTCATAGCGACCGGTAACCCGCGTCCCAACCATTGCTCGGGCCAATGCGGCACGCCCCATCCAGAATCGGCTAATTTATTTCGCCATTCGATCAAGCCGACGTCCGGATCCCAGTTTTCTTCCAACCAAGTGCGTATATCGTTCTGAATCTTATTTTCGTTATGACTGCTCATGCCAGCACCTCCTGTAATGAGACATAGCGTTCGCGGTGATAGCTCGGATCGTCTAACAACACTTCGGAACTTTTCGCGCGTTTGTACCAAAGATGTGTGTCGTGATCCCAGGTGAAGCCAATACCGCCGTGCAATTGAATGCTCTCGATGGCTGTGCGCATATAAGCGTCGGCAGTCGTGGCCTTCGCGAGCGAGGCCAAAGCTGAGACATCCGGATCGTTTTCGGCGCGTGCTTCAGCGGCGTAATACGCCGCTGATTTAGCGAGCTCTACGTCGAGCAGAATTTCCGCGCATTTGTGCTTTACGGCTTGGAACGAACCAATGACGCGACCAAACTGCATGCGCAGTTGCGCATATTCCACTACGGAGTCGAGTAAGGCTTGCGCGCCGCCGACCATTTCGTTCGCGAGCGCGATAGCGCCGTCATCCAGAGTCCGTGTGATAACGGCAACCGCATCCCCGGAATCGTTCAACGCCTGTGCGCTCACCTCGTTGAAGCTGAGTTCGGCGAGTTTTCTGGTCTCATCAATGGTATCCAACGCTCTGCGTTCCAATCCGCTGGCCGTGCCCTCTACGACAAATAATCCGATCCCGTCTGCACCGCTCGTACCAGGTTGTCGTGCTGCGACAATAACCAAGTCCGCAGTGTGCCCATCGAGCACGAATTTCTTTTGTCCATTAAGCACAAACCCTCTGCCGGATTGCGCCGCCGTGAGTTCGATACTGTCGCTATTCCAATGGCCGCTTGCTTCAGCAAGCGCCAGGCAAGCGATTTTCTTGCCGCTAACGAGACTTGGCAACAAATCTCGCTTTTGCGTTTCGCTGGCCCCGTGAACAATCGCAGATGTCGCGAGGATCGAGGAACCGAAATAAGGAGAGCACAACAAGGAACGACCCATCTCTTCATTAACAATGCCGACTTCAACGAACCCAAAACCGGCACCGCCATAAGCTTCTGGCACGTGCAGTCCCGCCAGGCCCAAGTCTTCGCACAACTGCCGCCACACCTCGCGGTCGAATCCTTCCGCTGTTTGCATAAGACGGCGTACTTCGGTTGTTGGCGATTTATCTCGCACAAAGCGTTGTACAACCGCACGGAATTGCTCTTGCTCATCGGTAAAATTAAATTGCATTTATCTCCTTCCCTGATAGAGACGCGGCACGCGCGAACAATGTATTGACCATCCCGTCCGTGCATTTAGTCATCTTTAAACGCACCTACACATTTTCTGTCATTTGTAAAAGTGTAGGTGTTTTCTCCGTACTTTAGACCATCCGTCCACTCACCGACATGTTTATATGTCTGCCTAAATATTAGCGACCTTCAGTGAGGTAGTTAACGTCAAGTACACGTTTTGCTCTCTTCAAGTTTTGGTTCGGCGCTTCCGTTCCACGACAAGGTACCAGCGTTCCTCGATTATTCTGGAGATCAATTACATTGATACTTTGGAATAACTGGAAATTAGTCCCTTTAGGACTGAATTGGCCTTTTTCTTTCCAACCAAAATCACTTCCTTTACCATCTAAGACTACCCATGGATCTTCACTCCAAACTTTCGTCAACTGCCATACTTTCCAAAGCTCACCGGCTTTATCAAACGCATTAGCGTAATACGATTCGCCTAATGTTGACTATAAAAAACTCTATTCAGTAAAATATAGTTAACCCAAGATGTAATAGCCAAAAAGCTTGTCAGGAAACTAAATCCACGCATCCCGTGTAAGCTCTTCTAATGTATCGTCCAAAGCCGCTATAAATAAGTCAATATCGCTGTCTTCCATTGGGGTCGATAGGCAAGCCATACCTCTAGCAGAGACCTGAACGCCTCTATTCAGTAAGCCAATATAAGTAAGTAAAGAAAGTTCTGAAGAAGCGTGTTCCACAATTCGCGGACAGTCGACCGGCGTTTCGGTCCAATGCAACCAGAATAATGAACCAATTCCAGACACTTGAGCCCCTGCATTCCGCCGTTGAATACTAGACTGCACACCTTCGCGCAAACGGTCACCTTGTCTATTTAAATCAGAAATAGCACCCTCATCTAATGCTTCCATTCCTGCTATGCCGGCACACATAGAGATTGGGTTGGCGCTAAAAGTACCTAAATTTGCTACATTTCCCATCTCATCAAGAGGAGTCATGAACTCTCGAAGACCTCCTACTCCTCCAATCGGAAAGCCTCCACCTATGATTTTCCCCATAGTCGTCATGTCGGGAACGATCCCATAGTAAGCTTGCGCTCCACCAACGGCCTGCCTAAGAGATATAACCTCATCGTAGATCATAACAATCCCATGCTTTTTAGTTTCCTTTCGAATGGTGTCCAAAAACTCCCTTTTCGCTGGAATAACCCCTCCAGCACCCATGATCGGCTCTACAACAATCGCTGCTAGTTCATTTCCGTATTTCTCTACTGCTTCTTTTACTGCATCTGAGTCGTTATATTTTATAAGAATCGCACCTTTAGTAGTCCCCAATGGCAGCCCACCCATGTCGGCCTCAGGCTCACTTACTCGAACTGTATCCGCTGGAAAAGGTAGATCGCTCCCCCCAACCAGGACCGAATCACTACTACCGTGATAGCATCCTTCAAAAAGTGCAACACGGTTGCGTCCAGTGTGTGCTCGTGCGGTTCGAATAGCGACCATTACAGCTTCAGTTCCGGAGTTATTAAAGACAACCTGCTCGACTCCCGGAACTCTGTCACAAAGAATTTCTGCAAGCGCTGTCTCGTGCATTGGCGGGGAAGGATAAGACGTTCCTTGAGGCAGTTGATCCATCACAGCCTTAGAGATTTCGGCATGTCCATGACCATGTATTTGCGCTGTGTAATTTCCATGGAAATCTAGTCGTCGATTACCATCCATGTCGACCGTACGGCAACCTTCCCCGCTAGCCACATAAAATGGAAACGGGGCATGTCGCAATAAGCCTCGAGACATCCCGCTGGGAATGACCAAACGGGCTCGATTCATGTGCTCTTTAGACCTAGGGTTCATTTTTTCGTATTCAATGAAAATTGTACTCGAATCCAGCGAACGCCCCATAAAATGATTCTGATCTGACTGATATTTCATTTGACCCTCCCTTTACGCACCCTCGGATAGCATCTCACAACCTGACAAGTTTCACTCCATTGAATCTAGCACAGCCGAAACTCTCGAAACAATGTCATCGATTTCTTCCGCCTTTACAATCAAAGGAGGCGCGATGACAAGACTGCGACCAGCTGGTCGAGCGATCATTCCGACATCCAGTAATTTTTTATACATTTCAATAGAGCGCTCGTCACTATTACTATTGAGCACCACGTCATTATCATCTCGCAGCAGAAAATCCAAACCCACTCCCAAACCAAAACTCCGCACGTCACCAATCATTGGGTGCTCTGTAAGAGGCATTAAGCCTTCCTTAAGACGGCATCCCATTTTCTTAGCGTGCTCTACCAAATTATCTCTTTCTATAATCTCTAAAGTTTTAAGTGCGGCTGCAGCTCCAACCGGGTGCGCAGAAAATGTGCCCGCATGCGCTAACACACCATGCTGTTCTGAGCCTATTTCCAAACCTTCATACAACGATGTTCCTAAGGAAATAGCAGACAAAGGGAAATAACCACTCGTCAACCCTTTTCCCATGACCACGTGATCAGGTTCCAAACCCATAGCATCGCTACCAAATAGATTACCTGTTCGTCCAAACCCAGTAATAACTTCATCACACACAAATTCAATTTCATAGGATAAAAGTAATTTTTGTATCTTCTCAAAGTACCCAAGTGGGGGTATTTTAAACCCTGCCGAGAAGCTTAATGGTTCAGCGAAAAATGCTGCGATCGTCCCTTCGGGTTCTTGCTCTATCAGCGTTTCAAATTCTAAAACCAATCGATCGCAATATTCCGCCTCACTCTCGCCAGCCAACCTGTTCCCATGATAATCAGGCTGCGACACATGACGAAAGCCCTCAATCGGAAGGCCAAACTCTTCGTGATGCGCACCAGTGAGACTAGCTGTGGCAATGGTGCCTCCGTGATAACTAGAATGCCTGCCTACTATAGTTTTACGATTTGGTTTACCTTTTGCAATCGCGTCAAATCGCATCAATTTCATGAGAAAATCGTTGGCCTCTGAACCTGTTGATGCAAACATAATATGTGCACCCTTATTTGGGACTATGTTCTGAAGTTTATCTGCAAGTTCTATCGATTTTCCGGGAGCGCGATGCATCGCAGACACAAAAAAGGGTAGCTTTCTATATTGCTCTTCTATTGCGTCAATGAGTTCTTCATTCTGGTAGCCCAAAGACGCCACATAAAAAGAGGCCGTCGCCTCTATGTACTCCTTCCCGTTAGAATCATAAACATAAATTCCTTTCCCTTTTTCGATAACTTTAGTTTCGTCTACCGTATTTTCTGATACACGCTGGAAGCCTAAAACCATTGATAATCGTTCTTTCGAATCAGCGTTTTTTAAATCTTTAGTCATTTTGAATTATCTCTCTCATTTTTCGTTCGCAAGTCGTCATTGAATTAAGCTCCGGAAGCTAATTCTTTCGAAGAACAGTTGTCGTCGCATAATCAACAGATAAAGTATCATCTTCTAAAGATCCTACAAATGCTACCCCGTAACTAGTTCGTGCAGAAGCTATCGACACATATTTCTCGACTACATCGGAGAGCACTTTTTCAGGTTCTCTACAAAACGGGTCGCCATAACCTCCACCAGAAGATTCTCTCCCACTAATCCACATACCTTTTAAAAGTTCTATTTGTCCAACATTCGGGATACTTTCTTTTGTCCCGTCGACTTGAATCAAGTACATCTCATTCACGTTGCCGTCGCCACCTCCTTGGACACCTCTAGGCGGGTTCGTCATCCCATCGGAGCCGAATACGACAGTCATCGGGTTCTCACTCGGACCAAGCGTTATAAGTGCTCCAGGCGCTCCTCGGTATTCACCAGCGCCAGAGTCATCTTGGGACAATCGTATCTCCTTAAAGTGCAATGGATAATGAAGCTCATCGATCTCAATACTATCTCTATACATAACTCCTCCTACCACTGGAAGACCGTAAGTAAGCCAACCATCGCTTTCCGGAGAAGCTGGGCCGCCATTTTGGCCTATAATTAATTGATTAACATAATCACTATTATCATGTCGCTTGTCTTTGCCGGAAATAATACAAAAACCCACCCCCATTCCGAGTCCGCCTTCGGCAAGCCCATAGCCTTTCCCCAATTCAGCAAAAGCCGCTTGAACGTTATTTACCAGCCTATCTGCAATGTTAGTAGTCGCAACAGAGCAACTATGAGGGAATTTTGGTTTACCAATTGCTGCCCCCTCTCGCATTTTTATTTTTACGCAACGGTAAGATCCATCATTTCTTGGGATGTCTGACGACAAGCAATTATAAGTTCCAGCAAGTGCCGTGCTAATCGAAGTTGCTTCGGACATATTTAAACCGTTATCCATGTTATCTATATTCATAGTCAAATCTATTTCAATCTCGCCAACTTCTGGCTTAATATCCAGCTTAACCCGAACTGGAATTCCATTTGGTAATATTGGAGGCATGGGATCATGAAAGCTTTCGCGTTCAATGGTAGCTTTAGGTAGCTTTTTTATCGCCTCCCGCATTTTACGCTCGCTGTAATCAAACCACTCAGATACAAACTGCTTTATTACGGTTGGACTATATTTTTGAAGAATACTGTGTATCCCTTTCTCACCAGTTCGAGCCGAACCCAACATCGCTAAAAAATCACCATGCCACATTTCTGGTACACGGATACGACGTTGGCACATTCTTATAATATCTTCGTTCAGTTCGCCTTTACTCTCAATTTTCACTGCAGGAAAAATTAAAGAGCCTTCCTCATAAACATCCCGAGCCATCACGTGATAAGTGGACGGAATTGAATTACCAATATCAGCTTGATGGGCCTTAGCGCAAACATTGAAAAGATGTTCTCCTTGCCAAAAAACTGGCACAATAATCGTATGATCGGCTGGATGTGAACATCCGCTATATGGATCATTATGAAGAAAAGCATCGCCCTCATTGATATTTTGGTGGTACTGACACATAGCTTTGGTTTGCAAGTCCAACCCATAAGTATGAACTGGAAGACCTTCCGCAGTCGCAAATAATCTATTATCAGAAGTGGTAATACCGCATGAAAAATCTCTCCCACTATTAATGACTGTAGAACGGCCGGTTCTAAGCATCGTGTTTGTCATCTCGCGCACAACGCCATCGAACCGATTAGCTAGAACCGCCATCAGCATCGGAGACAACTTTTCAAGACCTTTCTTAGCTTGCATTTGCAGTCGTCGCTCCCGTATATACACCCAATCTCGGCACCCAATACCTACGACGAACCAAATCGGACAACATAATTAGCCGACTCGTTAAGTGTCAATAATGCCTTAGGTGGCAATACTATAGTAGTGGTTGGTTCTTCAATAATCGCAGGACCTTGGACATTCGTGCCAACAGAAAAATTTTCTCCTCGCAACACTTGGGCAGTTATTGCTTCGTTCGGATCAAAATAAGCAAGTCTCTGACTTGCCACAGGCTTCACACCCGTTTTTCTAATCCGCGTTTCCACCTTAGGAATCTTAACTGTCACAGTACCAGTCCAGTTAGTGAACTCTACAGGGCTATCTCGATCCTTCACATTAAACACTCGTTGATGATTAGCATGAAATAGTTCCACCAACTGAGTAACTGATTCCAATGATTGAAATCTTTTAAACGGCAACTTGATAGGGATATCCCAAACTTGAGCTGCGTATTTAGCATCAACCCTATAACTTATCGACGCATCTGAAAAACCTTTTGAGGACAGTCGATCAGCAAAATTTGTTAGTTCCAAATCGAGCGTATCAAGGGTTTCGTTAACGCTAGTGTATCGGAATTCGCTTGATCTCATTGGTAACATGGCTGCATGCTCATATTTAATATCGGAATATTGCATCCCACTGGCAGATAAGACACTAGCGACCCTAGGAATAATAACGGCTTTGCAACCCAATTCTTTAGCAATAGTAATTATTCCCAAGCCAGCTGCACCACCACCTGCAACAACTACTGCCTCAGTCGGATCCACGCCTTCGCTAACAGTCATATCTTTAATCGCATTGATCATTGATTCGTTTGACACCGCCAGTATTGAGAAAGCAGCCTCGGCTATGGAAACCTTTAATTGACTTGCTAAAACAGCTATCGCATTAAATGCGGCATCACGATCCAATGTCATCGCGCCTCCTAAAAAATAGTTAGGGTCAATGTAGCCCAGAACCACAGCAGCATCAGTTACAGTTGGTAGCTCGCCTCCTTTGCCATAGCACGCGGGACCTGGCATTGCACCCGCACTTTGAGGCCCAATACGCAAGAGACCCGCGTCATCTATCCAGGCTATCGATCCGCCCCCCGAACCAACGCTTCTGGCATCGACAGCCGGCAAACCTAACATATGTCCGGTAAACCGTTCACCAATCCAAGTCTCTGTCGTTATAGCAATATTTCCATCAACAATTAAACTTACATCAAACGTCGTGCCTCCAGCATCCACTACAACTATAGACTCCTCAATCTTTTCTACCTCAGCGTACTTTTTCCCGGCAACTGGTGCCATAGCGGGTCCAGAACGCACTGTGTGTATTGGTCGCTCAGACGCTTCTTCTATATCAACGCAGCCTCCATTAGAGGAGCTCACTAGTAACTGACCTTCGAACCCTTTTTGTCGAAAATCCTCTTGTAATTCTAGAAGATGTTTTTGCATTGCCGGCTTCACCGAAGCGTCAATCGCTGTTGACGAAGCACGACGATACTCTCTCAGAATTGGGTTTAATTGATGACTGAGCGTAATAGCAAGTTCGGGTAGTGCTTCACTGAGCCATTCCCCTAGTTGCTTCTCATGTACATTATTTACTGTGGACCAAATCAAGCAGACCGCACAAGCTTCAAATGATCCTTCTCTTAGCCTATTGATGACGTGATTTACCTGACTTCGATCTAAGCTTTTATATACACTCCCGGTGGACGTTATGCGCTCATTAATTTCAAAGGTGTAACGTCTAGGGATATAAGGAGGTGGGAACTCACGCGAAAAATCATGCGGATCAAACTTCCCTCCCTCTCGCAGCACCAAAATATCAGGGAAGCCTGCTGTAGTGAGGAATGCGGTTTTCGCAGTTCTTTGAGTCACGATTGCATTAGTCGCGTGAGTAGTTCCGTAAATAACAAATTGAGCTTCGTGGAGCAACTCGGTGACTGAACTACCGAGCTTGTTGGCCACTGATTCTAAAGCTTCATGCACCCCCAAAAACACTCTATCATGAGATGTAAGAGCTTTTCCGATAGTAAAATTTTGATTTTTATCTGCGACAACGACATCGGTAAACGTGCCACCAGTATCAATGCTTATAGTTAATTCTTTCAAACGAATCTCCCCTGCCGCTAACCGAACTACTCCACCGTAACGGCGTGTTGTTCAATGCATACGTTTCTGCCCCACTGATCGGTCTTTAGGTATGTCTATCGAAATATTTCGTAAAATCAGTCTTTGCGAAAATGCGGCATCACTTCTGTCGCGAACAAAGACATAGAGTTTCTTACTTTTTCGATTGGCATTCCCGCCATGTGCATCCACATTACCAGATGAGTGACTCGACTTGCCTTTTGATAGCGTTCGATCTCGGCAATCGCATCATCTGGCGTACCTATTATCAGCGGTGCTCCAAAAAACGACACGCTTTTGTCATTCCTCAGCTTACCTACCGGAGGGATCGCTGGAGCGGACATTATTTGGGCGCCCGCTTTCATGTCACCTGCCTCTTTGTAACGCTTGTCATACATAGACATCATATAGTGCAGATACTTTTCACAATCATCCCATGCTTTTTCTCGGCTTTCGGCTAAATATACGGATCGGCACTGTGAAATCAGACGGTCATCGAGGGACTGACCTAGCTTAGTTAGTTCAGAGTCATAATGTTGTTGAAGATCCTCACCTCCAGTACCTGATAGGTGATGTCCTAATCGTGCCACCCTACGCGCAGAATTCTCCGCTTGTGCGGCCACCCAAATTGGTGGCTTTGGTTGTTGTATCGGACGCGGATTGAGTTCGATGTTATTCAGTTTCCAGTATTTCCCATCGTACGAAAAACTTTCTTCAGTGAAGCACTTCTCAATTATCTCAATCCCTTCCGTCAGCCTAGATACTCTTTGTTTTCGGGAAATATTAAAGCTCGCAAATTCGCTTAACCAGTAACCTTGACCAAAGCCGAGATCAAGACGTCCGTTAGATATAATGTCTACTGTTGCGGCATCCTCCGCTACTCGTACAGGATGATGGTAAGGCAAAACGATAACGAAGGTGCCAATCCGAATAGTTTTTGTCCGAGCAGCGATAGCAGATAGTATAGGTAGCAAGCTTGGGGACCAGCCATCCTCACAAAAGTGGTGCTCCGTGGTCCATATGGTATCGTAGCCGATTTCTTCAGCGTACACCGCAGAGTCTATATGTTCAGCATAAATATCTGCAAAAGACCTTTTCCACTTTTTGGGATTTCTAAACGGAAGCAACAAGCCAAAATTTAACATAGAACTTCTCCTTACAAGTTATTGATCATCCTCGTCCACCAATCTCAGGTTTGTCTTGTCCTGCCATTCAATCCAGGAGATAGTCTTGGTAACCTGCCGCATGACTCTTCCTCAATTCTTCAAGATACAGGGGTAGCCCGCCAGTGAACATGAGCATTTCTCGGTGTTTGCCCGGAATGTTGGCACCCATATACCAAGAGTTCGCCTGATCAAATAGGGTCGGAGTTGCTAACTGACGACACAGTTCACCCCAGCGCTTCTCCTCTTCGATCCGCGCTTCAAAGCGCGTGATCTGCTTATCGCGTAAAGACCGTAAGCAATCCACGATACATTCGCCTTGGTATTCGGCGCTGGTCGGTCCATTGCAAAATGCAGTCGGTGCTTGAGGGCCATAAGTAAATAGTAGATTCGGAAATCCGGCCGTGCAAATACCTTGGTACGTGCGGACTCCCGTGCTCCATTTGTCTTCTAAACTCGTGCCGTCGGCACCTCGAATATCGATCTGAGTGAGTCCACCCGTAACGGAATCAAAACCGGTTGCGATCACGAGTAAATCGAATTCGAATTCTGTGTTTCGCGTTCTCACCCCCTGAGTGGTGATTTCGTCGATTGGGTTCGTTTGAATATCGACGAGTTCAACATGTCGTTCATTAAACAGATCGTAGTAGGTTTGCTCAAGTGCAACCCGTCGCGTACCGAAAGGATGTGGCGCAATGGTCGGCGCGAGCAGTTCGGCGACAGTGGGGTCCTGAATCCGCGCACAAACTTTATCCCGCCAAAACTCATAAACGTACGCGTTCGCGCGGGGGTCACTCAAACTATCGGCAAAGTTCGCGAGCCAGTAATCAAGGCCCCCGCGTGACCACAAACTCTCGAATAACGCGTCGCGGTCACGCGCAGAAACGTCGACAGCAAGACGAGGATCGAAATCGAAATCCACACCGCCGTAGCTGTTTTCTCGCGCCTTCAGGCTATCCGCCAGCGTCTCACGCAGTCGTCGATTGTCGGCGGCGTCGAGCGTACGTTGCCGCATGGGCAAACACATCGCTGGGGTTCGTTGAAATAGGGTTAACGACCGCGCTACTTTCGCTGCCTCTTGCGCTACTTGAATGCCACTCGCGCCAGTTCCAATGACGCCGACTCTTTGACCCGCCATCGATACACCTTTCTGCGGCCATTGCGCAGTGTGATAGCATGCGCCCGTAAACGCATCCAACCCCGCAAATTTTGGGATGTAAGGAACGAAACCATGGCCGCAACACACGACGAAAAATTTCGCGCGCGTCTCGACTTTAGTACCGTCTACGGTTTCGCTTTCAACAAGCCATAGTCGTTCGGCTTCGTCGAAGCGTGCTGCCCGAACCCAAGTTGAAAAACAGATATCGCGGCTTAGATCCAATTTCCGATCGAGATGTCGAAAGTAGGCGCGCATTTCTTCCCAACCAGGAAACCTTTCACTCCAATCCCAATCGTGCCATACGTCTTTGAGCGCGAATTGGTAATAGTCAGCCTTGCTATCCACTCGCGCGCCGGGATAACAGTTCCAATGCCAGATCCCGCCGAGCCCGCTCGCGGCTTCATGCGTTTTAACCTTGAAACCTTCGTCCCTCAACCGATCAAGAAGATAGATGCCGGCGAATCCGGCACCCACCAGCAGCACGTCGACGGATCCATTTGATGGCTTCACTATAAAAGTCTTCTCGAGTTTTTCAAAAAACCCAAAGTCGCACAACCATTCAATAATTGAAAGCGCTTTACGCAATTGTCTATCTGTGCGAGTTAAGTTGACAGTTTCTTCAAGCCAGACATATCATCAGCACAAACCGTACGGAGGCTACACGATGTCCGATATTCACTATTTGTCCTTGATGGACCTCTCGCGGCGGCTTCAGAAAAAGCAGATCTCGTCACTTGAAGTGACACGACATATGCTGGAACGGATTAGGGCACTCGATGGCCAGCTACGCAGTTATGTCACAGGCATGGCGGATGTCGCGCTCGCCCAGGCAGAACAGGCAGACAAGGAAATAGCGGCGGGCACGATTCGCGGACCGCTACACGGTGTTCCCTTGGGGCTCAAGGATTTGTGTGCCACCAAAGATGCGCCAACCCACGTTGGCTCATTTGCCAATCGCGACTGGAATCCGGGTGTCGATTGCACGGTCGTGAAAAAATTACGTGACGCGGGCGCCGTATTTCTAGGCAAGCTGCAATTGACTGAAGGTGCATACGGGGTCCACCACCCGGACATTGCGCCACCCATTAACCCATGGAGCGCTGATCACTGGACCGGGGTGTCGTCGAGTGGCTCGGGAGTCGCGACCGCCGCCGGCTTGTGTTTCGGCTCGCTGGGTACGGATACTGGCGGTTCGATTCGCTCGCCATCTCATTGCAATGGCATCACCGGTATCAAACAAACGTGGGGACGGGTCAGCCGCGCCGGCGCGTTCGCGCTGTCCGAGTCCTTAGATCACATTGGCCCACTGGCGCGCTCGACGGAAGATTGCGCGGCGATCCTTGGCATCATCGCCGGACGCGACCCAGACGACCCGACCAGCCTGACCGAACCGGTGCCTGATTACCTCGCTGAAATGAAGAACCCGATCAAAGGTATGAAAATCGGCTTGGACGAAGCCGACTGTAGCGGAGGGGTGGACGCTCAGACCAGCAGCGTTGTCATGGAGGCGATCAGCGTGCTTGAAAGTCGTGGCGCGGAAATCGTGCCGTTCACGGTTCCTGATATGGAGCTCATGATCAGCGGGTGGGAACGCTTTACCGGCGTCGAAACCGCAATTTTTCATGAAGGGATGTATCCACAGAAAAAGGAACTGTACGGACCCGGACTGTCAGAACTATTCGAAATCGGTCGCAAGACGAGCGGCGTGGAATACGCGAAGCTGCAGCAGGCGCGCCAAATATTTGCGGGCGAACTGGCGGGTCTGTTCGAGACTATGGATTGCTTTATCGCACCGGCGCTCCCCTACCCGACACCGACACTCGCCTTCATGGGCGAGCTCTGCCTCGAGGAAGGCGCGGACGATTTGCTGCGTCTGATCCGATTTACTTCGCCCTACGATATGTCAGGAACGCCGACCTTAAGTCTGCCGGGAGGACTGGACAAAGACGGGCTGCCAATCGGCTTTCAATTGTGTGGTCCGCATCTCGGCGAAGTACCGCTGATCCGCGCCGGATACGCCTACCAACTGGATACCGACTGGCACACTGATCATCCCCCGCAGTACACCTAGAAGGCTTTCGCAAACAATGACCATGCAACAAACACCGCTGCTGTTGCACACGCTGTTGTCACGGGGGGCGCATGTCGCACCACACGAAGCCATTGTCAATGCCACGGCAAACGGCGTACACCGGCAGACCTATGCCACTACTTCCCGTCGCGCGCGCCAGCTCGCAAACGCACTCAACGACGCCGGCATAGGCATCGGCGATCGCGTAGGCAGCTTTCTCTGGAACCATCACCGCCACCTTGAGATGTACCAGGGCGTGACATCGATGGGCGCGGTGTTGCACACGATCAATATTCGACTCGGTGAGGACGATCTCGAATACATCATTAATCACGGTGGCGCTGAGATTATCGTTGTGGATGAAGATCTCCTGCCGAGCCTCGAACCGCTGGCCGCCAGACTTACCGGCGTCCGGCACTGGATTGTCAGTTCGGAATCCGGCGAATGGCAGAGCTCCCTCCCCAGCGCTGTCGATTACGAAACGTTCATTGGTACGCAGTCAGCTGAATTCGAATGGCCTGAGTTCGATGAGAACGCGCCACTCGGGCTGTGTTACACGAGCGGTACGACCGGCCGTCCCAAAGGCGTGATGTATACCCATCGCTCGACCTATCTGCACTCGTTTGCCGAAGCGATGACCGACACCATGTCAATGTCGGCCACAGACAGCGTGTGCGCCATAGTACCGATGTTTCATGCCATGGCCTGGGGACTTCCGTTCACCGCCATGATGCTAGGCGCAAAACAGGTTTTTCCGAACCGCTTTATGACGCCATCGGAGCTGCTCGACCTGATGGTCAATGAAGAGGTCACTCTGGCGGGCGGCGTCCCGACCATCTGGCAGGGCGTACGCGGGGCGATCGAGGCACAACCGGAGCGCTGGGATCTCTCAAAGCTCGACCGCGTGCTTTGCGGTGGATCTGCACCACCCCCATCGCTGTTGCGCTGGTTTCGCGATGCCTTGGATGTGGAAATGATCCATTGCTGGGGCATGACAGAGACGAATCCCCTGGCCGTTGTATCGCGTCAGGTCGCGAAACGTGCACACCGAAAGCTGGACCTCAATGCGCAATTCAAAAACATGGGTAAAACCGGTTTACTGGTGCCCGGACTTGAAATGAAAATCGTCGACGACGATTTCGAACCGCTTGCGCACGATGGTGATGTGTTTGGCGATCTGTTGGTAAAGGGCCCCTGGATCGCCGGCTCGTACTACCAGGATCCACAGCCTGAGAAGTTTCACGACGGGTGGCTCATGACCGGCGACATCGCACGCATCGACGCCGAGGAATATTTGATCATCACTGACCGCTCCAAAGACGTCATCAAGTCGGGTGGCGAGTGGATTTCATCGGTTGACCTTGAAAATCATATCTGTGCGTTGGAAGGAGTCGCACAGGCTGCAGTTGTCGCCCAGCCTCACCCTAAATGGGACGAACGCCCGGTCGCCCTCGTCGTCCGTGCCGACGCATCATCGATGACAGCAGAAGATGTTCTCCAGCACTGCGGGGCGGCATTCGCGAAGTGGCAAATACCGGACGAAATCCTGTTCGTCGATCAACTTGCGCTAACGACCACGGGCAAGATTGACAAAAAAACGCTACGCGCTAGACTCGCCGCTCAGTCTTACGTGTTGCCGGATCTGCGATGAATTGGGCGCTTCAACCCGACCGGGAAACGCCACATCGCGCCGAAATTAACGCCAGTGTTTGTCTCTATTTTCTGAATTCCGCTGCCGGATGGGGTTCCGCCAGCCGCGGGCGATCCGTGCCGAACAGTTTTATCAGAAAAACACAAGTAAGTAAGTAAGTAAGTAAGTAAGTAAGTAAGTAAGTAAGTAATTCGGTAGCGTAGATATAAATCACCTATTGGTGGTACCTTAGGTCAACATTTAAACTAGCTTATGGTAACAGAAGGAACATTTTCTCCATGTTTAAATACACTAAATTTTTGACTAATCACGTATTCCTGTTTTTTCTTATTCTGGGGATGATATTAGGGGGGCACTGGCTCTGGCTTGGATTTTTTGTAGTTATAATAGGTGCTGTTTTAGGGGATTTTCTCCTAGGTGACCATGGCGATGCACCTCATTATAAGCATCCTCTATTATTGAATCTAATCATGTACAGCTACTTACCTGCCGTGATATTGACAATGGTTGTTTTTTTCTGGATGGTGACTCCGGGCGACTTGTTTAGTGTCAGCAAATATGTGAGTGAAGTGACTGGATATGATGCCATGACCAGTCGAGAGAGTAACCAGATTTTTGACTTAATTGGAGCAGGCGCGGGCCTAGGTATTTTTTTTGGTGTGATAAATACCGTTATGGCTCATGAGCTAATTCATCGAACATGGAACCCTGTAGCAATGTTTTTTGGGCGCAGTTTTTTTGCTTTGGCCGGGGGACTACAGTTTGAGACAGAGCATGTTTATGGTCATCATATTACTCTAGGACAGCCCCATGATGCGTCTTTATCTTTGCGAGGCGACAATTACTATGACTTCCTTTTTAGCGCACCCTTCAAACAATTTACTTATGCGTGGGGGGTGGAAAAGGAACGATTAGCTAAATATGATCACTCTGAGTACTGGCCAGGAAATAAAGTATTGCGCTCTTTTTTTCGTTGGTTGATCGTCATCGCGATTGTGTTTTCGCTAGCGGGTCTTCCGGGCTTGGGTGTTTACGCTGTCGCATGTCTCATAGGTAAAATGATTTATGAATGTGTCGGCTATCAGTTTCATCACGGTCCAGTCTGTGTGCCTAGCGAACCGGATGGTGACAGACACTCTTGGAATTGCAATCGTTTGATGACGCAGGTCATGTTGTTTAATGTCAGTAAGCACTCAGAGCACCATAAGTTTCCCGATAGGCCATTTTATGAATTGTCAAAGGTTAAGCATGGAGAGGCACCTCTATTGAAAACTGGATGTCTTACTAATGCACTGCTATGTTTTATTCCACGACTGCAGAGATATGTGATCGGTCCACAGATACATTTATGGGATAAAGAATGGGCAACCAATTCTGAGCGACAAGTCGCAAGTCATCAAAATATGCAGAGTGGATTTAATATTTATCAAAATGGAGCCGAAGGATCTTCGTTGAGCCGATAAGGCTGACACTTTGCTATGGGAGCGTTTAGAGAATGTTGAGAATGTTGAGAATGGGTTTTGGTGGGAGGAATAAAAGTTTTCAAGTTAGGGTTGAGCCATTCGGTAAGACCCTCACCGTTGGTGCACGAGAAACTATTCTTCAGGCGGCATTAAGGGCTGGCTTAGCGTATCCTTCTGAATGTCGTGCTGGCGCTTGTGCTTCATGCAAGACTCAGTTGGTCGATGGTAAAATAAAACCATTGACTGATTTTGCTTACGTGTTGGACGTGGAGGAAGTACAAAATGGTACTTTCCTAGCATGTCAGTCCCTCGCTAAAACTAATCTCACAATACGCGTTGAGACCTTAGATGATGGTCTCGCATTAATCAAACCTAAGAGCTTCCGCGGCGAAATATCGAGCATTAATTATTTAACGCGTGACATACAAGAAGTGATAGTGAATTTAGACAGTTCGTTAGATTATTACGCTGGGCAATATGCAAATTTAACGTTCCCTGGAGTTGCTGACAGTCGATCGTACTCATTTTCTAGTGCTCCGGTATCGGGAAGCAACACCACAGTTAAGTTCCATATTCGGATCATACCCAACGGCGAGGTTTCCGAGTGGGTAAGCGCAGGGGAATGTGTTGGTAAGACTATTCAAGTTGAAGGGCCGTTTGGCGTGTTTCGTATGCGAGACTCTTTGAGTCCCATTGTGTGTATAGCTGGTGGAAGTGGCATGGCTCCGATTTTGTCAATATTAGAGCAAGGAATGCTGTCCAAGGTTGATAGACCAGTAGTTTATCTTTACGGAGCACGCACTCGGGCCGATCTTTATAATGAACTATTAGTCGATGACATCACGAAAGGTTGGAGTAGCTCTTTTCGCTTCTTACCTGTTTTATCTGCCGAATCCGAAGAGAGTTCTTGGGAAGGTGCACGCGGTCTCGTGACAGATTATATTTCACAGATTGAGGACTTTGATTTACAGGGTGCGCAAGCATATTTGTGTGGGCCACCAGCTATGATAGATGCAGCCATCCCGGTTTTAAATAACTGCGGAGTGAGAGGCCGTGATATTTTTTACGATAAATTCACTGATCGAAGTGATCGTACTTATGCATCAAGCTGATTCAACTAGGGGGACGGGCATGTCCAGTTCTATGATGACAGAGGAGTCGAGCTCGCAGATAGCTATTTCTACCTAGGCCAGAACGGAAAAATCAAGAAACTAGAAAGATTGAAAGAATATGGCGAGGGACAATCAATTCCTACGAGTGTTTACCAAGATTTCATTGATGATGTGAATAAAGGTTATCGAGATGCTCTTAAGCAAGGAAGTAACAAATGATTAACATGAAGCGATATCAACCTCTCAGGTCTTTGGAGGTTGAGTAAAGAACGCTAACGTTTTGACAGACCCTCATTTCGCATTCGCCACAATAATGCATCAACGCGATCCTGACCATAGAATGTCTCGCCTCGAAAGGTCATGAGTGGAACACCCCAATGATCTGTCTGTTCCTGCGCCTTCTGGTTTTCTTCGATAATAGCTTCAAGCTTTTGAGGATCCGACTCAACTCGAGCAATCAGTTCCGGGCCATCTAGCTTAGCCGCATTCATCGCTTCCACTAGATACTCTTCTTTATTCCACCCGTCAACCGAACCATCCCAAAGAAGCCGAGAAATATGGTCGATAAATACCAAGCCGGCACCGCCAATTTGAGCGGCTGCACCGAGCAATGTAATTTGGCGAATATACGGCTGTTCTGGCGCAATAACATTAGTCTCCATATCTTGAATAATGGGGTCGGGAATTGGGCGGCGGTAAGGAATTCCGTAGTACTCTGAAAGACGCTGGCTGTCTTTTAAATGATAACGTCGGTACTTCGGATTTACGGTCTTGAAAAAATCAGGTATCCGAATGGCCAGCGGAAATACTGGTCGGACGTTAACAGTCACTTTAAATCTTTGACTTATGTCGACGATGCGATCAAGTGCTAGATAGCAAAATGGACTGCGAAATGACCAAAACAAATCAAATGTAAAATCGGACTCGGAACTATTTTTCATTAAGGCTTACTCATATCAGACTTACCTATAGTCGGGCATTATGAGAATATGAAAAATAGAAATGCAATTGCAAATTGCCATATGAACTTCATCTCGTCTGCCAACTAACTTCGAAAACGGTTGGAAACCATTGAAAATAGTGTAACAGTAAAAATCTAAATTTTTTAATAACTTAAGGACGTTTTTGGACTTTTTTAAACAAAGAAATGGCGGAACAGGTATACGTCGAAGATAGCGATTTGCTGCAGTCATCCTAGGTGCTTATGGGATTTCCAGACTAATTAGATTGTTTAAATAAACAATTAATCCTCAAAAATTATTTTAACCTTAAGGTTTTTTGTTATGGATCCGGTAAGTCAAGGTGCGTTTGGAGCAATTTTTGCTCAGACAATTGCTAATAAAAAAAAGCTATTAGTAGGCTCGATACTCGGCTGTATTGCTGGGCTTGCCCCAGACTTAGATATATTCATTAGGTCTAGTACTGACCCACTACTAAAATTAGAATTTCATAGACAATTTACACATGCCTTAGCTTTTATCCCTATAGGAGCAGCATTAGTAACCTTGTTTTCAAGAGTTCTATTTAAAAATTATTTGAGTTGGACGGAAACTTACTTTTTTTGTTTCTTAGGTTACGCCACGCATGGTTTACTTGATGCTTGTACAAGTTATGGAACGCAACTTTTGTGGCCATTTTCTGATGTAAGAATTTCTTGGAATAATATTTCAGTGGTAGACCCATTCTTGACTATTCCAGTTATAGCCTTGGTCATCATTACAATATTAAGCAAAAATAAATTCATGCCCTTTTTAGGTATTTTTTACATATTTGTTTATCTAGGTTTTGGTTTAATCCAAGAAAATAGAGCAGAAGAAGTTGGTAAATCTATAGCTTTAATGCGAGGCCATGAAAGTAAAAGGTTAACCGTGAAGCCGAGTTTAGGAAATTTATTTTTGTGGAAAACAATCTATGAAGATAAGGGTTTTTATTATGTTGATGCAGTTAGGTTATTTGGTGCAAAAGAATATTGTGAAGGCACTAAGATTAAGAAATTAGATAATTTAACTGGCTTTATGGATTTAAATACAAATAGTCAGCAATATTTAGATATAAAAAGATTCGACTGGTTTTCTCAAGGCTATTTAGGTGTTGGCCAATCGAAAAATATTATTACCGATGTAAGATATTCTGCAGTCCCAAATGAAGCTGACGGTTTATGGGGTATAAAAATTGATCCCTCAAAAGATTCATCAGAACACGTTGAATGGGTTGTCAACAGAAGTGACTATAAAAGTAAATGGGAAAGATTTTTTGGCTTACTCTTAGGTAGAGGTTGTAATAAAACACGCTAGCTAAAATCTTCTAATCGTTCCTTGATGGTCTAGAAACAGATGATAACGTTAAGTCGATGCTAGATGCCTTTGTTGGGTTTTTCAATACGCCTGGTGGAATTGTGGTTTGGAAGCACTTGGAAGAAGGCGACTTTTTTGGGGAGGATTTGATACGACGTGTCAGACATGAGCTTGACAATGCGGGTCCTTCAAACTTAGGCATTAGTGAGGCTTTGCCCTGGTTTCGATTTGAGAAAGAAAGTGTTGCCTGAGAGGAATAGAGTGAGCATCTAACAAGAGGCCAAATACAAATTAATTAACGCATGAGTAAACTCTGGCTACTTCCGAATTAGATATTCTATTAGTGGGTAAACATCCGAATTATTAGGGCGATGCCCAATACGCAGAGCATCGCCAAGAGCAAGATTCTCAGATAGCCGAATCTGTTTTTACCCCAGTCTATCCTATCCTCTCTGTCTCTTTGTTTCGAAGATGCTCTAAATCGCCCAAAGTAAAAGAAGATTGCAAGTGATAAAAGGGTTATTCCACCGAAGAAAAGTGTGTTTAAGTCCATCAACGACTTCTTAATTTCGCGAGCAATCTTAGAATTTCCAGATACAGCCATACTAAAGTGACCATTAGCGAAAACGCTCCGTACCACTCCATATATTTAGGCGCTCCCTGTTCGGACCCTTGCTCAATAAAATCAAAATCCAGAACGAGATTTAATGCCGCAATCGCAACAACAAAAAGACTGAAGCCAATACCAAAAATACCATTGGAATGGATAAATCCAATGCCGGTGGAGCCAAACATATTCATAATAAAGCTGATAAAGTAGAGAACTCCTATTCCCATTGTCGCAGATACAATCATTAGCTTGAAATTTTCCGTCGGTTTAATGATTCCTAACTTATATAGCATTAGTAACGAAGCCAGAGTGCCGAAAGTTAACCCGATTGCTTGAATTACAATTCCGGGGTATTGCGCTTCGAACAAGGCAGAAATAGAACCAAGAAAGAGTCCTTGCAACAAGGCGTATATAGGAGCAGTAATTCCCGCCCATGTTTTTTTAAATGTTGTAACAAGCGCAAAAATGAAGCCTCCGATAGCCCCACCGACCGCAAAAGGCATGACTAACGCTGGATTCCCGCTCTGAAAATACAAATTCCATGGGTAAACGGCGGCTAAAACGAGCAAAGCCAGTAAGATTCCTGTTTTGTTCACAGTTCCTTGTAAAGTCATCACCCGACCTTGTCCATACCCTTCGGAGGTGAAGGTCGCGTCATTTAGCGATGGGTTTCCAGAACGACCGAACATTTCTAGAGCTTTATGTTGTGACATAGGTATTCCCGTGATATCTAGGTGTTTGATAGTAGAAAATTGACATGGTTACTAAGACTACCGAAATAAGGTAAGTTTGTCTTTACTATGGAGAAACTCAGCTCATACCTCTGCATTACTCTCCTCCTCGCATTCTTCTTCTCTGCACATGCTAATGAAGACATAATTGGGATAGTCACTAAAGTTGCTGACGGCGATACGGTGACTCTAAAGGCAGAAGGCACTATCCACAAGATACGATTAGCTGAAATAGATACTCCGGAAAGAGACCAGCCTTATGGTCTCATAGCAAAAGCTGCTTTAACTGAACTGCTATTAGATAAGCGAGTACGAGTAAAAGTAGTTAAGGAGAGCGACCGCTATGGCAGAGTGATTGGACGTATCTTTTTAGGCCATACAGACGTTAGTGCTTATATGGTCGAAATGGGTCATACTATGGTATATCGACGATACCTAACCGATGATAGTTTGTTAGAGCTAGAAGACAATGCTAAGAGTAATCAACTAGGTCTATGGAAACTGCCCCAAGAAGATAGAGTCCCGCCTTGGATTTGGCGTCAACAACAGAGAAATGAGGCAACTACTAAATGAATAAAATAACCCTTCATTTGATTCTAAATCAAGGGTTATGAATGCTTAAAACTCTCTATGAATGGGATCGTTGGGCGTGTGAGCGCTGGTTTATATCACCGCTTGTGAACGCTCATGTGCACCCTAATGCAGTCACACTCTTTACTCTAATTGCTGCCGTTTCCGGGGCTTTGGTTATGCCTCAGTATCTCTGGTTAGGTGTTCTGCTTTTTTTCATTGGGCGTTTCTTTGATAACGCAGATGGTGGCGTTGCACGGGCATCAAATAAGGTCACCAAGTTTGGTGAGAGCTTCGACACATGGACTGGGGCTGCTTCACTAGGCGCTCTATTCTTCATGATGGGGAGCGGGGCATTGGCATTTCTAGGTGTTGCTGGTGCAGTTCTATCCCGTGTCCTGTGCCTATTTGTTGAGAATGAAAAGGAATTCTTCAACCCAACATGGCTACGTAAGTTTCCTTTAGTTGTTGAACTATTACGTAATGAGTTGGCTGGTATGCCCTACTTCCTACTTCCACTGTTTGCGGCCTTTGATTGTGTAAACGTATTCCTGTGGCTCACCTTATTGGGGAACTGGCTCACTATCATTGTCTTCACACCTATACTCCTAAAGACAGGTGGTAAGGCCAGGTGTTAGGTTTATTTTCAAGTGCTTGCTTGTGTCACTCTTGTAGCTATAAGCCTTAATTCCGCTATTATTATGGCTTTTATTCTTTTCGCTTTTAATAAGTACCGCCATAAATACCGCCAACCGTTTTCGCAGCCTCTAATACTTCACGCTACTAAATCTGCAAATTCACTCAGGTAAACACGTCACCTAACGTGCAGATAGACCCCCCACCCCCCAAACCACAGAATAGGAGTCCCACATTCTATATACACACTAGTTTGCTCGTTGAATTGTAAAGATTTAGAGTGATGCTATCGGGAGAAAAAAATGGCATCACAACTCAGTGCGTAACACTAAAACGCTTTCTATTTCGAACTTTTAGATATTCTTCTATTTTTGCGCAATAGTGGCACTCCATAACCTGTGAGGATACGAGCGATCTCATTTTTTTCAGATACTATTAGCTCATCAATCTTGTGTTTCCATTTCTTGTCGCTTTTACGAACACCCATAGAAATATCAAACTCAAACTGGACACCTGGGATGTCTCTCATTGGAATAACTGTGATCTTCTTAGACTCCGAGCTTCGCTGGTAGTATCCGCCAATCGGACCCCATATGAACATGGCGTCCACCTTTCCACTCTCCAATTCTTCTCTTAGTATTTGTCCAGGACTAACTCGCCAATCGCCTTGCATTGTTTTATAAACCTTTGCTTTCTCCATAAAACCGGCCTTCAAGGCAAAAGTAGCGCTAGGCCCCCTATCCCATATACCTATCCTTAAGCCCGGAACATCAACAGAATTTAAGTTCTCTATATCTTGTGGGGTCTTAATAAAATTTAGTCTCCCATCTTTAAGAAAAACTACCGCCCATGTCGATCTCATATAAGGTATCGTTGGCAATACCAGGTCGGTCAATGAATTCACCGAAATAATCAAGTCGCAAAGAAATCCATTTCCGTTAGCTGACGGTTTCTTCAAAGTATTCCGGACAAAACCGAGTCTCTGGGGAAACCAAGTATAAGATATAGGAATTCCAAGTTCTCGAGACAGTAGTTGCGCAATCTCGTTCTCATAACCTCCTTTCGTCTCACTCGACATGGGTAAATTATTGGGATCGGCGCATACCTTCAATGTAGTAGGGAGCCCCATTGAAAAAGATTCCCTGCCCCAGATGGTAATACAGAGTAGAAATGCAAGGGTAATATGAAGAAAGTTTCTACTATTCCGACTATCTCTTTTAACCACTTTCTTTCTTTCTCTGAAGAGCTTTATTCATTTTTCGAATAGCTCTCTGAACCATGTTCCTACCAGCCTTTACATTCTTAAGATTAGTCTGAATCATCTCTAAATTGTTCGGTGGGTTTTTTTCGCCGACGATGACCACTCCAACCATCCCTGCGCCAATATGGGGGTTACATTTAAAAACGTATATTCCTTCTCTCTCAACAACAACACCAAAGCCTTCGGCACCTAACTTGGATTTCCAACCCGAACTACCTTCGGGAAGTAGCCCAGCTATAGTCTGCGTGTCGTGTCCTATCATTCCTTTGAATTTAAGTGTATCCCCGGTATTGGCGAAAGTTACCATTGGTTTCCATTGCATACCTACCCCATGTATTACCAATTCCTCGCCGTAGACGAAAGGCGACACGAAGGCGATGGCTATCACGCTGAATATTATCTTTCGCATTTAGCGGCTCCATTTAAAAAGCCAGTTAATAAGTAGTCGTCACCGGTACAGCGGGGTACAGCGCAAAACTTTCCCTTAAGGAAGTTGACAGTGAAATCCGTCTAGTGCCCACAAATTATAACGTCTTCACATCCACTGGCAGATTCACTCTTGCATTACGTTTATTGACAAGACTCAAGGTAAAGCAAAAACACTTAATGTTCCCCCTAAACGTGTATAACTGTTAAGACCTCGATAAGCTCCGACGGCTCCCAATCCTTCGGTGTCACCAATCAATCCTGCGGCCATTCCTATACCGGCCCAACCACCGACGCCCGATAGTACTCCAATGTACTGCTTCTTGTTGTGAACCCAAGTATTCACATTCCCGATAATCCCGGAGGGAGTCTTGAATTCCCATAAAAGTTTACCGCTCTTAGCATCAATAGCCTTCAAATAACCCTCCATAGTACCGTAGAAAACGACGTCACCCGCCGTTGCTAAGGCACCGCTCCAGACAGAGAAACGCTCTGGAATCGACCACACTATTTTACCCTTGGTTGCATCCCATGCGATAAAATTCCCCAAATTAGTATTACTCTCATTATTTCCAAACTCTGGCCCTGGAGAGACGCGTCCTGCGGGAAACATAGTCAACACCGCATCTATATATGGCTGTCCCGCCACGTATTCTCCTCCCGAAACAGGTTCGTAGTCCATACACACGTGGTTAGTAGGAACATAGAATAACTTTGTTTTAGGGCTATAGGCCGCTGGCTGCTGATCCTTCGACCCCAATGCAGTAGGGCAGATATTCGTGGTGTTAACATCCTCACCATTATCGCCCGTGGAATATCTAGAGACTACTTGGGGGCGACCAGTTTTAAGATCTATTCCAGAAGCCCAGTTAACGGTAGGGTCAAATTTTTCCGCCAAAAGTAGCATCCCATTAACTCTATCCAGAGTATACCCAAATCCATTCCGATCAAAATGAACTAGCGCCTTAGTCATTTTTCCATCGATTTTCATGTCAACCAAAATCATTTCGTTAACGCCGTCATAATCCCATTCGTCATGAGGCGTCATTTGGTACACCCAGTTCGCTATTCCTGTGTCCAGATTTCGCGACATTATAGACATTGACCATTTGTTATCTCCAGGTCGTGCCTGCGCATTCCACGTACCTGGGTTACCGGTCCCATAGTATATTGAGTTGAGTTCTTCATCGTATGACCACCAACCCCAAGTAGTACCGCCCCCAATTTTCCACTGTTCTCCTTTCCAACTGTCTAGAGAAGAATCTTTCCCTACGGGAACTCCCAGGGAAGTCGTTTTTTCAGGATCGATAAGCATTTCGTCGTCTGGTCCCGTGCTGTAAGCCTTCCACACCAAATCACCGGTTTTGACATCATAAGCACTTACCCAACCGCGTACGCCAAATTCCCCTCCGGAAATACCTGTAATTACCTTATCCTTAATCACATGGGGTGCATTTGTATTACTTTCGCCACGCTTCGGATCACCGTTTTTTACGGACCAAACCGGTTTCCCCGTCGCCACGTCCAAAGCAACAAGAGTGGTGTCAGCCTGTTGCAAAAAAATCTTTCCATCACCATAACCCAATCCTCTATTTACGACATCACAGCACATTACTGGAACCGTCTCCTCTTCATCCTGCACGGGAGCGTAGTCCCACACTATCTCTAATGTCTCCAGATTAATCGCATACACATAGTTAGGAAAAGCCGAGTGTATGAATAAGGTATCGTGCTGCAACCCCGTCGCAGAAGCTGGAAGGACTAATGGTCCTCCTTCGTGTCCTCTAAGGGCGCCGGTCGAAAAAGTCCATGCCGCCTGTAATCTACGCACATTTCTGCTATTTATTTGATTTAATTCCGAATACCTCCAATTGGCGTAATTACCATTTGGAAGCACCCAATAATTAGGGTCTTCTATTAATTCGCTTAGCTCCGCGTCCGCCATCACGTCTAATGAAATTACCAACGTGGCCAGGATCGCAGAATAACTTAATAGCTTAAAATAACTGTTTGTCCCCATCCTTCTTCTCCTTGCACTAACATAATTAGGATAAATCACTCCGTCCCAATGTATCTGTCCTCTTATAAGACCAGATGGTGGCTCGCCTCGCAAGTCGCTTTTTTGGTAGAATCAGCCTACCGAAGGGGACTGGGCTAAATAGAAACAACGAATAACAGTCAGTTTCGTCAATTTTTTTTAGACAAACACGAGTTTTGGGCTTGTCTCCGGATGTCCTGGAATCTGCGCACCAATATTTTCCCGTCTTCATTATCTCGAAAAATACCCCCTTTTTCCCCCGGCATCCCCGCAAAAATCTCGAATGTCTTGGCAGAAACGAAGTCATCGTATGGCATAGACATCGCTATCGTTTCTATTTCACACGAACAAGCATAAAAATTGTCTAGCTTCCGATCACCTGCTCGCTCCATACACGTCAACGCGTAATCAATAATTTCTATGGTAGGGTAATCATGAGCATCCGACGTCCCTACGACGAAAAGAATAGTAAAACCGAGAATTGTCCTGATCAAGACTAAACACTCCACCTCGAAAAGATTTGCGTTCAAATCGTAACTTAAGATGAAAACTATATCCAATAACACTACTTTCAACCGTACACCCCGTCATCGCTGGGAAAATTCCAACGCATAATGGTTTATGGATTTTATTGAACTTATACGGAGGATAAGTTGGCGGAGAGGTATCCTACGAAAACCAGCACTAAACAACTGATAAATAGTTTGTTTCTCTTTTCAAAATAAATAAGTACCAACAATTAAGTTCTGTAGTTGTAAAATGGCCTTGTTTTACGTCCACGACTATCCACTATTATTCATGTACGCCCACATGTGCGACTTCCGGTCTATATTAGAAATGGATTACACGAGGCTGGAAAACATTTAAAGATGCAGTTATAAATTTTTCCCATCAATAAAAAGCGAGTTATAAAAGGTAATAATATGACGATTCAATGGTATGACTACATCGGCACTATTGGCGTTGTGCTATGTTTGGTAGCCTACTTCCAAATACAGACACAACGATGGAATACGTTGGACCTAGCGTATTCTGCCCTCAATCTCATGGGGTCACTCCTTATCGGATTAACTCTACTATATGACTTCAATTTATCTGCGCTGATAATAGAAGTATGTTGGATAGCGATCAGTATTTATGGTGTTTGGAACTATTTTTCACATCGTACGTCGCCGTAATTACCCCGCAATTGCAGGATCAGAAATGGTTGCTGTGAAGTAAACAGGAAGCGCTTAATGAAAGGGAACCTTAGTCAGTAACATCAGGTTGAAATAGCAATAATATTATGCAGTTTATATTTACGCCTATATTTCCAAGATTAATTCGATGTTATCGACCTTTTCTGAAATGAATGTTGTCGGAATTTTCTACCCGTCAGCTTTTCTCTCTTACAGCAAATTCAGCCGAAAAATTAAGCATTTTTTAAGCCATCTAAATAACTTTCAAATAGTTTACGAGACTGATGGCAATAACCATATACGTAAGTTTGCCGACGAAACCGAGTTGTCGCAATTACCAAAGCAAATCCATTGTTGGAAAGAATCACCTTTAACACACGCCATCGTCTTTGACGACAAGGACATAAATTCCAGTCTAGGTGCTGCATTGGAAAGCAATCAAATAATCTGCAGGAAAGTATTTGTTGGCATAACTACCGTCATAATATAAAAAAAACTCCTGAGTACCTAGGGATTAAAAGCACCCCGTCTTTTGAATACATTGGTCGCGGATCTTATTGGGGAAATCCATACAGTATTCTTGAGAAAGATGAAAATCGTGCTGAAGTTATCAGGAAATATAAATACGACTTTGATCACGATCTGTTCCCTAACAAAAAGAAAAATGAGCTTCATAAGCTCGTTGGGAAAAAGTTAGGCTGTTTCTGTAAACCTGAAGCTTGTCATGGGGACATCCTTGCTGAGTACCTTAACGGCTATGACGATGGGAAATGATGAAGGATTACGACCGCAAAAATGACGCTGTTAAAAGAGCCTCATTTCCCAAATTATAAGCGTGTAGATGGAGAGTCTAAGCTTACTTGTTATTGTGTTCGCCACCTTCCTACTTTTTTTGCTGTTTTGGCGATATTACGAAGTACACGATAGGTGATTAATACGTATTTATTAGCACTTATTTTTTAAGATTTTTCTAATAATCTCTTCCGGTTCCATTGCATGATCGAAGGTCAAAGCGTTTGCAGGCTCTTCCAAGATGGCAAATTGACTATTAATTAGCGACAATGGCATAAAATGACCTAATCTGTCATTTAAACGCTTTTTAGCGGTAATTTTGTTGATCTTTAAATATACTAATTGGTAACGCTCTGCTCCTAGTAACTCTCTGTATTTTTGCTTCAACGCGGAGCACGCGATAACAATATTTTCTGCACCAAATTTCTGATCAACTTTCGCTTTAATTTTCAGAAGCCAATCATGCCTATCTAAGTCAGTGAGCGCTTTTCCGGATGACATTTTTTTTAAATTTTTTTTACTATGTAATTTATCCGCTTCTATAAAATACGCACCTATTTCTTTTGCCAGTAGAGATCCCACGGTCGATTTCCCAGAAGCGGTCACACCCATCACCAAAAAACAGCATTTCTCAGCGCTCATTTTTCCCCTTTTCCCGACGACATTATGAATGTTTTTTTATAGGATGATCACCAAACAAATGACGCTGCAATTGTGTTATTTCACCGAGCTTATGGGTGGAATAAATTTGATCGTGGTAGCCTATAGTTGCAGACAGAGTGGGTATTGGTATTGCCATGCTGTTTGCGATTGAAATAAATTTTCTGATACTCGCTCGATTTGCAGTACTTTTTTTATTGAGAAGTATTTCTAGGAAGGAAAAATCGAGACTTTGATATGACTCAAACTCAGCGCTAATGAAATCCAGATACTTTCCTTGCAATATACAACCTGCGCTCCATGCCTTAAATACCGCACTAATATCAAAGTCGGCGGATATATCTTTTTTGTACTGTTCAATAAGATGAAGGCCTTGGAATAATGCGCAAGCAAAGTTAAAGAAAATAATTTCTTCCATTTCTAAGTCATCTATATGACTCGATTTTCTTTCATGTTTTTGAGCTTTCGCGTCAGTAGTGCGTTTAAAATTAAAATTATTTGAAAGCAATCTGGTGGAAAGTGCGGAATAGATTGAGGGTACACTTACTCCAAGGTCCAACGCGGCATTTACAGCCCATTGTCCTGTGCCATTGTGACCAATTTGATGATCTACTAAGTCTAATAGGTATTTGTTGTCAGTACTTTTCATGCCCACTGCCTGCGATGTTAGATCAAGCAAAAATGAAGACGTAAAGCTATTTAGTATTTTTGCTAATCGTTGGGCGCAACTGCCTCGTTCCAGTCCAAATCCATCCATGAGTACATTACTGATCTCTGCTAAAATCGCCATTAAGGCATACTCAATTCCGTTGTGAACCGCTTTTATGAAATGACCGTTCCCTGGTAACCCAAAATATTGACAAGCGCTAGTATTATTTCTTTTTGCTGCCATCGATTCAAAAATATGCTTAGTTTCATTCCACGCGCGTTTAGAACCTCCTGCCATTATAGCAGGACCCAGGTGCGCACCTCGTGGACCACCAGAAACCCCAATCCCGAGAAAATCAATTTTTCTTTTCGCTAAAAAATCACTTCTCAAAACCGATTTTGAGTGCAACGAATTCCCTAGATCCGCGACTATGTCTCCTGGCGATAGTAAGTTAGCCAAATCGTCGATACATTGGTCGACACTAGTAGCGGGTACGCTTAACAAAACTAGTTGGTTGCCGGTATATTCACTACACAAGTCTTTCATGGAACTCTTTAATGTTAAGCCTTTAAGATCGGTCACAATGTCATCACTAACGGTGTTGATATTTTTTTCGTACGCCGAGACCAAAAACCCCTTTGAAATGAGATTTCTTGTGAGATTATACCCCATCGATCCAAGTCCGATAATGCTGATTTTCATTGCGTAATTCTTTGTGTGCATTAAGAGAGAGAGTGAAGTTTTATCTTGTGCTGCAGGAGTCGTACCTCAAACACAAAAATAAGATTGAACATAGTAGGGTCTTTTTGATTTCTCATATTTGTATTTAACACATCTATTTCCTTTGAAAGAACGAGTGGTCCTAGATTATCGAAATAAGTTGAGTTTGTCTTTACTATGACAAACCTCCTCCAATTTCCCCTCTCATAATCCCCGTTTCTAAGGCAACAGTAAATAACAATCACCCTCAAATTTATAGCTACTAAACCTGCAAAATCACTCAGGTACACAAATCACCTAGCGTGCAGATAGACCCCCCACCCCAAACTACAGGGTAGGAGTCCCACATTCTATATACACACTAGTTTGCTCGTTGGATGTTGTAATCCTTGAGATGCGGACCTTTACTTTTTACCGCCTACTTTTTATTTAGCTACTGAAGTCCATTAGATGCATACTGTTAGAAAAAGGAATCTTCTGGTGGACCTCGCTGCAAGATACTTCAATCATGACACGTCTCACCGTAAATACTTTGCTATAAGCAGAAGGTGCCACAATTTTAGATTATCATGCTTCCGACATAGTCCCAGAGTACATACTGGCTAGGAAAAATGGAATTGACTTAAATAAAATGCTAGGAGAAAATTCATACTTCCCCTACTCTCTCTGAAGCGAATAGCCCCGCTGTTAGTGAGTGGGGGAAAGTCTCATATTTCAAAAACTACTATGAAACTATTACAAAAATTTCGCACATGGGGAAAGTGATGAAAATTATTACTGTGAGAAATGTAATCCTATATCAATCAAATCTAATTTAGATTGGAGCATCACAATGGTTGCCAATGTGGTTAATAACGTTAAAGAATATTACGGGAAAATTCTTAGTAATTCTAATGACCTTAAAACGAGCGCATGCTGCCCCACTGGGGAAATATCTGATTATCTGAAGCCTCTTCTGGCAAATATTCATCCCGAGATATTGTCAAAATCCTATGGTTGCGGTTCACCTATACCTCCTGATTTAAAAAATAAAGTGGTGCTTGATTTGGGATGTGGTACTGGACGCGATACATATACAGTGGCTCAATTGGTACAGGAGAAAGGTCGCGTAATTGGCATTGATATGACTGATGAGCAACTGAATATCGCGAATCGACACATGCAGTACCATATGGATCAATTTGGATATAATCAACCCAACGTTTCATTCCATAAAGGTTACATAGAAGATTTAAGGACAATTGGCTTAGAAGATAGTTCAGTCGATGTGGTTATATCAAATTGTGTAATTAATCTTTCGTCAGACAAGGAATCTGTATTCAGAGAAATTTTTCGGGTCTTAAAACCTGGTGGAGAGTTATACTTCTCTGATGTTTTTGCAGACAGGCGTATCCCAGAAGAAATCGCCAAAGACCCAGTGTTTTCAGGTGAATGCCTCGGAGGAGCTATGTATATTGAAGACTTTAGACGGATGCTAGCGAGCCTTGGTTGCTTCGATTACAGGACAATCACAAATAACCCTATCATACTAAACGAAAGTGAAATGAAGAACCTAGCTGGACAAATTAATTTTTACTCCATGACCATTAGAACTTTCAACTGCGATTTTGAAGACTTCTGTGAAGACTATGGTCACGTTGCCTCTTATCTTGGCACTATAAATGAAAATCCAAACGACTTTCACCTCGACAATCATCATGTTTTCAAGAAAAACGAGCCAGTCGAAGTATGTGGCAATACTGCTAAAATGCTATCTGAAACCAGTTATAAAAGACACTTCAAAGTCGTTGGAAATTTTGAAACTCATCGAGGTGCCTGTGATTATGGAGATATACGCAGCCCAATCCAAAACCAATCCGAAGGATGCTGTTAAAGCATGGGTATGCCTACATTTTCACCTAAACGTCGAAATTTGATTAGACGGCCCTATATATTAGGATTGGGGCTGAAAGCCGTTAAAGGGTAACTTACGTGCCCTAAAGTTTAATCAAAAACTATAAGTCCTTGATAGGAATTGGTATTTTTTGTTGACGTTTGGATGCTATAGTGTAGTTTGGGGAAAATATGAGGTGCCATACCATGCCAAGTGATAATTTTCTTACAAAACGGCTACTTCCAGCCACCTTAGCCACCTTAGCCACCTTCCTTTCTTTCACAGTGTACGCCCATGATGGTAGCTCTGTCGGAGAAACGGCCTCGATAAAAACGGAAGTTTATAGTCCGAAAAGCACTGGAGTCCGTAAACTAACCCTAGGGACGCAAGAGATCAAAATGCTTGTGGATAAATCTAATCTAGGGAGTACAGAAATCGAAGTAGGAGAATTATTCCTACCGGCAGGTTTTCAGGGCACGGGGGATCATCAGCATGAAAATCTGGAGATTTTTTATGTGATCGAAGGGACGCTCGGGCACGAAGTGAATGGGAAACTCTATCGGCTCGAGGTAGGCGATGTCGGCATAGTTAAGGCTGGCGACACAGTTAATCATAGCGTGCTCTCAGAAAGCTCGATGAGAGCGCTTGTCATCTGGACTCCCGGAAAGGAATCGGCTGTTTTGATCAATCGCTTTAACTTTTCGGAAAAAGCAATGGAATAGCCGCCTGTTGCTTAAAGAGTAGTGTTTTCGCACGCGATAGCGGAACACCAAGCTTTACTATTCTTGCGTGATCTGACAAAACCCTTGGGCTTCGATCTTAAGTGGCGCATTAAACTTACTTCGAAAATTTTCCATTGCGATCCCCGCCGTTAGCTCGACTACTTGAGCCTCCGTGAAATGTTGTAGTAGGCATTTGAAAAATTCGTCGTCCACAGTCTTTCCCGTGATAGTCATGCGCTCGCCATACTCGAGCACTATTCGTTCCTGATCGGTGTAGACTTCACTATCCTTCCAATTATCCAAATTTGCCACCTTCTTTGCCCCATCTTCGGCCTCGTTCGCACGGAACGAATTAATATCGACTCAGAAAGGGCACCCATTTAACGCGGCAACCCTAGCATAAACTAGTGCTAGTAGCGTCGGAGGCACTAGCCCTGACTCCTCAAAAGAAGCATAAAGGTTCTTGGCGCTCTTCAAAATATCTGGGCAATGAGCTAGTACTCGCGTGGGGTTCAGTACAGCGCCAAACATTTGCCTTTCTTGCTCAAAGGCCTCTTCTAGGATAGCGTTGCCATTCGCTTCACTAATTTCTGAAATTCGCGACATCGACATAATGTTGTCTCCCGATCGTTAATGTGAAAGGTAACAATAGCAGTTTGAGTATAAACGCGCAGCCACTTTTGCAAGTTAAATTGCCACATTACAACTTGTTAAACGCCATGCCTCTTCCGCATTCGTGACTATGTTTTCACGTGCATTCCAGTTGGAAACACATGGTCCTTTTTCTCCCTTAGGGATTGGCACCAACCCGAGCCCGGATTCTAACAAACGCTCCATTGACGGATTCATGAGGCTTCCTGGCATAGCTTTACTATGTCAGCCTCACGCCATGCAGTAATGCGCTTGCCTAATTTAACTGGCTGTGGATATTCTCCCTCTCTCACCCCATTCAACCAAGTGGTTCTACCTACTGGGTATATTTCTAATACCTGGGGTAGCCGAATCAGTCTTGTTCTTGGATTCCATTGCATTTTGATACCTCCTTTTATCTCTAAAAGAAATGAAAATACCAAAACTAATGCTACTCATCAGGTGTCTTGAGTTCAAGGAGCATCACTCGTTTAATAGGTGGGTTCGCTATCGATGAATCGCTAAGCAACATGACGCCCCGAGCCAGCAACCACCACGCATAGACGGGGCCAAAGACCAAAGCAAAAGACAACCTCGTTGCAAGAAGCTTACCCGTTTCAGGAAGAACCTTAATACAAACCGTTTCCAGCTGTTCAGCATCAATCCGGTTGCGGATACGAGCCACCACAAAAGGCCAAAGTGTCACAAAGGCATAAGCTCCAACCCCCGCTCCAGCAACTGTTAAAGCATCTGCACGATCGACAGTATCCAAAAGAACGTTGAAGTTCTCTTTCGTTACCTGTGTGATCTCTTGGTTACTGATCCCCGATTTCATCACGATGGAACTGTCTCCAAAAAGACCAGCAACTTCGTCAGTAGACACTATTGGAAATTCCGGATACTTCAACAATGAGCTTTCCAGATAACCCAAGTTATCGGTAGCCTTTAAAGACACCTCAACAATCTCTCCCGTCACTTCATTTTCAAAGATTAGGTCGCTACCTGGGTATTGTTCATCAGTGTGCAAAACAGCTGTCCAGTCATCGGAGTCATTGTTCTCGTAATGAGCAACCATCCTTTCAAACAACTTACCTTTAATTAGGCTTATGACGCCCACCATTTGTTCAGGTGCATACTGAGACATATGTGCGCTAATCTCGCCTATTGAGGCATCAGCCAAGTCTGGGTATCGATCTCGGATAGATTGGATAAACTCTGTACCAAGAGGACTATCAAAATATTGTTCGTTCCCTTGAAGAAGGGCTATCATCGCCGCCGTAGCGGCAAGCTCTCCACGCAACTTGGGAATGTCAGTGTCAATATCGCCACTGAACCAGGCAATAAATCGTTTACCCATAATCGTTAGATTAGCGAGATTGAAAAGCTTTCCTGCAAACTGATACTGATGCTTTAATAAAAGAGTAAGCTCCTGCCCAAGACGTTTCACGCTAGTCATAGGAAACTGAAACTTTCTGTTAGCTCGAACCTCCTCGAACATGACCCAAAACATCACCCCAAATAAATTAGTAACAATAAGCTGAGTCGCCGCAGTTCCGAACCCAGCAACAGGCATCAAAGCAGTAACGATAGGAAACAACAGATTCAAGACAACCTTAAACCCGATTAATATCATTCCTGCACCAGCAGCCCAGACTAATACAGTTTTTATTGCTTCATCTTTAGTTAGGCTTAAGCCTACTGCTTGGGAGATAGCAAAGGCCATCCAGAATTCCAAAGCAATAGAAACGTACACTCCTACTCCTAGAGAACCAGGAAGACCCGCTATAACGGCATTAACAACAGCTACCTGAGTAATGATACTTCTAGTATTAGCGGTCTCCCCTTCTCCAGGCACTTTGAAAACATCTTTAATAGGTTCGAAAACGAAATCACGAACAACGCCTATTCTAAAAAGTGACTCTATTGCTGCTGAGTTCTTAGACAACCAATCTCTAGCCCGTTTAACGACTTCCCTATTATTTAAAGCTTCTAATTTTGCTCGGAAAAGAACTTTAAAATCGTTTCGATCAAACAAATCAAGGCCTCTTCTTAGGGTGGAACACGGGCATACTTTCAAAAAAAGTATGCCTGTCATGAAACCATTTGCAAACACGATTAGCAACTCACCAAACAACGGGAACATTGCAGATATTTATGATGTCTGCATAGAAGGGTTTATGGACTTTATTGGAGGGTTAGTTGGCGGAAGAGGTA
>Ga0115002_10001241_pt1 | contig 35389 bp, 35 predicted proteins | sample ArcticOcean_MG_C_8_FD_89576 | JGI IMG/M metagenome (GOLD analysis project Ga0115002, IMG submission 89576) | Marine microbial communities from western Arctic Ocean - ArcticOcean_MG_CB11_86 | ecosystem: Environmental > Aquatic > Marine > Oceanic | place: Arctic Ocean: Canada Basin | collected... | reverse complement strand
GTTCGTCAGGAGGTTCGTCAGGAGGTTCGTCAGGAGGTTCGTCAGGAGGTTCGTCAGGAGGTTCATCAGGAGGTTCGTCAGGAGGTTCATCAGGAGGTTCTTCAGGAGGTTCTTCAGGAGGTTCTTCAGGAGGTTCGTCAGGAGGTTCGTCAGGAGGTTCGTCAGGAGGTTCGCCAGGAGGGTCGTCAGGCGGCGGTGCAGGTGGTTCAGGTGGCGCGGCCGGCGGTGGTGGCGGTACAGATGGAGGCGCAGGCGGTATCCGTGGTGTTAGCGGACCAGTGCCAGGTCCAGGCGGTAGCGGCGGCAGTGGTGGCGCCAATGGTACGGATTGCGAAGGTGGGGCGACGGGCGGCACAGGCGGTTGGGGTGGACCGGATCAAAGCTGCGATGGCAGCGTCGGTCAGTACCCGGGCGAAAGTGAAGCAGATCGAAAAGCGCGACTTGAAAAAACATTAGACGAGTCGGTCGGCGGTTTTGACGAGGTCCTTGCAGAAGAGCAAAGAGAAATTTCAACGGTTGGTCGAAACACGGAAGGCTTTGGTGGCCAAGAGGGTGGTGCAGGTTCAGGACGCGTCGGTTTAGGGTCTCAAGGCTCCGGCGGCAGTGGCGGCGGGAACGGTAGCGGTGGTGCGTCCGGCGAACCCGGGAGCGTAGCGATCCCTCCGGAAGAAAAACAGGCGTCCATCGGAGGCATGAGCGATGAGGAGATCAAATCTCGCACGCCGGAGGATATCCCGGACTTGGTCAGCGAGGATATTGTGGCGAAGCAACTTCGCGAAGCGGCCATTTCTGAAAGTGATCCAGACTTGCGCGAACGTCTTTGGGAAGAGTACCGCTCATATAACGATCTAAATTAGGCCGAATTGAAGACGGTCAGATTTAACCAGCTCAAGATGAATCAGGATCAGCAAATAGAAGCAGAATAATAATATGAGAACAAATTTGCAGTTGTTTGTCGCGTTGATTTTAAGCGCTGGGTTTATGTCTGGTTGCACCGTGTCTGAAGTCATTCACGCGGAAACGTCTCATTTGGATGTTGCTTCACTGCAAATTTCTGAAAGTTTGCTGTTGGACGTTGGAATTCTGAACTTTGACGCTGGTGTACCCAATAATAACGATTCCGAAAAATCACGTATCTATCCTGAAGTTCGTATGGCAGAGGCACGCTACCTGCCTTATCACATCAAGACGACACTTCAGGGGACCGGTTTTTGGGGCGCGGTCCGAGTTGTTCCAAGTCCTGATGTATCGACTGACATTCTTGTTAGTGGCGTAATTGATCAGTCCGACGGTGAATTTATTACGGTTCGATTGAAAGCAGTCGATGCGACAGGTCAGTTCTGGTTCGAAAATTCTTATACAATGCAAACTGGTATTTCTTCCTATGCGGAGTATCGCGACAAAACGCAAGATCCGTATCAAAAAGTATTTAATGATTTTTCTAATGATTTGCACACACATGTTCTGACCATAGAACCGCAAGATGTCGCTCGCATTCGTCAGGTTTCTGAATTGAAATTCTTTGGCGATATGGCACCCGATGTTTTTGGAGAACATCTAGCTCTGAACGATGAAGGGCGAATTGCAGTGCAACGACTACCCGCTGAAAATGATCCGATGGTCGACAGAATGCGGCAGATTAGAGAGCGAGATCGACTGGTCGTTGACACGCTCAATGAGCATTACGCGAATTTCTATTACGGCATTGCTCTGCCGTATGAGGGTTGGCGAAAACGAACGCGAGAACAGTCGGTCGCATATCGTCAGACGCGGCAGTCCGCAATGCGGCGTGCGTTGATCGGTGCAGCAGTTGTCGTTGGTTCAGCAAGCATAAGTACGGATGGCGGTTACTATTCAGCCGAGCGCATTGCGAAGAACGTAGCAATAAATAAGGGTTGGAATACTATCATTAATTCGTTTAGACAATATCGATCTGCGAATATCCATCGCGAAGAAATTAAAGAACTTTCTGAATCGTTCGTTGCCGAAGCCGCACCCATGGTTGTACAAGTGCAAGGCGAAACACTACGCCTGACCGGAACCGCAGAGGCTCAGTATGAAAGTTGGCGAAAGCTACTTCGTGATATATACGAAACCGAAACGGGCTTTGCTGAAATCATTCAGGTAAGCGATCCGTCTCGGGGGCAACTCCAACCACAACCCACCGGATAGATTCGATTCCGGACACTATGATGCGGATCCTCACTGCAGGTGCGCGTCTCGCGGACAGGTACACACTGATACGACCGCTTGGCGCTGGCGGAAATGCCGACGTCTGGCTGGCGAGTGACGACCGGACTGACGCTAGGGTCGCACTCAAACTTCTCAGGTTAGATGCGACTGACGATTCGATGCAGTCCGCCCTTCTCAAACGTGAATGGCGAATTGGCACGCGTCTGATGCACGCCAATATTGTGCGCATTTTCGAGTTTCACGATGATGCTGCAGGTCCTTTCTATAGCCTGCAGTATGTGAGTGCAACGGATATTGGTGTCCTGACGGGTGCGCCCTTGTCCGATTCGTTGCGGCCAATTGCCATGATTGCTGATGCATTACGCTATGCACATGGCAAGGGGGTTGTGCATCACGATATTAAGGCCTCGAATATCCTGCTTGATAGTAGAGGCCTGCCTTATCTAGCCGATTTCGGTGTGGCCGCGGATAGCGATGACCCGATTGAAATAAGTGGAGGAGGATCGCCGGTCGCGAGTAGCCCAGAGCAGCGTGCGGGAGGATCGGCGACAGCGGGCGATGATATTTTCGCATTGGGTGTGCTCATACATGAGCTGGCCACAGGATCACCACCTCGGAACGGCGAAATTAACGATGAAGTGGCGGATGGCACAGGTTCGGCGATGCCCGAGCCGGTGCGGATGTTGCTTCGCGACATGCTAGCGACAAACACTGCTAGGCCCAATGCGGAGACCGTGGCGGCGCGACTGGCCGCCGCGGGCTATGCTGCTGGCCCGGCGAGCGCCAAATACGTGCCGGGCGAGGCGGTGGATGCGGAGGTTGTGCAATCGGTAGCGGCGGAGCCTATTCAGCGTCGCCAGTACCAGGCAAAAGCGGATCCCGTTGCGTCCGCAACATCGACGGAGGGCATATCGCCTCATACGTTGTATGCAGGGTTGGCAGGCGCTGTACTTCTCCTGCTGTTAGTCGTGTTCGTGTTGCCAAAGTTGTCCATTGAGAATGGGCCTCAACGCAGCGCTGATTCGGGGCTCACGGCAGAGTCGGATGCCGCGAGTGACGAATCAAAGGAAGGCACTGGAGCTGAGGCCACGACCGATACGGTTTCACAAACGGGGCAACGGGAGGTGTCACCGCGACGCGATGGCTCATCAACTGGATTTAACGAAAACATCGAAGACGGTGGTTCGCCATCGGCTACGCAAGTGAAAGCGCAAACGGATATCGCGCTTGGTGATTTGTTATCGCAACTTGAAAGGTTGCGGTATCGAGCAATCGATCGATGGGGAGGGCAAGGCTATCTTGATGCAGTCAATGTCTACGCTGACGGTGACCAAGCCTATATTGACCGCAACTATCGTCTTGCGGGTGAAAGGTACCGCCAGGCCAGTAAGCTGTTGGTGCCATTCTTTGGTCAGATTGACGAGGTATTTGAGGAAACATTGGCTGCCGCCTGGTCTGCCTTCGAAGCCACCGACAGTTCCGAGGCTATTCGCTTATTCGATCTGGCAACGTCTATCACGCCGGGTCACCGTGAAGCAGAGGCCGGGTTCGAACGAGCGAAAAACTTACAGTCGGTATTGACCTTGATGAGTCAGGGCGAGCAACTCGAGAATGATCTTGAGCTCGATGCTGCATTGTCAGCCTACGCAAATGCTATTGCGCTGGACGCTTTATGGCAACCGGCCGCAACGGCTGTTGCACGGGTGAAAGCTGCAATTAATCAATTTTCGTTTGAGCAAAGAATGACGGAAGGGTTCGATGCGCTGTTCGCCCGAGACTTTCCGTCTGCACGCGCCGCGTTCAATGCTGCGAAGGCTCTGAATCCGAAATCACAGCAACCGGCGGACGGATTGTTGCAGCTCGATCAGGAAATTCGCTTGTCCCAGATTCGGCAGTTGGAAGCGGAAGCGCTTCAGTTGGATTCAGCGGAACAATGGGAAGCCTCAATAGTGGTTTATGAAGATGTCCTAAAGATAGATTCGGATCTTCAATTTGCCCAAACGGGTCTGGCCGTCGCGAATTCTCGCGCCAGATTGCATGGGCGGCTCGCAGATCTTATAGCCGATCCTGATACGCTGAGTGATCAAGTGAATATTCGAAAGGCTACGTCTCTATTATTAGACGTGACCAAAATGGGTGCAATCGGACCGCGGTTAAATGATCAAAAGAGCGAACTGTCGCGGCTACTAAAGCGCGCGGCGACGCCGTTGCAAGTGCAACTGTTGTCCGATAATTTAACTAACGTTGCCATCTTCAAAGTGGGAAAATTCGGCACCTTCGACCAGTACAACATTGATTTACGGCCCGGCGTTTATGTTGCAGTTGGCAATCGATTCGGTTATCGCGATGTTCGTATTGAATTTCGCGTCGCCCCGGAGGTCGAAATGAAACCCATTGTGATTCAATGTGAGGAGTCAATTTGAAATTTAATGCCGTCGTCATTGCGGATGGTGAAGGTGAGCGACGCTTGACTCTGGGTGAGTTGCCTTTAAAAATCGGTGCGGGAGTTGATTGCGAGATCCGCCTTCCTGGGCCGGGGCGTTCTGCCGTTGGTCTGTTAGATGAGCTGGACGGCGAGCCGTTCGTACAGCCAATTGGCAATCAAGGCGCGTTGGAAATTAATGGCGAGGTATTGGTTGCATCCCAAAAGGTCGCTTCCGGTGATGAGCTTCAGTTTTACGGATCGCGAGTGGTTGTTGGGGAGTCCGATGGTGCAATGCATCTTAAGATTCAGCTCGAAACGAGCGCCTATGTAACCAAACCGCCGGAAGTTGCTGTTGCTGCTGGAGATGCTGGCGAGGAAACGATCGTTGCGACCGAATTTCGTCGCGCACGAGAGGCAGCACCGGTTATTGCTGAGCCTGGCGGCATTCGGTGGCAAGTAGTTGTCGGCGGCGTAATCGGTGTTTTGGTATTGCTTTCGTGGTTATTGTTTACGTCGACGTCCATCCAGTTTGATGTGCAACCGGCAGGCATGGATGAATTGTCTGTCGAGGGTGGTTGGTTCAAGCTGCCGGTCGGTGAACGCGTTCTTATGCGTACCGGTACCTATACCGTCAATGTAGCGAAGCAAGGCTATTTCGACGTCGCACAGAGTTTCGAAGTTGGTGACGAGCCGAGTCGAACGGTTGTCGTTGAAATGCGCAAATTGCCAGGGAAGCTTACGGTATCGACTGTTCCGCAAGTAGAGGCAATTGTGACGGTCGATGATACCCGCGTTGGTCCGGCGCCTCTGGGACCCGTTGAACTTGAGCCTGGAATACATTCGGTGACGGTAAGTGCAGAACGTTATCTGCCGTATGTACAGCGCATTTCGATTCCGGGTTTAGGTTTACATCAGGAACTCGATGTTCAGCTTGTGCCGCAATGGGCTGATGTAGAAATTAGTTCTAACCCGTCTGGTGCGGCAGTCTACCAGGGGACCCAGGAAATCGGCGAGACGCCTATGCGACTTGAGCTGATGGAGGGATCGCATTCATTGAGTCTCATCAAAGATGGGTTTAAGGCGTGGGATGGCAGTGTGGAAACCGTCGCCGATATTGATCAGGTTCTGCCAACAGTTGAACTGGAACCGGCAAACGCGCAGCTGCGAGTCTTGTCCATACCGAGCAAGGCAAACATTTCAGTGAACGGACGCTATCGCGGTCAATCACCCGTCAAAATCGACTTGTCACCTGACGTCGATTACGAGATTGGGTTAAGCAAGGCAGGCTATGGCTCGGCAACCAGGCGTGTTCGTCTGGAGGCGGCCGCCTCCAAAGAAATTACCGTCGATATGACGGCGAGGGTAGGCCAGGTCACTGTGAACGTGTTGCCTGGGGAGGCAACGGTTTATGTTGACGGACAGGCGAAAGGCAAGGGTAGCATCACGGTAAATCTGTCGTCCGCGCCGCATCGTCTCGAAGTTAAACAAGCTGGTTATGCGGAATTCGCGCGCACGGTTACACCGCGACCGGGTTACCCACAAACGATTAATGTTCGATTATTGTCTGATGCGGAGGTGGTGGCGCGTAGCACGGCGAGATCGATCACGAGTTCTCAAGGTCAGGAAATGCGCCGCGTGGAAGCGGGTGAGTTTTCGATGGGCACCTCGCGGCGGGAGCAAGGTCGGCGCGCCAACGAAGTTCTGGTGCCCGTGACGATCAGCAAACCCTTCTACATTGGCACCAAGGAAGTGAGCAATCGCGAATACCGCCGCTTTCGCGGTGGCCATGATTCGGGCGGCACTTTACATGTCGCACTAGCCGGTGATCTCAATCCCGTGGCGAATATCGGTTGGGAAGATGCTGTTGATTATTGTAATTGGCTTAGCGCGGAAGAGGGTTTGACACCTGCCTACGAAAAAGTCTTCGAGCGTTGGCAACCCATTAGGCCCACGCCCAACGGATATCGATTACCGACGGAAGCAGAATGGGCATGGGCGATTCGTCATCAATCGCGAGCAGAGGCGGCGACCTTTCCCTGGGGCGGACGCATGCCGCCGCGTCGGGACAGTGGCAATTACGCCGGAAGCTCTGCCAGTACACTGGTCGCTTCAATTTTGCCTGGGTGGGACGACGGTTATGCCTCCACGGCGCCTGTGGGTACTTTCGCACCTAATAGACTGGGGCTCTATGACGGTGGCGGCAATGTTGCCGAATGGGTTCAGGACTATTACACGGTTGGGACCCCAGGCCGCACAGAGCGTGTGATTGACCCACAAGGGCCACCACGCGGCTCAAACCGCGTCATTCGTGGGTCGAGCTGGATGCACTCCGGTATCATGCAGTTGCGGCTCGGATACCGTGATTTCGGTCAGAGTGGTCGGCCGGATGTCGGTTTCCGCATTGCCAGGAATGTTGAGTAAAACTGCGGACATTCCCTCGATCTTGTTGTCGAACTTAAGTAAGCAAAGCCGTATTGCCACCGGAGCATCTCGATGATCAAAAAATTGCTAGCCAGCCTGCTGACCCTGATTCTGCTGATATCGGTATCTTGGTCTCAAGAAGATGAGTCTGCCGAAGAACCTGTCGTCGTGCCTGGGACTGCGGGTCTGCCAGACGACGCGCCAGATGTGGCAGTCGACGACGCTGAATTAGTCGTGGACGATGACCTTGACGATCAATTATACGAAGAAGATGACAACGAGTTTGTGCCAACAGAAGAGATACCCGCGGACGAGCCGATTCCGTTTCCGTCGAATATATAGGCCGCTAAATTTTTTCTGCCGTAAAAGACCCTTTTTAAGCGAGACGCTCCATGAAAAAGAAGAACATACCCGTTGAGTTTGTTTACCAACTGTTCGCGTTGATCATTGCAATCATCGTCGTACATGCATTCTATGTTTCCATTGTGCGACCCAATGCAACAGAAGTGATGGCGCAACAGACGATCGAGGCAGCCGCAGATCCGGACTATATTCGCGTCCGATCGAATTGGGTCTTAATCAAGGACCTGGAGCAAGAGTCCTGTTTTATTCTGATGTTTTGGGCATTGGCAATAATGGGATATAAATCTCGAGAAATTCTTCGGGAGCGCAACCTACTTGATGTTGAACTTATCCCGATTGCAGAGGGCATGCGCATCCTCCCGGAGGATACGCGCGAGTTTGCTCGACAAGTTGAAGCCTTACCCGAGGAACGACAAAATATGTTGCTGCCTCGTGCGCTTAAAAATGCGCTACGACGATTTAATTCGACGCGAAATATCCAGGACGTGTCGAGCATAACCAACATAGTCTTTGAATCAGAAGCCGATCGACTCGAATCAGAGTTGTCCATGATTCGCTACATTTCATGGGCCATTCCCTCCATCGGATTTATCGGGACCGTCCGCGGTATTGGTGAAGCCCTTGCGCAGGCAGATAAAGCGGTGCAGGGCGATATTGCCGGTGTAACGCAAAGTTTGGGCGTTGCCTTCAACTCGACATTTATTGCGCTGTTAATCAGTATTTTCTTGATGTTTCTGGTCTATCAATTGCAATTGCTTCAGGAACGATTGGTTTTCGATGGTCAGATTTACATGGACGAAAAACTGATTCGTCACATGAAAGTAGATTGACAGTCACTTGAACGGATAAACCATGGGTCAGCTTGCCATCCATCTGAACGACGCTGACGTCACAGTATTTGACGGTCAGAAAGTTGTCTATCGTGAGCCCGGTTTTGCCTACCTTGGTAATGAATCACTATCGACTGGCATCGATGCATATTCCAATGCGCGAATCGATCCTCGCCGAGTGCAGAATCGATTTTGGTCAGATCTCAATACCAAGCCCTTCTCCGATCATCGCTTTGCTCACTTGAGTGCGGCGGATCTTGCGAGCAAGCAGCTGGAAGAAATCTGGACGGTCGTTGGGGATGATGTAAGTGGCCTCGTCGTCGCTGTCCCGGGATATATGTCGCCCAAAAACCTGGGGTTGTTTCTCGGCATCGCACGTGAAATAGGACTTCCCGTGAGTGCGCTGGTCGATTCCGCAGTTGCGGCGACTCGTCGCGAGTATGGCGGCGCGGTACCTGTTCACATTGACCTGAGTCTGCATCGCGCTACCTTAACTCGGCTGGCGCAGCCTGGAATGGTGCAAGTTGATCGCACGGAAGTGATCGATGACGTTGGTTTGGGAGTGCTCTCTGATATTTGGTTGAAAACCATTGCCGAGACCTTCGTGCAGCAATCTCGATTTGATCCATTGCACAAAGCAGAAACAGAACAGATGTTGTTGACTCACTTGAGTGCATGGATTGATTCGGCATCCCGCCACGGTAAGGTCGAAATGGAGATGCAGTCCGGAGAAATCACCTATCGCGCAGAGATTGAGGCGTTAGCGTTAATTGGAGCGGCCGCGCCGGCATATCAGCAGATCGCGAGCCGGCTTCGCGCCTTATTTCGTGCGGAAGACGTCCCTGCCATCCAGGTGACGGATCGTGTTGCGCGTTTACCCGGTTTGGTCGATATGCTGGAGGCAAGGGTTGGCGGCGAAGTATTTGTGCTTGAGCCGGGCGCTACGGCGCGTGGCGCGTTGGCCCGCCTGCGAAAGCACGCGGGTGATTCCGCAGCGGTTAGCTTATTGCGCCAGTTGCCATGGGATCAGGCAGGCATCGATGTCACACAACAATCGTCTGAGAATAATGCCACTGGCATGCCGACACATTTGCTGTTCGGCCATCAAGGTTACGAAATCGGGAATTTAGCGTTGGTTATCGGGTCTCAGGAATCAGCGGGTGAGAGATTCCTGGAACTCGATACCGATATGCCGGGTGTCTCCCGACGCCATTGTTCGATATTGCAAAAGAACGGCCAATGCGTGCTTGAAGATCACAGTCGATACGGAACCTTTCTGAATGGTCACCGCGTCGATGGCTCGTCAATTTTGCAGGTCGGCGATGCAATACGAATTGGAACGCCGGGATACGAATTGCAATTAATCACTACGAAAGAAGTGCATGGCTAGACGACGTCGTCAAATGGAAGTTTTTAGCATGTCGTTTCTTGACTGCATGAGCTGTGGTTTTGGCGCAGTAATTCTGTTTTTTATGATTATCAATTCGCAAGTCGTGCACGAATCCGATAATCCTCCCGAACTCGCTCAGGCGGAAACGATCAAGCTTGAGTTCGAAATTCTAGAACAACGCAAGAATATGGTGCTCGCGAGAAACACCATGGATCGTCTTGAAGATGAAGACGCTCGCGCGAAAGATCGCATCGCCCAAATCATCGCTTTGCTCGAAAAGTTGAAAGAAGAACTTATCAAACATGACTCGACGACGCTCGCCAAAATTGAGCGCGTGGAGAAGTTACAGTCGGACATAGAATCGCTCGAAGAAGAGAAAAAACGCTTGTTGGCGATGGAGCAGGAGCGTGAAGGTGAGGGCAGCCGAGTACGGTCGTTTGTTGGCGACGGTGATCGTCAGTACCTGACCGGCCTTAGAGTGGGTGGTGAGAGAATTCTAATTCTGGTGGATAGTTCGGCCAGTATGCTGGATCGACGCATCGTCAATATCATCCGGCGACGAAACCTGCCGGACGCAAACAAATTGCGCTCCCTGAAATGGCGTCAAGCGGTCGCGAGTGTCGATTGGCTATCTGCGCAATTTCCGGTGGATAGTCAGTTCCAGATCTACACTTTCAATACGGAAGCCAGGCCGGTGCTGGCCGGTAGTGAGAACATTTGGCTTGATGTCGGCGATGGTAAACAGGTGGATGAGGCGATACGACTGCTACGACGCACCGTGCCGGAGAACGGCACCAATATGAAATCCGCGTACGAAGTTATTGCTAGCCTAAATCCGGCACCAGACAATGTAATTATGCTGGTTGATGGACTGCCGACAATGGATTCGCCGGAGCCGAAGCGTGGCATGGTCACGGGCGGTGAGAGACTGCGCTATCACTACGCGGCGATTGAAGCGGTACCCAGCGGTGTGCCGGTCAATATCTTGCTCTATCCGATGGAAGGCGATTACTACGCGGCGATTGCTTATTGGCTGCTCGCATATCAAACGGGTGGGTCGTTCATGAGTATCAGCAAGGATTGGCCTTAAAATGGCGCGACGTAAACGCAATATCGAAGCATTTAGCTTGTCGTTCATCGACTGTATTTGTTGCGGTTTTGGCGCAATCGTTCTGTTGTTGGTGTTGAGCAAAATCTACGAGCCAGTCATCCTGGAAAAGACGACTGAAGATCTGGCGCAGCTGATCGCTAAGTTACAGGAAGAGCTGTTTGATATTCGTGGCGATACGCTGGTGATTAATCGAGCGCTGGGCGTCGTGCAAATGGAAACGTCCGAAACGAAGTTACGCCTTACGACGCTACAAAAAGAACTAAACACGATCCAGGGCCAATACAACCTGCTCAACACCGACGATCCGGCATTGAATCTCGATGAAGGGGATTTGCGGGCTGCGCGACAACGACTCACTGAAGAGATGCTGAACTTGCGCCCGTTTCGTCGCGCCCCTGACGACGCAGTTGGCGGAATACCCGTCGATAGTGAGTACATCATATTCGTTATCGATACGTCAGGTAGCATGCAGGGAAAATGGGGTTGGGTGGAACAAAAACTATCGCAGGTTTTGAATGTTTATCCGCAGGTCAAAGGCCTGCAGATTATGAACGACAACGGTAGTTATATGTTCAAGCAGTACGGTGGCACCTGGATTGAAGATTCTCCGCAGGTGCGAGAAGCGATCAAGAATCAGATGCGGGTCTGGCAGGATTTTAGCGATAGTAATCCGGCCGATGGCATCACCTATGCGATCGAGAATTTCTGGTCCCCCGATAAGAAAATCAGTTTGTACGTTTTTGGTGATGATTTTCAGGGCGGGTCGATGGAAAGCGTGCTTCGTCAAATCGATAAGCTCAATATTGAGGATGAAAATGGCGACCGTCGTGTCCGTATTCACGCGATTGGATTTCCACTTGGATTTTCGGGAACGCCCTCCGCGAGTTCACAGAAGTTTGCGGGCTTAATGCGTGTTATGTGCGAACGCAATGGTGGGACATTCGTCGCCCTAACCGAAAGGCAGCGTTAGTATTCGTTCAGGCACCCTGGTTCCAGGTGCCACTATTCGTCAGAATTGATCGTCGATCCGGCATTTTCTTGCCCTAGCTCAATCCTTTTCCCATTGTGTAATTGATTCCGAAGGCGGCCCGTCATGGACGCCGAGTTTCGGAGGAGAAACACAATGTTTAAGAAAGCAGTTTTTGTCGGCCTTTTGGTCAGTACTTTTTCATTGCCGGTCTACGCTGAGCGCTCTTCGAAAGAGGAAAGTGCGGGTATTGGGCTTGGTGCAGTCATCGGCGCGGTTACGGGTGGGCCTGTTGGCCTCATCGTTGGCGCAGCGCTGGGTGCCAAAGTTGGCGGCGAAATGCATGAGCGCGGCAGTGAGGTCGAATCACTCACGGCATCACTCGATGATTCCAGGAAGCAGGTTGTTTCACTTGAAGAGAACTTGCGCTCGTTAGACGGCGAGATACGAACACTGGATGGCGAACTTCGCGAAGCGCGTGAATTCGCCAAACCCGAACTAATTACTCTGCTAGCGGCCGGTATCGAAATGGATTTATTGTTTCGTACAGCCGAAGACACGCTGAGTGTTACGACCACCGGCAAGCTCGGTCAACTGGCCGCAAGCCTGGTCAACAATACAGACATTCAGATCCGCCTGGATGGCTTCGCCGACGAACGTGGCGACGCCGGCTATAACCAGGAATTGTCGGTCCGTCGCGCGGAGCATGTTCGTGATCTTTTGGTCGCGACAGGCATTAACAGTTCCAGAATTTCGATCAATGCACACGGCGAATCGCCGGCGGCCGAAATGAATGTGGATAGCTTCGCGCTGGAACGGCGCGTCAGCATGACGATTTTTGTGACAGATGAGCCTTCAGTTGCGGCTACGCGCTGATAGTTCAGATCCCCAGACTCAGTGATGAGTCTCCGCTCGCCGGCCTCGCAATCATTGGGGGTCGGCATTTTTTGCTCTGAAGTCGGTGAGGTCTTATAGTCGGCCGCAATGTTTCATTTGGGGCATAAGTCTTGACCAAGTTAGTAGGCCGAAAATGTAAGCCGTGTGAGGGTGGGGTTGCACCGCTGAACGTGGACGAAGCGGTTGCGTTGATGCAGCAGTTGAGCGATACCTGGTCTCTGGGCGCTGATGCCGCATTCATCGAGCGCCGGTTCGAATTTTCGGTTTACAGTCGTACGGTCGCGTTCGCAAACGCTGTGGCGTGGTTGGCCACTAACGAGGGGCATCATCCGGAATTGACCGTCAAATACGGTACCTGCAAGGTGCGGTTTTGCACGACGGCAATCGATGGTTTGTCTGAAAACGACTTTATTTGTGCCGCGAAAATTGATCGCATGATTGAGGATTATAACTATGGTTAGCATTGCAGATATTGTCGCCGCCGCGTCCAGACTCGAGTCGGTGATTGTTGAAACCCCCCTCATTTCCTCCCCTGTCTTGGACGAAATCGCAGGCGGACGGGTACTTCTCAAAGCTGAAAATCTGCAACGCACCGGTTCGTTTAAAATGCGCGGCGCCTACAATCTTCTTAGCCAGCTAACGCCGGAACAGGCGGCGTTAGGCGTGATCGCATTTTCTTCCGGCAATCATGCCCAGGCAGTGGCGGCAGCGGGAACAGAGCTTGGAATCGATACAACGATCGTGATGCCGGAAGATGCGCCGAAAATCAAAATCGAGAACACTCGAAAATTGGGCGGCAAAACGGTGCTTTACGATCGATATACCGGTGATAGAGAAACTATCGCGCGCGAGATGGCCGCTGAGCGTGGCTGCGAGGTCGTTCCTTCCTATGATCACGAACACATCATTGCGGGACAAGGCACTGCCGGTATCGAAATCGCGAATCAATGTGCGGCCCTGAACGTTGTGCCGGATCAGGTTTATATTAATTGCAGCGGAGGTGGCCTGACGGCCGGTTGCGCTATCGCGTTAGTCGATGCGTACCCTGATGTGAAAATGTTTGCGGTTGAGCCCGAAGAATTCGATGACACGACTCGCTCTCTAAAATCCGGGGTACGAGAAACGATCGACGTAACCGCGAATTCGATATGCGATGCCTTGCAGGTTGGGATACCAGGAAAATTAACTTTCGAAATCAACAAACGATTGTTGGCTGGCGCAATGTTGGTCAGTGACGATGAAGTCTGGGACGCGATTCGATTTGCGTTTCAACATCTAAAGCTAGTCGTTGAGCCCGGTGGGGCTGCATCGCTGGCTGCTATATTGAGCGGTAAGGTCGCGACACAAAATAAGGTGACTGTAGGGATGCTGAGTGGTGGCAATATCGACCCAGAAATGTTCGCGTCGATTCAGACTGAGGGAGTCTGACCTCTTAGTTGCGGCTCAAACCACGTTTGGCGTACGTAACGACATTAGGCACTTTTTCGATGATGCTGTCTTAGGTCGTGCGGAAGCGACGCTCCTCCCAGCTATCGATCCAGTCGATAATCTTTTCAAGCTCAACCATATCTTTCTTGACTTTGTACGGTTGCATTTCGTAAATCCCAATGCCTTCTTCGGCAGCGTGTACGAAATTCTGACTGTCACGCAGCACGGCGATTATTGGAATGCCGAGGGAGTCGAGGAAGCGCATTAACTTGGCGAAGCTCTTGGTATTTTTGCGGGTTCGATTGGCAACCACCGCAAGTTTCTTGTCGCGTCGATCGACTTTGGCGACCAATAGCAAATCGGCAATACAACGAGATGCTGCGTGAATATCAATGGATGAGGGCATAACCGGTACCAATATGGTGCTGGCGTCCCGCGTTAGTTCACGCAGATCATCGTGAGATAGGCTGGCAGGTGAGTCGACAACCAAGTTTGTCGTTTCCTGGGGCACGCGTAGTTGCCAGCTCCGCGTTGCCTGCATGGTTCGCTTGTAGGTCGCAATGCCATGAATCGGTGCGCTTGTTGTAGGTCTGCGCTCGATCCAGGTCATGCTCGAGCCTTGTGGGTCACAATCCATGATCGCCGGAATCGGGCCACGTTTGGCGAAATACGCCGCCAGATTGGTCGCTAGCGTCGTTTTGCCGCAGCCTCCTTTCGGATTAACGACGACAACTTTGTTCAGATCCTGTTTATTTGGCGTTATGAGCATGGGTTCGTAACGATAAGGTTTTGGTCCTGAATGCGGGGACTGCCTATGGTTCCTCAGTTAGACGGTCTATCAGACAATGACTGTGTGGTATTCACGCGACGCGTTCCATGCGCCAGTTCACATAGTACCGGATGCCGAGTCGATGGGGATATCACTCGGGTTTCCGGCTTTTGACCAGTGCCAGGCCAATGCCACCGAGTACCATCGCGCTCGACACGAACATTTGCAACGAAAGCGGCTCCGCGAGAAGGAAGATTCCACCGAGTGTGGCGATGACAGGAACCGACAGCTGGACCAGTGCCGCGCGAATGGCCGTCAGGTATTCAAGTGCCCTATACCAGAGCACATACCCCAATCCGGAGGTTATAGCGCCGGATGTGATCGCGAGTACTGCTCCCTGTCGAGAAAATTCCGTACTGCCGGTTTCTAGCAGCAGGAGTACAAGGACGAACACGAACGCAAATGTGAAATTAGTGGTCGTGGCACCAAGCGCATTTGATTCGGTACGACCACGCACCGAGTACAAGCCCCACGCGATCCCGGAGACAGCCATCATTAGGGCACCGGATAAATCTGGTTTGTCAGCACCCGGGAGTAAAAGCATGGCAATTCCAGCGATTGCGATTAACCAGCCGACCCATTCGGAAATCACCGGGCGATCACCCGAAAGCAGTCCAGAGGTGATCATTGTTGCTTGTACAAACCCAAAAAGAATTAGCGCTCCAACTCCGGTACTCAAGGAAACATAGGCATAGGAGAAAGACAGCGCATAGACAAAAAGGCAGAGAGCCGACAGCCAGCTGCCGTGTCGACCGGTTGTCGATGTTCGATTTGCCAGTCGGCGAATAACCAATAACACGAGCGCGCCGGAGCCCAAGCGCAAGATTGTGAAACTGGCGGGATCAATTTCACCGTCACGTAATGCCATTCTGGAAATTACGGAGTTGCCGGCAAATGCGAGTAAGGCAAACGTCGTAAATACGGCCGCCCTTTGCACGCTGGCGCCAACGGACGATTTCACGGGGATTGAGCGACTGCCACAACTTTCGCTGTGGCAGTCGAATCTAATTAGCTAGCAGGCTTCCTAAGCTTTAATAAGAAGCGGTCGGTCTTGCCGCGAATGCCTTCGTCAAAAACCATAAGCGTATGGTCGTCGCCACTGTTGCTCAACAGACTGCTATCGCCTTCAATTAGGAATCCAGCTGCCAGCGCCAATTCGATGGCAAGCGACTTTTCGATTCGGTGCAGGGCATTGTTGTCCGCTCCGGCATTGCCGTTATGATCAATGATTCCGAGTACGCCACCGGGCTTTAAAACGGCGTAGGTTGACGACAACATTTCTGCTGCTGCTTCTGGTGACTGTAAATAGTACGCATCGTGAATATTCAATGCCGAAATGGCGGCGTCATATTGCGCGCCGGACGCGCCTAGCTCGGCCCAAGACGAGTCAACTCGAGTGACATTCGTGAGTCGAGCGCCAATTCTCTTATCCAGTGCGATGCCATTCGCTCCGTCCCGAAAGGCCAGGATGAATGGCGGGTTTTGCGCTGCCACGCTGCCGTCTGCACCGACGGTAAGGCCGAGTACCTCGGAATACCAGCCACCTGCAGCCATCAAGTCGACTACATCCATGCCAGTTTCGATGCCTAAGAAGTCGAGCACTTCACTGGGCTTTCTACTCGCATCTCTTGCACGGTCTTCCTCAGAGCGCGAATCGCTCGAAAGAATAGCGGTAAGGTCTTGTTCCATTTCCGCGGCTGCTTCCATCGCGGGTTCTGCGGAAACAGGCGCCTCTGGCTCAGACTGGCTGCACGCACCAATCAAAAAAGCTGCCGAAACACTGAGAATTATTTGTCTACTTAGCTGCATCGATTGTCTCCAAAATTTATCGACGTAAGAAATTATTCATCTAGAATACCGAGTAATGCGTGCCGCAACAATACGGTGTGACGCGGAGCTTCCTCTAGGTCTGCTCTGGATACTCTGACCAACTTGGAATGTCGCCAGCATCGCACGACCAATCGGCGCGCGAGTTCCAAAAAATTCGCGCCGTCGGTGCCAATGGAGGATCGCCATCGATAGAGCCGGCAGGAATGACGGCAATCTTTGCGTTCGGCGCCATTCTTGGCATTGGGCTACCGCAATTGGTGCAGAAGCAGGTTCGAAAGCGTTCCGCATCGGGCACTTTGTAGCCGCCCAGGCTGTCTTCACCCGCGAGCCATTCGCCTTCTTCTGGAATTGCGATGATGTTACTGGCGTGACCGGTTCCGTTCGATTTTCGACATCGCTCACAGTGGCAATGAAAAAAATTGATCGGATCACAGATTATTTTGTATTTGACGGTGCCGCACAAACAGCTACCGTGAATTTCTGTGGACGACATATAGCGACTCCTCAACAGTGGTTGAGGAATGGTAACTCAGACGAACACCAATATTATAGGTGCGCGGATAGCGCTATCTAAGGTGAAATGTCGTCCCAGGTCATGTCTTCCGTGGTATCTGGCATGCCGTCACCGTCGATATCCGCCTCGATTCGCACGTTGACGTTGTCCAGTGGGATTAGGTGGACGGTAGCACCGTCCGCACCGGTGACCAGGAATTCACCTAGTCATAGCGCGATTGTTGGAATATGTGAAAGGATTGGCAGTCATGCTTCGCCAGGACCTGCAGAATTCCTATCCTATGAACAAAGATCAATCCGCCAACCCGCCATCTGAAATAAAACCGCTGAACTGTGTGGTGGCCTTCTATTCGGCAATGTTGTTTGGTGCGGGTGCTCTATCGCTGTATATCACGCTTTCAAACTATGGTGTGTTGAACGGCGACTATGGATGGGGTAGCGCTTTTTTCTTCCTGATCCTTGCGCTGTTTACGATCACCATGGGTTACGCAAGGCCCGGTTTTGGACACGTTTCCTTTGATCGAGTTGCGCAAATTTCCTGCATTCTTGTGCTCGGGCCCGTCGATGCCGCCTGGATCAATGGGCTGGCTTCACTCATCTATCCCTGGCATCGAATTTGGAAAGGCGTCCCTCTGCACGATGTGATCGTCGCGTCATTGCACAACGCCGGCATGATGGTGATTGTCATTCTGAGCTGCGGCATGCTTTACGCTTACTTAGGTGGTCCGATCCCGCTGGCAACCCTGGATATTCGTATTGGTGGGCTACTGCTGTTGCTAATGCTGAGTACGCAGGGATTGAATGACAGTCTGATGGCACTAATGATGCGGCTATCTGGCAAAAATCCATCGAGATTATTGAACGTATTGTCAATTGGCGTCGAACTTGCGTCTGTGCCATTGGCGATACTGATTGCGATCGTTCTTGTGCGACTCTAAATGCCCATTACGGTGTTACTCGTTTTTGCAATGGGCCTTGGCATGATGGTGCTTAAACAATTTGCTGAAATGCGGATTAAGCTCGAAGCGCTCGTCGACGAGAGAACAGAAGAGTTACGTGTGAAGTCACTGGAACTCGAACGTCAGGCAACGCATGACACGCTGACCGGTCTATTCAATCGGCGCTACGCGGACAACTATCTGAATAAAGAAATAGAGAGATCGAAACGAAACGAAACGATCGACCCTGCACAATCGCATTAGCCGATATTGATCACTTCAAACAAATCAATGACCAGTACTCACACGCAGTTGGCGATAAAGTTCTCTGTCGTATTGCCGAGATATTTGTCGATCGTTGCCGGACAACGGATGTCGTTGCGCGCTACGGTGGTGATGAATTCTTGCTGTGTTTTCCCGATACAGACGCAGTATTCGCCGAACAAATTTGCTCGCAGATACGAACCACAATTGAGAAAGAGGACTGGTCCATGATTGCGACGGGTATCAAAACCACAGTGGGCTTCGGTATTGCCGAAGTTGGGATGGACTCGCGTCGAACCGGCGTTCTAAGCGATGCCGACTTACGCCTATATCAAGCAAAGAACAAAGGCAGGAATCGTGTTGTTGGATTACAGCGAAAAAGCGGCGCCGACTAGACGGTAACGCGCGGCTAAAACATCTCACTTGGACCAGGCTGCTCATCATCTGGTAGATCCCGCGACACAATAAAGTCGCCAGTGATCATCTTGCTATAACTCAAGCCCGGGCCAACCATTGGATAAACTCCTGCGTCCGGATCGATAATAACTTCCAGAAACGCTGGGCCAGTGTAATTGATGAATTCAGCGATGACCTTTGCAAGGTCTTCTTTGCGGTCGAGGCGCTTTGCAAACTTAAAACCATCGGCTTCCGCTGTTTTAACGAAATCCTTGTTGTGCAGCGATTTATCACTTCCCGACATCCGGCCTTGGTAGAACAGCTTCTGCCACTGACGAACCATGCCGTCGCCATAGTTATTGAATACCAATACTTTGACGGGGAGTCCGTAGGTCGTCGCTGTCTCCAACTCGCCAATGTTCATTCGCATGCTGCCATCGCCATCAATGTCGATAACGAGTCGATCGGGGTTTGCAAATTGCGCGCCAATTGCCGCCGGCAATCCAAAGCCCATTGTTCCCATGCTGCCGGACGTGAGCCATAGTCGCGGTTCGCGAAAATCGAAGTATTGCGCGGCCCACATTTGGTGTTGACCAACACCAGTGGAAATTATCGCTTTGCCACCCGCCAACCGATTGAGTTCTTCAATAACTGCATAGGGCTGGATAAGTTCGCTTTCACGATCGTAGTTCAGGCAGTGCTTTTCTTTTAACGCGGAAATTTCGTCATGCCAAGTGCTGTAGTCGCTCACAAACTTTGTGCGCGTGCCGTATGTGAGCAGATCGTCGAGATCGCGAGATAAAACACCGACGTGATGCCAGTCGACTTGTTTTACTTTGCCAATTTCCGATACGTCGACGTCGAAGTGCGCGATGTGCTTGGCATTAGGCGCGAAATTTTCCGGGTCACCCGCAACGCGGTCGTCGAACCGGGCCCCGATAGCGATCAGTAAATCGCAATCCTCAACTGCATAGTTGGCCGAGGCAGTACCGTGCATACCCAGCATGTGTAGCGACAATGGGTGTTTGGTATTGCTGGCGCCCAGTGCCATTAATGTAGTTGCGACCGGAATGCCGTACTCGCTCGCGAAGTGACGCATCGGTTTCGTCGCGTTGCCGTTAATGACCCCACCGCCCGCGTAGATCAGAGGTCTTTCGGATTCCGCCAGCATCGCAAAAAGTCTGGCGCAAGCGTCGTCGCTAATGTGGTTGTCGAGAACGTCCTGTAAGCGGTTACGGTAACCCTGCAAGGGCAGAACACCGCTGCCGACGAAGTCGCCGACCCAGTTCTGCACATCTTTTGGAATATCGACGACTACCGGACCCGGTCTTCCAGTGCGCGCAACGTCAAATGCAGTGCGCAATGTCGCTTCAAGAGACTCCGGATCAGTGACCAGAAAAACGTGCTTTGCGATCGCCCCCATAATCGCCAACACGGGCGCCTCCTGAAAGGCATCCGTTCCAATGGCATTCGTCGGGACTTGACCGCAAATCACCACAATTGGAACAGAATCGGCCATGCAGTCACGAACCGGCGTAACGGTGTTCGTCGCGCCGGGCCCTGACGTCACCATGACAACGCCGACATCGCCACTCGCCCGCGCGTAGCCCGCAGCCATAAAACCAGCGCCCTGTTCATTTGCCGGTACGATCAAGGAAACGGGCGTTTGGCGGTCTTCCGTCTTGTGCTGAGCGTTGTAGCGGAAGATTGCGTCATAGGTCGGCAGAATTGCGCCGCCGGAATACCCAAATATTGTGTCAACATTTTCGTCCGCGAGTACTTGCACAACAATGTCGGCACCACTCATCTGAGTGCCTGCCAACGGGTGCGACTGCGGGGTTAGATTATTCTGTTCTATAGCCATGGCGGATCTGGAAATGTCGCTTAAGTGACGGATTTTCGTCGAGTGTTTACTAAATCTTATTGCATTGCAATACTCATCCAAGTGAGCCAACATCGGCCTCTCTGGGTACTGGAAATGATTCCCGACAACGGCCAAAAATAATGCTTGGTTTGGTTCCAAAATGCGACATGTAATTTCTGTACTACTGCAAAATGAGGTTGGCACGCTGACCCGTATGACGGGCCTGTTTTCTAGTCGTGGCTACAACATCGAATCGCTCAACGTTGCACCGACGGATGATCCATTGGTTTCCCGTGTCACGTTAGTTATAGAGGGTTCCGACGCTAAGATTGCGCAACTCAATACCCAGTTGGCGAAACTGGTGGATGTGGTGAATATTCACGATATGACGCTTGGTGAGCATTTTGAGAGAGAGCTCGCCATCTTGAAGATCAAGCTCCCTGACGGCGGCTCCGAGCGCGTTGCCGCCCTGGCAACAAGGTATGGCGGACAGGTGTTGGATGATTCTCAAGTCAGTTTTACGGTGCAAATGACCGGAAACCCGGCGGATATAGACGGATTTGTCAGAGCAGCTGAGAAAGTCGGCACTTTGGCGGCGGTCGCGCGCAGCGGCAGCGTTGCTGTTTCTCAGGGAGAAGTAACGCTGTCTTCATTTTCACGTCAACATCGGCTGACTGGATAGGGACTCAGGGGGCTTTGTCGGCGCTCGACGATCTACACCGGCTGGTCATCAAAATCGGTTCAACGTTACTCGTTGACGAAGCGCAGCAATTGAATCGGAGTTGGTTGGATATCCTATTTGCTGACGGCGGCGAATTTGGCATGGGAGCAGAAATCGGGATATCGACAGATCGCATTCATGCGCGTGGGCCGGTAGGCGCTGAGCAGCTGACTAGCTACAAATACGTCGTTCGCGGCACTGGCCAGACGAGGCCCACATGAGTCAGGACGCACCTGATTACGATATCGCTATCATCGGCGGTGGCATTAACGGTGCCGGTATTGCGCGTGACGCTGCAATGCGTGGACTCAAAGTACTGTTGCTCGAGAAAAACGATTTCGGAAGTGGCACCTCGAGTTGGTCGAGCAGACTGATTCATGGCGGACTGCGATATTTGGAGTATGGCGAACTTCCGTTAGTGTTTGAATCGTTGCATGAGCGACGCCGACTGCGGCAAGTTGCGCCACATTTGGTTACTCGACTACGTATTAACATTCCAATATTTCGGGATAGTCGACGTAGCAAGTTTATTGTTCGAATCGGCATGCTTGCTTACGATTTGCTTTCGATTGGAAAAAAAATACCAAATCACAAGATGCTCTCTCGCGATGAGTTACTCGGTGAGGAACCTGGGCTGTTTAGCGACGGGCTAGTTGGCGGCGCGCAATATTATGATGCTCAGGTGACCTACGCTGAGCGCCTGGTCCTGGAAAACGTAATTTCAGCGCGCGCTGCTGGCGCGGATGTTCGCAACTACAGTCCCGTCATCGGAATAAACATTAGGCAAGGTTCGGTTCACTCCGTGCAGTTTCAGGATCACAAAAGTGGTGTAGAAACAGAAATTGATGCGCGAGTCGTTGTTAATGCCGGTGGCCCCTGGGTTGATCGAATACTGGCAACCGTCAATCGTGCGTTGCCGGCCTTCATGGGCGGCACCAAGGGCAGCCACATTGTGGTTGGTCGTTTTGCCGGCGCGCCAAGCGCTGCTTTCTACGTGGAAGCCAAAGCCGATGGTCGACCTTTTTTCATCATTCCGTGGAACCAGCAATATCTCATTGGCACAACAGATATTCGATACGAAGGCGACCCCGGCGACGTGAAACCGAGTAGGGTAGAGGTCGATTATCTGCTCAATGAAACCAATCGCGTTTTTCCACAGGCCGGATTGACGATGGACGATATTAATTTCGCCTATGCGGGTGTTCGACCATTGCCGAAGCGAGAGAAAGGCCCGGAATCGGCGATATCTCGCAAGCACATAATCTACAAGCATAAACGCGAGGCCCGTGGCCTTATTTCGGTGATCGGAGGGAAATTAACAACGTATCGAAACCTGGCCGAACAGGTAGTCGATCTTGCAACAAAATGGTCGAACATAGACGCTAAATGTAAGACTCGCTCGTCACCACTTCCCGGCGCTGAAGGGTTAGAGGATGCGCAGCAAAGATTGGCGGAAGTTGCCGGTTTGTCAGAAGCTTGTCGTTCCCGTCTACTATCGATATATGGTGCTCGCGCGACCTTATTGATAGATAAACCCGGGCCTGTGACAGGCGCCGCATTTATTGACGAGCAACAGACGGTGCTGGTTGCGGAGGTCGGCTTTTCGTTCCGCGAAGAATTGGCTGTCACGCTGATCGACATCGTGCACCGGCGCATGATGTTGGGATTTCTGCCCGATCAGGGGGCAATGTTCGGTGAGGCAATCGCCGCCATCGCCGGTGTCGAAGCCGGCTGGAATGCGAGCGAAATTAAGCAGCAATTAGTCGCGCTCGACGCCTACCGGCAGCGATTTATTCCCTAGTTTTATCTATTTTTTTCCTTCAAGAATCAGCTTCGGTCCGCTATTGCCGAAAATGTGCTTCGTGAATATTCCGTAGACATGCCCGCAGTTGTCACAATGCGCGACATAGAACCAAGGTCTGCGTTCTTTAGATTGTTCACTACTGGGTGTCGCTATGATTTGCTCGATTCCCGATTCACTACAGTCCGGGCATTTTGGATCGGCCATTTAGGTGCTCTCTGTTGTTTAGTTATTGTCTGCCTGTCCCGGTCCAATCGGGTGCTTTAGTCGCTACTATATCTCATACCTTTGATTCACCTGATCACTAAGAGTTGCAAATACTATGTTTCGGTTTAATTCATCGATATCCCTTCTAATTCTCCTGTTAGGCGCAAATTTAGGCGTCGCCGCGGAACTGCCAGAAGAACCAACGACAGAACGGATGCGAGTTGGTTTGGTGTTGGGTGGAGGCGGTGCTCGCGGCGCGGCGCATATCGGCGTTCTAAAGGAGCTTGAAAGGCTACAAATACCGATCGATGCCATCGCCGGAACCAGTATGGGTGCAATTGTTGGCAGCCTCTATGCATCGGGAAAAACGCCGGACGAGCTTTAGGAGTTGGTTGTCTCAATCGATTGGGCTGATGCGTTTACTGACTCGGCACTACGACAAGACCTGTCATTTCGGCGTAAACAAGACGACGCGGATTTCTCGGTCAATTTTGATGTTGGTATCAAAGGTGGCGAGGTTCTGTTGCCGAAAGGATTGATTCAGGGTCAGAAATTGCAGTTGATATTGCGTCAGGAGCTTTTGCATGTCGCTAACGTATCCGACTTTGACGATTTGCCAACGCCTTCTCGCGCGGTCGCATCTGATATTGAAACGGGTGATTTATACTTGATGTCCAGCGGCGATTTTTGCGCTTGTCTGGTCTGGATAGAGGGGAGCTAAGTGGGCCGCACGCCGGACTAGTGAGGTTTTTATATTATCGGCGTATTGGTCAGGGTTCTGGAACAGCCTTAAATATGCCCCTGTATGTCGGGGCGAGTGTTGAAGCCGGAAACGTCTAGCAGAGCCGTGCAGCGATCGACGCAAACTCTCTCATATTCAACGGTAGTGTCTTCGCAGGTGTTGACACCTACTTCGGCTTACTGTTCCTGGGCGCAGGGTTTTCTGAGCGTGGCGACAGTAGCTTTTAGCTGTTTCTCGGCGACCCCCGCAGATCGCGGTTAACGCGGGGCAACTAAGCTCAAGCTAGCGTTGAACTTTTTCCAGTACCTGCGTCGGGTTATCCGTCTTTCGGTAATAACCATGGCGAACGGCCATTTTGTCAAAGGCGGCGTCGCGTTCTGTTTCACTTCGATACCAATGAAGTTTTTCCCACGAGTCGCCCAGAACTCGGGAAAACGTATCATTCGTCGGTAACGACACTTTGATGCCGAAATTTCTTTCCTTAAATGCCTGGTCTGGTTCAACTAGGTTGTGCTTGTGGCAATAGCTCACGCATTGTCTCCGCGGGAATCGATCATTAGTCGCCGCATCATAACCGCGCGAATGTTGTGGACCAAGCTAGAATGACCTAAAACCGCTCTGAAGCGCCTTCGAGATCCCGCCAACCCAAAATACGGCGCGTGACAAACAGATAAAGCCGCTTACCGGTAATGGCCCAAATTCGCGAGATGACGGACGGGTTGTCCAGTATTCGTTTCTCCCGTTCTGTGAGCAGATGAGGGCAGTAGGTCCTTTTATGTTTTAGCAGATGCCGAATGTCCTCGCGGGCCAGGACGCGGAAAAGGCGCATCCGTGATGTCTCATTCAGTCCTAATGAGTCCCGCGTCTTGTTTAGAACGGGTCGATGGATTCACCGCGCACTGGTTTCGCCAAGTGGACTTAGTTGGACGGACACGATCAGAAGTCCCAAAGCCGTGAATGGTGCTCGATTCGTGTTTGAATCGTCAGATTCTGCGGCTAGTAGAGCGGGTGGTCGTGTGCTTTTGCTGACAAATGCAACCGGCCAGATTGAATTGGCAGAGCTCTATTTTGACTATGCGGACGGACCAGCACTAATTGGAACGAAACCAAGCCTTCTAGGCAAGTGGACGGAGAAGTTGCAGCGCGTTGGACCTAGCGGTTTTGTCCGCGAAGGGTTCTGACCAGTAGTTCAAGCTTTTCGGCGGTCGCATCGTTCGGTTGTACGGGTTCGCCGATGCGAATATTAACCTGGGCCAGAAGTTTCCCGGGAAGTCGTTGCAAGCTGCCGTTAGCGCGTCGACTAAACCAACTTCCCCAAAGCCCGCCGAGACCAATGGGAATGACAGGAACAGCACGACGCGCGACAATTTTTTCTACGCCAGCGCGAAATGATTGCACTTCCCCGTCCGTTGTAATTCGACCCTCCGGAAAAATACAAACAATGTTGTCGTCCGCTAGTGCCTGATCAATGCTGTCCATGGCCTGTTCAAGAATAGCGGGACCTTCCTTAGCCGATGCGATTGGAATTGCTTTAGCGTGACGAAACATAAAGCTGACGAAGGGGGTCTCAAAAATCTTGTACCACATAACAAATCGAGCTGGACGTCGAATTGACCCATCGATAACAAGCGCGTCGATGTAGCTAACATGATTGCAAACCAGTAAAGCGGGGCCGTCGTCCGGAATGTTTTCTCGGCCTGTCGTGCGAATTCGATAGAGTGTGTTGACTATGATCCATGCGATAAAACGCATCAGAAATTCGGGAATCAATGAGTAAATGTAAATGGCTACAATTGCGTTGAGAATGCCAAGGACCACGAAAAATTGCGGGATCGTCATGCCGACAATTCCAAGCAAAATAATTGCGAGAATTGCGGAGCAAACAATGAATAGCGAATTGAGAATATTGGTCGCCGCAATAATTCTCGATAGTTGTTGCCGCTTCGAACGTTGTTGAACTAATGCATACAAGGGGACGCTGTACAAGCCGCCGAATGCGCCAATCATTGCGATGTCGAAAACTATACGAATGCTGCCTGGTCTGAGAAAAAAATCGCTGACCGTATTGGTGATTTCCGGATGTAGTGTGCTCTGAGAAAAATACAGATCGATAGCAAAAACACTTAAGCCGATTGAGCCAAAGGGAACCAACCCAAGTTCCACTTTCTGACCAGACAATCGCTCACATAACAGCGAGCCGGCACCAACACCGAACGCAAAAACCACCAAAATTAGCGTAGTGATTTCTTCGTTTCCATTGAGAATATTGAGCGTATAAGCCGGTATTTGCACAGTCATGGCAGAGCCAAAAAACCAGAACCACGAAATGCCCAATATAGATAGAAAGACGTTTCGGTCTACACGAGCGAATCCAATGATGCGTTTAGATTCGGTGATTAGATTCCAATTGATTCGCAACTCAGGATCGACGGCCTTGGTCTCTGGGATGGCGCGGCTGGTGAAATATCCGACAACAGCGATGCCAATCAAGAATGATACGAGCACGTACAGCGTATCCGGATCAACCGCGACAGAGAGTCCGCCGACGACCAGTCCCAGCATGATCGCGACATAGGTGCCCGATTCGACCATTGCATTACCGCCAATGAGTTCTCCCGTCGCGAGGTGCTGTGGCAGGTAGGCATACTTGACCGGACCAAAGAATGTCGACTGACAGCCCATAAGGAAAAGCAATAAAAATAGAATTTGGTAGCTTTGTGTGACGAAGGCGACAGATGCCAAAAGCATAAGTCCGATTTCAATAGTCTTGTATATTCGTATCAGACGAGACTTTTCGTATTTGTCAGCGATCTGTCCTGCCGTTGCCGAAAACAGGAAAAACGGAAGCATGAATAGCCCAGCTGCAACATTGGCAAGATCGCTTACATTTAATCCGAAAACCTTAACGCCCTGAAAGGTGATCAGGATGATTAGGCCATTGCGAAAAATATTGTCGTTAAAAGCGCCGAGAAATTGTGTGCCAAAAAAAGGCGCAAAACGACGTTCTTTTAGCAGTGAGAACTGATTTGAATCGGACACCCCAGCACTATAGCAATTTCACTACCCATCAGTGCCCAATTCGAGTTCAATTAGCGGCGAAGTCGTTTGATTCTAGCCCGACTACTCGTGCAATTTTCGGGCTAGTCAGTAGGATTTTTGTCATTCTCTTGCTGAATCGCTGTAGTTGACTCCGTGACTTCGTGTTGAACTGTTATTTCGGCCGCCAAGTCGGTGAAATTCAAGAGCGCACTGTGACGGGACGGATGTGGTGCCGATGTGGCGCAACCGCCGAGAGCAAGCAATAACATGTTGATGAAAAGCGTTTCAATCATGATGACCCCCCTGGTCTTCAATTACCGTATCCGTGGTCGACAATTTATTTGTCGTGAAGAATTCAAAGGCTATTTCGTCGCAAATTGGGGCCGAAGTGCGAACTCGCCCACACAGTGGCCAATCGTGCCGATGCTATGATATGCCTGATTCTGGTCATGAGTGGCCGCAGTCCCATGTTCAAATGACAACATGCGACAATGAATTTACTGCGTAATACATCCAGTTTTTGTGGTTTCGTTTTTCTGGCTTCCTCTGCAGAAGAGCCGCTTTCGATTTTGACCGCAGAGTTTATGGAACAGCCGCGTCTTTTAGAGGCTACTATGGTGAGGTGTGCGCAAAATAGGTCAGAATCCAGATATCTCGTAGATTGTATCAATGCCCGCGATGCAGTGAATAGGCTTGAGGCCGCCGCAGAACGGACTCGACGCGAAGGCCTCGAGGCACTCCGAACGTAAACGTCAGGCGTTGCGTCGCACGCAAGAGGCGGCTGCGGAAGCACGCCGTCGTGCGATAGATAATCAACGTCGCCGTGAGGAAGAAAAGTATCAGGGGATTTTTGGTCAGGTTCCAGACCCAGCCGATGAAGCCGTCACCACCGATCACCCATCGCCCGCATCCAACAATGCGCCAACTGTAATCGCCCCACCAGCGGCGGAGCCGGCCAATGTTCCCGAAGAAATTGTTGAGGAGTCGAAGACGGATCCAGGCGCTATACGGGAAGAGCTAAAGCGTCGCCAGGAAACGTCTGAATAGGTTCTAGTTTGACGCTGATGGCATGCATGATTACATGCAGATCACGCTGTGGAAATGGGATTTCTATTCCGTTGGCGACAAAAGATTTGTAAACAGCGCAATTTAATTCGTGGATCATGCGGCCCCGATTCACGGGTAGGTCAATCCAGCAGAGCATTTCAAAATCGAGGCTTGAGTCCCCAAATCGGCGGAATCGCACACGTCTGACAGGGTCTTTGCAAATTTCATCGTGAGCATCAGCGACCGCTTCGAGCGCAGCAATTACTTCGTCTACGTCACTGCCGTAGGCAACACCAATCGGAATTCGAATGCGGTGTTTTGTGGACGGACCACCCGCTTCATTGATGATTTTTGCATTGCCGATGATCCCGTTTGGCAGCGTAATTTCTACATCATCTCGGGTTAGAATGCGTGTACTACGTAATCCAATGTGAGTGACCATGCCGCGTTCACCGCTATCGAGCGTTATAAAGTCACCCTTTTTGTACGGAGCGTCTGCGATGATCGACACACCTGCGAACAAATTCGAAAGTGTGTCTTTGGCCGCGAAGCTAAGCGCAAGACCGACAATGCCTGCGGATGCTAACCACGCCGTTACGTCGATACGCCAAGCCAGAAATATAAAATAGATGGCCATTGCGAAGACGACGATCTTTAGGACGTTGCTGAGCAGTGGCAGCATGCTCTCGTGTAACTTTTTTGCGCCATCGCCGCGGGCAAACGCACTTAAGAGAATTTGCATCAGGCCGCGGAAAAAACCATACCAAACAACAATGGCAATGGTCTTGAGAATGCCATGCGTTAAGAACTCGGGCGCATCGGGCAGCTGCAATCGATCCGTTGCCAGCGCTAGGCCGAGTAAGACAAAGGAAATGAAGACAGGTCGGTGCAGCAGTGCAACCAGGTTGTCATCAATGTCGGTTTTAGAGCGACTAATGAGTTTCGCGATCAGTCTTGAAATGACGAAGTCGGCGAACTTCCCGATTACGAGAAAAATCAGCGCGATCGCTACCGCTTGGAGGTAAATATTGGGTCCAAGTAGCTGGACCCAATTTTGCGCTTGTTGAATAAATTCCTGCATCAATGTTTCGTGATATTCGCAGTCAAACCTTACTCTGGTCGATTTGAATTATTCATGCCATAGGTGCGAACGTCAGATTCTTGTTGCGGCTGCGGTAGGGCGGTGCGTGTCGGTCGGCCGGCAGCGTCTGCCATTCCAGGTCGCATTGGCAAGCGACGCGTCTGTGCTGTCAGAACTTGTACGAAATTGTTGGCCGACTGCGGTGCGGCATTGCCAGAACTCGCAAAAATTTGCTCAGGTGTAATGCTCGCTGAACCATAATATGCGGCGTTCGCTTTTCGATCCATCACTATACCCGCACCCTCCAACGCGATGCCAGCGAACAAGCCGCGGCTTCTGGCGTACGAGAACACATCCGATGTAAAAGTCAGGTCTGCTGCAATGCCCGTATGCTGACCTACCGGGCCGGCAGTGATAGAAGCATCTACACCCAGGGTAAGTTTACCGGTCGTAATTCCTTCCACGCTTTTGCGGGCCTTAAATGCCAGAATTATGTCTGTCGATTGAGCGCCAATTTGAAAACCGAAGCTACCACCCGTTAGTGACACAAATGCCGGGTTGCTCCAATTTCCATCTTCCTGGCGGATGACCAACAAGCCTTTGCCACGGTGAGCACCAAGGCCAAAACCGATCTTGATGACGTGTGGGATGACAGCAACTGCATATGCTCGATACAATAGTGCGGCTGGCACGGATTGCTCCGGAATTCGCAGTAGTTGAGCAACAACGTCCGTTGCGTCCGATATGCGGCGCTCTTCCTTGGTTGCCGAAAATGCCGGCAGCGCGGTAAGAAAAGAGAGGATTGCTACAAGAAAATATTGGTATAAACGCATGATTCTATTCCTAAATATTAGTGAATCGTGGCTTGTACGCTGTCGCCGCCCAAGGCATACAGCTCATTAGATTTCAGAGTCTTGGGCAAGTAATTTGCCCAGAAGTGGGCATAATACGCTCAATTGCTCGTCAACTAACACTAATTTTTAGACTTTTCAGGGAGTTGAGGCGTAAAGGTAACTCCCAACTGACTATTGTATGGTGGCTACCTGATTACAGACGCCCAAATTTGTGAAATCAACGACCTTTCAGTCAGGATTATTTCAGTCGAATTCTTGGGAAGTTGAAAGGAGAGGGGGCAAAGGGCAATCAAGACTCGCGCAGACAGCGCGCAAAAGCTCGCCCTCCATCACCGTCAATTCGCCATCGTGCGCCACAGTCTCAATAACTGCCTCGATGAGGCTTTGTCGGCCTGCAGCGTTTATGCGCGACAGAGTGTTTAGCGCTTCATTGAGTTTTTCGACCGTCTGGTCAGCAGAAATTTGAATCTCCGGATTGCCGGCCCAATCGCCGAATATGCGCGTGCCCTCAGTGAATGCAGCGTTCCGTTCCGCGTCGGTGTCATGTCCTTGGTCGGCAATTATTCTAATGAGATTTACGGCCGCGTCGCGCGCCATTTTCTTGGACACTCGATTGCCTTTTTGATCAACCGCTGGCGAAATCGCCTGCTCAAGGTGTCGTGCCAAAATTCGGTAGTAGCAAAATTCGCGAAGATCGATCTGACCATCAAACTCAATCAAGCGACGCACGAGATCCAGTAGAAACTGAAGCTTCGGTACCGGTCGTTGTTTAAGCTCCGGAAACGCAATCTCCAAAAGAGGTAAGCGATACATCACACCGATGTTTTGTAACTCGTTGTAGTAATCGCGAACAAGCGCTGCCCGTTTTTCACCCATTTTATTTTCGACAATTGAGATTTGACGATCTGCATGGGGCGCATCAATGATTAATGCTATCGATAAAAGGTAGGCACCAGTCGGCGAATGTGCGGCATCGTAAAGCGTCGCCGGAATTGATGCATGTAGGCGTTGTGCGTACTGAATGTGTTCCAGCGTTGGTTGGCCAATAGAAGCTGCGATATTTGTATCTACCCGAGTCTTTACCTGTGCCGTGAAGCCTGCAGCGTCCGGAGCGAGGCCGGCAACCTGATCGGCTAATCCAGCGTCCCTTGAATGGTCTACTTCGATACTTGGGAAGTCTCTCTCGCTAAACGACGGATCAAGTGCCTGGATGCGCTCGGTAAGCGGTGGATGCGTGGCGAACATCGAACTGAGCATCGACGTCCCGCCCGCGAATAGCATATGACTGACCTCTTCAGGATCAGTGTTTTTGATATAGGAGTGCTGTGCATAGCCGCCAATTTTTTTCAACGCGTTCGCTATGCCATCCGTTTCACGGGTGAATTGAACCGCCGAAGCGTCGGCAAGAAACTCGCGCTGTCGAGACACCGAAGCCTTGATCCAGCGCGCAAAAAAGACGCCAATCCAGCCGAGAATCGTGAGCCCAAGCCCGATCAGCATGATTGCAGGTGCACTTTTGTTCCGTCTGCTGGATATATAGCTGCCGTGGTAACTGCCGCGAAGGACCATCCGACCGATGATGCCCAAAACCATAATGCCGAACAGTACGCCCATCATCCGAATATTCAGACGCATATCGCCGTTCAGGATGTGACTGAACTCATGCGCGATAACACCCTGCAATTCTTCCCGATTGAGCAGTTCAAGTGTGCCGCGTGTGACGGCGACCGCGGCGTCTCCCGGTGTAAATCCGGCAGCAAACGCATTTATGCCACTTTCGGACTCAAGGACATAAATTTCCGGGACAGGCACGCCGGATGCGATGGCCATTTCTTCGATTACGTTGCGGAGTCTTCTCCGCAAAGGATCTTGAACGTCTGTCGGCACAAGTGTCCCGCCCATGTCCTTCGCGACTCGGCCGCCGCCGCCGGACAAAACAGAAGTCTTGTATAGGGTTGCACCAACAATAAACAGGGTTGTTAAAATAGCAATTATCGCAAGGCTGCTCGGGTTCGCCAGTTCACCTTGTTCTGCAGAGAATAGAACTGCCGCCGCGATTGCGGTGACCCCTGCAACGATCAGTAACGTTGCGAGCACATAAAGCAAAACGAGCCAGCGAGTGGCTCGTTTTGCTTTGTCTTGTGCTTCGAAAAAGTTCACGGCGATTTAAGTGCGGCAGCCGTTGGCTGTAATTGCCACGGCAGAAGACGCTACGACGTTAAATTGACGTCGGGTACTTCGCGAACTTCGGGAGATTCAATTTCCAAAAAGCTCGCAAGTTCGAATTTGAACATGCCAGCGATGATGTTGTTCGGGAAATTCTCGGCCTTATTGTTGTAAGTGAGAACCGAATCGTTGAATGCCTGACGAGAAAAAGCGACCTTGTTTTCTGTGGTGGTCAACTCTTCCTGAAATTGAATCATATTCTGATTCGCTTTTAGGTCGGGATAGGCTTCGGACAATGCAAAGAGACGACCAAGTGCTGAGCCAAGGGCGCCTTCCGATTTGCCGAGCTCCTGCATGGCAGCGGCATTGGACGGGTCTATCTTGGCGGCGTCGAGGCTGGAGGAGGCGGCATTTCTCGCGCTGATGACCGCTTCAAGCGTCTCGCGCTCATGCTTCATATAGCCTTTAACGGCTTCGACGAGATTCGGAATAAGGTCGTGGCGCCGCGTTAGTTGTACGTCGATTTGAGCAAACGCATTTTTGACGCGGTTTCTCAGGTTTATCAGGCTATTATAGATGCCGATTACGAAAAATATGAACGCCACGATTGCTGCGAGGAATATCAAAAATGTCGTCACAGTCCACCTCCCGAGTGAGTAGTTGTAGCAGCAAGGATAAACGCTTGCTGCAGGTAACACTGGTGACTGTTTTGGTGGCAATTTCAATAATTTCAAGTGCTTCACAAGCAGCATGGGTCGGTGAGGCACAGTCGCATATGGGCACGGAGGTAAGTGTCTATCTATGGCACGAAGACGCCAAGGTCGGTGAACAGGCAGCGGCGGCCGTATTTGCGGAAGTTGTCAGAATCGAAGTAATGATGAGCACCTATATCGAGGACAGCCAAATATCCGACATAAATCGGGGTGCGGCAGAGAACCCGGTTCTGACGGGAGGAGAGCTCTTTCAACTCATTCAGCAGTCGCTGGACATTTCGATGTTGACGCGCGGTGCATTCGACATTACTTACGACAGTGTTGGGCAGCATTATGATTTTCGGGAACGGCTGCGCCCTGATGAGGCAACGCTGGCAACCGAGCTGCCGCGCATTGACTACCGCTTGGTCGAAACTGATCGTAGCAATGGATCTGTGTTTTTTCGGCAACCCGGCGTGCGAATTAATTTGGGTGGCATCGCAAAAGGATACGCTGTCGAGCGCGCTATTCGCATCCTGCAGCGACTTGGCGTGCGCCACGCACGCGTAACTGCGGGCGGTGACACACGATTACTGGGGGACCGTCTCGGACGGCCGTGGATGATTGGCATTCAAAACCCCCGTGATGACCAGGAAGTAGCACTGACTATTCCGATGGAAAATGAAGCAATTTCAACTTCTGGTGACTATGAACGTTTTTTCCTGGAGGACGATGCCCGCTATCACCACATTATCGTCCCGGAAACGGGTAAACCGGCAGGCGCGGTTCGATCTGCCACCATTATTGGTCCGGATGCTGTTATGACGGATGCATTGTCTACCTCTGTGTTTGTCATGGGCGTCGAGCAGGGTCTGCGATTAATTGCGACATTGCCGGACTACGAAGGCATCGTGATTGATGACAATGGCGAAATGTTTTACTCTGATGGCTTGCGACCGCCTAACTAGTTGTAGGCGTACAGATGGCCTCTGCTTTTTTCTTGTATGTCGCTGATCAGAGACACTTTTTTCCTTTAAATTCAAAAATATACGTCTATTATGATGGGCGAGGCGTAGGCCTTTTAGTGCGCCCGAGAACGGTCCAATCTGACATCAAGACCGAACAATCGTCCTATCCGTCGGTAATCAATAATTGCGGGTCGATTTAACGTAATCTGGACGTTAGGATCTGCTTCATCAAGCGAATGGCGAATTGGAGTGCGATGGTTATGTTCAGACCGTTGAGGTCATTTGTGACCATGATCACGGCCATAAACGGCATCACCCGTCACTATGCACCACTGGATCTGGCATTGGTTGGCTCCATTCGATGATGTTGCCCGTTCGACTCCGTTAAGGAATTTGGGTGTTGATGGGTTTGATTCGAATTGTCGACTGATGTGTGTGGAGGATTTCTTCGGAGATCTTCAAATAGGCCTGAACAATGGAATTGTTTTAAGGCACAGACAAAGGAAAGGAATCATTAACGGACTAAAAACACTATTGCTGGGAGTAGTTTTCTCTGTATTGACGGCCACCTCACTGGCGTCTTCCTCGCTGGAAGGCCAGTCGGCTCCGAACTTCGTATTGAAAAGCTCTAGCGGTGAGAATTTGCGTCTTAGTGAGTACCGTGGCGACGTCGTAATGATTAACTTCTGGGCGACTTGGTGCGGTCCGTGTCGGCAGGAAATGCCGTTGTTGGACGATTTATACAATCGCTACGAACGCGTTGGTTTTAATCTCCTTGGCGTGAATATCGATGATGATTCTCGGCGCGCTTTGCAAATGATCGAAGAACTGGGCGTGAGCTTCCCGATCTTATTCGACGATCGTAAAGAAGTAAGCAAACTGTACGACGTCCAAGCAATGCCGGTAACTGTGTTGGTTGATCGTGAAGGATATGTGCGTCACGTCCATCACGGTTACAAACCGGGCTACGAAGAAAAATACTTGACCGAAATTCGTGCGTTATTGCGCGAGTGATCGATCGCCAGATTCTGGTTGTATCTCTGCTGGTCGCTGCGACGGAATAATGGGTAGGAGTGAAAAGGTGACAAGAACACGGTTTATAGGCGTAGTCAGCTTGTTTTGGCTGTGCGGAGCGGCGATTGCGGTTGCACAAGACGCGGCACCACTCGATCCCGATGCTGCGATGGCGGATGCGGAATCCGTTGAGGTCGACGAGGCTTTGGCTCGGCAGGAATTCAAGAGCCTTGACGAAGACGTGCAGTCGTTTGTCCGTCGTCAAACAAATGGACCAGACGTAGGGTTTATCTAATGGAGAGTTTTGTTCCTCGTTTTCAGTTTACGCGGCGTATCGCTGATAGTGCAACCGACGCTTCGCGATGGTCCTTTTCTTGATCCTTTCTCTGCTTGCCAGT